>JAEEGL012320164.1_pt1 | contig 22659 bp, 13 predicted proteins | sample 9134231 | NCBI WGS metagenome assembly JAEEGL01 (sample SAMN16246548, study PRJNA631951) | gut metagenome | biome: gut microbiome; feature: rumen; material: fiber-attached | host: Bos | place: Iran: Karaj | collected 2018-10 | reverse complement strand
TCGGCAAGGAGCTGGAAGGCCATTGGCTGGACATCCGTATTTCAATCGAAATGAAAGAGATGTGAGATGAGCGAAGAAAAGATAGACGAAATGCGGTTCCCGAAATGTCCGTTCGCAGCAGAAACGCTCACAGCGGCTCTGAACGAGTTCCTCGCGAATCCGGGATGGAAGAGCGTTTACGACGACGCGCCAATGGGCGCAAAGCGTCGTCTTGAGGTTTCGTTCTGGTTCTCGAAAAACAAGCCGACGGAAAACGTGGACAGCGACAGCGGAGTCAGATTTCAGGCTTATCGCGACTGGCGCGAAGCCGTGGAGAAGGCTATGTCCGAAGAGGATATTCTCTACATGTTCCAGATCATGGACAAACCGGCGGCGAAGGAGCACTATGCGGCGCTTCTGAAGGGACGTAGGACGAATACGCATGTCAACACATCCGGTGGGGCGCTGATGTCGTACGACGACTTCTTCGCGATGTTGGACGAGCAAGGGGAATTCAATTCGTTCGACTACGACGACGCGACAAAGGAGGCTATTATCTCCGACTTCCTTCCCGTACTGCAAGGATCGGGCGACATGCTGGAGACGCACCTTGAGGACATCCTTGCGACGGCGGAGCTGAAGGAGGTGCGCGTCTATCCAAAGGACGAGCTGATGTACGTTCGCGTCATGGTGCGCTTCCTCACCGAAACCGCAGAATGGAGCGACCCATATCAGATGCTTGCCGTGTGGGATTGCTTCAACAACCTGAAAGGCTATGCGTTCCCTGTTGGAAAGGGACATAGAAACGAATTCCCCATCGAACTGGAGAATCCTGAAAACAAGGCGCAGCACGAGAAGCGCATGCAGCTTATGGCCGCGCGGATTGCCGCAACGACGAAATAGGGAAGGAACAAAATGAAGGCAGATACGGTATTCGACAAAGAAGCAGCGTCTCGTCACAGACGTTACATGTACTGCATGCCGAAAAAAGGGCAGAATACAGGGGATGCGGACGAAGTGCCGTTTGATCTCTACGGCGACCTTGAGGACGCCTATGATGGTGCCGAGCGCAACGGCGACGTGGAGATCGTGAAGACGCTGGACACGTTCGGACTTTGGGATGAAAAGCCTCGATGTAACCGTTCGTGGATGTACACGATGTGGCGCGCTCTCAAGGGCGACGTCGAGGCCCAGGCGGATGTGGGAAACGCTTTCTACTGGAACGACTACGATCAGGATGATGTACGGGAAAAGTACAAGTGGCTGGACAAGCCGTTGCTTGCCATCTACTGGTACAATCTTGCGGCGGAGAAAGATTATGCGCCGGCCCAGAGCGATCTCGCCTGTTTGTATTGTCCCAACCTGCTTCCGCACAGCAAACTCAAGATCGGGCGTTTTGCGCGGCACTGGTGGGAAGAGGCTGCGACCCATAAGCATTCTGAGGGATTGCGCGGCCTTGCGCATTGCCTCAGGTGCGCCCAGTGCGGAAAGGAATGTTACTGCGAACAGGATTTTCCACGCGCCGATGCGCTTGAAGCAGAAGCCGATGAAATCGAGCGGAGGAATAGGGAGCAAGGAGAATGAAGCCTCTGGGCAAAACTTTCTTCGCCAGCCCATTGCAAGACACGGCTTGAGTTTGGTATAATTTGAACTGACATTTCCAAGGGGGAACGGACTGATCTTTGACATCGGCGGATGCACCATGGTCCGCCACCGGGCTGAAAGTCTGGCAGGGTCACGCGTGACCCCCGCCACGACAACGGCCAGAACCTCGAAACACTGGGAGAACAGGTATCTTGCCCGTTCATAATCCAGAGCCGAGGAGCCGGGAACTCCCGAAAGGATCTCGGCAAGTCCCCTGCAGCGCAGCAATGCGCGAACGGGGACAGCGTTACGCAACAGCGTATAGTAGCTCTGTGAGAAAGACCGCTAATCTTCAGCAAGGAGCGAAATACGACTGTGCGTCGTGTGATAACCACGCGGCGCACTTTCATATTTCTGTTTCTTGCAAGGCTCTTAGTGGTGCTTTCAGTAGACAGAATTTGAGAGTGTGCCGCATTTCTTTTCCGCGCCGTCGGTTTGCTCTCTTCGAAGTAGGTGCGGAAAGAAATAGAGTGAAAATGGACGAACAACTTAACATGCTTAAATTTCTCATTACATTGAAGAAGAACAATTTTGCACCGACTCGAGAAGAATTTCTGTTGCACGCAGGAGACTATCGGATATATCTTTCAGATGTGGCATCTGTAGCGCCTATTATGGCTCCACTATTGCGCTATGAAGGGGTAATTATACCGTTGAATGAGATAGATGTTACGAATCGTCAGTATCAAGAAGTTGTAGAGCGTGTGTTCAACGGAGGAATTCCACCGCCAAGCTCGGCTTTCGGCACATATATAAACACATTAAGAGGGGATGCGACCTCTTCAGTCAGAGTAGAGGATGCAGAACATATGAAGGAAGATGTTGAACATATCTGGGAAAGTATAGTCACTCCGCCTGCCCTCCCAAACGAAGAGTCGAATAAAAGTAGAGAGGCCAGAGGTAAAACATTTGGACTAGTAGTCGGGCGTGTTCAGTCAGGTAAGACTCGAAGCTACATCGGACTGATTCTCAAGGCGTTCGATAGTGGATGGGATAGTGTCATTGTACTTACAAGCAACAATACGGCACTTGCAGGTCAAACATTTGAGCGAATTCTGAATAGTTGTGCTAATGCTGGTATAAATGGTTTCACCACCATTGAATTTGGAAATGGTATTCCTAATTGTGGATGGTGTCCGGGAAACAAGTATATTGGCATAGCACAGAAAGAAGTTCATCATCTTTCAAATATCGAAGGTTGGCTGACTGGTATTACGCCAGAAAATCGACAACAGATGAAACTGCTTGTAATTGATGACGAGGCAGATAATGCCACTCCTGACACACAGCAGAATTCGTATGTAGTATTTACCGATGCAGAGATGGAGAGTCTTGCCAGAGCTATGAGTTCTGAAGACGAATTAGACCATGTAGCACAATGGATTTCAGGACTTGTAGGAATTGATGTCAAACAAAGAGCAATTAACGTTGGGTTGGTGACGGGTGCCGAAGTCGAGGTTTTTGTAGATCAATTACGAAACAGAGTACGGCAAATCTTGACACGAAACTCTTTATTTAATTTTTTGCAAACAAGGGAAGTTGCATTATTACTTGACCTTGCACGCGAGGTTGAAACAGAGCGTGGCAAGATACGCTTGGGAGAAATAATCAGTAATACGATGAATGCTGATGCGCGGCGAACAAATCCGTATACGAATTGGCGTAATCTTCGTGCTATAGTTGGATATGTTTTTGATGTTCTTCCCTCAAGGAGTCGTATCAATCATAACATCACTACGCTTTTTAGTTGTGGAGATTGTGAGGAAGCTAACGGCCAACATACGGACAGGTTTTCATTTGGCAAGATGGCCTTTGTGGGTTATACGGCTACGCCATATGCGAATATTCTCAACGAAACTCCCGAGCTCGACCCACTGGCATCTGATTTTATGTATCCCATTCAGACATCTCGTCACTATTTTGGTTTAGAGCGAATATTTGGTATACGTAAGGAACGTAGTGACAAATCGGCAAAGATGCCAATAGTATCCACGTTGAGTGCTGAAGATCTAACAATTATTGACATCATAAGAGGAGAATGTGTTAACACATTGGATGAAATTGAACTAAACGGCATGTCAGAAGATTTACAGCTTTCTCTTATTGAAGAGAGAGATGATGGGACACGCGAGAATGCTACTTATGAATGGAAATCCCTAAGGTCCGCTATTGCGTGGCTCTTTTGTGCAGCTGCCTCACGCCGATTCCAGCGAATAAATATTGATGCAGAGGCCGAGAAACGAAAATTGTCTAATAGATGGACGACAATGCTATTCAATATTGGTGTAGATCAGAATCTGCACAGATATCAAAGTAGGATTTTACAGCGATACCTTAATTGGATTGTTCGAGGGGAGAATCGACAAAGTTTTATTGATGAATGTAGACGACTCTGGTGCTCTGAGGATTCCTTAAAAGCGGCTTTGAGCAGAAGAGAGTTTAGTGAATTGTGTTCCGATTATGGAAATGAGGTTTATGACTACCAAACATGGGAGAATATATTGCCAGAAATAAATTGGTTCCTTGATCATGTGGGATATCGCGTACATGCCGTGGTCATCAACGCGACACCCGAAGGTAGGCAAAATCTCGATTCATATCGTGACGTAGATGGGAGCTTCCAGAATGATAATTTTGCAGATGACCATATTTGGATATTTTGCGGTGGTCATACAATTGCTCGAGGTTTAACACTTGAGGGACTTGTTGTTACTTATTTTGATAGAGTACGGCAAACATCAGCCGTTGATTCGTTGGAACAGATGGGGCGGTGGTTTGGATACCGGGAAGGCTATGAACTTCTTCCAAGAATCTGGATGTCGACGAGTTCTGTTATAGAGTTCAAGAAGATGGCCAAGATTGAAAGCGTCATGCACATTGAGCTCAGAAAGAATTTTGAAAAAGGTTTATCGCCAAAAGTCAAAGGGCAGTATACGCGTGTTATGTATGCCGGACGTCGCCTCTCGGGGCGTGATGCTGCTATGAAGGCTAATGATGCCGCAACTGGTGGTGCACATGATACTTACAAACATTTTTTTGGTAACCAAAGACAGGATTGCCTCGTTCTCTTAGACCATTTCATTTCTGATACGTTAAGGGTAGATCGGCAATTGAATCGTTCAAACGAAGAATATCATGCTCAAGGTGATAATGGGCAACGGTTCCACTCTTACCCTTATTGGCGGGGCATTGAGTCTGAATGTATACTGTCGTTCTTGCAAGCTTATGCATCAAAGCAACCAAGTAAAACTAGACGTGCTGTAGCGGCCTTAATAAAAGAGATACAAATGCGATCTGATCAGAAGTGGGATGTCGTGCTTTCAAACTCAGAATCAAGGAGCCGGAATGAGGATGGTGTCTTGTACCATTTGCCGTTTTGTGGTATGGATCTGAATGTAGAGCAAACAGAATGGACAAATCGTGAAATGGCAGAGCGAGAAGGGGTTGTGGCATTTGACAAATACAATGGCAATCTATACGCTTTCTTCTCCGGCGTTAAAACTATGCATATTGTGAAGACAGAAATAGAAAAGATACGGCAAGGCTTGGACGATGGAGACGATGTTCCAGATGGGTGGACAACGGATCAAGTGAAGAGGGTTTTAGTGGATATTGAGCGCAACCACTATATGCAAATGCTACCACCTGTGTTACGGCGCTGGAACTGGTGCGGAGAGAATGATTTCTCGCGAATGAGTGATCTAGATTACCGTGAAGCTGTTTTCACAACCGGAAAGCTTAGAAATCCAATTCTTCAAATATCGCTGATCCGTCCGTCTGGAGGTGCTCAAGACGGTCAATGCGAACCATATGTTGCTGTTTCGTTTTATTGGCCAGGACATGATGAAACGAGGTATTGGTGGGTATCTGCAGGTTCTGATGATAACGAAGAGATGGATATGCCTTGGGCGCTTTCGTCCAATGCCATTCGCGACGAGATTGTTGCGTTGTTGAGAACTTATAACTTTATGACTAAAGGGGCAATACAAAACGAATTAGAGGTTAAATATGAATCAGACGTACTTAAGCCAGATACAATAAGGGAAGCATTGTCGGATGGTCGAGAGGACTATACCGAATTGAAATTAACCGATCTCGACAGGGCTAATCCTGTAAAACGGCATATAAGTGAACATGTATATTACTCACGACTATTTTGCAGATTTAGAGGAGCGGTAGTTGATCGTATTTTTGAAACAATGCTACAAGAGGTTCGTGGTGTGTTCTATGATGCTGGTGGATTTTTGCCAATGCCGTGTGATGACATAATATTTGAGGCATTTAGAACTGATGACCACCGAAGCTTTCATCTTGACGTCATAGACAGTTTTGAAGATCTTTTCATTGATATGATTGCGCAAAACAGAAATTTAGAATTTCAATATACGCAAAAAGGAGGCTTAGAAGGGTGGAAAATAGACTCTGAAGAGGAAGATGATGAAGAGGAAGAAGTTGACATTGACAATAATGAATATCCGGTCTTGAACAATAATAATGAAGATGATGACGGTCTGGTTTACTGAAAACATCAGGTGCGAATAGTTGTAAAAAGGTACAAATACACATTAAGTCACGAAAACCGTAAAATCGATTTCTGACTGCCGGAATCTACGGAGGCTGCCTCCGTCGGATTCAAGCTAGTCGGTTGATTGGTCGCACTGCTGGCGTTTGACTTTGGATGACGAACTCCTACAGAGTGAACGGTCAACGGATCTGCCGGCCAGCTGACCGTCTGGCAATGCAACTAGAACGATTCTGCACAAATACCAAAATACCGAAATCTCGAAATTTTCTTCGCCAGCCCATTGCAAGACACGGCTTGAGTTTGGTATAATTTGAACTGATGTTTCCAAGGGGGAACGGACCGATCTTTGACATCGGCGGACGCACCATGGTCCGCCACCGGGCTGAAGTCTGGCAGGTCACGCGTGACCGCCGCTATGACAACGGCCAGAACCCTGGTAGGGCGTGTCGCCCCGCGACCGCCGCCACCCAGGGATCCGGGAACTCCCGAAAGGGTCTCGGCTGGTCCCCTGTAGCGCAGCAATGCGCGAACGGGAACAGCGTTACGCAACAGCGTATAGTAGCTTCGATGGAAAGACCGCTAATCTTCAGCAAGGAGCGAAATATGACTGTGTGTCGTGTGGCAACCACGCGGCGCATTTTCATATTATCGTGTCTCGCAAGGTTCTTAGCGGCGCCATCAGAAAACTGAATTTGAGAGTGCGCCGCATTTCTTTTCCGCGCCGTCGGTTTGCTCTCTTCGAATTAGGTGCGGAAAGATAGGATGAACGAGTGGACAAGCGACAGTTGGCGAACAGGATCTGGGAGTCGGCGAATAAGCTGCGCTCCAAGATTGAGGCAAATGAGTACAAGGACTATATCCTTGGTTTCATCTTCTACAAGTTTCTGTCAGACAGAGAAGTGCAGTTCGCCAAGGCCGAGGGCATTTCCGCAGAGGAAGTCAAATCGCAATTCTACGAGACGAACGCCGAAGTCGTAAACTATCTGCATACGCATCTTGGCTATTTCATCGCCCACAAGGATTTGTTCTCGACTTGGCTGGACAAGGGAAGCGACTTCAATGTCTCGGACGTGCGTGATGCGCTTTCGGCGTTTGCGCGTCTTGTCGCGCCATCTCACAAAAAGGTGTTCGACAAGATATTCGTGACACTTGAGACGGGGCTCAGCAAGTTGGGCGATAGCGCCGCAACGCAGACCAAGGCCATCAAGTCGCTTCTTGAGCTTATCCGCGACATCCCGATGGACGGACGGCAGGACTATGACATCCTCGGATTCGTCTATGAGTACCTGATTGGCATGTTCGCCGCGAATGCCGGAAAGAAGGCGGGCGAGTTCTATACGCCTCACGAAGTTGCGCTTTTCATGGCGGAGATCGTAGCCGACCATCTGAAGGACAGGAAGAACATCACCATCTACGATCCAACAAGCGGTTCGGGATCGCTCCTCATCAACATCGGACGAGCCGTCGCCCGCCATTTGAACGGTCCGAACGACATCAAGTACTACGCCCAGGAACTTAAGGAGAACACATACAACCTCACGCGCATGAACCTCGTGATGCGCGGCATTCTGCCCGCGAACATCGAGGTGCGCAATGGCGATACGTTGGAACGCGACTGGCCGTTTTTCGACGAGGCGAATCCAGACGCCACGTACGAACCATTGTTTGTGGATGCGGTCGTGTCGAATCCGCCCTATTCGCAGCATTGGTCTCCAGACGGACGCGATGGCGATCCGCGCTACAAGGGGTTTGGACTTGCGCCAAAATCCAAGGCGGATTACGCCTTTCTTCTGCATGACCTCTACCATCTGCGCTCCGATGGCATCATGACGATCGTCATGCCGCACGGTGTCCTGTTCCGCGGCAAGGAGAACGACGGCTCTGAATGGTCGATCCGCCGTGCGCTCGTGGAGGGCAACCACATCGATGCCATCATCGGGCTTCCGCCGAACATCTTCTTCGGCACGGGCATCCCGACAATCGTGGTCGTGCTTAGGAAAGTGCGCGACAGGGAAGACGTGTTGATAGTGGATGCGTCACGCGGATTCGTGAAGGACGGAAAGAAGAACAAGCTACGCGCGTGTGACATAAAACGCATCACCGACGCCGTGACGAGCCATCTTGAGATGCCGGGATTCTCCCGCAAGGTGACGCGGGATGAAATCCGGTCCAACGGCTACAACCTCAACATCCCGCGCTATCTCTCGAACAGGGAGACTGAACACTGGGACGTAAGGGCTATCATGTTCGGCGGTATTCCGACGTGCGAGTTGGACGAGCTCGCAAAATACTGGGCTGTATTCGACGGGCTTCGTGACACTTTATTCTCCGTAAACGGCAACTACGCGGCAGTCAAGGTGGAGGATGTCGGTGCGGCAATAGCCGCCGTGCAGTCCGTGAAGGAATATGCTACAGCTTTTGAGAAGGCGCTTGACGGATTTGACGGCTACTTGAAAAAGGAACTAGTGGAGCATTACCTTGACGTCCATGTGAACGCCGAGGAGAGCCGACTCGCTGCCGAGGTTTTCCGCCGCGTTGAACCGCTGCCGCTTATCGACAAGTACGAGGCGTATCAGGCGTTGGACGACGAATGGACGCAGACGGCGATTGATCTTGAAATCATCCAGACGGATGGTTTTGAGTCCGTGCGCGCGGTTGACCCGCACATGGTGCTGAAGAGGAACGGCGACAAGACCATCGAGGTGCAGGACGGGTGGGTCGGACGCATCTTCCCGTTCGAGCTCGTCCAGAGGATGTTCTTTGCGGGCGACCTGGAGGAAATTTCCGCGAAGGAAAGCGAGGCGGATCGTCTTGCGTCGGAGAATGCCGCCCTTGCTGCAGAAGTGCCGGAAGAGGAGCGCGAGAACGTCCTGAAGGACGATGGCGACGACTTCGACACGGTAAAGCTCAAGGACCTGATGAAGGAGATCGGGAAAGAGCGCGACTTTGAAGAGGATTCGGTCGAGTCAATCGTCATCAAGGCAAGCGAACTTATCGCCGACGAGAAGAAGGCGCGAAGCGAACTGCGCAAACTTGAAAAGGCGCTCGAAAAGAAAACCATCGAGAAAATCAAATCGCTGACGGATGACGAGGCGAACGCGCTTCTTGAGGCGAAATGGGTGAAGCCCGTCGTCGAGAAGCTGAAGGCGATGCCGACGGCGATTGTCGATACTCTGGCGGCGAAGATCAAGGCGTTGGCGGCGAAGTACGCGACAACGCTTTCCGACGTGCAGGAGAAGATTGTGTCGTCCGAGAGCAAGATAGCGGAGATGCTTGGCGAACTGGAGGGGACTGAAGACGACATGGCTGGCATCGCCGCATGGATGAAGGAGCTTGCGCGATGAAGACTGAAGCGCACATACCGCAGGCCGAGGATTTCCGCACGGAATTCAAAAGCGACTACACTTCGGCCGATCTTGAACGCAAGGTTGTCGGTTTTCTCAATTCACCTGACGGCGGTCGGATTTTCATCGGCGTCGCCGATGATGGAACGCCGATCGGCTTGGTCGATCCAGATGCCGCACAGCGTCAGATAAAGGACAGGCTGCGCGACAACATCCGTCCGTCATGCCTTGGCCTCTTCGATGTGCGGCTAATAAGCGGCGGCAATGCTGAAAAGCCGATAGTGTGCATTGACGTCGCGCACGGACTGGAGGGGCCGTATTACCTCAAGAAGAACGGAAGATCCTCTGCCGGTTGCTTTATCAGAATCGGCAGTGCCGTGGAGCCGATGTCCGAAGAGCAAATCGAGCGCGCATGGACTCGTCGCCTCAAGAACAGCCTTGGACGCATCGTCTCTCCACGCCAGAACCTTACTTTCTCGCAGCTGCAGATATACTACAGCGCCAGAAACATCGAGCTGAATGGCGAGTTCATGCAGAATCTGGAATTGATCACCGACGACGGAAAGTTCAACTATGCGGCTTATCTGCTTGCCGACAGCAACGGCAACTCCGTGAAGTTCGCAAAGTACGCCGGAACCGACAGGACCGACCTCGTGGAGAACGAGGAATTCGGCAGGGAATCTTTAGTCAAGTCTTTCAATGAACTTGAAACGCGCCTGAGGGGCGAAAACAAGACGTTCGCCCGTATCACGCCGACAGTCCGCGAGGAGCGGAGCATGGTCGATCCCATAGCTCTCAGAGAGGCGGTGCTGAATGCGCTTCTGCACAACGACTACTCCTACGGAGGAACCCCCAAGATCGAATGGTTCTCCGACCGGGTGGAAATCATATCGTGCGGAGGTCTGCCAAGCGGATTGACCAGAGAGGCGTTCCTCGCCGGGCGCTCCGTGCCGCGCAACAAGGAGATCATGCGGGTGTTCCACGACCTTGGACTCGTCGAGGCTCTGGGTTCCGGCGTGAACAGAATTCTAAAGGCATATCCCGAGACGGTCTTCGATACGCACGACCCAGATTTCTTCGTGGTCATACTGCGCTTTGCGTACGGCATTGAAGGGGACGCTCGCTCAAGCGAAAGGGGTGGTCCAGAAAAGGGTGGTCCAAAAGCGAAGAAAGGCGGTCCAAAAGCGGAGAAAGGTGGACTAAAAAAAGGTGGACTAAAAACAGAGAAACGTGGACTAAAAACAGAGAAACGTGGACTAAAAACAGAGAAACGTGGACTAAAAACGGAGAAAGGTGGACTAAAAAAGAGCGACGGATGGGAAAAGCAGGAAGGTGTACGTCTGAGAATAAAGATAGCGGAACTGCTGACTTCGGGTGCTGCCGTCACGATCGACCAATTGTCCGACCAACTTGACAAGGCAAGAAGCGCAGTCGCCAAGCACTTGGCGTTTCTGCGCAAAACAGGCATAGTACGCTATGTTGGACCAAGGCGTGGTGGCCATTGGGAAGTGAACATGGATAAATGCGGAGGTGCGCAATGAGCGGACAGGAAGCGAAAGCGCCGCCGCTGCGGTTTAGGATGTCTCCCGCAGAGAGCGCAGAGAACGCAGAGGGAGGGCGTGTGTCCTCAACCGCCGAAAACGCGGCGCGTGGGGAAACGCGCCCTCCCGCGCCATGGGAGACAAAGCGGCTGGGGGATGTGGCGGATTATTCGTTGGAGAAGAATTCAAAGATGGAAACAACGGAGGCTTTCACAAATTCCGCCGAGCATGGTATCATAAGTCAGCTAGATTTCTTTGATTTTGATGTTGCCAAACGTCTTTCCAGATATTCGTTAGTTCGCCCCGATGATTTTGTTTATAATCCGCGTATTTCCACTTCTGCGCCATTCGGACCCATAAATCGAAATGAACTAGGACGATGCGGGGCAATGTCCCCTCTTTATTCCGTTTTTAGGTGCCATGATATAGATCTTGATTACCTACAAGTTTATTTCAAGACAGATTGTTGGCATGACTTCATGAGGTTTAATGGGGATACTGGCGCACGATTTGATAGATTTTCAATTAGAAACGATCTATTTCTGGACATGCCTGTCTTTGTGCCAACAACTCAAATTGAGCAACGCCGTATCGGTTCGCTTTTCCGTTCGCTTGACGCACTGATTGCGGGGCGGGAGAAGGCGCTTGAGAAACTGGAAGCGCTCAAGAAGTCCATGCTTCTGAAGATGTTCCCGCAGGGCGACGCAACCGTGCCCGAAGTGAGGTTTAAGGGTTTTACTGGAGATTGGGAGAAAAAGCGGTTGGGAATCTTTTTTGAAGAGAGAGATGAGAGCAATAGAGATGGGGCTGAAACAGAGATTCTCTCTGTAATGAAAGATGTTGGCGTGATTCGGTATGCCGACAAGGGGAATGTTGGGAATCGAGCAAAAGAAGATGTTACGCAATATAACATCGCACGAAAAGGGGACATTGTGTTAAACAGTATGAATGTCATCATTGGTTCTGTTGGCGTAGCCCCATGTGCTGGATGTATAAGTCCTGCTTATTATGCGCTTATTCCATTGGACAATGCCGATGCAAGTTTTTGGGGCTATTGGTTTTGGAGGAAAGAATCGCAATGCGTGATTTCGTCATTGGCGTGTGGCATGATGGAAATTCGAAGGAAGATTTCAGTTGAAGATTTGCTGTCGATTGTGACACCTGTACCAACGCTTCCCGAACAGCAGAAGATCGGCGCGTATTTCCGCTCTCTGGATGCGCTTTTGTCGGCGCGGCGGGAGGAAATCGGAAAGCTGAAACAGATGAAGAAGGCTTTGCTTGAAAGGATGTTTGTATGATGGAGTTCGACAAAGAGATTGATTTCGAGAATGCCCTCGTCAAGATGCTCACGGAGAAGTGCGGGTGGAAGGACGGCGTCCTCAACCATCCCACGGAAAAGGATCTGCTTGCGAACTGGGCGAAGATCCTTTTCGAGAACAATCGTAACATCAACCGTCTTGGTGACTATCCGCTTACAAAGGGCGAGATGGACCAGATACTTGAGCAGGTAAAGAAACTTCGCACACCGCTCGCCCTTAATACGTTCATCAACGGCAAAACGGTAGGCATTACGCGCGACAATCCTGATGATAAGGCGCACTTTGGCAAACAAGTGAGCCTCGACATCTACGACCGCATGCAGATTGCGGGCGGCAAGACGCGCTACCAGATTGCGCAGCAACCGCATCTGCCAACGCCGCATCCGCTTGCGAGTGACAGGCGCGGCGATGTCATGCTGCTTATCAACGGCATGCCGATGATCCATGTGGAGCTGAAACGGAGCGGCGTCGCCGTCGGACAGGCCACGAACCAGATCGAAAGATACATGCACGAGGGTGCGTTCGGCGGCATCTTTTCGCTTATTCAGATATTCGTCGGCATGGAGCCGAAGGAAACCGTCTATTTCGCCAACCCGGGTCCGGACGGATTCTTCAACCGCGACTACTATTTCCATTGGGCGGACTTCAACAACGTGCGGATAAACGACTGGCAGGACATTGCGGAAAAGCTGCTCTCGATTCCGATGGCGCATCAGCTGATTGGCTACTATTCGGTGGCCGATACTTCGGACGGCGTTGGACGGCGTTCTGAAGGTGCTCCGCTCGTATCAGTTCTATGCGGCGCGGGCGATCTTCGAGAAGGTGCGCAAGAACGATGAATGGGAAGGCGGCAAGGCGAGGCTTGGCGGCTACGTGTGGCACACGACAGGCAGTGGCAAGACGCTCACTTGCTTCAAGGCGGCGCAGATGATCGCCGAGACGAAGTCCGCCGACAAGGTCGTGTTTCTGCTCGACCGCAAGGAGCTGGGTACGCAGTCTATACGGGACTATCGCGGCTTTGCGGGCGAGAATCCCGAAGATGAAGGCAAGGACTCCGTCGTTCAGGCAACCGAGAACACGGCGATACTGGCGGCAAAGCTGAAAAGTCCTAACGACTCCGACACGCTGATCGTCACCTCGATCCAGAAGATGAGCCGAATCAAGGAGGATGCGGACGGCATCGGTTCGATGGATATTGAGAAGATGAAGAGCAAACGGATTGTCTTCATCATCGACGAAGCGCACCGCGACGTGGACGGCGAAATGCTCTACACGATCAAGAGTACGTTCCCTGAGGCGATGTTCTTCGGGTTCACGGGAACTCCGAAACTGAAGAACGGGGCGGATGCGACAACCGCAGAGATCTTCGGCAACGAGTTGCACCGCTACACGATTGCCGACGGCATCTGCGACAAGAACGTGCTTGGCTTCGATCCGGTCATGGTTGCAACATACAAGGACAAGGATCTGCGGCTTGCGGTAGCACTTGACGAGGCGGAGGCAAAGAGCGAGGAAGAAGCACTTGGCGACGAAGCGAAGAAAGCGGTTTATCAGAAATGGATGAATCCTGCCGAGACGTCGATGGTGAAGATCGAGGCAAAACTTCCGTCAACGCAGTATGATCTCGACGAGCATCGGCGCGCAGTTGTCGAGAACATCATGGAGAACTGGACGACGCTCAGCGTCGGCGGTAAGTTCCATGCGCTTCTCGCAACGGCAAGCATCCCGGAGGCGATAGAATACTACAAGCTATTCCGAAACGAGCATCCCGAGTTCAAGGTGACGGCGCTGTTTGACCCGAGTATAGACAACAAGGGCGGCGCGGAGGTCAAGGAAGATGCGCTTCTTGAGATTCTTCAAGACTACAATAAGCGCTATGGCACAACGTATGCAATGCCTACGTGGGACCGATTCAAGAAGGATGTCGCGTCCCGTTTGGCGCACAAGAAGCCGTATAATGGAATCGAGAAGGATGCCGCCAAGCAGATAGACCTTCTCATTGTCGTGGATCAGATGCTGACAGGATTTGACTCCAAGTGGCTTAATACTCTTTACCTAGACAAGATGCGCGACGAGGAGAATCTTATTCAGGCGTTCTCGCGTACGAACCGCCTTTTCGGCCCTGACAAGCCGTTTGGCTCGATACGCTACTACCGCAAGCCACATACGATGACGAAGAACATCGATGATGCGCTCAAACTTTATTCCGGGGATCGTCCGTTTGCCTTGTATGTGGAGCATCTTGAAGGCAATCTGAACGGCATGAACCAGACATACAACGAAATCAAGTCATTGTTCGACGAGGCGGGGGTCAAGGATTTCGAACGTCTTCCGTCAGACACGGCGGTTTGCGGACAGTTCGCGAGTCTTTTCAAACGCTTCAACGACTACTTGAACGCCGCGAAGATACAAGGGTTCGTTTGGAAAGAGGCTGCTTACGCCTTCAAGCACGATGGCGAAGAGGATACGCTGGTGACGATGGTGGTAGATGAGCGCGTGTACGGAATTCTCGCGTTGCGCTACAAGGAGCTTGCATCAGGCGGAACCGGTGGCGGAGGCGGAGGACCTGTAGATGTTCCATTTGACATTGAGCCGTATCTCACTGAGATAGACATTGGCCTCATAAACGCAGACTACATGAATGCAAAGTTCGCAAAGTACGTAAAGTGCCTTGCGCAAGCCAAGGTATCGCCGACGGAGCTTGCGGCAATAAAGGAGGAGCTTCACAAGACATTCGCTGCTCTCTCCCAGGAAGATCAGAAATATGCGGAGATGCTGCTTGACGACATCGCGCACGGAAACATCACGCTGGAAAGCGGGATGACCTTGCAGGACTACATCACGCAATACAAGACGAAGGCGCTCAGCCGTGATATAGACCTTGCGGTGAATGCATTTGGCCTGGATAAGACGCTTCTTGTTGATATTCTTGGACACGGCAAGTTGACGGGGAAGAATCTCGACGAATACGGGCGGTTTGGGAAGCTTGTTAAAAGTGTTGATGACGACAAGGCGAAGAAGTATCTGGAACAGGCGCAAGGTGTGAGCTTGAGCATGATAGGCTATCGGACACATCTCAGCACCGTCCTCAAGGAATTTCTCATCTCGGGTGGCAAAGGCGAAAAGATTCCGAAAATCAAGGAGCCGACGGTGATTAAGGTGGATTGGCCGGATGCAGATGTATCGTATGCCCCAAAAGCCGCTGAAGGTGAATCGTCAGACGCCAATTGAACGTAGAGGTTCTGAACATGCCCATTTTCAAAGAACTTGGTAAAGAAGCACCGCCGCGAGAACGCTTGGAGGTAGCAGACAGCATTTTAGAGATGAGCGACGAGGATCTGTTGGGGCTTATTATAAGAGTTGGATGCAAGGGCAAGAATGCTGTAGAGGTAGGCAAGGAGCTAAAGGAAGCATTCGGTTCTGTGAGGAACATGGTATATGCGGATTGGCGACAGATTTGCAACAAGCGCGTGTTTGGTATCGGGAAAGTGAAGTCCATGGAATTGGCGGCAGCGTTTGAACTTGGACGGCGAGGGGCGAAGCTTTCGTCCGAGGATTATCAGAAGCCAGTCGAGAACGCATATGATGTGTTTGAGCACATCCGTGCATTGGGCGTTTCAGATATACAGGAGCATTTCTTTGCGCTCTACCTTGATCCGAAGAAGCGACTTCTATGCCCGCCGAAGGTTTTGACAACCGGTCTTGTGAACGCTTCGCTGCTCCATGCGCGAGAGCTCTTCCGCGAAGCGATTCAGTGGGGTGCAACATCACTGTACGTGGCACATAACCATCCAAGCGGCGATGCAACGCCATCAAAAGAGGACTTAGAGATTACGGTTACACTTTTGGAGGCGTCAAAGATCCTTGGCATACCATTACGCGATCATATCGTTATTGGTACGGAAAACTCTCCAGGCCCGGCATATGTTTCGATTCGCGAAAGAATGATAACGCAAACAGGAGTATAAGAATGGATATCATCCAGATGAACTTTGACAATCTCGTGACGGTGGCACAGTGCGATCAACTCATTGCTTTACTTAAGCAGATGGGGATGGAAGTACCACAAAGACTTCTCGAAAGGAGAGAGTCCCTTGCCAAACAGAGAATGACCGTGTACGAGGATTTTAAGGCGAGAAACAATCCGTCCCCAGAACTGATCGACTGTATCAAGCGCACGGCGGAAGCATTGCTTAAGCCAGAACTTTCCACTGACGAGGCGTTGAAGCCGGTTATGCTTTACGGTAAGATACAAAGTGGAAAGACGCGTGCGTTCGTCGGCGTTATGAGCATGGCATTTGACAGCGGCGTTGATATCGTCGTTGTGTACACGAAGGGAACGAATGCTCTTGCAACGCAGACCATTTCGCGGATGAAGGCGGAGTTCGTCAATTTCAAGCCTAGCAATCGCCTTCAACAGCAACAGACTATAGTAGTACACGACGTACTAGATCTCAAGAAGCAAATGCTTGCTCCTTATGAGCTCAATACGCAGAAGCACATAATCGTCTGCAAGAAGGAGGCAAACAATACCCGCCTTTTGCGGGAAATCTTCAGACGTAATGATTTGATGCGCCAGAAGAAGGTTGTCATAATCGACGACGAGGCGGATTTCGGCGGAATCTCATTCTACCGGGACAGACAGGCTGGAGGCGTGGGAGTAGGTACAAATGCGATATACATCACGGAAACCGTAAAGTCGATTCAGGACTGTCGGAACATGCTTGTCACTGCCACGCCGTATGCGCTTTATCTTCAGCCAGACGGCATAATAAAGGTTGTCAATGGTGAGGTTCGTCCCTTGAGACCTCGGCATACGGAGATGGTTCCGGTGCATATGCATTACGTGGGCGGCAAACAGTATTTCGTTGAATCTGCGAACGAGAGTTCGATGTTCCATTCTGTTTTCCATCCGCTTTCTCCAGAGTGCATCGCCGTTCTTGGGAGAAGTAATGTGCGATACTTAAAATACATTGCCACTGCAACCAAGCTTGATGGTTTCCGCTATGCGGTTCTCCAGTATCTTGTTGGCACTGCAATCCGCAGCATACAGGAGGCGGGTCGAGGTGTCCTTTACAGGTCAAGTTTCATTATGCATGTTGACATTGCAAGGAACAGACATCATTGGCAGCGTGATGTGATGAATGTGTTCCTGGAGCATCTTGGAGAGCATGTGTTTTGCGCCAGACCTGACGATACATCGTTTGACGATGTGATCAAAAACATATACGATGACTTTGTGATAACTCGAAAGAACGGTGTTTCGGTGCAACTGCTTGAAGATGACGTGGTGCCGTCTCTTGAAGAAGTCAGAGAAAGAATCGTCAGGTTATTCGGTGAATCCGCAATATATGTGCAGATTGTCAATTCCGATGCGGGTGTGCAAAATCTGCTCGATGCATCTGGGCAGCTGGAACTTAAACACGAGGCGAACATCTTCATTGGCGGAAACATCCTTAATCGCGGCATTACGATCGAGAACCTAATCGGGTTCCTGTACGGTCGTTCGCCGCAGACGATGCAGATGGACTCGGTTCTCCAACATGCGCGAATGTACGGCGCACGCAAAATGGCCGATATGGCGGTTACAAGGTTCCACACGACAAATCAGATGTATGATCGTCTCCGGCGCATCAATGAGATGGATGAAATGTTGCGAGAGCAGTTTGAAAAAGCGTTGGGTAGTGGAGAAACTTTCGACGGGAAAGCTCTGGAGAACATCTTCATCTGCCGAGATGTAGACCGGAGGATCAACCCCTGCGCTCCAAGTCGGCTTCTGATTGCTTCGATTTCAACGATTGCACCTCATAGTCTCCATTTGCCGATTGGATTCCAAACAGATTGCCATACGAAAATACATGCCACTATTTCGTGGATTGATTCTGCGATTCTTGGTGCTCCAGACTATAGGAATCGCGATGAAGACGGTATATTTAAGCTTGACCGCAGCCTTGCTATCGACATCCTGCGGCGCATCCGTTCGACATATATTTATAATCGTCCTGTTGATGCGAATTCGGGGCTTGAATGGGATGTGGAAGAAATGATAAGTATTCTTGAATGGGCGCTTGACCATAATCGGCAACTGTATTGCCTAAGGCGTGAAAATAGAGAGCTCAGTCGTTATCGTGGGAATGGTGGATTTATGGATGCACCGGCAGATGGTCGCACGGATCTGGCACCGGCGCGGGCCAAGGCGGTGGATCTGCCCGTATTGATGCTTATCCGTGAGAATGGTGCGTCGTCCGAAAAGGGTTGGCGCGATACGCCGTTCTACTGGCCGGTATTGTTGGTCCAAAAGAACGTTCGCCCTGCTGTGTATGGTCGCTCTGGGGAATAGCTTGGTTTCAAGAAAGGATGTTGGGGAAGTCGAAGAGCATTGAAGATGTGCTTTACGAACAAGAAGAACTTTAATGGGATACCACAGAACAATCAGTCAGGAAGAAGGAAGAAAATGAAACATTCAGAAGTGCCAGAAGCACTTGAACTCGTGATCGAAGAGGTCGGCAAGGAATCTCAGCGTATCCGCGAAGCGGGCATCGTCGCGTTGAGGGATGGAAAGTATAAACCAGCCCGAAAGGCAATTGACTACGCAGAGAAGCTTCAAGAATTTGTCGAGAAAGTACGTAAGTTGGGCGACGAGTGGACTGGGTTGCAATATACGATAGACAAATTCACGCCTGATGTGCAGGTTCTCGTCCGGCCTGATGGGAATTCTGGACGCGATCAGGGAGGAGCCACGCCTCTTCTGCACGCCAATCCTGCAGAGGTGGTATTCCCTTATGCTGTGGGCAAGGTTGTCCAAGCAGTGTTTCCGATTCTTCAGACGGATATGCGGATGACCGAGGCGAATGTGGCTATGCTTGCGTCGAAATCATCCTCGGCTCGCTTCAAGACTGGTGGATGTTCGGTGCTTAGGCCAAATACAGGAAGTCCTAATGAGATTATTGACAGTGCTGGACATTATAGATATTACGGAAAACTCTCGCTAGTTTTCTTCGGGAGAAAATATTGGCTAACAAGTCAGTTCCAGCCGCATGGAATAAAACCTGTTCTTGACTGGCTTGCGGAAATCGGTTTGAGTAACGATGACGTCCTTGCCATTTGCAAGAAGCGCTGGGGTGAAACGACGATGCGGAAACCAATCCTCAAAGAGAGTCTTCAAGACAAAAAAGGCGGTCGGCAAACAATGCCTCGGCAACCTGGCAAGTACTACTCTGAGGAGGGATACCTTCATCTTAGGGAGAAAGGAAAACAGAATAGGGATAAACAAAAGCGCATAATTGACGAGGCTTGTGGTAGTCCGGTTCGTTTGCTTCGCCCGATTACTGATGAAGCTCTGATAGGGCTTAGGACAGTAAAGGGATTTGTGAACAGGACAAATTTTCTTTCTTCTGCCATAATAAGCGAATTGAAGTACAATCAGAATGAAAGGCCATTGCCGCCGGGGCACAATCGACATGCGACGGGTACGCGAATCAGCGTGAGCAAAGAGGTTTACGAAATGACCAAGGATATGGACAATCGTACTTTCTGTCTTATGGTCAGTCGTGCGATTCTTTGTGCTCTGGGCCGAGATCTTAAAGTGTCGTCGTCAAATTCGTAACTGAAAGGAATAGGACAATGACATCAGGCGAGGCAGTTCAGTTTGAAAAGGGCAAGACGTACAAGATGTTTGTCTTGTTTGTGTCAAAAAAAGCTCCATACTACATTAATGTAATGATGAAGGGTGGTGGCGGATGCTTCTCTATAGAAGTGTCAGGCGTGCCGAACATTCCTGTTCCATCACTTAAGGACAAAATCATTGACTGTGTATGTACCGAAGTGACTGATAAGGGACCGGAATTCGTATTGGCACCCAAGTTTTATGAAAAACCCCATCCTCCTACATTTTCCGTTACTTCCAGTGTGCCGCGAGTGAAGGGTTCCCAAATAGGGCTTGCCGAAGGCCCCTGCATTGAGTTCAAGAGGTCGCTCATATTTAGTCCGCGAACTGGGCAGCCAGATTCCGATCAGCCGTTTGAGATCGCCAAGGAGATAGCTGCTTTCATGAATACAGCGGGCGGCGATTTGTATTTGGGGGTTGATGACAATGGATTCGTAAAAGGCGTGGAGAATGATCTGATGCATTTGGGCGAGGCGCCGATTATGATGGACAAGGTTATGGATGACAAGTATCAATACAAGCCTAACCTTGATGGCTTCATCACTAAACTTACGACTGCCATGCGTTGCTATCTTGGAACAGCTGCAGCTGCGCTGGTGAACGTGGAAGTGGTGTCAGACACGGGTTCAAATTTGAACTATGTCAAAGTGCATGTAAATCCTAGCAAGGAGATCATCTATCTCGGTCGTGAAGAATCTGTTGTGTATAGAGCGCAGTCTTCAGTTTTATACTTGAAGGGGCGACAAAGAGAACTATATGTGAAGGAGCGCTTTTACAACGGAGATACGGATAGTCTGGCAACAACAAAGATGGACGATATTTTGAAGAAACTTGCTGCTCAACTAAAATCAATTGATGACATGAAAGCTGAAATCGTAAAAACAATGGAGAAGGGATTAGAGGAGGAGTTTCGCAAAAGTCTTACAAATCGGCATGAGAACGGGCCGATTATTACGGTGAGCGGTGGGCAGCCATTCACCAAGGATGCCGTAACGGCAGTGAAAAAGCCAAAGGAGCTTGCATGGGAAGGGCAGCACTATGCAGAAGTTGGTGGCTGGCAGGAGCTGGTGCTGAAGGTACTGGAGAAACTTCAGGAGATCAATGCCGCGAAGTTCGACGAGTTGGCAGGGATGAGAGAATTCACGAGACAGCTCTTCATAATTCAGAGACCTAGGGAGAGACATTCTGATTGCTACTCGACCAAGTTCGGTGCTGAAGGCAAGATTCGGATCAAGAAATCAATTGGCAACAAGGCGTATCTCTGGCGCGAAGACATGGCACTCCGCAAGATCATCGCCGCCTTCGGCGTGGACGTTTCCAAATTCATGTTCGTTGCCGGATGATTTTGTAGGTAGCCCATTTGTGGCAGTATCTTCCATATCAGTCAGGAGAAATAGACAATGAAATACCCAACAACAGAAGAAGCCTCTTTCGTGCGAGAAACCCTGGACAGGGTTATTGCAAAGAATGGCATAGACAGATGGCACTTCGATGTGCTGAATCCATATCTGCTTGAAGTCCAGTTTCTCGTCTCGGTCGGCAAGGCCAAGGCAGTGAAAACGTTCAACGAGATTTTTCATGCGTTAGGCGTGCTGCCGGACGACAGGCGACTTGGCATAGGCGACAGCGGGGATTACTGCACGATATGGGAGAACGAGGATGGCTCTACATACGGTGCAACATTCAACGCGCCCCCTGCAAAGAGCTTCAAGGAAGGCGACGAGGAATACCAGTTCACGCTAAAGGCAATCTTCGAGGAACAGCAGAGGGCGGCCGAGGCGGAAGAGGCCGAGATGCTGGCGTTAGTTGAAGGCATTAAGTCTGGGAAGCTCAAGTCTAAAAGTCCAGACGGTTACCTCGTGCTGAAGGGCGAGTTCTATGACGCGATAGAGTCGGGCAAAAAGAAGGTCGAATACCGCGACTTCACTGAATACAATCTCAAGCGCACAATCGGCATCAAGACCATTCGTTTCAATCGCGGCTACGCGAAGAGCGCCAAGCAGATGCAGTGGGATGTGAAGAAGGTTGTGCTTCTTGACGGCGAAGACAGCGAGTGCGATCCGTTCAACGTGCCGGATGGTTTCTGGCCCATTGCCATTGCCATTCACCTCGGCAAGAGAATTGCATGATTGAATTTTCCGGCGTCTCTTAGGGCGGTGGGCCTTGGACATACGGTGCGCAATTGCGGCAATTGGGATTTGCGAACAATCAAGAGGAGGTTGTTATGACTACCAGCGGATTTTATGGAGCGGACGGCTCTCAAGGCTACATGAATGACGACGGTACCTTCTACGACGCTAACAATCAGCTGATTGGACGCGTGGCAGATGACGGCACCATATACAACAACAGCAACTTGCCCGTGGGAAGGATCACAGAAGACGGACATCTGTACGATGTCTATGATCACATGGTCGGCCAGGAGATCGGGGACAGCTTCTGCTCGACTGGCGTGGTACGGTCCCTGGGAAGGGCAAGCACTGCAAAGCCAGGCGCGGGCCGCGGCAGGGACTACGGAGCGTTCCACATGCTCAACCGCTCCAATAGAGACCGCAGTTTCCCGCATCCCTGGGGCGAGCCGTCCTACTACGACGGATCGGACGGCGATGATGGCACAGACGATTCCTACGTGCCCGAAGAG
>JAEEGL011900942.1_pt1 | contig 22660 bp, 14 predicted proteins | sample 9134231 | NCBI WGS metagenome assembly JAEEGL01 (sample SAMN16246548, study PRJNA631951) | gut metagenome | biome: gut microbiome; feature: rumen; material: fiber-attached | host: Bos | place: Iran: Karaj | collected 2018-10 | reverse complement strand
GCACCGTTATACCCTGGATGTGTGCCGGGAGCAGGGCCTGGAGGTCCTCGCCCGGACGGAAGACCTCTATGGCGAGCCTCATCGCTATGCCCCCTGGCTCTATGAAGTGCAGACCTTCTACGAAAAGATGTTTCTCGCCAAGGGGATGAACATCACTTATCTGTGCTTCAACCCGGCTTCCCGCCGGTAAGCGCCAGGAGAGCAGCCGTAGCGTTTGGCAAATTCCCTGAAAAAATAGGTTTTGCTTACGAAACCGCAACTGTACATGATTTCCTGTACGGTTTTATTCCCGGAGCGCAGCATTCCCGCCGCGCGTTCGAGCCGCAGGTTACGCAGATACTCGGTGGGTGTCATTCCCGCCAGGGCCTTGAGTTTGCGGTAGAGTTGCATTTCGCTGATGGAGAGGGCGGTTGCGACATCGGCGCCGGAAAGGGATTCGTCGTCCAGCCGGTTCACCATGACTTCCGTAATGGACTGTAGAAGGTCCCTGTCGGATTTTTTCATCTCTTTTCCGGCAAACTGCTCGACGGACGCTTGCGCAGAGCGGCTGTAGGCGATGACCTCCGCATCTCGGGCGAGCAGCCGGTGGATGCGGGCCAGCAGGTGCCCCGGATGGAAGGGCTTGTCCAGATAAGCGTCCGCACCGTTTTCCATGGCTTCTATCGGCGTTTTGTCCGTCCCTTTTCCGGAGAGCAGGATGAAGGGGATATGACGCGTACGCGAATTTGCGCGCAGCGCTTTCAGCAGGGCTGCGCCGTCCATTTCCGGCATCATCAGGTCCGAAAGGATGACGCTCGGCATCTCCTGTTCGAGGGAAACGAGGGCTTCGCGTCCGTTCCCGGCCTCCCTTACCCTGAAATGCGGTTCCAGCGTTTTGCGGATGAAGTGCCGGATTTCCGGATCGTCATCCACCACGAGGACGCTTTCCCGGGCGTGGGTTTCTTCCTCTGCGGCTTCTTCCCGGGCTTCCGGTTCTGCGGCAGGGGAGAATAGTTCCTGGGCGGGGGTGTAGACATCCTCCGTCTCCACCGGCAGTAATGGCAGTTCCAGGCGGAAACGGGTATAATGCGTTCCGTCGCTGTCAATGTCTATCGTCCCTTTATGCAGTTCCACAAGGGATTTGCAGAGGGAAAGACCGATACCGTTGCTGATGCGCCCCTTGGAGAGGGCTTTTTCAAAACGGCTGAGGACTTCATAGCGGTCGAACAGGACGGCCTGACGCTCCAGCGGAATGCCGACCCCGGTATTGGTGACCGTCATTTTAAGTGCATATTCTCCTTTTTCCAGGACAATCTGGATCTTTTCGTGCTCCGGTGTATATTTTACCGCGTTGGAGAGCAGGTTGAAGACGATTTTTTCCATAGAGTCGCCGTCTGCGGTCCAAACGATGCCCTCAGGCGGTGCAAGCAATTCGAAAAAGACCCCATTGCGGTCCATCTGATCGCGGAAATAGGCGCTGACCTGGGCGATGAGGGCCACCATATCCACCCGGCCGATGCGTATGCGCAGATGTCCCGTCTCCGCCTTTCGGAAACTGATGAGTTGCTGGATCATATTGCGCATACGGTCGGAATTGGAAAGGATGCTGCCCAGGTAGTGCTGCTCCGTACCGGAAAGCCTTTCCGACTGCCGGAGTGCCTGGCAGGGACCGTAAATGAGGGTCAGGGTATTGGAGAATTCGTGAGCGATATTGGTAAAGAAGTCCAGTTTGGCCTCGTGGACGGCTTCCGTCCTGTGTCTCTTGATCCTGCCTTGGACCAAGAGACTGACGGCGAGGATCAGTAGCAGGCCTCCGAGGGTATATAGGAACAAGGCAAGGTTCGTCCGCCACCAGGGGGCGAGTTTATGGATTCTCAGGGAGAAAGTTTCATCGGACCATACTTTATTTTCATTCGAACTGCGCACCTCCAGGGTGAATTCGCCCGGAGGAAGATTGGAGAAGGCGACCACGTGTGAGTTGCCGAGCCGGAGCCACTCTTCGGACATCCCCCGCATACGGTAAGCCAGTTCGCAGCGTCCGGCGCCCAGGTAATCCACGGGGACGAAGTGGAAACTCAGGGAACGGTTGCCGGCGTCCAGCACCAGGGTGGGTCTTTCTTTTTCCTCTTGCAGGAGGGTTTTCAGATGTTTATGCTCGTTGTCGATGTACAGGGCATCCAATACCAGATTCGGCATATAGGAGGCCTTGCCTACTTCCTTCGGGTCAAAGGCGTTGAATCCCCGGATACCGCCGAAGAAAAACCATCCGCTGTACTGGTAGAAGGCCCCGTCCGAAAACTCGTTGTCCTGCAGCCCGTCCGTCGCATCATAACTGACGATATGCCCGTCTTCCGGCCGGATGCGGGCGATGCCGTTGTTGGTACTTACCCAGATTTCCCCGTTACCGTCTTCCAGGATGCCGTGGATGGTGTTGCTGGGGAGTCCGTCCTCCATCGAAAAGCGGGTCATTTCCTGCCAGTTCTGCCCGTATCGGTAGAGTCCCATACTCGTTCCCACCCAGAGGGAGGCATCACTGCCACGGGCGAGGCACAGGATGTCGTCAGCCGTGTCGTTGTTCAACAGGGACAATGCCCCTGTCGTCCTCCGGACAATCTGGAGCCCCGCCCCGCGGGTGCCGACAAACATAGAGCCGTGCCAACTGGGCAGCAGGCTGTACACCATCCCGCTGCCCAGCATTTCCGGTGTATAATGCACGCACTCCGTCACCCGGAAGGGGTCCTTGCTGCGGTCCAGCCGCAGGCGGAACAGCCCGTGGCCGCCGGTGCCGGCCCAGAGCGTATCCCGTCCCTGGACCTCGACGGCATAGACGGAGGCGAGTTGCAGGGTATCGGGGACTTGTAGTTTTCGGATGCGCCCGTTGCGCTTTTCCTGGTAGTTGAGACCGGCCCCGTCGCTCCCGATCCAGATGACATCCCTGTCATCCTTCATACAATAGACGGAATTGTGCAAGAGTCCGTCCCTGGTTGTCAGGCGTCCGGCCAGCCGGGTGTCGCTGGAGAAGAGAAAGATGCCCGAGCCCTTGGTCCCCACGGCCAGCCGGCCGGAGGGCAGTTGAACGAAGCAGCGTACGGCGTGTCCGCCAAAGCCGTCGGTCTGGGCACCGAAATCATAGGGAATCCGGGACAACTGCCATACGCCGTGCATGTCTGTCCCTACCCAGACGATGCCCTGGATGCCGCAATTGACACTGAGGACCGGGACTTCCGGGAGCAGGCATTCCGCGTCTCCTTTGGAGAGGTCCAGCCGGTATAAGCCCTTGTCTGTCCCCAGATAATGATAGGTTCCGTCGCTCGCCGCGGAGGACAGTTCCCCGGGACAGGGACGGTAGAGACGCTGGCTGCCCAGCGCGTGGTAGCCGCTACCATCCTGTATCCAGATCTGGTCCGTGGAATCGTCATAGAACAGAAAACGGGCGCCGGTAAGGAGGACGGCATTGTCGCACAGGACGGCGCCATCGCTGGTGAGCATCCACAGGCGGCCTCCCTTATCCACGGCGGCCTCGCGGATATGGCGTGCGTTCAGTGGTTCCGTCCGTACAAAAACGCCGTCCCTGAAGCTAAAGATGCCGTGTCCGTCCACGATGGCGATAATTTCTCCATTCTCTGACGGAGCCAGGTGAAAACTGTTTTCCGTAATCGGAGCCTTCTCCACTGCGCTCTGGAAGTAGCGGGTAAAACTTTCCGTGTCCGGGTTGTAGCAGTCGATGCCCCGGTCTGTTGCTACCCAGATAGTCCCGTCCGGCAATTGCGCCATATCCCGGATAATGTTGTTGGAAATCGTCGTGGAATCGCCGACCGTAGGGAAAAAGGAGCGGATATGGTCGCCGTCATAACGGTCCAGGCCGTCCCAGGTCCCGAACCAGACCCTGCCGCTCCGGTCCGTATAAATCATATTGACGGAGGAATTCGTCAGTCCGTCCCGGTTGGTGATATGGCGCATCCGGTATTCTGCCGCCGTGGCGGATGTAAAAATAGTGGACAATGCCAGGAGGCAGGAAAGTAGTGCTATTCTGTTCATTTAGACCGTGTTTACGCGCAAAGATAGTCAAAAATCAGCGTGTCTGTAAGAAATGTGTACCCTTTTGTAAGAATTGTTTACTTACCGGGGGCGTATATCGGCTACCTTTGTGCAGACACTAAACCACAATCGATATGGACATCGCCCGTAGAAACCCGAACAACCCCCTGATGCGGCCTTCAGACCTGAAGCCCTGTATTCCCGGTATGGAAATCACCTGCCTGCTGAACCCCGGCGTCTTCCGGATGAACGGCAAGACCTGGCTGCTGCTGCGTGTGGCGGAGCGCCCCGTACAGGAAGAGGGCATTATCAGTTTCCCGGTATATAACGACAAGGGACAGATCGAAGTTCTGCGTTTTGCCAAGGATGACCCGCAGCTGGATGCCAGCGATCCCCGTGTCATCGTCTATAAGGGAGCCTACTATCTGACGACCCTTTCCTACCTGCGCCCGGTCTGCAGCGAGGACGGCGTGCATTTTTACGAGGACCCTGCCATCCGCCCCATCTTCGGCGAAGGTTTCCAGGAGTCCTTTGGGATTGAGGACTGCCGCGTGGCCACGATGGACGACGGTTATTGGCTCAGTTTCACGGAAGTCTCCCCGGTAGCGGTAGGTGTCGGCCTGATCCACACGCGGGATTTCAAGACTTTGGAACGCGAAGGGATGATATTCCCCCCTCATAATAAGGATTGCGCCCTTTTCGAAGAGCAGGTAAATGGCAAATGGTATGCTTTCCACCGTCCCAGCAGCCCCGAACTCGGTGGCAATTACATCTGGGTGGCGGAGTCTCCCGACCGGATTCACTGGGGTCGGCACAAGTGCATCGCCACCACCCGCCCCGGCAGTTGGGACAGCGCCCGCGTCGGTGCCGGTTCCGCTCCCGTCCGTACCAAGGAGGGCTGGCTGGAGATTTATCACGGCGCGAACAAGGAGAACCGCTATTGCCTGGGTGCGCTGCTCCTGGACCTGAACGATCCTACGAAAGTGCTGGCCCGCAGCGAGGAACCCATCATGGAGCCCATCGCCCCTTACGAACAGACGGGTTTCTTCGGAAACGTCGTGTTTACCAACGGCCTGATCCGCAAGGACGAGGACACGCTCCAGATTTATTACGGCGCTTCCGACGAGGTCATCTGCAGCGCGGAACTGTCCATCAGTGAAATCCTTAATACCTTAAAGAAATAATGAAAGGCGCAGGCGAAATCGCTTTCTTCAAATCGCAGCCCCAGGCCATCCGTACCATCCTGGTGACGAACCTGCTGTTTGCGATGGTGCTCCCGCTCATCGAAATCTTTGCGGGTGCGTACATTATGCGGAATACCGGCAGCCCGTCCTGGGTCATCGTGTACCAGCTCTGCATGTATGTGGGCGTCGTGATGACCTCCCTGGTCAACGGCCTGCTGCTGCGCTGGTTCAAGTCCAAGCAACTGTATGCTTTCGGTATCCTGATCTCGGCGGTCGCCCTGATGGTGATGATGTTCATCCGCAGCGTCACGCTGCCGATGCTCTGCGCCACCGGTTTCCTGATCGGACTGGCCACCGGCTTTTTCTGGACCAACCGCTACCTGCTGACACTGTATGCCACGGACGACAGCAACCGAAACTATTTCTTCGGTTTCGAGTCCTTCTTCTTTTCGCTGTGGAATATCGTCATCCCCATCGTGGTCGGGGCGTTCCTGGCGACGGTCGACGGGAAGGAAATCCTGGGCGTGACTTTCTCGGTGAATACCGGCTATAAATGCATCACCGTCGCCGCCCTCCTGATTTCCATCTGTGCCTGTCTGGCCCTTTCGCGCGGGACCTTCCGTTCTCCCGAGAACACGAATTTCTTTTACCTGCGTTTCCATTCGCTTTGGAACAAGATGCTTTGTCTTGCTTCCCTCAAGGGGATGGTACAGGGCTTCCTAGTGACGGCTCCCGCCATCCTCATTATGAAATTCATCGGCGGAGAAGGCTCGCTGGGGCTCATTCAGGGTATCGGAGGCGCGATTACCGCCATTATGGTCTATGTGCTGGGCCGCGTGGCCAAGCCGGAAGACCGGATGAAAATCTGCGGCTTCGGACTCTTCGTCTTCTTTGCCGGAACGCTGGCCAACGGCATCCTGTTCTCCGGCGTGGGTGTCATCGTCTTTATCCTGGCCAAGGTGATTTTCCAGCCGGTGTACGACCTCGCCTACTTCCCGACGATGATGAAAACCATCGACGTGGTATCCAAGATCGAGAACCGCACCGAGTATACCTATATTATGAGTCACGAACTCGGGCTGTTTGCCGGCCGCGCCTTCGGCATGATCCTTTTCATCCTGATGGCGAAGTTCATTTCCGAGGATTTTGCCCTGCGCTTCGCCCTCCCCGTGGTCGGCGGCTTGCAGCTGCTCTCCCTCCCGCTGGCCCGTCACATCAATAAAAAGGCATCCGAATGAAAGCATCCCGTATTTCCCTGATGGCCGGCCTGCTGGTCATCGCCTGTACGGCGGCCCCGGACTTCGGTCCCGCCGTTCCCCAGACGGTCATCCCCCGCGTAGAGCAGATGGCGGCCTTCCCGCAGCCCTACCATATCCTGGACTGGAAGCAGAAAGCGCTGGATTTCGACGCCTATGCCTTCGATTTTGATTCCCAGCTGCCTGCGGGTCCGGTCATCTGGCTGGACAATGCGCGCCGGAATATCGACCAGCAGACCTTCGGCCTCTATACCGCGATGAAGGATGCCCGCCAGGGTCCTGACAGGAACGGCGGTGAATTTCACGAGAGCCTGAATACCCTGCACGCGCTGCTCGGCGCCGGGCTCAACGGTATCGACAAGACGAACCAGCACGGATACAATTTCGTCAAGATGGCCCAGAACTATTTCAATACGGAAAACGGCTGGAACATCGTGATGAACAATACCTGTCCGCAGGTCGCTCTGCTGGGCGGCGGATATGGCCGCGACTGGTGGTATGACGTCTTTCCCAACGTCCTCTACTATGCGGTCTGCGAGGTCTTCCCCGATGTGGACGGTGCGGATGCCATTCAGCGCAGCATCGCAGAACAGTTTGCCGCTGCCGATTCCGTACTTGCCGGCAATTACGATTTCACCTATTTCGATTATGCCCGTATGCAGGGCTGCAACAACTGGATTCCCAAGCAGCAGGACGCCGCGGGCGGTCACGCCTGGGTGCTTTACAGTGCCTATCAGAAGTACGGCGATCCGCGCTATCTGGCCCACGCCATTTCCGCTATGGAAGCCCTGGATGCCCAGAAGGAAAGCCGCTTCTATGAGATTCTGCTGCCCATCGGCATTTACACTGCCGCCCGCCTGAACGCGGAGCAGGGCTGCCATTTCGATACGGCCAAGATGCTGGACTGGGTCTTTGAAGGCTGCAAGGCCGCCGACGGGCGCACCGGTTGGGGCATTACGGCCGGCCGTTGGGGTGATTATGAAATCAGCGGTCTCCAGGGTTCCCTGATTGACGGCGGCGGCTTCGCTTTCCTGATGAATTCCATCGACGTGGCCTGGCCTTTTGTGCCGATGGTGAAGTACGAGCCCCAGTACGCCCGTTCCATCGGCCGCTGGATGCTCAATAACGTGAACAACTGCCGTCTTTTCTTCCCGGACCAGCTGCCGGATTCCCTGCAGTGCCTTCCGGGCCACCAGCAGTACACGAACTCCATCATTGCCTACGAAGGGCTCCGCTACGAAGATATCATCTACCAGCGCGAAGAGCATAAGGGGAAGCACCCCATCGCCCTGGGCGACGGTCCGCTCTGGAATCCCGCCAATCCGCCGGAGAGCATGTTCAGCGTCTACAGCACCTCGGCCACCGGCCTCTTCGGGGCCATCGTGGAAACGACGGATGTGGAAGGCATCCTGCGCCTGAACTGCAATGCCACGGACTTCTATGCCGCCCGGCCCTTCCCGGTCTATCTGATGTACAATCCTTTCCCGGAAGCCAAAACGGTCGGCTATGCCGTCGGAGAAGAGAAAAAGGACCTGTTCGACATCGTCTCCCGGACTTATCTGGCCAGGGGGGTGAAGGGGAATGCGCCCATCCGTTTGGAAGCGGACGCTTCGGCCATCGTCGTCGAATTGCCCGCCGGCAGCCGCATCTGCCGCGATAACCAAGGAAATCTAACTGTAAATAACGAGATCATCGCTTATGAAAAAGCTATTTAGTGTATTGGCAGCCCTGTCGCTGAGCCTGAGCGTCCTGGCCCAGGTGGAAGTGAAGGGAACCGTGACGGAAGCCGGAACGGGCGAACCCGTCATCGGCGCCAGCGTTATGGTGCAGGGAACCACCACCGGCACCATCACGGACCTCAACGGGGTCTATTCCCTGTCCGTTCCCGCCGACGCCGTGCTTTCTTTTGACTGCATCGGCTTCAAGGGGGTGACCGTAGCGGTGGAAGGCCGGACGGTCGTCGATGTCGTCCTTCAGGAGAATTCAGAATTCCTGGACGAAGTAGTCGTCGTCGGTTATACCACGATGAAGCGCCGCGACGTGCTCGGTGCCGTGAGCAAGGTGGACGGCGAGCAGCTGGCCAAGGTGCCCGTCTCCTCCGTGCAGGAGTCCCTGCAGGGCCGCATTGCCGGTGTGAACGTATCCTCGCAGACGGGTGCGCCCGGTGCAGGCATTTCCGTCCGTATCCGCGGTACAAGTTCCATTTCTTCGAGCAACGACCCGCTCTACATCGTCGACGGCATTCCCGTCGAAGGGGCGCTGAATACCCTGGCGGCAGGCGATATCGACAACATCACCGTACTGAAGGACGCTTCTTCCGCGGCCATCTACGGTTCGCGTGCGACCAACGGTGTCGTGCTCATCACCACGAAGAGCGGCAAGGAAGGCTCCGCCAAGGTTTCCTACAATATGCAGGCGGGCGTCCAGTTCCACGGCAAACTGCCGGCGATGGTGAACACCGAGGAATACATCAAGATCTATAACGAGGCGGCGACGAACGACAACAAGACGCTCTCCATTCCCCGTAAACTCATCGAAGGCGAGTACCTGAGGGATTTTCCGAATGTGAACCACCTCGAGGAGATCTTCCGCGTCGCGCCCATCCATCAGCACGAACTGTCCGTCAGCGGCGGCAATTCCACGATTCAGTATCTGGTGTCCGGTTCCTATTTCGGCCAGGACGGTATCATCAAGAATTCCGACTACAACAAGGCCAGTCTGCGTGCCAGCGTCAGCGCCCAGCCCAAGAAGTGGCTCAAACTGAACCTGAACGCGAGCGGTTCCCTCTCGAACAACCGCCTGCTGGCCAGTTCCGGCGACGGTTACCAGAACGACGAGGGTGGTTCGGTCGTCCGCTACGCCCTCTTCCGCAACCCGGCGATTCCCGTCTTTGACGCGGAAGGCAACTACGTGGACATGCCCGGCGAGTACTACGGCAACGCCGCCTACAACTCCTTCTTCGGGGACGGTTATTCCCCCGAGGGACTGACCGCCTACACGGACCGTTCCAACAAGACCAAGTCCCTGTTGGTCACCGGCAACGTGGTAATCAACTTTACCAAGAACCTGTTCTGGAAGACGACCCTGGGCCTGGACTATCGTTACAATACCTACCGGCTGTTCAACAAGACCTGGGGAACCAACAACCGTATCCACGAAACCAACGGACTGACCGTCCGCAACAATGAAAACAGCAGTTGGACGGTCAACAGTACCTTGAACCATAACCTGACCTTCGGCGAGCATTCGCTGAACTATATGGTGGGTGCTGAGGCCATCCATACGCACGAGAACGTGCTTTCTTCGGCCAACGAGGATTTTGCCTCCGAAGATCCGGACCTGCTCTACATCGGTCTGGGCGAGGGGACGCTGACCTCCAGCCAGGGCGAGAGCGCTTCTTCCCTGCTCTCCTTCTTCGCCAATGTCAACTACAATTATGCGGGCAAGTATTATGTTTCCGCGATTCTCCGCGAAGACGGTTCTTCCCGCTTCAGCCCGGGTCACCGCTGGGGTACCTTCTATTCCGTATCGGCGGGCTGGAACATCGAGCAGGAGAATTTCATGCAGGGAGCCAAGTGGCTTGACAAACTCAAGCTGCGCGCGGGCTACGGTTCCATCGGCAATCAGGACATCGGCCTGTATGCCTACTCCGACCGTTACAGCGGAAAATACTGGTATGCCTTCGACGGCGGAATTGCCGACGGCTATGCGCAGACCACGCTCGGCAATTCGGAACTCAAGTGGGAAACCTCCGACCAGTTCAATGCCGGTATCGACATCGAGGTGCTGAAGGGCACCCTGGGCGGCTCCATCGACTACTACTACAAGGTTACCCGGGATATGCTGGTGCAGGAATCCCTGCCGACTTCCGTGGGTAAGACCGCGACCCCCTGGGTCAACAACGGCAGCGTGCTGAATACCGGTGTCGATATCGAACTCTTCTACCGCAGGCAGTTCCGGGACTGGGGCTTTGACATCACCCTGAACGGTGGTTACCTGCACAATGAAGTGCTCAGCCTCAATTCTCCCATCCTCGGCGGTCTGGTGAACGACGGCGTTTACGTGACCCGCACCGAGGTGGGGCATCCCATCGGCTCCTTCTTTATGTACAAGATGGAGGGTATTTTCCAGACCGACGCCGAAGTGATGCTGTCCCCGTACCAGGGCAATGGCATCAAGGCCGGTGACGTGAAATTTGCCGACGTGAACGAGGACGGCGTAATCGACGGCAAGGACCGCACCTTCGTGGGCAGCGCCATCCCTAGTTTTACCGCAGGTCTCAACCTGGCCTTCAACTGGAAGGGCTTCGACCTTTCGATGTTCTTCCAGGGCGCCTTCGGGCAGAAAGTCTATATCCAGTACCTGAACGATTCCGAGGGATTCTACCGCGGCTTCCCCGTCACCAAGCGCTACTACGACCAGCACTGGACGGGTACGGGCACTTCCAATACCCAGCCCCGGGCCACCTGGGCCGGCACCAACAACCGGAAAGTCTCCACCCGTTTCCTGGAGGACGGCAGTTATGTACGCCTGAAGAACCTTCAGTTGGGTTATACCTTCAAGCTTCCCGAATCCTGGAAAGTCTCCCAGCTCCGTCTCTATCTGGCCGGAACGAACCTGCTGACCTTCACGGGCTACAGCGGACTGGATCCCGAAATGACGGTGAATGCCAATTCCACTGCGGAAGGCGACCGTTCCAACGGTATCGACTGGGGAACCTATCCTGTGGCAAAGAGCGTAACAATGGGCCTTAATTTTACCTTCTAAGACGATGAAAGCGAAGTTCTATATACTGATGGCAGCCGTCGCGGTCCTTTCCGCATCCTGCTCTTTCCTGGACGAAAACCTCAAAGGCGGGTATTCTTCCGAAAACTACTATACTTCCGCAAGCAAGGCGGAAATGGCCGTCAATGCCATTTACAACTCTCTTTACGGCAATACGCTCTGGATTTTCGGCGATGTCGCTTCCGATGATTCCGTCAAGGGCGGAGACGACGGCGACCAGCCCCAGATCAACGAGATCGACGGCCTGAACGCAAGCGCGGACAACGGCTCGCTCGGCACTTTCTGGCAGGATTCCTATGAGACCATCGCCAGGGCCAACAACGCCATTGCCAACATCGAACCGATGAATATGGACGAGGTCCTGAAGGCCCGCCTGCTGGGAGAAGCCAAATTCTTCCGGGCATATTCCTACTTCAACCTGGTGAATATTTTCGGACAGCTGCCCTTGAAAACCAAGCCCCAGAATTCCTCGGCCAACATCCACGTGGGGTTGAGCCCCATCGCAGATGTCTATGCCCAGATTGACAGGGATCTCGTTGAAGCGGTGGAGGGTCTGAATGACCTGAAAGACGGTCACGTGAACCGAGCCGCCGCCTATGCCCTGCTTGCCAAGAGCAAGATCTTCCAGCGGAAGTGGGACGAGGCCGTCTTTGCCATCGAGGGTTTCAAGAACCTGAATGCCGGCTATGCGTTGGAACCCCGTTATGCCGACCTCTTCAAATCCGGCGGCGAGAACAGCGTGGAATCCATCTTCGCCATCCGCTATGCGACCAATAAGATTGCCTCCCAGGGCAACCTGCTGAACGTGTGGTTCGCCCCCTTCATCGAGGGCGGTTATCACTTCAACGCGCCGACGCAGAGCTATGTGGACTGCTTCAGCGAGAAGACGGTCGGGGGAGAGGATGACCTGCGTCTGGACGCTTCCATCGGCCGGGCCGGCAAACCCTGGTTCAACGGTACCACCTTCGATGCCTCCTGGGGCAATGCGACCGGCTATCTCGTCAAGAAATATGACGAGGATGCGGTGGAGGACATGGCCAAGAGCCAGTCCACCATCCCCCAGCACCGGATCCGCTATGCGGAAGTCCTGCTGCTGGAAGCCGAAGCCCTCAATGAAGCGTCTCCCGAAAATCTGGCCGCTGCCGCGGCTGCACTGGACCAGGTTCGCGAACGTGCAGGACTCGATCGCACCAAGGCCTCGAGCCAGAGCGAAATGCGCGATGCCATCCGGCTGGAGCGCCGTCGCGAACTGGGCTTCGAATTCCACCGCTTCTTCGATGTGATGCGCTATGGCCGCGCCTACGCCATCACCGCACTCGGCCCTGCCGCCTGGCCGGCGGACCGCTATTATTTCCCGATTCCGCAGGCGGAGACGGATGCTAACGCTGCACTGAAAAACTAAACCATATATAACAACTATTATTAACCTTTTTTAAAACAAAACATTATGAAAAAGTTTTTTGCTATTTTCCTCGCGGTCGGCGCTCTTGCTATCGCTGCCTGCAACAAGGACGACAAGCCGGGTGAGCAGGTTGACCTGACCGAACTGAACGCCCTCGTGGCCCAGTGCGAGAACCTGGTGGCCGGTGCTACCACCGCCACTTTCCCCCAGGCCGCCATCGACAACTTCAAGAATGTCATCGCGACCGTCAAGTCGGCCATTCCTGAGGTGAAGACCCAGGCCGCAGCCAACAACCTGGTTGCCCAGCTCAAAGCGGCAAAGCAGGTCTTCGAAGAGTCCGAGTACGGCGCTATCCCTGCCGATGCACTGGCCTGGGCCCTCAACTTCGAGGATGTCGTGAACGGAACCGCCAGCATCACCACCAGCGGCAAGTACAACTGGAAAGTCGATTTCGTGGCCGGCAATGACGGTGTTCCTACCTTCGTGAACGGACACAAGGCCGGCACCAAGGGCCTGCAGTTCGGCCAGGGCGGTCACCTGGAGATTGCCAGCCCTATCGCCAGCGTGCTGGAAAGCCCTACCTTCTCCATCTCCTGCTGGGTCAACACCCCCATCAACGAGAACAACTACATCCTCTCCTGGAACAAGTGGGATACCTGGAAATTCCAGACCCAGAGCACGAACAAGGCGTTCCTGACCGTGCACCAGATGCCGTCCGACAAGTGGATCGATCATGACGGCAACACCGAGATCCCTGAGAACGAGTGGCATCACGTCGTGGCTACCATCGACCTCACCAACGGTGCGATGGCTTACTATCTGGACGGTGAACTGACCATGCTCTGGAATCACGAGAATGACGACAGGTTCATCCCCAACCAGACCTTTGCTCCCGCTCCTGAAGGAAGCATCCTCTTCATCGGTCTGCAGGAAGAAGGCTCTGACAGCTACTATGTAGGCAAACTCGATGATCTGCAGTTCTACACCATCGCCCTCGACGGCGGCCAGGTGTCCAAACTCTTCAACGATCAGAAGTAATTGCCCTTTCTTTAGGCCGGCGGCGGCTGACCCTGCCGCCGGCTTCCAAAACACCATAAAAGGAGTTGCAAATGAAACCCGCATTGACCGTATTGTTTGTCTCCGCCGCCCTGTGCTGCGCCTGCTGCCAGCGCGAAGCCCCGCAACCGGATCCCGGTGGGGAACTCGGGCCGGCCATCCTCGGCATTCCCGTTATCCAGGAATCCATCCCGCGTGTGGAAAGCATGCGCAATATGCCGCAGCCCTACAAAATGCTGGACTGGAAGCAGAAGGCGCTGGATTACGATGCCTATGTGTTTGACTGGAACGCCCGGGACGAAGTCCGTCCGCTGATCTGGCTGGACGAAACGCGCCGTAACGTGGACCAGGTGACCTTCGGGCTCAAGACGACCGTGAATGATGCCCGGCAGGGGAGCGGCGGTTCCCACGAAGCCATCAATACGATGGCGGCGGTGATGGGTGCAGGCCTGGTAGGCATTGACAAGACGGCGCAGGACGGCTATAACTACCCCAAGATGCTCCAGAATTATTGCGGAATCAAGAACCTGTGGGGCATTATGCTCAACGGAACTTCCGGGTTCGGCAAGGACTGGTGGTACAATGTGCTGCCGAATCTGCTGTATTACGGCGTATGCGACCTCTTCCCGGGTGTGGAAGGTGCAGACGAAATCCAGCGAAGTATCGCGGACCAGTTTGCCGAAGCCGATGAGACGCTCGGGGACGATTATGCGTATTCCTGGTACAATTATGCGACGGACAAGGGTACGGTCAGCAATATCCCGCGCCAGCAGGATGCCGCTGCCGGACACGCCTATGTGCTTCTGCAGGCATATCATAAGTTTGGTGACGAGCGCTATCTGGAGCGTGCCATGCACGCTACTTCGGTCATCAACAACCAAAGCGAAAGCCGCTTTTATGAGATTCTGTTGCCTTTCGCTGCTTATACCGCCGCCTACTTCAATGCGACGCAGGGGACGACTTACGACGTCGGCAAGATTATCCGCTGGACCTTTGACGGCAACCATTCCACCGGTCGTGCCGGTTGGGGTGTGATTATCGGAACCTGGGGTCCGTACGATGTTTCAGGCCTGCAGGGCAGCATCACGGACGGGGGCGGTTACGGCTTCCAAATGAACTCCTACGAGATGGCCTGGCCACTCGTGCCTATGGTGAAATATGCGCCCCAGTTTGCCAGGGCCATGGGCAAATGGATGCTGAACAATGCCAATGCCAGCCGCCTTTTCTTCCCCCGGGAAATCGCCGACGAGCATCAGTATCTCCCGGAGATGAAGGAGCTGACGAACAATATCATCGGTTATGAGGGGCTTCGCAAGCGGGACCGTTACGCCCAGAAGTCCGGGGTTCCCATTGCAGAGGGCGACGGCCCTTCCTGGACTTCGGCCAATCCTCCGGAGACCATGTTCAGCCTGTACAGTACTTCTCCGGTCGGTATTTTCGGCGCCATCGTCGCCACCACCGATGTCGAGGGCATCCTGTCCCTGGACTGCAATGCGACGGATTTCTATGCGCCCAAGCCCTATCCCGTGCATCTGCTGTACAATCCCTACGAAGAAGCCAAGAAAGTGTCTTACTACCCTTCGGGAAAGGTTGATCTTTTCGATGCGGTAGGACGGGATTACCTGGCGCAGAATGTCTCGGAAATCGTTTCCATAGAGATTCCCGCCGACGCCGCCGTGCTGGTGGTGGAAATCCCCGCCGGTGCCCCGTTGAACAGTTGGAAAGGGCATCTGGTGGCGGAGAAAAAGAATGTCATCAGCTGGTAGTTACCAGCAAACGATAGCGCATTCTTCAGGACAGAGTTGGAGGCTTCCGGCATTCAGCTCTGCTTTTTTCGTGGCATGGACCAGCGTAGCCGGTTCCCGGGTAAAGCGGAGGGTTTTCGCGTCGCCCGATTTATTGATGAGCAGCGCAGCCGCCTTCCCGTCGGCACGGAAGCGCAGGGCCATCACCCCGGGGCAGGCTTCGGAAAAACGGATTTCCGGCATCGTGGCCAGTTCCGGGAGCAGCGTGGCTGCAAGGGCCGAATAATCGGCCGCCCGGCGTGCTCCCAGGCTGACGCAGGAGGGGAGCCAGAAAACCTCCCCCTGCCCGAAATTGTTCCGGAGCGCCGTGATGCCCTCTGCTTCGCAGGCAAGCGCCTCGCCATCTCCGGGATGGATGAAACTCTTCCAGAGGTGGACGGGCAGCGTCCTGTCCTCCAGGGTCAAGGTGAAATCTCCCGGATTGCATTTGCTTTCCTTCAAAGAGCCTCCGAAAACGTCTTCCAGGGGGAATCCGGTCTGGAAGCGGCAGCGCATATCCTCGTCGTAATAGCCGGTCAGGCCTTCCACAATGAGTTTTCCGCCTTTCCGGACGAAGTTGCGGAGCGCTTCCCAACTGCGGGAAGGCAGGCAGACCTGTCCCGCGAGCACGAGGGTCTTTCCTTTATAATCGTCCTGCTTCCAGTCATATTCACCGAATTCGGAGATGTTTGCATCGATTCCATTTTCGAGCAGCATTTCGTAGATGCCCAGCGTGGATTTGATGACGCCGCCCTTGTGTCTGCCCTCATAGCGCGGGTCGTTCAGATCGCCCAGCTGCACTTTCCCTTCCGCCCAGAGGGATTCGCGCAGGTAGAGCAGGGTGATGCCGGAATCCTCCGGCTGCAGGCGGGAGAAGAAGGACGCGTTGTCGTGCATCGCCTCGATCACTGCGTGGGCGGCATCCAGGCGGTCCGAGGGACCGTTCTGGAAGTTGACGAGCCCCCATTCGCCGGCTTCCCCGCCCACGGCGCGCGGGTTCAGGGACCAGAAAAGCAGCCCGTCGATGCCGGAACTGATGCCGATCCACATCCATTGGCTGATTTCATCGGCGGTAGGGCAGAAGGGGTTGCGTGCGGAGTAGGTATTGTTCCCGCCCTGCAGTTCGGTAATCCAGAAAGGCAACGGCCCTGCGCCGGAGCGGACGATGTTGCAGTTGGCGGCCATCGCCACGGCATAGCGGTTCCGGCCGAAGTAGCCGAAATGCCAGCTGGGATGCGCCGATGCCCCCAGTGAGGTCAGGAAGCTCCGCCAGGCAGGAAAGTCGTATTCGGCGATGTTGTCGAAAATCTGATGGTTGTTCACGTGCAGTTCGTGTCCGGGGTCATAGCGGCGGATTTCCGCGGCGATCCAGCCCAGGAATTCGGAAGTGTAATCGACCAGGAAGGCTTCGCGCTCAAAATCCATCAATCGCTCATACCCGCTGCCTTTCCATGCCGGCTGTCCGGCTTTCCATGCCTTGAAGCGCGCTTGCGTATAAGGCGTGTCAGGGATGACTCCTTCCGTGCCCGGTTCGTTCAGCAGGACCCAGCCCAGGAGGGCCGGGTGGGAACGGTAATGGGTGACCACCTTTCGGATGTAAGTGGCGATATCGGCCTTGTGCGTCTGGGTGAAGGGGAATTTGAAGCCGCCGATGGACCGGTCCGGATCGGCCGGGAACAGAGTGAGAAAGATTTTGACTCCGTGCCTTTCGGCGGCGGAAAACGCCCGGTCAAATAAGGAAAAGTCCCAGCGACCCCCGTTGTGGAGGTATTCTTCAAAAAGACGGATACGGCAGACGGTCATTCCGTTTTCGTGCAGTGTCCGGAACCAGCCGTCCACTTCTTCGTCGCTTTGTCCGGGTTCGATAAACACCTGGGCTCCTACGGCGGGAATGCCGGCAAAACTTTGGGCCTGCCCAAAACACAGGAACAGGGCCACAATCATCAGAATTTTTCGCATAGCTCAAAGATAATAAAGAATTTTTGTATATTTGCAGTCACATTGGGGTATTAGCTCAGTTGGTAGAGCGCTAGGTTCGCAATCTAGAGGTCAGGGGTTCGACCCCCCTATGCTCCACGAAAATCCAGCCATTAAATCTTAATTTTATGAAGAAAGTATTGATGTCTGCAGCCGTCGTGGCCATGATGGTCGCCGCTGTGAGTTGCCAGTGCAACAATTCCAAGCAGGCTGAGACCGGTCCTCTTACCGAGACCGAACTGGCCGAAGAAGTTCCCGCCGACGAGACTGGCCCGCTGAAGGAAGATGTGGTAGGCCCTGTTTCTGAGACTGGCCCGCTTTCTGAGACTGGCCCGCTTTCTGAGACCGGCCCGCTTTCTGAGACTGGCCCGCTCAATTAGACTTACGGCAGATAGAACAATTTCATCCGGATTCAAGTGAGTCCGGATGATTTTTATTATCTTTGCGGCCTATGTTAGGATTGTTTGCACAGGGGGATACCGCCGGGGCGATTTTCGTGCTGGCCCTTGTCGTCGCCTCCGGGCTTTTCTTGGGTAAATTCAAGTTTAAGGGCATTTCCCTTGGGACTACCTGGATTCTTTTTGCAGGCATTATCCTGGGGCATTTCGGGCTCAGGATCCATCCCATTATGCTTTCCTTCATCAAGGACTTCGGGCTGATCCTTTTCGTGTTCGCCATCGGCCTTCAGGTGGGTCCGGGCTTCTTCCATTCTTTCCGGAAGGACGGACTGCCGATGAATATGCTCGCCGTAGGGCTCGTCCTGCTTGCGGTGCTGGTCTCCTATGCCATCCATTTCGTCAGCGGTGAGAACCTGGGCATTATGACCGGTATTATGTCCGGTGCGGTGACCAATACTCCGGGGCTGGGTGCGGCCCAGCAGACGCTCTCTTCGTCTGGGGCGGCTTCACCGGAAGCGGCCGTGGCCGCGACGGGCATCGCTTCCGCCTATGCAGTGGCCTATCCGCTGGGCGTGCTCGGTGCGATTGCCGTCTTGCTGCTTTTCAAAGCCATTTTCCGCATCGACCTGGAGAAGGAACAGGAAAAGGCCTCCAGGAATGAAAGTGAGGAAACAGCCGCTTTCCGGCTGGCCTGCAAGGTAGAAAATCCGGCCCTGTTCGGGAAGACCGTGCACGATATCGTCGGTGAGGAGAATTCCGACCATCTGGTCATCACCCGTATGATGCGGGACGGGAAGGTATTCTTCCCGGATCTGGACCTGCCGCTCAAGGAAGGGGATAAACTGCTCATCGTTACGGATATCCAGCATAAGGACAAGGCGAGCATCATCTTCGGGGAGGAATGCCCGGTGGATATGAACGAATGGCAGCAGCCAGGCGCGAAACTGGTTTCCGGACGCCTGTCCATCACCAAATCCTCCATTACCGGCAAGAGTCTCCGCAAGTTGGACATCCGCCGCAAGTACGGTGTGACGGTGACGCGCATCATGCGTGCGGGTATCGACCTGCAGGCGGCTCCAGACCTGATCCTGCAAGTAGGCGACAGCCTGCAGGCGGTCGGCTCCGAAGAAGGGCTGGCCCGCCTCGCCGCCCTGGTCGGGAACGAGCCGGAATCCCTGCACAAGCCCAACCTGATTCCCATCTTTTTCGGGATTGCGCTCGGCGTGGCCGTGGGGATGATCCCCATCCGTTTCCCGTCGATGCCGCAGCCTCTCAAACTGGGCCTGGCGGGCGGTCCGCTCATCGTCGCCATCCTGCTCGGGCACTTCGGCCCGAAACTTCGGATTACGACCTACACCGCGCTCAGTGCGAACCTGATGGTGCGCGAAATCGGGATTTCGCTGTTTATGGCGGCCGTCGGCCTGGGTGCCGGCAAAACCTTTGTCGCCAGTCTCGTCGGCGGCGGTTATATGTGGGTGCTGTACGGTGCGCTGATTACCCTCATCCCGATGGTGGTCATCGGCATTATCGCCCGCGCAGGCCTTAAATTCGACTTTTTCAAGATTTGCGGACTGCTCTCCGGCGGGACGACGGATCCTGCCCTCCTGTCCTTTTCCGAGCAATTGTTCGGGAACGGCCGCATCGCGGTCAATTATGCCACCGTTTATCCCTTGACCATGTTCCTGCGGGTGGTGGCTGCCCAGGTAATGATAATGATAATGCTTTAACTGATATGAAGAAGAATGTATTTGCGCTGGCAATCCTGCTCCTTGCAGCCTGTGCCTGCAATGTAACTCCCAAGTCTCCTTTCAACAGGAAGGTTGCGGATTATGCCGTCGTGACCATCGAGGCTCCGGACCTCAGCGGAATTACCGCCAACGGCAAGGAGGTGCTGAATCTCTACCGCTTCGCGGCCGACGAGGTGGATGCCATTTACTGGGAGCAATATTTCGGCGACAAGAACGCCCTGCTTGAGGGAATTGCCGATCCCGCCCAGAAGACCTTTGCCGAGATCAATTACGGCCCCTGGGACCGTATGACCGGCAAGTCCTTCGTCGAAGGCTATGGGGACCGTCTTCCCGGAGCCGCTTTCTATCCTGCCGATATGTCGCTCGTGGAGTTCGATGCCTGGGACAATCCGGACAAGAACAGCCCGTATACCCTGGTCCGCCGCGCTGCGGACGGTTCCCTGGAGACGGTCTGGTATCACGATGCCTACAAGACCCATATCGATAAGATTGCCAATTATCTTATCGCGGCGGCCGACATCACCATCAAGCCGAGCGTCAAGAACTATCTGCTCAGCAGGGCGGAAGCGCTCAAGACTGACCGCTATTATGAGAGCGCCCTGGCCTGGCTGGATATGGATGACAGCAAGATGGATCTGGTCATCGGCCCGAACGAGGCGGCGGACGATCAGTTGTTGGGCATCAAGCGCTCCTATGAGGCCTTCGTGCTGCTGAAAAACGAGGCCAGGACAAGGGAGTTGATGCAGTATGTCTCGCGCATCGCCGAGTTCCAGCAGGATCTGCCCGGCGAGGCCGCGTACAAGACTTTCCAGCCCGGCGCCGGTTCCAATATCTTTTCCTGCGACGCGCTCTACTATGCGGGCAAGGCTAACGCCGGCGTCAAGGTCATTGCGCTGAACCTGCCCTTCGATTCCGATGTGCAGCGGGATCGCGGAACCCGTACCATCCTTCTGGAAAACATTATCCGGGCCAAGTACAGTGCCATCGTCAAGCCTTCCGGCGAACTGCTGCTGGAGGCGAAGGAATCCGAGCACCTTTCCGCGGAAGCGTTCCTCTGGAACATCGTCTTCCGTGAGGTGGCCCACGGCCTGGGCGTGAAGGAGACCGTGAACGGGAAGGGCAGCGTCGAGGAGGCCCTGGGCAGCGCCGCGCTTGCTTTCGAGGAGGTCAAGGCCAATGCCGCCGGTACCCTGCTTGTCTGTAAGTTGCAGAACCACTACGACATTCACCAGATCTTCACCAAGGAGGATGCCCTGGTGACCTTCTTTGCCTCCGTGATCCGCTCCGAACGCTTTGGCGAAGGCTCTGCGCTCGGTCGTGCGAATATCATGATTTACAACTACCTGCGCGAAGCCGGTGCCTTTGTGCGCAAGGCTTCCGGGCAGTATTCCCTGGATCTGGCCGTGATGGAATCGGCGCTTTCTTCCCTTACCGCCACGGTGCTCAAGACCCAGGCGACCGGCGACCGCGCGTTTGCCGAGGCGTTTGAAAAAGAGTACTCCCAGCGTCCTGCCGAACTGGATGACAACATCCTCAAACTCGGCCTGGAGAAGATCCCTGCGGATATCCGCTTCGATTTCAAGGTAAAATAGGAACGGCTCAGACGAGCGTCCAGTGGATGGGAACGCCTGAGCGTTCCATCCCGCGGAACCAGGTCATCTGGCGTTTGGCGAACTGATGGATTGCGGTGGCGAGCAGCTGCCGCATTTCCTTATCGTCGAGTTCCCCTTGCAGATAGAGGGTGACGAACTTGTATTCCAGGCCGTAGGAAAGGAGCGTCTCGGCGGGAACGCCGCGTTCCAGCAGCGCGCGCACTTCATCGACCATCCCTTCCTGCAACCTTTCGTCCAGGCGGCGGTCGATGCGCTCGTTGCGCACTTCCCTTGAGACGAGCGTCCCGATGAAATAGGGCTTGCACGGCATTCCTTCCTCGAAGATGCGTTCCGCTGGGGCGGGTGCGCTGAGCGGTTTCCCTTCGGTGAAATCGTAGCCGGAGGTGACGGCGTGGATATAGAGCCCCGTGCCGCCGCAGAGGATGGGGACGGCACCGCGGGAACGGATCGCCGCATAGGCTGCCTTGAAATCCTGCTTGTAGCGGTAGAGGTTGTACTGTTCGCCCGCATCGCAGATATCGATCAGGTGGAAGGGGATATCGCCGTATTCGCAGAGGTCTTTGCCGGTGCCGATGTCCATGCCGCGATAAACCTGGCGGCTGTCTGCGGAGAGGATTTCGGCCGGAAGCCCCAATTCGTGGGCGAGCCTCACCGCATAGCGCGTCTTGCCCGATGCCGTGGGACCGAGGACCACGATAAGGTCCGTCTCCCCGCGCTCGAAATTTCGGGCGAGAGCGGCCGGATCTATCTTTTCCGGCTGGGGAAGTGCTGCGGGCTCTGGCTTGCTCATTTCCGCAAAAGTACGAAAAAATCCGTATCTTTGCCGCCGTTATGCCCCGATCGAAGAGTAAAGTACAGATCAACAACCGGCGGGCGTCGTACGATTACGAGTTTCTCGAGCAGTACGATGCCGGAATCGTGCTGGTCGGTACGGAGATCAAGTCCCTGCGGGCGGGGAAGGCCTCGCTCACGGATGCGTTCTGCTATTTCGTGAACGGGGAACTCTATGTCAAGGGGATGAACATCGCCACCTATTTCTGGGGTTCCTGGGGGCAGCACGAACCGGCACGCGACCGCAAACTGCTGCTGACGAAGCGGGAACTGCGGCATCTCGCACAGGCGGTGAAACTCAAGGGACTGACGATCGTGGCCGTGCGGGCCTACATCGCCGATAACGGCTACGCCAAACTCCATATCGCCCTTGCAAGGGGCAAAAAGGAGTACGACAAGCGCCAGACCATCAAGGAAAAGGACATCCGGCGCGAAATGGAACGCGGCTAATCGGCGAATTTTTTTGCAAACATTTGCTTATTTAATCTATTATACCTACTTTTGCAGTCCCGATGGGGTATTAGCTCAGTTGGTAGAGCGTTTGAATGGCATTCAAAAGGTCAGGAGTTCGATTCTCCTATGCTCCACAAAAAAGAGGTTCGGCATTCG
>JAEEGL011089793.1_pt1 | contig 22660 bp, 19 predicted proteins | sample 9134231 | NCBI WGS metagenome assembly JAEEGL01 (sample SAMN16246548, study PRJNA631951) | gut metagenome | biome: gut microbiome; feature: rumen; material: fiber-attached | host: Bos | place: Iran: Karaj | collected 2018-10 | reverse complement strand
TGTAATTCAAAACGATAGTCTTGAACCACAGTTGGATACTTTTCCTTATCTACCCTTGATGTAAACATATCTTTTGGCCTTACATAACATAATCCATCACCATATAATTGTTGATATAAAACCATTGGTTCTTTTGTTTCACTATGAGTTACTATATCAAGTACTAAGTAATAGTCTCCCTTAAAATGCTTATAAACTCTATTCTTTATTAATTCCATATACTAAATCTTTAAATTCCTTTCCTCTTATTTCACATTCTTTATATTGATCCCATGAAGCCGAAGCGGGACTTAAAAGAACAATGTCTCCTTCTTCCATAATCTTAACAATATCCTTAAATCCATCTTTTAAATGTTCATGAATATATGATGGAACATTTATTTTTTCTGCAAATTCTCTTACTCTTTCACGACATTCACCAATTCCAATAACTGTTTTAATGTTTTTGGAAAAAGGAATCAAATCATCAAAGTTTTGCCCACGTTCTAAACCACCCAATATAATAATAATTGGTTGACTAAATGATTTTAAAGCTATCTGGGTTGATTTGATATTAGTAGCTTCTGTATCATTATAAAATCTAACACCCTTTATTTCATCAACAAATTCAAGTCGATGTTCTACCCCAGAAAAGCCACTAATAACATCATTGATTACTTCATTTGATACATTAAACTCTTTAGCAATACTAATTGCTCCTAGAATATTTTCAATATTATGAATACCAGGTATTTTAATAATACTAGTATCAATTATCTTTTCATTATTATAGTAAATTCCGTTATCTAAAAGATAACAGTTAGCTTTTTCTCTACTAGAAAAATATTTTTTATTACTTTTAATATTTTTCATTTCACTAATTACATCACTATCACTTAAATTAAGAATAGCAATATCATCACTAGTTTGATTATAAAACATTTTAGCTTTTATTTTTTTATAGTTTTCATAACTTCCAACAAAATCAATATGCGCTGGACTATAATTAGTAATTAATGCAATATGTGGGTGAAAGTGTTCTATATTAACACTTTGTTGAACAGATACTTCCATAACGATGATATCGTGTGGTTTAACCACATCTACTAAATCACATAATGGATAACCTATATTACCTGTTAAATGAACTTTATCGCCAAATGCTCTATGTAATATTTCATAAGTAATTGTTGTTGTTGTAGTTTTACCATTAGTACCCGTTATTCCAATAATTGTAATATCTTTTGGTAATAAATTATAAGCTAGTTCAACTTCATTAATTACTGGTATTCCAAGTTCTCGTGCTTGTTGAACTATTTTATTATCATCTTTAATACCAGGATTTTTAATTACATAGTTAAAGCTATCATCCAAAAGATCATAAGGGTGAGACCCCAGTACTAATTTACATCCAAGAGTTTGTAATTCTTTAATTAACTCTTTATCTAATTCATTTTCATTTTTTATATCATTAACAATAACAATATTGTCTCGTTTAATTAATGTTTTAGCGGCTGCTACTCCACTTCTTGCCATTCCTAAGATTAATATTTTCTTATTAGTAAACATTATATCACCAACACTTATTATATAATAAAATGACTTAAAAAGTAAATTAATTATCATAAATAAAAGAAACTTCATTTCTGAAGTCTCTTATTAACTAGTTTTTAATGTTAAATAACCAGGATCAGAGGTTCCACCATCAACGTGAGCATAAGTCTTATCAAGATATGTTGAACTAAAGATAGTACCAGATCCACCAACTAGATGAGTACAATTATAAAACATATTAGCAGAATTTGTGGCATTACTAGGATTCCATCCACTTCCAACCTTTATTGTTGTCAAGGCATTATTACTTGGAGTCCATGTATTTGATTGAAAATTATACGAACCCATAGCAAACATTCCCATCATTGATGTAACATTACTTGTGTTGAAACTAGATATATCAATTTCACTTAAACTAGTACATCCAGAAAACATTTGTGTCATATTAGTTACACTACTTGTATCAATACCAGATAAATTTACAGTTGTAAGACTAGTACATCCACCGAATAAATTAATCATATCTCTAACACTTGATAAATCCATTCCGCTCATATTAACTGTTGTTAAGCTAGTTAAATCGTGAAACATTGAAATTATATTAGTAGTATTTGGGGCTTTTGCATTACTTAAATCAACCATTTCTAAAACTGGAGCACGATCTCCAAAATATCCTCCTAAAGCAACAGCAGAACCAAAATTAAAATCTTGCATTATAATTGTCTTTAAGCTTGTGTTTTCATTAAACAAGTAAGCTCCACTTAATGTATTACTTCCCAAACCAGAAACATTAACACTTTCTAAGTTTGTACAATTTGAAAACATTCCATTCATATTAATTACACTACTCGTATCTAAATAACTAAGATCAATATTTTCTAGACTACTACAATTAATAAACATTGATCCCATACTTATAACATTACTCGTATCAAAACCAGATAAATCAATATCAGTTAAACTATTACATCCACTAAACATTGATCCCATATTTGTAACAACACTTGTATTAATGTTATCAAAAGTAATACTAGTTACATTCGTAAAATTGACAAACATTCCTCCAGAATCTTGTGGAAAATATGTTGCACCTGGACTTACAATGTACATCTTAGTTCCATCTATCCAAGTTTTTACAACACCTTCGCCATTTGCATCAGTTATATCTATAGCATCTGAATGAGTATTAATTATTTCTTCGCTTTCTCTTATGAAATTAATATCTGTTATTTCTGATTTTCTTCCTTCAAATGCTCCACCTGTATCAAATAATGAAACTATATGCATCATATCATTTCTTGATAATTGTTCCTTAGCCCAAATACCTTCATTAGATTCAGCTCTTACTTTAAAACTAATTGGATTACTACTTAAACTATTCCATTCGTCTGTTGTTAAAACCACTTTCCCATTAGCCCAAGTAGTTGGGGTTCCATATTCATCATTTGGTCCAGTTGGAGCTGGTGTTGGTGCATTACCATAGTAAGTATCACTAATAGCTATTCTTTCTTCATCGATATAAGCTTTTATGGTTAATGTTCCACTAATGCCATCGCCTTCATTATCAATATAACCTACTAATACATGTTTATTCTCTTCTACTTTACCTTCATTATATAAAATATAAATATTAGCATCTTTATCATTACGATCTTCCCAATAACTAGCATTATTAGTACCAATAGTTTTATTTTCTTTTGCTACATAACTAGCGATATAATTCATTGGTATTTCTTTACCATTAATAGTATTATTAATATCAACAATAGATATGACATACTCTTCACCACCAGAATATGTTGTATCACCTTCGATATCAATAGATATTGAATTTAAGTTAGCTTCTTCTGCTTCTTCACTTGTCATAGGAAATAAATTAGTTAAATTAAGTGCTGGTCCTTCAGTAGTATTAAAACTAATTCTACCAGTCCCTAAATTATTAATTCCACCAGTTCTTGTATAGTTAAAAAACGCATAAGTTACACCACCTAAAAATAATAATAAAGTAAATATACCAATTACTACAAACATTTGTTTTCTACTTTTTATCATCGTACACCTCAATTATAATTATAGCACTTTTTATAAAAAAATGTTATAATTTGTTTGGTGATTAAAATGATTTTAGCTACTAATAATGTAAACAAATTAAGAGAATTAAGACAAATATTTAATAATCAAAAGATTAAATCATTAGAAGAAGCTGGTATTAATACTGATGTAGAAGAAACTGGCAAAACATTTTATGAAAATGCTTTAATAAAAGCTAAAGCAATCTATAAAATAGCACATGAACCAGTTATAGCAGATGATTCTGGACTAATCTTTAATGAACTTAAAAATTGGCCAGGAATATATACACATCGTATTGAAGAAGAAGCAAAAAAATATAATTTATCAAGAAATGAATATTTAGTTCTTAAAGGAAAAGAGTTAACTAATAAAAAAATAACTGCTATTTGTTGTTTAGTTTACTATGATGGCAAGAAAATAATCCGAGCTACTGGTAAATGGCATGGAACTATAACCGATAAAGAATATCCTGGAAATGGATTTGGCTTTGATAGTATATTTCGTCTTTATGATGGAAGAATATCATCAAGTCTTACTCCAGAAGAAAAAAACTCGCTTAGTCATCGATACTTAGCGAGTGTTAAATTAGAAAAAAAACTTAGTAAAATATTATAATGGAAACGATAATCTAAACATTACATAAGCTACTAATAAAAGAAATAATAAGTAGAAAACAACATGTATTCCTAATAATATTTTTTTTATGGTTTTATTTTTGATTTTATTAACTAAGTTATATACTTTCATAAAAAAGATATTACCTAGTCCTTCGGTAAATAAATCATGAATATGTTCTTTAAGCATGTTTATCACCTCTGATATCATCAATAGTTATTTTACTTTCATGTGGTATTTCTTTCCATTCTACCTTTTTAAATATAGCTACATACATTGTATATTTACCAATAATATCAAATATTGGCCATGTAAGAGTAAATATAATTTTATTCTTTAAACTAATTTTCTTTATTCTTTTATTTTCAATAAAGAAAATATAAATAGCCATCCACATATTCTCTATATATCGACCAATTAAATAAAATATACGTAACCAAATAGTTAAATAAAAGGCCATAAAGAAAGCTCCATACCCACTTGGTACAAAGATATATAAATCAAATAGACTACGGAATAGACTACCTAAAATAGTTCCACCGCCAAAAATATTAACACCATTTATTCCAACTATATAAGCATAATTTGCATATAAGAAACATGAGAAAATAAACCACAATATGAAATAAATTACACTATTAGGTAGCATCAACATCAATACATCAAAAGAAGCAAAACGATGACGAATAGATTCAACTATCTTTAAGAATATATTATCTTTGACATTTTGTTTATTCTTACGAAACATTTTACCAAAGAATATATTACCAAACAAGCCAGGACCTGTTTCAATAAAAGCTTGTAAATGACCTTTAGACCAACGAAGACGTTGTCTTAAAGCTATTTTTAAACTAACTGGTTGTTCATCATAGAAAACAGCTTTATCATTGTAAGAAATACGATATCCTTCTTTAACAGCATCGGCTGTAAAAGCACGATCCTCAGTAAGTGATGTATACTTCCAACCATTTTTAACTAATTCATTACTAAATAAAAATCCAGTTCCTTGAATATTTGTTGCAAGTCTTAATATACTTCTTGCTCGATGAGCAGTTCTAATACTTCTTAACCAATGAATAGCATAATTAGCACTAATCCAATTCTCATCAAAATTCTTACTATTTCGATATGAAGTAATTATCTTTTCTCCCGCATCAAAAGCCTCATTCATTCTTGTTACATAATCTTTTTCTAGTAAATTATCGGCATCAAATACAAAATAACCTTCAAAGCAATCTATTTTATAATCTTTTTTTATACATTCAAACAAGTACTGTAAGGCATAGCCTTTAGTTTTTCTTTTATCATCAAAACGCTTATAACATATAGCCCCATGCTTCTTCGCTACTTCATAAGTTTTATCCGTACAATTATCACAAACAACGAAAGTAGTAATTAACTTTTTTGGATAATCTTGTTTATTAATACTATCAAGTAAATTACCAATAACTTTCTCTTCATTACGAGCAGCTATTACAATTGCATATTTATGATTTTTTTTAGCTTTTGGAAATATTCTAGTAAAGAATGTACCAATGATTAAATAAAAAGTTTTATATATTGTTAAAATAGCTAATATACGATAAATCCACCATGATATGCTGGTACTATCATAATACCAACTACCAATAGATTTAATTAATGAATCAAAAAAACTACTCATACTAGCCCCTTTCTTCATAATGATATCATATTATTAAAAAAAAGAAAATGGATAACCACTTTCTAATTCATAATTTCTTTAAAATAATTATATTTAAGAACTAAGTCATTCTTTTTAACTAAATACTCTGCAAAATTATTCTTTTCTTCGAGGGTACTAGCCGATATCTTTTTACCATTAACTACTTTATTATCAACAACATAATAAGTACCATCATACCAAGCTAAATCAGGAAATACGATCATTGATTTATATTTAGAATCCAATATATCCGTACCAGTATACCATTTCTCATTATAAGTAATTCCCATTAAATTTAAAAATGTTGGTAAAATATCTAATTGGCTATTAACTTTCTTAATTTCTTCACTTTTCATACCTGCACTCCAAATAAAGAATGGCGTTTTATTGATTAAATTATTATCTATGGTTTTACCATTATTTTTAAGTATTTCTGTATCCGATACTGTATATAAATAGTGATCTGCATAAGCTACAATAATTGTATCATTATATAAGCCATTAGCTTTTAATTCTTTGATTAACAATCCAACCATATAATCTGTTTCCTTAGCTTGTCTTTTAATACAATCTTCTTCACCATAATCTAGTGAATCAACATATTCACTAAAACTAATATCCGTAGAATCTTCGAACTTTTCTTGATAATCTAATTTTAATAATTGATTACAAACTCCCTTCGAAGTAGTAAATGGTAAGTGATTGCTATAAGTAATAATATAGCTAACTGATTTACCAGTACTATTAAATAATTCATTATGGAATTTTTCATTTAAAATAAGTTCTCGATCTAATTGATAAGCTTTATCTGTATATGTACCTAAATCTTGTAGGCCTAAGTAATTATCATAACCCCAATTATAATAGTTTATTCCCCTACTATAATATTCTCTTGAATTCATATGATATACTTGAACATCATAATCTTTTTGTTTCATCAAATTAGCCATTGAATATGGAAAATCATTTTTATTTAGTGTATACGCATTCATTGGGAATGTATATGGTGTTGTATAACCAACATTAACCATAAATTCTGAATTGAAGGTACTTCCACCACCATTATAGAAAGAATAATGATTAGTAAAATTAAGTGAATTACTTAATAAGCCATATGTATTAGGCATAACATCTTTTGTAAGTAGCCAACTATCAATTCCCTCAAGTTGTAAGAAAATAACGTTCTTATTTTTAAATATCCCGGTATATTTATTTTTATGATAACTATCATTTGTAACATCAAATACTTCTGATAAGAATTTACTTTCAGTATCTGTTTTAGTAGCTTCTGGTTTAATAAAGGTCATATAAAAATCACGAATAGTATATTCATATAGACCAGTTAAAGATAAACACTTATTACTATCATTAAAGTTATTATAAACGTTTCTTGGATTTCTCCAAGTATCCCATGTTAACTCAAAGTTACCAAAACCTAAAAAGGCTTTACTGATGATATGTAAAATAATAAATAAGATAACTACATGAATCAATTTTGATTTATTATATTTTACATTTTTAGGATATAGTTTAATAATATAAAAATAGCCAATGATTACAATAATAATTGCAATATAAACTAATATATTAGTATTCTTAAGAGCATCAAGGAAATAAGCACTTCCCTCACCTGCTAAACTCATTAAAGAAAAACCAAAGAAATTATTCATTGTCGAATAATAGATGTTTTGTACAATAAACATAATAAAGAATAAAAAGAAAAACAAACTATAAGCTAATTTACTATATTTATTTTTAATATTAAGTGAAATACCAATAAATAATATGATATAAGCAATTGAAAATAATCTCGGTGTTATTCGAAAGAAAGAATAATAGCTAACTGAATTACCATATAGCCTTGTAAATAAATCCATAAATACAAATGGCAAAGCCATAATAATTACAGTTAAAACATCTTTACGTTTAATAAAATTCCAAAACAATTTTAACAGATTTTTTATTTTTTGTAATTTGCCTTTTTCTTTAAAAAAAGCTACTATTTCCTTCTTAATATCATTAAAATTCGATTTATATTTCTTCGATTTATTAATAACATTATCTTTAATATTTTTTATCACACAACCACCACTTCAAATATATATAATTATATTATTATTAAATAAAAAAATCAATATTCGCTGATAATAAATATTGATTCAAGTTTAAGAAAAAGCTTTCCATTTACATTTTAAGTAAATTTAATATAAATATTATCAGTATTTATTAAAGCTATTATCTTATGAGTAACTTCTCTCTTAACAATTATTTGCACTTAGAAGGCGATAAGACACATTTTCTACCATTATTTATAATTAGAGAGTCCATTATAAAATACTAACTACAAATACATATCTTCTAAGATAATTTAATTATACTATATTTTATAAAATAATACAATATCTTTATAAACAAAAAATGATCTTCTCTGATAAAGAACATCACTTCGAGTTTAGAAAAAGTTGTAACACCCATATTAGCATTAATACCTAATATGGATAGAATAAATATTATCAGTATTTACCACAACCTCTTATCATTTGAGTTTTACTTTCTCACAAACAATTGTCCTGTCTTGAGGCGATAACGACTAAATTAATAGCTTTTCCTACCCTAAATAGTAAACTTGATCAGTAAACATATACTAAATAAATTAGTACAACTACAATAAAGTAGTAAATAGTCATAAAGACTATTGGAAGCAATAAAGCTTCAAATGCAAATATAAGTTGACACAGGTCAAGAATATATTTGAGATATTGGAATAAATAACTATATAAGTAATTCATAAAGAATTACAGTATCAATAAATGATACAGCTACATATAAGTAGCAGATGAACAAACTAATAAATAGTGTCATCAAATATGAAATTAATCATATAAAATATAGTTAGCTCAATTAAGAGCAGATCCAATAAAATAAATTACTGAGTCAAGATGTATTACTATCATCAAGACAATATTATTATATTATATATTTTTTTTAAATGCAATAGTTTTTTTAAAATTTTTTTAATTTTTTTTCACTTTACACAAATAAAAGACTCTAACTATTGTAGAGTCTTATTATTTATTATTGATTTTCCTTTTTCATGATACTTGAGTAATAGATAAATCCAATACCAAATGCCATTAAGATAGCCATAAATATGTATACTACTCTAGATGTATCCAATCCAGTTGATGGCGTTGGAACATCTGGACCACATTGTGACATTGTCTTAGCTTCAGGTACTAAAGTAAATCCTTCATCATTACTATATTCACCCCAAGCATAATTACCATCTTTATCTTTATAACAAGCTTCATTTGTTGGTACTTTACATTCGTCTTCTGAATCAATTCCTTCTAGAATAATGTATCCATTAACATTAGCATATTTACCCCAAATGAATTCATTACCATGAACATAACATGCAGGATTTTCATAAGCACAATCTTCTGGTTTTGTTACACCTTCAACCACTGTATATCCTGCTGGTGGTGTTGCTGTCCATACATAATCATTATCATTATTCTTATAACATGCTTCATTAGGTTCTGGTTTATGACATAATTCTTCAGTTTCAATTGCAGTTACCTTTGTATATCCTGCGGTCTTAGCATATGGTCCCCACTTATATTCACCAGTTCCATCTACATAACATGCAGGTGTTTCGTTTTCTTGACAGTCTGCTTCCCTACTTACATTTGGAACTAATTGCCAACTTGTAGAAGGATTATCTGTCCAGTGATAATTATTATCACTATCTTTATAACATGCAGGAATTGTTACAGTCTTACATGTATTTTCATTTTTACTATTATCTATTGTATATCCGGTTGGACATTTCCAACTAGTTTGATTTGAATACCAAGTATAATTTGTTCCATCATCTTTTGCACAACAGAAGTTATATCTTGTAGAATGTCCAGTAGGATTACATCCTCTTTGATAAATATCTACTTCTCTTTGACCAGTGCAGTGTGTATTATTAAGAGCTATATAATAAATATTTTTACCAGCATCATCAGCTTCTTTTGCAGAATGAGGATTTGCATTAAAATCTGATAGTGATGCACAAACTGGGTTTTCATCAGTTGAATGTTGAGTTAAAGTCCATCCTTTATCTGTAGTAACTGTTACACTATCTTGAGCTATTGTTTTATTATCTTTCTTAGCTGTTGCTGTTACTGTTGATTTTGAACAACATGTTGTTGAACGATAAATAATATTGAATGTTGCTCCATCGGTTAATTGATGATCTCCTGATGAGCCACTTCTTTCAGCACCTGTTGCACTCATTGATAAGGTTGCACCATTACATCCATCACCTGTTGCTTTAACTTTTACCGTCCATGCATCAGGATATTGATTATTACTTGGACATGATGCCGTTACTGGTGAAACAACCGTAGCTGTTGTTGTAACTGTTAATGTACAAGTTCCAGTCGCAGCTACACAAGCACTCTTACTTTTTGATCCCATTGGTGATCTTGTACCACTAGGACATGGTGTACAAGATGTTAAAGCAGTTGGATTTGTATTATCTGCTGCATAATATATTCCACCTGATGAATAAGTATTTGCAGGACAAGTACTAATTGCAGTTGATCCATTTGCAGGATCATAGAAGCTTCCTGCTGGAACAACAAAGTGACATCTAGGTATTTCTGTTGTTGCTTTAAATCCTGTAGCACAGGTAATACATTCAGTTCCATTCCAATATGTATTTGGTACCGTACAAGTTCCTGTTTGATTTCCAGTTGTACTTGGTGTTGTTGGTACTGGTGTTGTTGGTGCTGGTGTTGGATTTGTTGATTGACAATCCAAATGTACTTCACCAGTTGTTCTACTTACTATTAATTGTCCTTCAGTATACCAACTTCCGCCATTTACACGGCATCGTTGATTATCACGTACTACACATGAACTATATTGATATAATGTTGCACCATCATTACATAATCCTAAATCAGCTATTGTAGGTGTTGGGGTTGGTGTTGGATCAGCACACTCTTCAGCACAAACTCCAGCACAAAAATCTTGAGTATTTGAGTCCATACAAGTTCCCATACAACTTAAACAAGAAAAATTTGGTGTTACAACTGGTGTTGGTGCTGGTGTTGCACTACATACGCTCTTTTCTTTACATCCACCATTACACCATGAACAATAAGATGTTGCTGCACCTGAACTACATTCACTAATGCCTAATCCATTACAATTAAATGGTGTTGGTTCTGGTGTTGCAGCAGCATGACATTGTGATGAATTTGTTGCACCAGTAGCATCTGTTGTTTGACCATTTGGACATGGAGTACAAGAAGTTGTTTCTCCATAATGTACTTTTTGAGATGTATTACTATTATATGATCCAACTGGACATTTTTGTTTGCTTCCGTTAGCTGTTGGTATATAATATCCTGCAAGAACATATGTATAACATCCGCTTTGAGAAGTTGCTCCTACAGAACCATTTATATCTGTTGATTCATATCCTGCAGGACAATTCCAACAAAGATCACCATCTTCGCTATATTGACCATTTGGACATGTCTTACATTGATCTCCATCTAAATATTTTCCTGGACTACAAGATGTACAGCCAGTAGATGCTGTTCTTGTCCAGTTTTTCTCTCTATGACAAGAAGAACATGTAGTTCCTAAACTATTATCTGCCGCATAACAACCTTGAGTATTATCAATATTTTCATATTGCGTATAGGTTGTTCCATTTGTTGCATCTGTTGGAGCTGTTGTAGTTAAGCCACCTGGTGAACATATCCAAGATCCCCATGTGCCTCCTTGCCATGAACTATATGATGTACCACAAGTATCACCAAGAATTGGTTCATCTGCTCCTTTTAAATCTTTGTCTTTTGGGAATAGCACTACTACGCCTACACAAACTAAGCAGGCTACTATTCCACTAATCACTGCTAGTAAAATATTCTTATTATCTTTCATATCTCCCTACCTTATAAATAAATTATAAGATAAATGAAATTATTTTGCAACCATTTTTGTAAATATTATTAATAAAAATTTATTAAAAAAAAGTAAAAAAAAAGAAACTATGCACGAGATACATACTTTCCATCTTTACTACTTATTAATAGTTCTTCCCCTTCTTCAATAAATAAAGGTACTTTAATTACTTTACCAGTTTCTAGGGTTGCATCTTTCATTGCACTACTTGTTGTATTTCCTTTTACTGCTGGTTCGGTATGAACAACTTTTAAAGCTATTTTATCTGGTAAATTCATTCCTAACATTTCACCTTCAAAGAACATAATATCTACTTCAAGGTTTTCTTTTAATAATTCAGCATCATCACCAATTTGTGCTTTACTTATTTCAACTTGTTCATAAGTATTCATATCCATGAAATAAAAAACATCATTCATTGAATATAAATATTGCATTGGTTTCTTTTCAATTCTTGCTGGTTCTACTTTATCACTTGAATTGAAACGATTTTCAATAATTGAACCACTTCTTAAATTCTTTAGTTTAGCTTGAACAAAGGCAGCACCTTTACCAGGCTTAACATGTTGAGTATCCATAACAGAATATATATTATTCTCATACATTATGGTCATACCAACTTTTAAATCATTAACATTAATCATTTAATTCTCCTATTTCTTTTCTTTATGATTAGTATGTTTACCACATTTTGGACAATACTTTGATAATTCTAATCTATCCGTAGTATTCTTAATATTTTTTTCTACACGATAATTTTCTTCATTACATTCTGTACAAAGAAGTGTCTTTCTTTGTCTATTTAATGCTTTTGCCATAACGACCTCCCTTTTTCCAACATGTATTATATCAAAGAAAAAAGTGAATTTCAACTATTTATTCACTTTTAACTTATTTCTTAATTAATATGTCATTCCACCCCATTCAATAGCTGCAAAACCAGTTCTATTAAATGTTTCTAATTTTTGTTCTTTAATATTTGTCTTTTCATTAACTTTCTTAATATGAATACTAATACGAAGTAGACTATCTGGTTTAGGTTCAATAATTAGTTTATTACCAGCTTCTCTTTCAGAAGTTAATTCAAAGTATACTAAATTTTTATCATTAGCCTCCATTATTGGTAACCAGTACATAATAAATTCATTTCTTTCTTTATCATTTAATCCAATATAAGTTAATTTTTCTTCTAAGAATTTAATGGCATCCTTTCCTTCAACATAGAATCCACTAGAGAAATCAACTTCATTATATCTTTTTTCATCCCAATATAATGCATAGTAATATTTACCATCTTTATCATATAAGTCACCATTTGGTTTAGCAGTTACATTCCATGATTTAATATATTTTGGATATGTTGTAGTTAAATACTCAGGATGTGCAAATGTAACAGTTACATTAGTTTCTTCAGTAGGATACAAGTATAGTACTGGTTTAGCACGACCACCCTTTTCTTCCTTAATAGGATATTCAATTACTTCTTTACTTGGAGTATAACAGTACTCTATACCATAATAACCTTTACTATCTTTTACAGCATTCCCCTTATTATCATAGCCATAAAGAATAACAACATAAGCTCCTTCTTTTTTATCCTTTTCCCCCATATGATCGAGAGTATTTCTAGTATAATATCCAGAATCAAATCCATCTACTTCCCAGGTTTTATCCCATTTTGTTAATACTTTTGATTCACTACTATCTTCAAGATTTTCTATAATCAAGTTATTATCTTTAACATATACAACATAATTACTAATTAGTCTTTCAATATTACTATAATCTGTAATCGTTGATAATAAGTCACCATTGGTATTATATTTAAGAATATTATTATTTTTAACAATATATAAATGACCATTACTATATTCAACAGCATTATCCCATATCAAATTATCATCAGTTACTTCATAAAACATTTGTAAATCTTTGGAATAAAATCTTACAAATCCAGTTTCATCAAAGCCACGGCCTAAACCAATAACATAATCTCCATTCTTACCAAAACTTCCATACTCACATATACTTTCATTACATTTATATGATAACTTAGTGGATTCATTATCAGTACTTAATAGATAAGCCATTCCATCAGTACTCATTGATAAATATTTATCATTTATTTGATAAGCTGTACCTTCATATTTACCATCATATAATTTTACCTTCTTAGCCACATTATAATAGCCATATTTATTATCTTTATTAGTATAACCTATACCAATTATTTTACTATCATCTTCACTCATATAGATAGTATAGTTTTTATAAGCATCTTCTAAATTAATCTTTTCTTTTGACTTAGTTTTATCATTATAAATATATAAACCATCATCATTAATTAAAACTAAAAAATCATTATAATAATCTACTGCTAGTAACTTGGCATTTTGAGTATTAACCTCTATTTTAAAAGCTTCTTCCAAGTAATCATTTTTTTTATCATCCGTTGATAAATAACCACCATCCTTGTATTTATATACTGTTAATTCATAATCACCCCTAGCATCATTTATTGGTGTTTCAGTTACTTCTGGTTTAGAAGTAGGAATAGCCTCACTAGTTGGTTTAGGTATTACTTCTTGACTATCTTTATCATCATCTTTTTTAATAAATAAGACATAAACAAGAGCTAATATTAATAAAAATATTATAATTACTAAAGTAATAATTATTCCTTTATTACTCTTATTTGGTATATTCTCGTTTATATCAGGCTTTTTTTCTAGTTCTTTCACACCATTTTCTTTTGTTTTTATTTTTTCTTGATTATCAATATCATTTTCTTCATTCTTTTCCATAACTTCTCCTTATTTTTATTATATAATTCACTTCTTTAAAATACAATAAATTACTTAGACATTTTTTGACAATTGACATAATATTTGTTAAAATACAAAAGATGTTTATGGAAAAAGTTGGTATTATTTGTGAATATAACCCATTTCATAATGGACATATATATCACTTAGAAAAAATTAAAGAAATGTTTCCTAATAGTATGATTATATTAGTTATATCTACTTCTTTTACTATGCGTGGTGAAATCTCTATCCTAAATAAATGGGATAAAACTGATATAGCTCTTTCTTATGGAGTAGATTTAGTTATTGAGATTCCTACCTTTTACTCAACTAATTCAGCTGATACCTTTGCTAGTGGAGCTATAAAACTCTTAAACTACTTAGAATGTGATTATTTAGTATTTGGTAGTGAATCAAATGATGTTGACACATTAAAAGAATTAGCTAATATAGAAATTAATAATCAAAGATATGATAGTTTAGTTAAAGAATACATGGATAAAGGTAATAATTATCCTACAAGTATGAGTAAAGCTTTATCTGATTTATCAAATAAGACCATTAATTTACCAAATGATTTATTAGGACTTAGTTATGTAAAAGAAATAATTAAACAAAAAAGTAATATAATACCAATAACTATAAAAAGAACTAATGATTATCATCATGAAGGAGCTACTAGTATAAGAATGGCTATAAAAAATAAACAAGATATAAGTACTATTGTTCCAAAAGAAACACTTGATAAAATAATATCTTTTAATATTGAAGATAATTATTTTAAATTACTAAAATACAAAATACTAAGTGAAATAAATATTTTAAATACTTATCTAGATGTTGATGAAGGACTTGATAACTTAATTAAAAAAAATATTATTAAAGCAAATAGTTTGAATGAATTAATCGAAAGTATTAAAACCAAACGTTATACCTATAATCGCTTAAATCGTATGTTTATTCATATTCTTTTAAATATCAAAAAAAGTGATGTAAAAAAAAGAAAAGAGATTAATTATATTCGAATACTTGGTTTTAATAAATTAGGTAAAAAGTATCTTAAAGAATTAAAAGGACACATAACTATTCCCTTAATTACTAATTACAGTGATTTAGATGATGATAACTTAAACTTTGAATTATATGTAACAACTATTTATAACGAAATAATTAATAGAAATGATTTAAATATTACTGAACTAAAAAGTATTCCAAAAAATAAAGATTAACTTAATGTTAACCTTTTTTTATTGAAATATTTCAATAATTTTAAAATAATAAACCATTACATCATCACTATCTTTAGTTTTAGCTATTTTAACTTGTTTTTTTATCTCTTCATATTTTTGTTTTTTCTTTTCTGTATACTCAATTAAAAGACGAAATTTATTTTTACTATCCATAATTAAATATTGTAGTTCCCCTTTTTTATACTTGGTAATATCTTTATTATTTTTATTTTTTTTCATTGCAAAGAAAACACATTTTCCTTTAATAATATCATTAATACTACGATTATCTAAATTGATAATGATAGCATTCTGATATTTTTTTACTAATTTGTTTCGATATCTTGATACTTTAACATTATCTGGAATATCCGAAAGACCAACTAATAGTAAATAACTCTTTAATGTTTTTAAATAAGATAATTCTTGTTTACTATAATAGCTTTCATCCTTTTTAGGAATATTAAATGAGATAGGATAATTATATAAATCTCTTACTACATTTTCGAAAGTATGTTCATGACAAGGCCCTACTTTCTTTTCTCCATCTTTAGTTATAATAATACTATCATATGGATAATATAACTTAAGTCTATTACTAAATGAATCAGTAAGATTATTATTAATATTAAATTTATCATTCTCACAAAAAACAAACTCTAATACTTGCCTTTCTCGATCCCAAAAAGGAGTTGGTAAATTATTCTTTTTAAATTTTTCATAACGCAAATTAAATCTTTTATAATCAAATTTTGTCATAATATCACCCCACTAAATTGGTATACAAAAAGAAAATAAAGGATTACTAATTTTTCTTTTCAATAGTACATATTTCTCTTAGTTTACATATTGCACATTCTGGCTTTTTAGCTTTACAATGGTATCTTCCAAATAAAACTAATTGTAAATGTCTTTTACCCCAATTCTCTTTTTTTATATTTTTCATTAACTTTTTTTCAATATCCAAGACATTGTCATTTTCTTGAACTAACTTTAGTCTTTTACAAACTCTTTCAACGTGTGTATCAACAGCAATTGCTGGATAATTTAAAAATTCTGAAAAGTATACATTAACAGTTTTTCTTCCAACACCAGGTAACATTTCTAACAATTCTCTATTTTCTGGAACAATACCTTGATAATCATCATCAATAATTCTTGCTATCTCTTTAATATTAAAGGCTTTCTTTTTATAATTTCCTAGAGAATATATTATCTTCTCTAAATCTTTAGTGTCAGCATTTTTAAGTTTATTAAGACTATTATATTTACTAAATAAAACATTAGTAACTTCATTAACTCTTTTATCGGTTGTTTGAGCTGATAACATAATTGCTATTAATAAACTATAATCATTAAAATAATTAAGCTCACACTTTGGATCAGGAAATAATTCATCAAGATATCCTTCTACCATCTTATATTTCTTCATCTGAATCTAACCAATCACAATCAAAAATTTCTATTTTATTTTTATTATCTTCTTTTTTATTTTCTCTTTTTATATCTTCCTTTTTTTTATAACCCTTCTTATTCCATTCAAAAAGAATTTTATCAATATATCGAAGTGAACTAACCCCATTTAAAGAAGCTTCTCGAATTGCTTCTTTAACTAATTCATCAGAATAATTATTCTTTTTCCATATTTCAACCATTTCACATTCCATGGGACTTAATTTTTTACCAAATTCTTCAGACAATATATTATAAATATTAATTTCCTGATTATCACTTTTATTCATTTCTTCCATCAACTTTAAAGTTATTTTTTCAAATAATCCTGATAAATCAATAATTTCTTCTTTTACTTTAGCTTCATTAGTTTTTGTTACAATATTAATTAAACCTTTATCGGATAAACTAGAAACATTTTTCATTACCTCTAGTAAATTCATATTTAGATTTTGAGCTATTAATTGCGGATTAAAGGTTACTTCATTTTGATTATATAAAAGTAAAAGAAGAAGCATTTCATCAGTAGTTAAATTAAAATTTCTTACTATTCCCATAACATAAATAGGAATATTTATTATTCTATCTTTAATTAATTCACTTAATTTAACTTGATTCATGCTTCCTCCTAAAACCCTGGTCCACCTGCTTTAATGGTATTAAACTCCAATTTATACTCGTAGGTAGCTTCTTTAGAAACATCATTAACTACCCAGATATATAATTTATATTTTTGTTTAGTTTTGCCCTCTATTTCTCCAGTATATAATATATTATCTTTAATATCTTTCAATTTTCCTGATTTAGTCTCTTTATCATCCATATACAATGAATACTCTAAACTATCTCTATTAATTGTATTAGTTTCTATATCAGTAATAATTATTTGATATAGTCCTTTACCACTTCCAGTATTTTCTACTTCCATAATATATGGCCACTCTTTAAGAGCTTCTTCTTTAGTCATTTTAACAATTTCAGGAATAACATAAGTTTCTGTATCATCAAAAGTAACAGTAACATGAACATCACCATTCTTTTTCAAATTATCAAGGTAAAGTGTACCATAATATGCACCTATACCAACAGTGATACATAATAGAATAACCCCAATTATTTTTTTCATAACTTCTCCTAAACTAATTATAATATATTTTTAATCCTTATGCACTATTTTTATGTTTTTCTAAATACGTGTCATAATCACATCGAACATCGATTATCTTACCATCATTCTTAATTTCAATAATTCGATTACAAACAGTATTAATAAGCTCGTGATCATGACTTGCTAATAATATCTCACCCTCAAAATTAATAAGTCCTTTATTTAAAGAAGTAATACTTTCCATATCCAAATGATTCGTTGGTTCATCTAATATTAAAAAATTAGGAGACTCTAACATCATTTTAGATAGCATTACTCGAGCTTTTTCACCACCAGATAAAACATTTATTTTTTTGAATACTTCCTCATTTGAAAACAACATTCTCCCTAGAAAACTTCTTAAAGCTTGGGGATCATTAGCATATCCATAATTGGCTAAAAATTCTAAAATACTAATATCTTTATTAAAATAATTAGTATTATCAACCGGAAAATAACTAGGTTTTATTGTTTTACCAAACAATACTTCTCCTTTACTATATTTAGCTTCATGCATAATTATATTAAAAAGAAGAGTTTTAGCAATATTATTAGTACCTACAAAAGCTATTTTATCACCTTTTTGCAAATCAAAACTAACTTTATCAAGAATTCTTTTTCCATTTTCTTCATAAACCAAATCTTTAATTACTAATATATCTTTACCATGAGCATTAGTAATTTTAAAATCAATAAATGGATATCTCCTCGATGAAGGAGTAAGTTCTTCTAATTCAATTTTCTCTAAAATCTTTTTTCTAGAAGTAGCTTGTCTAGATTTACTTGCATTAGCCGAAAACCTTGCAATGAAGTCTTTTAATTCTTTCATCTTCTCTTCTTTTTTTCGATTTTGTTCCTTTATTTGCTTAATTAATAATTGACTAGATTCATACCAAAAATCATAATTTCCGACATAAAGTTTCATTTTACCATAATCGATATCTACAATATGAGTACAAACTTTATTTAAAAAATAACGATCATGTGATACAACAATCACCGTATTTGAATAATTAATTAAAAACTCTTCTAACCAGCTAATAGCATCTAAATCCAAATTATTTGTTGGCTCATCAAGAAGTAAGATATCTGGATTTTGAAACAATGCTTTTGCTAAAAGCACTTTAACTTTCATATTATTTGGAATATCTTTCATTAAATTATAATGAATATCTACTGGTATTCCAAGATTAGCAAGAAGTTCTCCAGCATCACTTTCAGCACTCCACCCATCCATTTCAGAAAATTCAGCTTCCAAATTACCTAATTTTATTCCATCTTCATCAGTAAAATCAGCTTTATTATATAGTTTATCTTTTTCCATCATAATACTATATAATTTTTCATTACCCTTTAAAACAACATCAATAACCCGATTATCATCATACTTATAATGATCTTGCTCAAGATAAGCTAATCTTTCACCCTTACCAATTACTACTTCCCCCTTAGTTGTATCAATCTCACCAGTTAATAATTTTAAAAAGGTTGTTTTACCAGCTCCATTAGCCCCTATTAAGCCATAACAATTACCATTAGTAAATTTAATATTAACATCTTCAAACAACACTTGCTTTCCAAATGCTAATGTTACATTATTAATACTTATCATATAACCACCAAGACCTATTATATAAAAGATAACAATTTTTATCAAGTCAATTATACTATTATTATTTAACATCATATTTCTAATTCCCAATATTTTTGATATAATAATCAAAGGTGTTTTTATGAATTTATATAAAAAATGTATTTTATGTCCTAGAAAATGTATGGTTAATCGATATACTAATAAAGGCTTTTGTAATTTAAATAGTAAATTATTAATTGCTCTTGCTAAGCCTTTTTTTTATGAAGAACCACCAATTAGTGGAATAAATGGATCTGGAACAATCTTCTTTTCTGGTTGTAATCTTAAATGTTGTTACTGTCAAAATATGGAAATATCTAAATTTAATAAAGGAAAATATATTACTATTACAAGATTAGCTGAGATAATGATTGAACTTCAAAATCAAAATGTTCATAATATTAACTTAGTAACACCGACTATGTATATTCCTAGTATAATTAAAGCTATAAAAAAAGCTAAAGAAATGGGCTTAAAAATCCCTATTATCTATAATAGTAGTGGTTATGAAAACGTCGAAATAATCAAATTACTCGATGGATATATTGATATATATCTTCCTGACTTTAAGTATTATGATGATAGTCTTGCCATAAAATATTCGAAAGCTAATAATTATCTTATAAATGCTAAACTTGCAATTAATGAAATGATAAGGCAAACTGGTCCTTGCATTTTTGATCAAAATGGATTAATAGTTAAAGGCACTATTGTAAGACATCTAATGCTACCTACTTTAACTAATGACACAAAAAAAATCCTAAAATATTTATATGAAACATATCATGATAATATATATATTAGTATTATGAGTCAATATACACCAAATAAATACATTACATTCAAGGAGTTAAAGAAACCAATTAAAGCAAAAGATTATGATGAAATAATTGATTATGCTGTTAACCTTGGAATTACAAATGCTTTTTGCCAAATAGGAAAAACAGTATCTGAAAGTTTTATTCCAAATTTTAACTATGAAGGGGTAAATAAAAAACGTAACTAATTACGTTTTTTTTTAAAAATTATTTGCCTCAATAGCTTGTTTTTCTGCCTTAAGTCTAGCTATTTCAGATTGAATTGATGTTAAATCACTAGTTCTTTCTAAATTCTCTTTTTGAAGATTTTCAATACTCTTTAACGTCATACTTAGTTCTTCTTTAGCTTTTTGTTCTTTCTGTTTTTTAGTCACTTCAATGTCTTCCTTAAGCTTAGCTAATTCCTTAACAGCTTCACCATATTGCTCGGCTAATTTTCGACTTTCTTCTTTTTCTATCGTTAGTTGATTACGAGCTCCTTGTAATTGTCGTGAAACATCTTCAACTGGACCAACACTATTATGAAGTAAATTATTGTACAAATCCATATCTCCAGCTTTAGATTCTTTATTATCTACTTTATTAATATCCTCTGGTATTACATTTTTCTCTACCCGAGAAGTATATGTTGGTATACTAACTGGAGGTATATCATTTTTTATTACTTCATTAATAGCATTAACTGGTATCTCCCCAGTTCTTTCGTGTCTACCATGATTATCTTGATTATTAGTAATATTTGGCATAAGAACTTCTTGTGCTTTAGCTATTACTTCAGGCATTTTAGGACTAACTGTAGCTGGTTCTATAGGATGAACATCAATTTTCTTAGAACTATTATAGACTACTTTGGCTTTTTCAATAACTATTTTATTAACCCTTAACTTCTTAGCCCCAGAATTTGTTACTAACACTCCATAATTAACAGGAGATATTCCAACATTAAACAAAAGTGAACTATAATCTTTTGGGGTAGAAACAGTTACTGTAGGTATCGTAACTTCAGGTCTTAATTCTTCCCAATGACGAACTAAAGCAGGCTTTTTCTTATCATTATTAAGTTTAGCTACTTTAGCATCAGTCATAACTCCTCTTGTGGATATAACTGATTTATCATCTTTATATGGATTACTGATAATTGTATAATTCATTTCCATATCCTCCTATTCACTTTTTGATAATTCACGAAGTACATTCTTTATTCTAGTCCATTCATTATCATCAGATACTGTTGATAAAGTAATATTATCACCAATTCTTGCAACATTTGAAATATAAATAGTAACATTACCATTTTCATCAACTTCATTTTTAGTATAAATAACATATTCTTTATTATTATCATTAAATTTAAATGCTAGTAAAACTTCAACTTCTTCTTCTGTTCCATCAGGCAAAGTAGTTATCATTATATTTTTTTTATCGTTCATCTTAATCTCTCCTCTACTATCTATCTCCATTTTATCATAAAATCATGTGATTTCAACCCTTTTTTACTTTTTTTAACACGAAATATCGACATTTATAAGCACAAAGTTTATTTATATACTCATCCTTTGTTTTAAAATCATTAATTTTATTATATCTAGTATTATTACGATCACAGAAACCTTTAAGTCTTAACTTGTTATATGCATAGTCACCTAAAATATAATCGAATTCATCAAAATAATCCGTTACCTTTTCTTTAACATCT
>JAEEGL010720430.1_pt1 | contig 22660 bp, 17 predicted proteins | sample 9134231 | NCBI WGS metagenome assembly JAEEGL01 (sample SAMN16246548, study PRJNA631951) | gut metagenome | biome: gut microbiome; feature: rumen; material: fiber-attached | host: Bos | place: Iran: Karaj | collected 2018-10 | reverse complement strand
TTTTGAAGAGACTGCGGCAAAAGGAGTTCGCGCGGATGGCTTCGGCCAAGTTCCTTTTGAAAATTCTCTGCCATATCATCTTCTGCCCAGGAAGTCGCAAAAAAATCAGCTGTGGTGACATCAACATAAGCAAATCCGACTTTTCGTTTAGTCACGCAAAGACATGCAAGAAAATTATTTGAACCGCCGTCAAGATACTCACTTTCAACGGCAGTTCCAGGAGTAATGGTTTCGATTACCTTTCGTTCAGTAAGTCCCTTTCCAGTCGGCTCCCCTATCTGCTCACAGATTGCAATTCTTTTTCCGCAGCGCAGGAGCCGCGCTATGTAAATTTTTGCCGCATGATATGGAATGCCGCACATCGGCTGATTTCCGCGGTGAGTAAGAGTAAGATTTAAGAGCCTGGAAACTTCCACTGCGTCATCGTTGAACATCTCATAAAAGTCGCCGAGCCGAAAAAACAAAACCTCGTCTTTATGCTGGTCTTTTATCGACAGATATTGCATCATGAGTGGAGTCAATTCAGCAGATTCTGTTCGTTTTTGGATTGTTCCTGCAACGACGGCATCTTTTGACATATTTTAAAGCCCCAGAGCCGAGATAACTTTATCAGTGACATCAACAGAAGAACTGTACCACAGGACGCCATTAGCCTGCTGCAGGGAAAGTATGAGGGAAAAGCCTTCGTTTTCTGCAACAGACTCAAGAGTTGAGTAAAGTTTTTTGTAAAAAGAATCAGAATTCTGCAGGTTGTTCTTTATTGACTCAAGCTCACGGTTTTTTGCGCTCGTATATTCCGTAAGGGCATCTGTCTTTTTGACGATATCTGCATCAAGTTTGATGGCGGCACTTTCGTTTCCAGAATTCTTGTACTCTGAAAGCTGCTGCTTGAGCTTCTGGATTTCTTCAGTGCGCTTTGTAATCTCATTCTGAAATTCATTCTTTTTTGACTCATAATTGCGGACCGGAGCAGAATTTCTAAAATAAGCCTGATAAACACGGGCAGTATCAACCACACCAAATCTTGTAATCTGCTGCGCAAAAGCACCTGCAGAAAAAATACCTGCAAAAACAAATGCAATTAAAGAAATCTTTATGTTCTTGTTCATTTTGAAGGAATCTCCCCTGTTTTATTTATTTGTAACGTTAAATGAAAGTACGAATTTCCAGTTTTTGTCCCATTTTACGGTTGCATGCTTTACCTGGAACGTATTTGCAAAAAGCAGCCTCAACGGGAACTGAGGAATCGTAAAGCGCGCACCAGGTCCGACGCTGAAGTAAAAGTCTTCATAGCTTAAATCAGTGAACAAATCCTTTGCCTCATCCTTAACAGTTGTCGCATCTCCAAAGAGGTCAACGGACAGGACACCAGGAACAATCGGAACACGAAGCTCAACAGAGTTGTGCCAGAGTGCACTTCCCCGAACATCGTTATAAATTGTAGTCCAGCCGCGACCTGTAAACATACCGTCTATGTAAAGCAGATTCGACTCGCTGATTGAAGTATTCTTTGCCGCAAACTGCATTGAAAGGCTTGAATATCCCATGAGGACAAGCTTGAAAAGCCACTTATCGGTAAACTGATGGCTGAACAACGTGAAATATTTCTCAACCTTTGTATCTGTCTGAAGGAAATATTCGTCTTCAAAAGGAGTAAGTCCATACCATGTGGCACGCTGACTTGCAAACCATCCGGTTGTAGGATCATAGTTGATGTCGCGGTCATCCATTGAGAATGCTGTCCATACTGAATTTACCCATCCCCACTTGTTGGCGTAATTGCTGATTGCAGTATCAACCGGAACCCATGTATCCTCATCGTAAATATTGTTATGCAGACTGAAATTAATTCCGCTCGTTAAGTTGAGGATTGCAAAATCAGGAAGCCATCGTCGGCCGACAGAAAATCCAGACGTCCACTTATACTGCTCATAATCCATGTAATAATCTTCTGTGTTTACGATTCCAACACTATCTATTTTGTTTCGAAGGGTATTCAAGTATGAGTGCGAGAATTCAGTGCTGATTGAGTAGCTTATAGGAAGATCCCTAAACCAGTTGGAGCCATAACTCAATCCTACGGACTGAACGTCAGTTGAAAGAGAAATGCTCGAGCTGAGAGTCTTTCCAGAGCCTTTTACGTTGCTGTCCTGCCACTTAAAGAAAAGCGCAAAAGGAAGATCATCCGGATCAGAAACACCTGAGAATGTAACGCCGAATTCTATGGTTGTCGTTGACTGCTCTTCTACAGAAAGGATGATGTCAACAAGGTTATCTTCTGACCCCGGAACAATATCCGGCACGACTGCACTAAAGTACTGCAGGTTATAAAGGTTTCTTAGTCCGCTCGTAACTTTTGACTTTGAGAAAATGTCACCTGACTCAAGCGGAAGTTCACGCGTAATTACCTTTTCCTTAGTTTTTGTATTTCCCTTTACGATTATGTTTTCGATGTGGCTCCTGACATTCTCAACAATCATAACCTGATAGCCGATTGTCTTGTTCTCAACATCTTTTTGAGGATTAAGCTGGAAGCGGTTTGAGGTGTAGCCATTTTCGTAATACAAATCACTTACGGCCATCGCACCTTCGTTAAATTTTGTCTGATTGAAAACGACTCCCGGCTTAAGGCGGATGCAGTCTGCAAGACGTTCATCAGAGAAAATTCGGTTTCCGATGAATGTAACGCCTGTATACGTATACTGAGAGCCTTCCTGAATTGCAAATGTGATTGTAAGCTCGTCACGGTTTTTCTTTTCGTTGACTGACACAGACTTTGTTACGTCAATCACCTCTGCGTCTATATAGCCTTCGTTTCCGTAATAAGCGAGGATTGCCTGACGGTCAGTTTCAAGCATGGATTCCTGAAAGGCACCCTTGCTCAAAAGGCCATGCTCCTTAAGCTGAATCTTTTTCTTTAAGGTTCGCGCAGAAACTACTTTATTTCCGATGAAATTGATTGCGGTTACGACTGTCGAGCGTCCCTCATCAACAATAAATGTAATTTCTATGCCTTTTGGCGTCTCGCGAGTCTGGGAAGAAACTTTTACGTCGGTAAAACCTTTCTCAAGATAGTGATTTCTGATTGCACGCTCATCTATGGAGATTTTTGAAGGAATATAAACATCCTTTTCTTTTGTGGAAATCGTGTCTTTTATTTCAGTTGAACGAATCTGACGGTTGCCGTTTACGACAATTCTTGCTACTACAGGTTTCTCAACTACAGAAAAAGTGATTGCAACTGTGTTTCTCTTTGCGTCCCCAGGAAGTGCTTCAGGAACTACGTCATCAAAAAAATCCAGGGCATAGATTCTGTCAATCATCTCTGAGAAAAGCTCGTCCGTAAACTTTTTTCCCAGAAATGCATTCATGACACCGTCAACATCTTTGCTTGCCACACTTTTCAGGCCCTTAAAATTTATCGAGCGGATTATCTTGTCGTAATACCAATATTCGTCATTTTCGTCAGAAGACGCATCAGCGGAAGAAGTTTCCTCAAAATCTGAGTCAGGAGAGTCAGACTCAATTTGTGTGATTTCAGATTCACCCTCGTTTTCCGACAAATCCTGTGCAAAAACAGACGGTGACAAAACTAAAGATGCAAAAGCAATCAGGACAAAAAACTTTTGACGGATATACATAAAATCCCCTTTTAGAAAGAATATTTCCAGGACAGAGTCATAAAAGTTGAAGGAACAATTGTTCTTTGGAAACCATTCTGAATTGATTCTATATTCGGAGCGATACCAAGACGAATATTGACGTAAGGAGAAGCCATTTCAAGACCAAATTCAGGCTGAAAAACAATTCCCCTTACAGACTTGCCGTCGTTATCCTTTGTATCGTCGTAAGACCAATGAAGAAGAGTATCAACATACAATGAACTGCCGAAGTACTTACCAACATAAACACTTGAGTTATCAATAAAGTTACCGAGCGCCGCATGTTTGCTTGTACTGTTCCGGTTCATCCTAAGTTTTACAGAATTCTGCAGGACATTTGTTCGAATCGAAAATATATCAAAATTCGTGAGTTCACGCAATGTATTCTCGATTTTACGCATTACCGTTGTCTGAACAAGATAATCTCCACCGGCAACAGCAATCGTGGCAAGGCTGTCCGAATCAGAAGTGACTATTTGACCTAAAAGCTGAAGAATTTCCTTTTCTGACTTCATCGGTGTCGCGGTAAAAATCGGGTTGAACATGCTGAAAAACTGATTTCTTGCAGTAAGGCTTATGGTAACGATATTTCCATCATCATCACGTTCGCGTGTCTCCGCAAATACCGTCAACCGCGGGTCAAAATTCTTGTCATCAGATTCATTCAGTATGACTTTACCTTCCTTCATATAGAAGTTGCGGTTTACCCATGCAATCTCACCGCCTCTCAACGATATGTCTCCGTTCACGGCGTAGTCACCTGCGACTGTATCTATGAAGAATGATACCTCCGTGCCTGGCGTAACGACACCCCTGATAAGCGGATTAAACATGCACTGAACTTTCTGGCCGATTTTAAAATTCATTTCAGCAACGACATCAACAGGAGACTCACTTTTTTCGCTCTCCCTTGTAAAGAATGAGAATGTATTTGCTGAAAACTGTTTTTGCACTGATGACAAGACAATCTCAACCTCAGCATTATTTGCCTCAAAATCGCCCTTTACTTCCAAGTCGCGCGGGAAATCCATCTGGAAATTCAAGTCAACATTAGCCTCCCCTTTTGCATGGATTATCGGGAAAGTCATGTCAAACGGAAGCCCCCTCTTTCCAGAAGACTTTAAGTTTGCGTCAAGCGTCGTAAACCTCAACCTCGAAATTTCCATATTCACGTTGGCATAAGCAGCAGCTTTTCCAAGATAGAGGAGTGTCTTTGGAACGACAAGCTCATTCTGGATGATTTTTGCATTCAGGCGGCCGACATGAATATTTGATTTTGACAGTACAGGTATGTTGCAGGACGGAGAATCGAGGCGAAGATCGCCCGTTATCTCAGGGTCAGCCGTCATTCCAGAAAAGGCCAGGTTTCCGCTCAAGATTCCTGAGCTGAAAGTTATTGTCGGAAAATCAATTCTTGATGAAACATCGTGCAAATCGCAGTGAATTGAGTTTATCGCAAGGTCAACTTTTTTATCCTTTATGGTTCCTTCTGCGGTAAATGAAGCGAACATCTTGCTTCCTGCGTATATGAAAAGCTCTCCTGAGTCAGTGTAAGACGCGCGGAATTTTTCATCATCATCAGTCAAAAAATCAAACCGCCCCGGAGTGTGGACAACGGAAAAACTGTACGGAATGCTCTCCCTAAAAAATTCTCCTGAGATCCCAGCCGTGGAAATCTCAGCGGTATAAAAGTCTGGAATTGAAAAGGCTGTCTGAGGAATTTCACCTGACAGCTTTATTGAAAGAGGAATCTTTACGCTTTTTCCAAACACAGAGCCGTCGAGCAATGCCGTGGACTCTCCTGAAAAACTGGCAGGGTCAAAAATGACCTGTCCGTTTGAAAGGTGCATTCCGCGCCAATTGCAGTCAACTTCGCTCAAGCTCATGCCGACATCATCAAAAACAAATTCTCCGTGCGCAACAAGCGGATATCCGGCCAGGGCAACCGTTCCCTGACGAAGGGAAACCGACACGAAAGGATTTTTTATGGTACCGCTGGCAGCAAGATCGGCAGAAATCGTGTTTTCAGGTGACTGGGCCTCAATAAAGCGTGACACAGGAAAAGCAACGACAGAAGCGTCACAAGAAAAATAGAATTCATTCGTCAATGCGTCCGCAGAAAAAGGAAGCATGTTCGGATTCGTTATGTCAGCTGCTATGCGGAGTTTTTCAGCTGAGACAGGGCTTGCCCCCTGAACAGAAATCCTTACCGAATCAAAAATTCCGTTGTTTATGTTCCACAGGATGGAGCCGTCACCGTTCAGGCTGGAAGACTCATCCGTATAGGCGAAATCAGAAATCAAAAAACCATAGTTGTTTACGGAACCGGAAACGACAAAGTGAGGAGAAACGGCAAATCTTGAGGAAGGATGATCGATCTCAAAAGAATAAACCTGAGCCGCAATTCCTTCGACTTCATTAAACACAAAGGAACAGTTTGTGGACGCTGAGAAAATTGATTTTCCGATTGCAAAAGGCAGGTTCGAAAATTGAATGCTTCCGTTGAGTTCCTCACCCACAAAAACCACAGCATCAAAACCATAATCACCTGAAAAAGAAATCCATTCAGGAGTAAAATTTCCGGAAAGCCTGTACGGGATTGAATTGACTGTCATGTTGCTGACAAGAGAAAACTCTTTCAGTCCGTTTACAAAATCTATTGAGGCCTGGGCGTGAGCAACATTGTTTCCAAACTGAATTTCAAGCTGAGTCAGCTGGAATGTCTGATTTGAGCCGTCCATAGAAAAAACGACGAGTTCACGCTCTTTTTGAGTATTTGCAATAAGTCCGTAAGGAGCATTGCAGGAAATATTCTTAAAATCCGTCGAGAAATAAAACTCAGAAGTGAAGATATATGGAGCAAATGACTTTGAAATATTTGAAAGCGTATTCGTTTGGGATGTATTTGCGAAAAAAGCACCAGTCTGCATCACGCTGTCAGCAAAGACATTCGAAATCTGAACCTGTGCCTGAAGGAATTTTTCTTTTCCGGTCAAAAAGCTTCCCTCAATAAAGACTCGCCCAGCCTGCTCAAAGTCCGCATGGGCATAATCATACATCTCAAAAGAAAAATCCCAGGAGCCTCTTTCAGGAAGGACATCAATCTGAATGGCGGTGAAACTCTTTTCATTCATGAAAAACTGAGGGGCAAAGCACATGAATCCTTTTTCTTTCGGGTCAACGTAAACTTCCGTAGAGACAATGCCGCCGTTTTTCAGCGTAAGATTATTCAGCGAAAGCACGCCTGACGGCTGTATGTTTTGAATGTTATAGCTTCCTGTAAAATCAGCATTCAAAGATGAACTTTCAACTGCAATTCTGTCAATCTTGACGTTTTCTTTGTCACCGTTGAATTTTACCCGGCCTGCAATCGCCTCACCCGCAATATTTTTTGAGAGGGCAAGCCTTAAATCTGTGTCGTAGCTTGCAGAATTTTTCCCAATCTGGGCAGAAACAGTGCCTGACAAAGTGCTTCCAAGAATTTTTTTCATCACTGGAGTTTTATTCCGCACTGTAACGAGGGAAAAAGGATCAAACTTCTCAAAATTTCCAAAGCAGCTCAGGCTCTGATTCTGTAAATCAGCCTGGGCAAAAACAGAAAAAGGAAGAACCGTGCGCATCGTCCTCAGCTCAACAGTGTCACTTGAATAATTTACAAGCACGTCAAGATGAGACAGAGAGTAGTCTGCTCCTGATGAACCAGAGAAAGAAATAAGGGCGGAGCTTCCTTCCAAAACGTTGTACAATGTTCCAGCGACAGAAAAGTTTCCGGCGATTTTTGCACGCCTCTTTTCTATTTTTATTTTTTCACCCTGATAAGAAAATCTTCCTGAAGTCTTAATCGAAAGCCCCTCACTCATGAAATAATCTTTCATCTCAAGTTTTTTGAGGAGCAAAGTCAAATCATTTTGCATATCCGAGTAATGGACGGAGAGATTTTTTATGATGATGTCAAACGGCAGGTCGACGGTTCTTCCCTCAAGGGAGAAAATTCCTTCGTCAGCAGCATCGATCTTATTGTTTCCAGATGCTTTTCTTGATGGATTTTTTTTCACAAGCCGGCTGATGTTTTGAAAGATTTCAGAATCTTTTGCCGCGTCATATTCAAACTCAATTCCGTTCAGCGAAAGTTTATCAAACGATGAAAGCTTGTCACCAGAAATGAGCTTGAAAAAACTGAAACTGAAAACCGCACTTTTTATGCCCAGCAGCTTTTTCGAAGATGAAGATTCATAAAACGAAATCCTGTTTAGTTTTATCGCTGAAAAAAGCGCCGGCGAAAGGGAATCGTAGGAAACGCTTAAACCCGTTTCATCCTCTAGTTTTAATATGAAAGATTTTTCGATGTTTCTGGCAAAATCACTCATGCGCACGTATATCGGACGGACCACAGCAAGAACCGTCACAATCATGAGAATAAAAACAGAGCTTCCAATACCTACGCCAAAAATCTTTGATTTCATCAAAACAATCCGGGAAAAATCCAGAACTGCAATTCTACCTCATAGTCTTTTTTTAGAAAACACTTCAGCAAAAAGGCAGACTTTCCCGATTCAAATATCGGCAGAAAAACACTCACTCAAAGCCTAAAAATGCACCTTAGGCTGTTTAATTTTATGCATTCAAGGTATACTTTTTGAAGGCATGTAATTTTTCAAAATTTATGCAAAATTCATCTGGCGCACGGTAAACATTTATGATTTTAAAAAATTTCGTTGTATTTGAAGGAATTGACGGAAGCGGAACAAGCACTCAAATATCAATCTTAAAAAAGCGAAGTGATTCACAGCGTTTCTTTTTCACTTCAGAACCGACTGACAGCGAGACAGGGCTTTTCCTCAGGAAAATGCTCAAGGGAGATGTAAAACTTGACGCGAAGACAACTGCTTTTTTGTTTGCGGCAGATAGAAATGAGCATCTTTACGGAAGCAGCGGAACAAACTGCGGAGTCGTAAGGCAGACTCAAGCCAACAAAATCGTCATAAGCGACCGCTATCTTTTCTCAAGCCTTGCATATCAGAGCGTAACTTGCGGAGAGGAACTTCCGCGCAGACTGAACGAATCATTTCCCCTCCCGGAAATACTTTTTTTCTTCGAAATCGATCCTTCTGAGTCATTAAAGCGCGTTGACAGCCGCGGTGAGCGTGAAATTTATGAGGAAGTGACCTTCTTAAAAGAAACTGAGGAGCGTTACAAAAAGGTCGTCGCAGAATACGAAGCCATGAATACCGGCATGAAAATCGTACGCATAGACGCAAGCAGGAGCATCGAGGAAGTGTCAAAAATAATCGCCAGCGAGCTGAAACTTTAAGAAAGTCAAAAAAAGAGCCGATATTCAAAGCGATGAAAAAGATTCTTACGGTAATTCTTGCCATTTTTATCAGCACGCTTTCAATTTTTCCGGCATTCTCTTACATGGTCAAATACAAGGAAGATTATTACAAGCTCTTTCACGTACATTACCAGCAGTATCCTGACGACGTAATGGAAAACATTTACTGGCTTGAGCAGGCCGTCAGGGCTGATTTTTGCAATCCCCTTTACACTGGAGTAAAAATCGAGGACGAAAGGGACTGGGAAAAATACCGTTATCTTTTCATGATGCACATAAACCTTAAGCTCATCGAGCAGCACATGAGGCTCGGACGGACATACGACAAAAAAGTCGCGCATTTTTATGACGCGCCGTGGAAGGATTTGTACATCGAGAACCTGAACAAGGCAAAAACATGTTACGAGACATCACTCATTTACTGGCAGGAAGCAAAACTCTGGAGCGAAAAGGCAAATACTGGAAGATTTAACTTTCTCTTCCTTACGGACCTGCAGAACTGGGAAGACGAGCGTGAAAGAATCAGGAGCGGAAAACTTGATTACGAAAAAATTCTGAAACGCGAGATTTCAAGGGTTCAAAAAGTCATCGATGATTTCTCACAAATGGACAAAGAGTATTAAAAAAATATAAAATGTCCTTACTTAGAATTGAAGAATTTCTGTGAGGAAAAATCATGACGTTTGAAGAAAAAGACATCATTTATCCGCCGGTTCACCCCGGTACGGACAGGACTTTCATAAGGTTTTACACCGGGCAGCCGGACTTAAACGCCCTCTTTTATTCAGGCGAACAGGAGAATCTTCCGCAAAGGGTTTTCGTGACTGACACGACAGTGGCTTCACTCGAAAAATTGAAAATGTTCATTGATTTTTTCCGCGGCGAAGATTTTTCACATCCAAAAATTCAGGAAGGCTTCATCGGAAAAAGGGGAAAAGACATTCTCCTGATTCTTGGAAGCGGTGAAAAATTCAAGACAATCGAAAGCGTCCTTAAAATCATAAAGGCAGCCTTGGACTCAAACGGCCAGCGCTCAACCGTATTCATCGGCATCGGCGGAGGAGTCATAACAGACATGACTGCATTTGCAGCTTCTATTTTTAAAAGAGGCGCGCACTGCGAGCTTGTTCCGACAACACTTTTAAGCATGGTGGATGCTGCAATCGGCGGAAAGACAGGCTGTGATTTTGACAGCTACAAGAACATGATAGGCTCTTTTTTCCCGGCACAAAAAATCCACATAATGCCGGCCTTCATCGAAAGCCTTCCTCAAAACGAATACAAAAGCGGCATGGCTGAAGTCGTAAAGACAGCCCTCCTATACTCTCCGTCACTTTTTGAAAAACTTGAGAAATATCCTGAAATCTTAAATGACAGAAAAAATCCTCTCGTTGAAGAAGCAATAAAAACATGCGTAAGCGCAAAGGCAAAGGTTGTAGAGCAGGATCTGACAGAAAAAAACATACGCATGCAGCTCAACCTTGGACATACATTCGGTCACGCACTTGAAAGCATGGCGGGACTTGGAGTTGTAACGCACGGAGACGGTGTTGCATGGGGAATGGCAAGGGCCAGCGTACTGTCTCAAAAAATCGGCCTGACGACAAAAGAATACTGCGAGCGGGTAAGAACGTGCCTCTCAAATTTCGGATGGGAAACAGGTGCCGTTCACCCAGCCATGAAGGCAAAATATCAGGACGATGACAAAATTGCACGCATTCTTTTTGACGCAATGAAAAAAGACAAGAAAAACTCATCAGGAAAAGTCAGGTTCGTTCTGCAGGAAAATGTCGGAGAAACTGTAATCACGGAAGTAGACGAAAAAACTGTGCTTGAAGTGCTGAAAAACTAAGAAACTGTAAGAATCGGTAAAAAAAATGGAAACTGGAAAATATTTTGATTGGGCAGCGACAGCTCCTCAGGATAAAGACATCCTTCGCTCAAGCCTAGAGGAAGCAATGTCTTATTTTGGAAATCCTTCATCAACACACGAAGAAGGAAAAAAGGCTAGAAAAGTTTTTGAAGAGGCTCGAAAAAACTGTGCGAAAAGTTTGGGTGTCAAAGAAGACACGATATTTTTTACGTCTGGCGGAACAGAAAGCGATCAGATTCCGCTTTTAAGTGTTTTGAATTCGCCTTCACGAAGCGGAAGAATCATCATATCAGGCATTGAGCATCCGGCAGTGCGTGAGCAGTGCGCAAATTTAAAAAGGCTTGGATTCGACGTAGTCAGCGTTAATCCTGACAAAAATGGATTTGTAAATCCTGATGCCATCATCGAAAAAGTGACTTCCGACACGCTTTTTGTAGGTGTCATGGCCGTAAACAATGAAACAGGCTGCATTCAGCCGTTTTATGAGATTGCAGACAAATTAATCGAAAAGGCTGGCGGCAAGAGAAAGCCTCACTTTCACGTCGACTGCGTTCAGGCCGCCGGAAAAATACCGCTGGATTTAAGTCGCAAGGGAATCGACAGCGCGGCATTGAGCGCACACAAAATCTCAGGCCCGCGCGGAATCGGAATCCTCTACCTCGCAAAAGAAATAAAGCCTTTTTTGTCTGGCGGCGGGCAGGAAAATGGAGTCAGAAGCGGAACTGAAAATCTTTTCGGTGCAATCGCTTTCTCAAAATGCCTTGAAAAATTCTACATCTCTGAGGACAAAACAAAGAGCTGTGCAACTTACGAAAGATTCCTGCTCCAGAAAAAGCTGACGCATGATTTCATCCAAAAGTTAAAGACACTTCCAAAATGCCACCTTGTTCCAGAAATTCGTGGAGAAGTAGAAGAGGCTCAGGACAGATTTTCTCCTTGGGTCTTGCAGGTGGCTTTTCTTGGTATTCCAGGAAACGTCATGGTACGCGCCCTTGATGCAAAAGGATTTTCAATTTCCACAGGCTCGGCTTGCTCCGCTAAAAAACAGATGCGTCCAATCCTTGCCGCAATGGGGGCAAAAAGCGACATTCAAGACAGTGCCGTCCGCTTAAGTTTCGGCTTCCTTACAACCGAAAGCGACATGGCTCTTTTGTTTGATGCCATAAAATCAGTAACAAGTGACTTTAATTAAAAACTGGTTCATTTCTTTGCGGTGCATGATTTTGCGCCGCAAGAAAATTCAAGAATCATGGGCACTCATTTTATTCTCAATCACTTGAAACAAAACGAAATAGAATATATATTTTTAAAGCTACTGATTAATTCAATTAAGATAATCAGCGTTAAATTCTTAACATCGCAAACTACATTTTTAAGGAAGGGTCATTATGGGCATTCGTGGAGAACTCTTTACAACACAGGTTTTGCTGGACAATCGCTCTTATTTTTTTAATGTAAAGGAAAACAGAGCTGGAGACGTGTTTCTGCAGATAGTAGAAAGCAAAAAAGGAGACGGTGCCGATTTTGACCGCCATCAGATTTCAATTTTTGCAGAAGACATGCAGAAAGTACTTGCAGGTCTTGACGATTCTCTAAAATTCATCGAAAAAGACAGAAAAGAGCGAGCTAAGGCAAAGGCCGAGAAAAAGGCCGCAAAAGAAGCAAAATACGCTCTCAGCGCAAAAAAAGTCTACAGAAAAAAGGATGACGGCATCAAACGAACTGGAAAAGTCATTCACATAAAGTCAAAGAAAGATATAGAGACTTCAACCGAAGAATAATTTAATTTTAGCAAAAAAGTGCCGGCAAAGATTTTGCCGGCACTTTTTGTTTTTTAGTAATTGAATGTCAGCCGCTGAATAGGGCTTGGTCCTATTTTGTGGCAGATTTCCCTGTGAGCCTTGGTAGGATATCCCTTGTGCTTTTTATAGCCGTAATCAGGATAAAGGGCATCAAATTCACACATGATTTTATCTCGCTCAACCTTTGCAATTATGCTTGCCGCCATAACCTGAGGATATTTTCCATCAGCCTTAGGCTCGCACCTCACCTTACACGGAATGTCAGGACAAGAAGTGCCGTCCGTTATCGCACTTATGCAGTCAATCAGCTGCGATTGAGTTTTCTGGCAGCTGATGCCTTGTCTTGAAAGCCATTCAGGCAGGCGGGCCATCATCATGTCAAAGGCAATTTTCATGGCATACATGGAAGCGCGCAGTATGTTTATGCGGTCTATGGTTTCATGATCTACAATTCCAATTCCCCAGCATGCTTTTTCCATGATGATTTTTTCAGCTGAGTTCCGCTTTTTCTCACTGAGTTTTTTTGAGTCATTAAGGATTTCACTCGGAAAATCATCAGGAAGAATCACACATGAAGCAGTAACAGGCCCCGCAATAGGTCCGCGGCCAGCTTCAGCAAGTCCACAAATAAAAGAAAGATCCATTTTTGCTCCGGTGGTAAGATAAGGATGGCTTTTTTAATGCAAGAAAAATGCATTAAAAAAAGCTGTTTAAGCTATTTTCACAGTCAAGTTCTTTATTTTTCGTAAAATCCAATGATTTTGTTATTAAAATCTTCGATTACAAGTGATTTTGAATCCTTTTTTATGGCATCGTTTCCGTTCTTTCCAGAAATTTCGCCGGAAAAAACATTGTCACTCATGCGCAGATTTACTCCATAAGCCTCGATTATGCGTCCAAGAGAGGCAATGACTTTACATTCAGAAGCCTTTACGTCAATCAAACCGCCGTCACAGCTGAAAACCATTGCGCTTGGAGCAATCGCACAAACATGGGCATTTTTTATTGAAATTTCACTTTCGCGCGAGCTGAAGGCGCAGGCAAACCTATCGCCGATTACAGTAAGTCCTGAATCAGACAGTGAGACGGAAGAAGCTTCCGCCAAAATGACTGTACCTGAAGAACCGGCACGGAATAATACCTCACATCCATTAAACGATACGGCACAATCATCAAACGAAAAGAAGTCAGAAGCAAACATGCCGTCCTTCTCTGAGCGTTTCTCGATTATGAACCCAGAAAATTCAAGGCTGGAATTTCTCGCCTTAACTGAAGACTTTTCCCCAAAAATCAAGTGCGCGTCATTCAGAGCGGTAAAAGAACAGTTTGAAAGGATCAGATATTCCTCATCACTGAGAGTCAGTGATCCATTGACGTAAAAATGAGAGAATTTGCCTTTGTTTATGACATCGACAGCCTGTGCGAAAGTTGAGAACGGACGCTCTTTGCTTCCGTCAGGAGAAGAGGCTGTAGATTTCTCATCGATAAAGTAATTGTATTCATCGATTATGACTTTGTACTCAGAAATTCCACTCGTATTTCCAGCCTTATCCCTTGCATACGCGCAGACCTTATAGAAAACGGCTCCGGAAGAATCCGCAGGAAGGGAAATTTTTTGTCCATCGTAAACAGAGAAAACTCCGGCATCAACGCTTTCAAGCTCCGAAGAATACGAGCCGTTTTTTACAATTACAGGAGAAGACACGGCATAAAACACGTCGGCGCCATCTTCACTGGCAATTGAAAGCTCCACATCACTTCTGACAAACATTCCTTCCTCGCCCGCAATAAATTCAGGAAGCCCTGGAGGACATTTGTCCAGCTCATATTCAGCAGAAAGTTTTCCCTGATAAACACCGTCACAGTAAATTTCAAAAACCGCTGCGGAAGAAATTGAGTCCCCGTCAACAGTATCAAAAACGACCTGACGGAAAGCTCCGTTATTCGAACCTGAAAGTGCCATTTTATATCGTGAATCACCTTCAATTAAAAAGCGAACAAGTGATTTTTCATCATCCACTTTTACAAAAGGCTTTGCCGGAAGGACAAAACTTTGAACGACAGAAGAATCATCACCAAAAGTCCATGACAGGATGTGGTCTGTGCTGCGGTCAACCTCAAAAGTCTCAGTCAAGCTTCTCCAGTCAGAAATTTCCTCACCGTCGATTCCCCAAAAGGCATTTTCATCAGTGAAATGTATTTTTGTCCAGTCATCGATTTCAAAAGGAACAGATGATTCCTCGAAAAAAGAAGATTCTTTTCCCGAAATATGAATCACGAACCGCCAGTAATTTCTGCCGTCGGTTACAGTGCATGGAATATAGCGGGAAAGATTGTTCTCAGATGAGACTGAAAGAGTTTTTCCAGAAAGAAAAGGTGCATTTGAGTTTCCGATTGAGTAGCTTAAAGAATCCGGGATACTGAGGGGATTTGAAGAATCAAGCGTTATGATTTGTCTTGAGGAAATCAAATCAACAAAGTTTTTTTCGGGAGTAAGATCCTGAAAATTGCATTTTTCTTCGACGATGTAGCGGATTTCGTAAATGTTTGAGATTCCATCCTTTACAATCGCAACAAACAGATCAACACTGCCAGTCGCGTCAAGAAGAACAGGTCCGTCATAGGCAAAACCTGAAGCAAGCGGGTCAGGATTTGAATATGAATAAAAACATTCAGTTCCCTCACTCATCTCAATCACTAATGTCTGCTTATTGGCAAATTTTCCGGGAAGGGGACTGATGATCCTCTCAACACAAAAAAGCGGACTCAGAGAAAAGAAAAGAAAAAACAGGAAACTAAAAGTTCTATTCATATTTTATAAGTTCTGTTAATCCTTCATTATAGGACCAAGGACATCCCGAAGCTCAGGATCATCTTTATAGTAAAAATTCTCAAGTTCCTCTTCACTTAAACCAATAAGTTCGTGACTTGTGTAATGAATCCAGCGGTCTTCCTCAGGCTTTGTGATGTCAAATTTACGGCACCAGTAATCAGGCTTAATCGGAAGAGTTTCCTTGTAAGTAAAATTCTTAAAGTCATGAACCACAACTTTTATATCCTTTCTAGGCACGCCTTTTGTCAGAAGAACTTCAACGAGATAGTTGAGGGTTCGCCCTGAGTCATAAATGTCATCAACGAGAAGGATTTTATCTCCCTGACGCAAATAATCAGGTGAATAAGTCCACCCGTCAATTCTGATTTCATCCCTCGAGTGCACGTTTGTATAAGAACGAGCGACTACAGCAGCATATAAAACCGGTTTTTCCCTTTTTAATACGATTTTGAAATATTCACTGATGACATTAGCCATATAAGCTCCGCCACGAAGTGAAGTATAAATGATGTCAGGCACAAATCCATCGTGATAAATTTTATGCGCAAGTTTCAGCGCATCATTCCTGACTTTTTCATAGGGTAAAAATTCTTTCATACTGAACCTCAAAATCATATTACTTGAATGTCCGTGAATTTTCAACAATTCACTTGTCGCTCCCCTTCTTTATCATTAAATTCATTGCATGGAATTTCTTACTATAAAAGATGACGGCCTTTACCTTTCGTCAGGCCTTAAGCAAGAAGCATTTGCTAGAACAAAAATGACATCACTGCGCGAAAAAACTGGAATCAAGGTGACTGTCAGTGCGCAATCAATAACTCACGAAAACTTTACTTTTGACGATACGAGGATTTTTGAGGACGGAACGGTTTTTTTTCACTTTCCAACCGCTCACGGAAAAACGCTTGATAAAATCCTAAAGGAAGATTATTCAGAGGAGAGAAACAAGGCCGTCCATGCAGTCCTGAAGGCATTTTCTCACCTGATAAAACAGGACATTCTTTTTGATGCGCTCGGTGCCGGCGGAATCCTTCTGGAAACGAGCAAAGAAAATGACTTTCAGGATGTTTTCTTTCTTCCCCCTGCCCTTTTTGAATTATGCACACAAAACTCAAAGAAAACCTATGCGGATTTACAGGGAAAATGGCTGAACAAAAACCTTTCAAAAAAGGAATCCTTGATTTTTACGCGCTCAGTCATAGCCTACACTTTCCTAGCCGGTACTCTCCCGTTTCAAAAAGATGACACCTCAAGGCGGCAGGAAGATATATATGATGAAAATTTTCTTCCACTTGGAAAAGCAGTTTTTGACCTTGACGAAGACCTTGCACAAGCACTTGATGCAGGATTGAAAATCTTCCAGGAAAACATAAAGACTCTCGGCCGGCGAAAAATACAGGACAAAAATCAGGAAGAAAAACTTAACGCCCTTAAGGAAAAGATAAGCGCGTTTTCTTCAGACAAAGTCATCAGCGAGGCGAAAAGACTTCAAGCCGAAAACAGCAGGCCGTCCTTTGATTTCATAACTTCGCAAATGAATTTCCTCAAAAACCAGCAGCGCAGGATAAGCACAAAAAGATTTCTCCGCAGGAACGGAAAAAGAATTTCTTTTGCAGCGGTGGCGGCGCTTTTTGGATTTTGGGCTGTCATAAGCTTCCACAACGGAAACATGAATCTTGCCTCAACAACAGGGCTTACATCATACGAAACGACAAATCTTCTGTATCACTTCATTCACAAGGCTGACGTTCCGAACCTGCAGGAAGTAGTCAGCGGAGGAAAGACAAAAGACCTCACCGTAAAAATCAGTGGATTTTACGTCCGCTCAAAGGAAAGGCAGGGATACAATCAGGAAGCAGGAACCGTTTCTCCACAGCAATGGCTTTTTTTCAAGGAAAACGCTGACTACTGGATGTATGGAATCACAAACTTAAAAATTGACGGAAAAGAAGCTCCAAACGAAACTGAGTATCCGAAGCGAAAAGATAAGAAAGAAGCCATTACGAAAGAAAATGACCGGCTCCTAAAAAAAGGTGATGAGACAACTCACGAAGCTGAATATTTTTTTGTCCACAGCGATGCAGCTACTATTTATGTAGAAAAGATTCAGGAAAAAGTGACTCTCAGATGGAACGGAAAAAATTGGAAAGTAACTCAAATTGAGGGAAAGACAAAATCTCAAAACGCAAAGAAAAAATCATTCACTCAAGAATATTTCGCGTCTTTATCAGAAAATGACAGCGACATTGGAAAGACAGTTAATCTTTTGCAGGAAAAATATGAATGGCTTCCGCAGGAACAGGAAATAATTTCAGGAGCTGAGATTCTGGTAAAAGAATATGGAAGCACCAGCGCAGAATCATTTCTTAATGAAAGAAAACCGCTTTAACGTCATTTATTTTGACAAAATTTAAAATTTTGTCATTGACAAACGAATACATTCTCACTAGACTTTTTTTCCATGGAGACACTGAACGAATCTAGAAAAGATTTTCAGTGCCGATTTAGAATTTCCTAATTTTAGATACAGAGGTTTTATAAGTATGGCTTTTGAATACAATCTTGAAAAGCAGCATGCAAAAGGAAAACTCCACGCAATCGAAAGAATCAATCTTCTCTGCGACAAAGACAGCTTCATGGAGATTTACTCAGGTGCACGCCATCAATGTACAAACTTTGGAATGGACAAAAAAGAACTCCCTTATGATGGCGTAATCACAGGTTTCGGCACCATCAATGGCCGAAAGGTTGCAATTTATTCCCAGGACTTCACTGTACAGGGAGGTTCTTTAGGTAAAGTTCACGGACAGAAAATCGCAGAACTCATCGAAAAAGCAATCGAATTCAAATGCCCTGTAATCGGCGTAAACGATTCGGGCGGAGCGAGAATTCCAGAAGGTGTAGATGCACTTTGCGGATACGGCGATATTTTCTACCAGAACGTACGGGCTTCCGGTGTAATTCCTCAGATTTCAGTAATTGCAGGTCCTTGCGCAGGTGGAGCAGTTTATTCACCAGGACTTACAGATTTTATTTTTACAGTGGACAAAATCTCACAGATGTTCATTACAGGCCCAAAAGTTGTAAAGCAGGTAATGTTCATGGACATCAGCGAAGAAGATCTTGGTGGAGCTGCAATTCACTCTCAGAAATCAGGAGTTGCACACTACCGATGCGAGAACGAAAAAGAGTGCTACGAAAAAATCCGCAAGCTTCTCGATTACATTCCGCACTACTATGGAGACAACACTCCATTTGGTGGACAAACACAGACAAAATCAGGCCTTTTCGGCTCAAAAGAAGTTAAAAACTTCAAATTTTCAAGCAAAAAAATCGACGAAATCAAATCTGTTTTGCCAGAAGACAGCAAAAAAGGTTATGACATCCACAATGTAATCAATTGTGTTGTTGATGATGATTCATTCTTCGAAGTAGAGGCTGAATTTGCAGGAAACGCAGTAACAGGTTTTGCACGAATCGAAGGAAAAACCGTCGGAATCGTTGCAAACAATCCAGGTTTCTTCGGCGGCCTCTTGAACTGCGATGCATCGGACAAAATTGCACGTCATGTACGCTACTGCGACTGCTACAATATTCCACTACTCAACTTTGTGGATGTACCTGGATTTTTGCCAGGTCCGCAAGAAGAGCAAAAAGGCATTATCCGTCACGGAGCAAAAATCCTCTATGCTTACTCAGAAGCCTCAGTTCCAAAAGTAACTGTCATCACACGAAAAGCATATGGCGGAGCTTACATTGCAATGTGTTCTAAGCATCTTGGAGCTGACTTCGTGTATGCATGGCCTAAAGCAGAAATCGCCGTAATGGGTGCAGAAGGTGCAATCGGAATCCTTTACGCAAAAGAGCTCAAAGATCCAAACAACGCACAGCTCGTACAGCAGAAGGGACAGGAGTACAGAGATACTTTCATGACCCCGGCAATTGCTGCACAGCGCGACTACATCTCAGAAGTAATCTCTCCAGAAGAAACAAGGGCAAAAATCGTTCAGAGCTTTGCAATTCTTGAGGACAAAACTTCTTCAGATCACCTCAACCGAAAACACGGAAACATACCTCTCTAATTAAAGGCATGCCGTAATAAATTTTGCATTGACTTTTCTTTATAGAAATCAATGCAAAATCAGAGCAAAAAACTGTTCTTGAAGCATTAAAACTTTAAGGACAGCTTTTTTTTATGCTATTTTTTTTCTGATTTTTTACTATAATCAATACATTCCTGCTTACCGTTTTCTATATCTATTATATGGACAAATTTCAATGAGTTTTCTTCATCATAGTCATAGAAAATCACTTTACCTTCCGTATTTTCTACGAGCAGGTTTCCATTTTCATCGTAATCGCAAAAGCTTCCGTTTTTTAAATTACGAAGGGAAGTTTCACTACCCTTTTTTAGAAAACTGATTTCATCAAAAAACCTTTCAGAACACAAAACCCGAATTAAAACGGCAAAGAAAAGCACGATGGAAGCAATACAAAACTTTTTATTGTTCTTCATTTTATCCTCCTTAAAAACAACGCTCCATGCCCCCCCCACACACACATGGAAAATGCATTTTTACTCACATTCATCTTGCAGCGCAAACATTCCGAAAGAATCCCTCCAGACTTTTTTGTCAATGTATCGGATTTCCTGAACATATACATATTTTATGAACAGCTCAGAAGTATCCTCCATGGCAGCATCAACAAGATATTCATCAAGAGGAATCCTGAATTCCCCCATTTCACCGACGTCGAGTCTTTGCTCAAAAGAACAGACTACGCAGTTTGACCCTAAACAGGGATTCGAGCCATCCCCGTCATAAATGAGAAAAGAAAAGGTGATGTGTGAAAACGCTATGTCCTGCAAATTCACAACGTGCAAAACAGCTTCCTTTTCAATTACCTTTGAACTTGTAATTTCATATGGGCAGGAAAATCTCTTTGCAGTCGCACACCCACAAAGCAATGCACAAGAAAAAAACACCAAAATCATATTGCATCTGGCAGACATGACGATTTTTCCTCATACACTCTTGCAGCTTCAAACAGATATGAGTATCTGCTCACAAGCGACATCACATCTGCACCTCTTTCAGAAACATATTTTCTCTCCCTAAAAGACGCCTTCACGACATTCACGCCTTTTTCAAAATAAACCTTAAGTCCGCTCAGGAACAGTCCTCTCATCAAGGATTCTTCTTCGCATATTCTCAAAATCGAGTACAAATTCCTTCCAGAAGTCTTCAGGTCAAAAGAAAAAGTTCCGCGAGAAAAATCTGCATCCGTGATTTTTCCGCCAAAGTCTTCAAGCCTCTTTTGCATCGGAGAAAAAACATTCACTTCCATCATTCCATCCTTGAACGAAACGCTGCACGACTCTTCCCTTACAAGTTCTTCGCCAACACATCCGGAAATCAAGAATGAGCAAGTGTTAAAATTGTACGAAAACAATTTGATTTTACCTCCGCTCCTGCTGACCGCAGAAAACACGGCATTCGCCAGGCACAGGGAACAGCAAACAGAAGTATCAGTTTCCGAAAGCATACGCATCACCTCCTAATCTTTTCTCAAATATGTATAGGAGATAAAAATCAGTTTTCGGCAATTTTTTAATAAAAAAAATCCAGTATGATAGCGGTAAAAGCATCATTGTGCTATACTGAAATGGTTTTTTAGAATTCCGACTGTCGGAAAGCATTCACATTAACGGATCGCAGGTTTTTTATGATTACATACTGGACTCAGGAAAACGGGCTTTTTTCAAAAGTAAAAAAAGATAAACTCCAGGAAACAACCGGAAGAATTTGGATTGATGCAAGAAATGTAACTCAACAGGAAATAAATTTTCTTCAGCAGGAATACAATATCGAAATGGAAGTCCTTCTTGATGTAATCGATCCTGATGAACTTTCACGAATCGAAAAATGTGACGGATACAATCTTGCAATCATGAGGCTTCCTGTCTTTACCCCAAACGCAGAACTTGGATACACAACGGCACCAATCGGCTCACTGATTTTCCCGGATAAAATAATCACCGTATGCTGGACAGACTGTGAGGTTTTGCGAGATTTAAGTGCAAACAGAATAAAGGATCTGACACTAAATGATTTTCCAGCATTCATAATCAGGATAATGGCCCGCGCCGACATAATGTTCCTGCGCTACCTTAAAGAGATAAACAGACGAATCACATCCATTCAAACAGAACTGCAGCTTTCAATCGAAAATTCTGAGTTGATTCAGCTTTTAAATCTTGAGAAGTCCCTCACTTACTTCACGACATCCCTCAAGGCAAACCAGCTTCTCCTCGAAAAGATTCGCCGTACAAAAATCTTAAAGCTCGATGACGACGATCAGGAATGGCTGGACGATGTTGAGGTTGACAACAGGCAGGCTATGGAAATGGCCGATACGTACAGCACAATCACGGCAGGAACGATGGATGCCTTTGCAAGCGTAATCTCAAACAACATGAACATGGTCATGAAAAAGCTCACGGACATTTCCATCGTACTTGCGATGATGTCTTTTATAGCAAGCTTCTGGGGAATGAACATTCAGCTTCCATGGAGTCGGGAAGCAAGCTGGGTCGGAGTAATCTGCATTGCAGTACTTTGCGCACTTTCTACTACGACATATCTTATTCTGACGTTTTTCCTCAATAAAAAACACCGCCCAAGCGAAAAACTAAAACGAAAAAAGAAGTCAAAATGAATTTTAAATCACACTTAAAAAAAACGCTTACATTTTTTCTCATAAGCCTTTGCTTTTCTGCAAATGCGCAAGCTGACTCAGAGTTTCAGTCAATCTCACTCGTGCATCTTGGCCCTCAGGATGGCGCAAAATACGACGTTTATGTAATCGGGGACGGAAGCCAGTCATATACCGCAAAAAGATGGATAACTCCTTTCCTGATGAATCGTTACGAGACAACTTATGAGCTGTGGTATGAGACAAGAATCATCGCCGAGGAATTGGGCTATAGATTTTTGCATCCAGGCCAGGAAGGCTCAAATGGAAGAGTTTCAAAAGAACCGACAAACCTCAAAAATCTGCCCGTCACGATGATTTCCTGGTATGATGCAATAATATGGTGCAACGCGCTGAGTGAGCTTCATGGACTTGAGCCATGCTATGTCTACAAAAATG
>JAEEGL017082676.1_pt1 | contig 22662 bp, 22 predicted proteins | sample 9134231 | NCBI WGS metagenome assembly JAEEGL01 (sample SAMN16246548, study PRJNA631951) | gut metagenome | biome: gut microbiome; feature: rumen; material: fiber-attached | host: Bos | place: Iran: Karaj | collected 2018-10 | reverse complement strand
CTGAGTCAGCTGGAGATCGACGGCACCCTCAAAATCAGCGAGCTCTCCGGCGGCATGGCCAGAAGAGTAGCGCTGATAAGGTGTCTGCTGTTTGACAGTGACCTGCTGATAATGGATGAGCCGTTCAAGGGCATGGACAGCAAGCTGGTCGAAACAGTCGCTCAGCTGATACGCCGTCAGAACAAACCGGCAATAATATCAACCCATTCACTTGATGAAGTAAAAGCACTTTCCGCAGAAGTTATCACACTTTAGCGAAAGTGCTTTAATTTGTATTTGGTTTTACTTATAATGTATTTGTATAATTGCGTTTAAAGGAAAGGAATATTTATGGCAAAACTCAGTACAAATGCAGTTGCTAAGATCCTTGAAATCTGCGACCGTTATACGGATGAAAAAACTCCGTTAATGATGATTTTAAGTGATATCCAGAATGAATACGGCTACATTCCTCTGGAAGTGCAGGAACTGGTTTCTGCCCGTACCGGCATTTCCGTTGCCGAGATCTACGGTGTAGTTACCTTCTATTCATTCTTCTCCCTGACACCAAAGGGAAAGTACATCATTGGTTGCTGTCTGGGAACCGCCTGCTATGTCAAGGGCGCTCAGCAGATCATTGACAAGTTCTCCGATGTTCTCAAGATCAAACCGGGTGAGACTTCAGCTGACGGCCTGTTCACTCTCGATGCCTTACGCTGCATCGGTGCCTGCGGCATCGCTCCGGCAGTAAGCATTAACGGCCAGGTTCATCCCAAGATGAGCGTCGACCAGGTTATGAAGATCGTTGAGGATCTCCGGGCAAAGGAAGGTGCAGCAGCATGATTAAGACTGTAGAAGAATTAAACGCCAGAAAGGCTCAGTGCACTGCCGCTCTGGAAACCAAGATCAACGGTTCTGACGGCAGACGCCATATCGTTCTTTGCGGCGGTACCGGCTGTCTTTCCAGCCATTCCGATGAGATCCTGAAGAGATTTGAGGAAGTCCTGAAAGAAAAGGGCGCTGAAGACAAGGCCACTGTCAACCAGGTCGGCTGTTTCGGTTTCTGCTCACAGGGACCCTTCGTCAAGATCTATCCGGAAGACACCTTATACCGCGGTGTCAAGATCGAGGATGTTGAGGAGATCGTTGAATCCGACATCCTGAACAATACTGTAGTTGAACGCCTTTTATATGTTGATCCCGTTACCAAGGCAAGAGTTTCCAAGCAGGATGAGATCAACTTCTATAAGAAGCAGAAACGTATCGCCCTGCACGGCTGCGGTGTCATCAATCCTGAGGACATCAATGAAGCCCTGGGCATGGGAGCTTATGAAGGTCTGAGAAAGGCCCTGACGATGACCAGACAGGAAGTCGTCGATGAAGTTACTAAGTCCGGCTTAAGAGGCCGTGGCGGCGGCGGATTCCCGACCGGCCGTAAGTGGCAGTTTGCCTTAAACGTTGATGCTGATCAGAAATACGTTGTCTGTAACGGTGACGAGGGTGACCCGGGTGCATTCATGGACCGTTCCATCCTCGAAGGTAACCCCCTGGCAGTCATTGAAGGCATGGTCATTGCCGGTTATGCCTTTGGCGCTTCCGAAGGTTATTTCTATGTACGTGCTGAATATCCGATCGCTGTTCACCGTCTGAAGATCGCCATTGAACAGGCGACCAAGGAAGGCTTACTGGGCGACCACATTCTCGGAACGGATTTCTCCTTCAGATGCCACATCCGCTTAGGCGCTGGTGCCTTCGTATGCGGTGAGGAAACAGCTCTGCTGAACTCCATTGAAGGAAAACGCGGCATGCCCAGACCGAGACCTCCTTTCCCGGCCGTCAAGGGCTTATGGGGCAAGCCGACCTGCGTAAACAACGTTGAGACTCTGGCCTGTGTTCCCTACATTCTGAGAAACGGTGCTGAAGCATTCGCTTCCGTAGGTACCGAAAAGTCCAAGGGAACCAAGGTCTTCGCCTTAGGTGGCAAGGTCAATAACGTCGGTCTGGTTGAAGTACCGATGGGCACTACCTTAAGAGAACTGATCTATGACATCGGCGGCGGCATTCCCAACGGTAAGAAGTTCAAGGCCATTCAGACCGGCGGTCCCTCCGGCGGCTGTTTGACGGAAGAATATCTCGATGAACCGATCGACTTCGATAACCTGGTAGCCAAGGGATCGATGATGGGTTCCGGCGGTGCCATCGTCATGGACGAAGACAACTGCATGGTCGACGTTGCCAAGTTCTACATGGAATTCATCTGCGATGAATCCTGTGGCAAGTGTACACCATGCCGCATCGGCACCAAGAGAATGCTGGAGATCCTGACCCGCATTACCGAGGGTAAGGGTACAATGAAGGACTTTGATGAACTGGAAGAACTGAGTCAGACCGTCAAGACCAACTCACTGTGTGCCTTAGGTCAGACTTCCTCCAACCCGATTACCTCCACAATGACTCACTTCAAGGATGAGTACATTGCCCATATCGTTGACAAGAAGTGTCCTGCTCATGTCTGCAAGAAACTGATGCAGTATGTCATCGACCCCGAAAAGTGCATCGGCTGCGGCATGTGTGCCCGCAACTGCCCGGCTTCCTGCATCACCAGAACGGATTACACCGCTCCGGGTCACAAGCTGGCTTCCATGCACATTGATCCGGAAAAGTGCGTTAAGTGCGGAACTTGTATTTCATTCTGTAAGTTCGGCGCCATTTCAAAGAAGTAGGAGGATGTCAAGATGTCATTAGTAAATATCAAAATTGAAGGCATTCCATATCAGGTTGACAGCTCGCTGACCGTTCTGGAAGCCGCCAAGAAATGTGGCTATGAAATTCCTTCCTTATGCTCATACAACCACGGCGAATGCAACCAGGGTTCCTGCCGCGTCTGCTTGGTTGAAGCAACCGGCGCCAGAGGTCTGGTCGCCAGCTGTGTCTATCCGGTTTCCGAAGGCATGGAGATCAGAATCTCCACTCCGAAGGCTACCGAAGCCAGAAGAAGAAGCGTTGAACTGTTATTATCCAACCATTCGCTGAACTGCCAGCAGTGCGATAAGAACGGTCATTGCGAACTGCTGCATGTCGCTCAGCTGACCGGCGCCCGTGAAAACGCCTTTGCCGGCGTCAAGAGCGAGACTCATTACGATCAGCTGGCTCCGGCTCTGATCAGAGACACTTCGAAGTGTATTCTGTGCGGACGCTGCATCGCCAGATGTTCCAATGCTCATGGCTTAGGCATTCTGGGCTTTGAAAACAGAGGCTTCAAGACCTTTGTTGCTCCGGCTCAGAACAGAAGCTTTGCCGATTCACCGTGCATCCAGTGCGGTCAGTGTGTCAATGTCTGTCCGACCGGCGCTCTGATGGAGCATTCCGAGATCGACAAGGTTGACAAGGCCTTCAGAGATGGCAAGCATGTCATCGTTCAGGCTGCTCCGGCTGTCAGAGCCGCTCTTGGTGAAGAGTTCGGCTACAAGGTCGGTACTCCGGTCACCGGCAAGATGACCGCGGCCTTGAGAAGACTGGGCTTCGAAAGAGTCTATGACGTCAACTTCGGCGCTGACCTGACCATCATGGAAGAGGGCACAGAACTGCTGCACCGTCTGACGGAAGGCGGCGTGCTGCCGATGATCACTTCCTGCTCACCGGGCTGGGTCAACTATGCCGAATACAACTACGCTGATCTGCTGCCGCATCTGTCCAGCTGCAAGTCTCCGCACCAGATGCAGGGCGCCATCATCAAGTCCTACTGGGCTCAGCAGCATGGCTATGATCCCAAGGATGTCTTCGTGGTATCCGTCATGCCCTGTGTTGCCAAGAAGTTTGAAAGACAGAGAGAACAGGAAAAGGTCAATGGCATTGACGATGTCGACGCTGTCATCACCACCAGAGAACTGGCCCGCATGATCAGGCGTGCCGGCATCATCTTCAACCGTCTGCCGGATGAGCAGTGGGATCAGGACATCATGGGCGATTACACCGGTGCTGGCGTCATCTTCGGCGTTACCGGCGGCGTCATGGAAGCTGCCCTGAGAACCGTTTACTACAAGCTGACCGGCAAGGAACATGAAAAGATCACCTTCGACGAAGTCAAGGGTCATGATGCCGGTATCAGAGAAGCATCCATCGACATCAACGGGACCGTTGTGAATGTCGCCATTGCTTCCGGCATGAAGAGCGCCAAGATCTTACTGGACGACATCCGTGCCGGCAAGAGCAAGTATCAGTTCATTGAGATCATGGGCTGCCCGGGCGGCTGCATCAATGGCGGCGGACAGCCGTACATCAGGCCCAGTCTGATGCATGATGAAGACGACGACATCATCGACACTTACAAGCAGAAGAGAGCACAGGCTCTGTATTCTGAAGATGAGCGTCAAACCGTCCGTCAGTCTCATAACAATCCTCAGATCAAGGAACTCTATGAGAAATTCCTGGGTGAACCCAATTCTCATAAGGCTCACGAACTGCTGCATACCACCTATGCCGGCAGAGAGGGCTTCAACGAAATCAAGTAATTGAAGTAAACAGGTAAATCGAAAACAGTAAAACCCGGAGTTATCCGGGTTTTACGTTTATGTGAGGTATGGACTTACCTGTCAGCTGCGCCGCAGGTCATCGATGCTGAGATCTTCCAGTCCGGGAATCTGCTGAAGTGAGTAATGACCATCCGTGCATTCAAAGATCATGACGGCGCCATTGGGCACCCGCTCTATGCCTCTTTCAATGCATATCTCATCATGCTTTTTGGGGTCAAGATCAAACATGTATTCCATGATCTCCATGCAATAGCCACGATGACCGACCAGCAGGATCTGGTCGCCGTCATTGGCTTTTTCGTAGATCTCGTTGATGGTCTTGACGATCCGCTGATCAAAGATCTCGCGGTTTTCCCCCAGCATGTCAGTAAAGTCGCGCTTGCGCCAGCTGACTTTCATGCCGTTTGGAGTCGTGCTGTCATAGAATTCGCCCTCCATCATGCCGAAGTTCATCTCTCTTAAGCCCTTATGGTAAATGACCGGGCAGTCATGGTATGACATGATCGGCTCACAGGTCTCCCGGGCTCTGGTAAAGTCGGAACAGTAACAGCTGTCGAAGTGAATGTCCTTCAGCTTTTCCGCGGTCTGCTCAGCCTGACTGATGCCTAATGGCGTCAGAGGTGAGTCGCACCAACCCTGGGCTTTCTGGGTCAGATTGAAGATCGTCTGGCCGTGTCTGACATAATAGAATCTTACGCTTTTCATGAAGATTACTCCTTGTTTCGCTTATATTATAAAGAAATGAAAAGACAAATGACAGAGACGTTTTCAGCGGCATAATGATTTTTCTAAAAAAGTCGGATGCATTATAATAAAGAAAAGGGTGAGATGATGAAGTACAATCTGAAGAGAATTACGGAATTCAATAAACTGGTGCTGGACTGCCACTGTATGCCGGAATCAATTGCGGTTGACGCCACCTGCGGCAATGGAAATGATACCCTCTATCTGGCTCGCCGCTGCAGATTTGTCTATGGCTTCGACATTCAGAAACAGGCACTGATAAATACGGAAACGCTCTTGAAGGAAAACGGAATTGATAACTGGCAGCTTTTTAACGAAAGCTTCTCTATGATGGACAAACTGATTAATGTAAGGGCTGATGTCGTTACCTTTAATCTTGGTTATCTGCCCGGAGGCGACAAGAGCGTTACCACGGTAGCTGAGGAAACCGTTGAAGGTATCAAGGCAGCCCTCAGGATTCTTAACGATCATGGACTCATCAGTATCACCATGTATTGGGGCCATCCTCAGGGCAAGACAGAAAGAGAAGAAGTGCTGAAATTCTGTCGTACGCTTGACAGCAGGCAATATCATGTAACCTATATCTCACTTCTCAACCAGGACAACTGTCCGCCTGAGATCATTCTGATAAATAATTGATGAAGGAGGAAAAATAATGAGAAAAGAATTCAAACCGGATGCCTGGCTGTATCCGATGCCGGTGCTGATGATCGGCTCCTACGATGAGGAAGGAAACGCCAATCTGATGAATGCGGCCTGGGGAGGCATCAGCAATGATACCCAGATCTCCATCTGCATATCCGATTATCACAAGACGACAAAAAACATCCTGGCCAGCAAGGCCTTTACCGTATCTGTGGGAACGGCAGATACGGTTGCCAGATGTGATTACGTGGGTATTGCTTCAGGAAATGTCGTGAAGGATAAGGTGGAAAAAGCCGGATTTACTCCATTCAGAAGCGGGAAGGTGAATGCACCGCTTTTCAGAGAACTGCCTTTTACTCTGGAATGTGAACTGGTAGCTTATTATGAGGATGAGCCGCGGCTGGTTGGCGAGATAGTCGGCATTTCCGTTGATGAGGAAATCCTGAGCGATGGAAAGGTAGATGCTGTTAAACTGAAACCGATATCCTTTGATCCAGTTAATAACCGGTATCTGCTTCTTGGTGAGTTCGTAGCGGATGCCTTCATCATTGGCAAGAAATTGATCTGACATTCTTCAACTTAATTTGTTAAGATTGTGCAAATTCTCATTAAATTATCAATTGATAATTATTTATCGAATTATCAGTTGATAATTTTTTGCATGGTACTATAATGATGATAGAAAAGTGAGGTGATTTCATGCCTGACTACCAGATCAAATCCAGAAAGACCAGCAAGCTCTTTAAAAATGTCATGGTTGAATATGATGAAAAGTATGCCTTTGATCCGGAAAGCCGGGAGGAAGTCTACCTGCGGGAATTCGTGGCGGAAAACAAGGCAAGCATGGTTGAGAGTTACAAGCGTCTGAAGGGACTGCTTACATCTCAGGACATCAAACAGATCCGCAGCCGCTATCAGATGACCCAGAAGGAATACGCCCTGGCATTGGGTTTTGGCGAGATAACGGTTCATCGCTTTGAAAAAGGCAGCGTACAGACTTATGCCGATGACGAGATCATGCGCTTGAGCGCTGATGCCAACGACATGTATAAGCTGCTCAACAACAACCGGGACTGCTTCAGTGAAGAGAATTTCGTCCGGTTGATGGATACGGTCCGGGAACTGCAGAGGCTTCAGCGAAACCGCATCGCTCACTTTGAAAAGAGCGAACTGACCAACCTTACCCTGACCACCACCAGTGCCATCGATGTTGCCCGTTACATGATCAAGAAATATAACCACCAGTATGACTGGCTGGAAGTGGAGACTGTCATGATCACCCCGGCCAAGCTGCAGCTGTTATTGTACTTTGTGGAAGCTCTGGCTCAGTGCGTCTATCAGCGCAGCGCCTTCGGCGATGACATCAGAATGGGAAAACTGGGGCCCTATGTTGAAGAAGTAGCCAGAGAATACGGAAAGCGGGAGAAAATTGAGGAAAATGGTGAAGTATATCTCAGCAATGCCCTGCATAAGCTGGCCGACATCGTCATTGAATCGTATGGGCAGCTGGAACTGCTGCTGCTGGTATCCATCTGCAAGAGCGAGCCTCCCTGCAGCAACAAGAAACCCGATGAGCTGATCAGCCGCCGGGAGATCAGAGAATACTTTGAAAAAATATATCAGTAAGCTGTTAAAGCCGGAAAGGCTTTAAGAATAAAAGAGATTATTAATTAACGAAAGGAGTAATTTATGGGTTTAATTAGTAGTGGATTACAAGCGCTTAACAGCACGATTGCCGATCAGTGGAAGGAATACTTCTATTGTGAGGCCATGGAAAACGGTGTCCTGGTTGAAAGAGGGCATAAGAGAGTTTCCGGTCTGTTTGCCGGCAACCGCGGCAATGACAACATCATCACCACCGGTTCCGGAATCGCCGTTGCTGACGGCCAGTGCATGATCATCGTCGAGGATGGCAAGATCGTTGAAGTCTGCGCCGAACCCGGCCTGTACACCTTCGATTCATCATCAGAACCGTCAATCTTTGTCGGTGGTCTGGGCGAAGGACTGAAGAAGAGCTTTGAGGTCTTCAAGAAGCGTTTCACCTATGGCGGCGAGCCCGGCAAGGATCAGAGAGTTTATTACTTCAATACCAAGGAGATCCTCGACAACAAGTTCGGAACCAGCACACCGGTACCGTTCAGAGTCGTTGATTCCCGCATCAACCTGGATGTTGACATTCAGATCAGATGTGCCGGTACCTATTCATTCAGAATCACTGACCCGATCCTGTTCTACGCCAATGTCTGCGGCAACGTTGCCGAAGCCTATTATGTAGACCAGCTGAAGGACACCCTGAGAATCGAATTCGTTTCCGCCTTACAGCCGGCCTTAGCCAAGCTGTCAACGCTGGAACTGAGACCTTCCGAGATCATTGCTCATAATACCGAACTGGAGAACGCCCTCAACGACGCGCTCGATGCCAAGTGGAACGAGCTGCGCGGCATTCAGGTCGTCAATGTTGCCCTGGCAACCGTATCCCTGACCGAAGAAGATCAGAAGCTCATCACCGACGCTCAGAAGGCTGCCATGTACACCAATCCGTACATCAAGGACGCCGGTCTGACTGATGCCACCATCACCGCCATGAAGGATGCCGCCAAGAATCCCAATGGTCCGGCCATGGCTTACTATGGAGTCAACATGGCTCAGAATGCCGGCATGGCTGCCGGTGTCGCTCCGGCTCAGACTCAGCAGTATGCCTGGTACTGCCCGAACTGCGGTGCCGGCTGCAACGGCAACTTCTGCTCCGTCTGCGGTACCAAGAAGCCTGAATAAGGAGGGCTTCCATGGGATTATTTGATAAGAAATACTGCGATATCTGCGGTAAGGAGATCAAATTCCTCGGCAACCGCAAGCTGGATGACGGCAACATGTGCAAGGACTGCGCTTCCAAGCTGTCCCCCTGGTTCAGCGGCAGAAGGCATACTTCCGTTGCTGCCATCAAGGAACAGCTGAAGTACCGGGAGGCCAATGAGCAGGCTCTGAAGTCCTTTACAGCCACCCAGATCGTCGGTAACCGCTATAAGGTCTACTTCGACAACAATGATAAGAAGTTTCTGGTTTCCGCTTCCAGCAATTACCGTGCTGCCAACCCGGATCTGATCAGCTACAGCGATGTTCTCAGCGTCAACATTACCGTTGATGAGGATGTCGATGAAGTCATGGATGAAAACGCTGAAGGCAAGAAGGTCAGCTTTGACCCGCCGAAGTACGAATACGAGTACAAGTTCAATGTGAACATTCAGGTAAGAAATGAATTCTTCGATGACATTAACTTTGAACTGACCTCCAACAGACCGACTTCACCGGAAAGCGAACTGTACAACGAATATGTTGCCATGGCCAATGAGATCTGCACCCGGCTGACCGGAAAGGGATTTGAGGACCGCCGCAAGGAGTTCGCTTACTACAAGAATGATCCGGAAAGCGACGTCAATAAGCCGGAAGAAAAGAAGGAAGAAGTGGAAGTCTGGTACTGCATGAAGTGCGGGACCAAGAATGAAGGCGGCAAGTTCTGCCGTAGCTGCGGAGCTCAGAAGCCAATCACCGAAGTCAGCCGCTTCTGCCCGGAATGCGGAACCAAGATCACTGACGCTGACACCAAGTTCTGTCCTTCCTGCGGACACAAGCTTTAAGAGAAATAACAGTTGGAGAAATTCAGCTGTTACGGGAGGTTATTTATGAGTGATGAATTAAAGCAGTACAAATGTCCTAACTGCGGTGGGATACTTGTATTTGACTCATCCACACAGAATCTGAAGTGCCCGTACTGCCATTCTGAATTTGATGTTGAAATGATGCAATCCTATGACAAGGACGTTGCCGAAACAACTGATAATGAACTCAGCTGGACCAGCAAGCCTCAGGGCCAGTGGAGCCAGTCTGAAGCGGCCAACATCCGCGAATATGTATGCAAGAGCTGCGGTGGTGACATCATTACCGATGAAACCACCGCGGCCTCCAGCTGCCCCTATTGCGGCAACCCGGTCGTCATGGTCAATCAGTTTAAGGGCTCATTAAGACCTGACAAGGTCATTCCCTTTAAGTTCAGCAAGCAGCAGGCCATCGAAAGATACCGCAAGCATCTCACTGACAAGCCTCTGGCTCCCAAAGCCTTCAAGGCGGAAAAGCACATGCAGGAGATCAAGGGCGTTTACGTTCCTTTCTGGATGTATGACGCTGATGTAACTGCCCGAGCCCGCTTTACGGCTACCCGGGTCAGAAGCTGGTCAGACCGTGATTACAACTATACTGAGACCCGCTATTACAATGTCTTTAGGGGCGGCGACATCAGCTTTGACAATGTTCCCGCCAACGGTTCCAGCAAGATGGACACCGTCTTAATGGAATCAATTGAACCGTTTGACATGAAGCAGGCTGTCGATTTCAACATGGACTATCTGGCCGGTTATTTTGCCGACAAGTTTGACATCTCCGCGGAAGAGAGCGGACGCAAGGCCAATCAGCGCATCCGCAATTCTACCGCCAGTGCCATCCAGTCGACAGTCAGCGGCTATTCAACTGTTACCCAGGCGGGCATGAACATGGCTCTGGTCAATGAGAGCGCCAGCTACTGCCTGCTGCCGGTATGGCTGCTGGTTACCACTTATCAAGGCAAGAAGTACTACTTTGCCATGAACGGTCAGACCGGAAAATTAGTCGGTGATCTGCCTACTGACACCGGACTGTTTGCCCGCAGCTTTGCGCTGATATTTGCCGTCGTTTCGGCACTGGTATTTGTGGCCAGTTTCCTGCTTAAGCTGTTCTAGGAGGTAAGAATGATGAAGAGAATTACCAAGTTATTCACGATCCTGGCAGTAGCGCTGATGGTATGCGTTCCCTGGCGCGCTCTGGCACAGAATGCCCTGATGATCGACGAGTACGGAGCGCTTACTGATACTCAGATTGCTCAATGCGAGACGCAGTTGCAGCAGGTAAGCGATAAGTATGGCGTTGATGTCGTAGCCCTGATCGCCAGTGATACCGATGGCAAGGACATAGTGGACTTTGCCGATGATTACTTCGATTACAACGGCTATGGCCGGGGAACAGACCGTTCCGGCATCATTCTGGTAATCGACATGTATGGCCGTGAGATGTACATCTCCACCAGAGGCTTATGCATCGACTACTTTACCGATTACGGCATTGAATCCATTGCCGATGAGATCTATCCATACCTGGCCGGCGACTTTGAAGGTGCGGTGAGCAGATACGCGCAGTTATGCGATTACTACATGAATGCTGCCATCACCGACAAGCCGATCGACATCTATTACAACCGCCTCTACATTCATCTGAGCGGTGAAGACGGTAAAAGGATCAACGGCCATTTCTCAGTCTATGATGTTAATGGCGTTCACATCGGCAACATCTATGTTGATCATGGTGAAGGCTATACCGACATTCTGACTGAAGATACCAACGCCGTTTACACCATCAGCTGCGACGATGTTTCCAGCAAGTATGCCAAGCCCGAGGACATCACGGTGCGCGGTTCGGCTGAATATGACATTACCATGACAGCCGCAAGGGCGCCTTATGATGTCATGACCGGAGGTGCCGTATCCGGCGGAGCCGGCCTAATTGCGGCCCTGATCGGTACCGGCATCATGAAGAGCAAGAATAAGTCCGTCCGCAGTAAATATGACGCTGACCGCTATGTAGAGCGTGGCAGTTTCAATCTGCGCGACCACCGCGATTACTTCCTGTATTCGCGTACCAGCCGCTCAGCCCGTCCCAAGGAGACCGAGCGCAGTTCCGGCGGTGGCGGAGGTCATGGAGGATCATTCTCCGGAGGATCCTCAACGCACACCTCATCATCTGGAGCTACCCACGGCGGCGGCGGACGCAGAGGATTCTGATCAATTAATTAAGACAGCTGAAACTGAATCAGCTGTCTTTTTTATGCTGGATTATTTCTGTTCGATATTTCGTTCTTGTAAATATGATAGAATATAGACAGTAAAAAAGACCTTTTAGGTCGGAAAAATAATGATCAGGCATTTTTGGGTGCCACGGAAGGAGAACAGATGATCTACTTATTACTGAACCCTCTGGCCAATAATTCCCGGGGTGAGACGGAAGCGCGCAAATGGGCGGAAGACAACGCGGTGAAATGCGAGTTTGTCAGTCTTTTGGAGATCAAGGATCTTAAGGAGTTCTTTGATCAGCTGAAACCGGAAGATGAAGTAATTCTGACCGGCGGTGACGGGACGCTGAATTGTTTCGCCAATGATACCTATGGCTATGAATTCAAAAACCCGCTGTACTATGTCAAGTGCGGCAGCGGCAATGACTTCTATAATGACAATAAGCACCGGGAAGTTAACGGACGGCTTGATCTGCGCCCGTATCTGAAGAATCTGCCGCTGATCACGGTTAACGGCATTAAGAGGCGCTTTCTTAACGGCATTGGCTATGGACTGGATGGCGAAACCTGCCGGGTTGGAGATCTTCAGAGAGAAAAATCCGATAAGCCGGTAAACTATTCCAGCATTGCCATCAAGCTTCTTTTAGGCGGCTACAAGCAGAAAAGAGCGAAGGTAACGGTCGACGGCAAGACGGAGGAGTTTGAAAACGTCTGGCTGGCCTCCACCATGAAGGGCCGCTTCTATGGCGGCGGACTGATGGTCGCGCCTGACCAGGATCGCTTTAATGAAGATAATCTGGTCTCTTCCGTCACCATTCATAAGAAGAGCAGGCTCGGAACCCTGATCCGCTTCCCCTCACTTAATAAGGGCGAGCATGTCAGGAAATTTGACTGGTGCCGGGTCAGAACCGGACATAAGGTCACGGTCAGCTTTGATGAGCCCTGCGCTCTGCAGATCGATGGGGACGTAGTGGAAAACGTACTGACCTATACGGTCGAAACCGGTGTCTGAAATGAATAAGTATGATGTGATCGTCATCGGAGCCGGCAATGGCGGTCTGGCAGCAGCGGTTAGAGTGCTGCAGGCCGGAAAGAGCTGTCTGGTGTGCGAAAAGCACAACATTCCCGGCGGCTTTGCGACCAGCTTTGTCCGCGGACGCTTTGAGTTTGAAGCCTCACTGCATGAATTCAACGGCATCGGAACACCCCAGCAGCCGGGCAGTACCCGTCAGCTTTTCCAACAGCTCGGAGTTGCCGACAAGATCGAATGGGTCCAATTGAAGGATGCCTACCATCTGATCTCCCGTAAGGAAGGGTATGACTTTGTCATGCCTTTTGGCTATGAGGCCTTCGCCTTGGCCAATAACCAAATCCATCCGGAAGGGGAAAAATACATCCGTCATTTCTTCGCTCTCTGTCAGCAGATCCGTGATGCCATGGAATACCTGAGCGCCAGCAAGGGAAGACCTGACCCAAAGGTGATGATGGAAAAATATCCCGATTATCTGGCCTGCGGTTCCTACAGCGTCAATGAAGCCTTTGAAGCTCTTGGTTACCCCAAAGAGATCGTCGACAATCTGAATACCTACTGGTGTTATCTGGGAGCTGACGGAAACAACCTGTCCTTCCTGCATTACGCCAACATGATCTACAGCTATTTTGCCAAAGGAGCAGCCGTTCCCCGCCATCGTTCCCACGAACTCTCGCTGGCCTTTGAACAGCGCATTCATGAGCTGGGTGGAGACATCTGGTATAACAGTGAGGTTACCAGGATACTGACTGATGAAAATGGCCGGGTAAAAGGCATTGAACTGAAGGATGGCCGGCAACTGGAAAGCCGGCATGTGATCGCTGACATATCTCCACATGTTGTTTACGGAAAGCTGATGGACCCCGGCGCGGTTCCGGAAAAGGCCCGCCGGCTGACCAACTTCCGCAAACTGGCCGGCAGGGGCTTTACGGTCTTTCTCGGCCTGAACCGCTCCGCAGAACAGCTGGGCATCATGGATCATAACTATTTCATCTACGATACCTGCGACAGCGTTGCGCAGTATGAAGCCATGAAGAATTTCGGCAATACCGCCGCTCAGGCCACGGTATGCCTGAATAATGCCATTCCTGACTGCTCGCCTGAAGGAACGGCGATCCTCTACATGACGACGCTGTTTACCGATGACGTCTGGTCTCAGGTATCTCAGCAGGAATATCATCAGGTAAAGGAAAAGGTCGCCACAGCAATGATTGAACGCTTTGAACAGGCCACTGGTGTGAACATCCGTGATCACATTGAGGAACTGGCCATAGCCACTCCGCAGACCTACGCCCGTTATTGCGGTCATCCGCAGGGAACCATCTACGGCTATGAATCGCAGTACTATGACGGCCTTATGAACCGCATCCAGATGGTTGAGGAAGATCATTTCGTTGAAGGGCTGAGAATCGGCGGCGGATTCGGAGAAAGACTGTTGGGATATCCCAGCAGTTACAAAAGCGGGGTCAATGAGGCTAACCGCACCTTAAAGGACATTGAGAGAGAGGAGGTACAGCCATGACATTCCAGCGCAGTCCCATACCCGGAGAAGACATCAGAAGAGCAATGGAAATGCCGGCCAGACGCCGTGAACTGATCGAACAGAGTTCTTCGCAACTCCCTCAGGCAAGCTATGGCGTCAATGAACTGGCTGCTTCCCTGCATCCCGGCATTGTCAGAGCCAGAATCAGTGAAAAGAGACCGGCAGGCGTAGACTGCTGCGTCATTACCCTGCAGTCACTGGGTAAGGATGGCCGGTTTGCCTGGTTCCGAGCCGGGCAGTTTATCACCCTTTCCGCGGAAGTTGGCGATTCCTTCATCAGCCGTCCCTATTCCCTGTCTTCTTCACCCAAACAGGCTTTGGAAGGCATTTATGAAATAACCGTACAGAAAAAGGGAATCTTCTCCCGCTGGCTGATTGAAGAAGCCCGCATTGGCGAGATCGTTCTGGTCAATGAGCCTTCAGGTGATTTCTATCATGACTCGCTGCGCGACCATGATCATATCCTGGCCATTGCCGGGGGCAGCGGCGTAACACCGTTTGTTGCCATGATGAAGGCCATCCGGGAGGGCAGTGAGGATTTCCGTCTGACATTGTTATACGGAGCCCGTACGCTTCAGCATCTTCTCCTCAAACCTGAAGAGTATGAAAATGAGCGGATCAGGGTAATTCCGGTTCTCTCTGATGAACAGTCGGAAGGATACTTCTACGGCTTCATCGACCGCACCGTCATTGCGCCGTATCTGGATGATGATACAACTGTCTTCATGTGCGGCCCGGAAGCAATGTACGGATTCACGGCTCATGAACTTGCTGAACTCAATGTTGAGCATTTCCGCAGAGAACGCAATTCCGTCGGCAACCGCTCCGTTGATGAGCCGCAGATTTTCCGGCTGAAGGTCCACGTGCGCGATGAGGTCTATGAGATGCTGGCCAGAAGCGAGGAGACCCTGATAACCGCCCTGGAAAGGGCCAGAATACCGGCTCCGGTACGCTGTAAGAACGGCGTATGCGGCTACTGCCACAGCCGGCTGATATCAGGAGAGTATTTTGTTGATGAAAAGAATGATTTCCGCCGGGAAGCGGACCGTAAGTTCGGTTATCTGCATCCCTGTGTCTGCTATCCCCTATCGGACATGGAAATTGAGATTCCGATATTAGACAAGTGAGGTAACATCCGATGATCGCATTCATAATCGTTTATCTGATCGCTCTGTTCTGTTATTTCTTTACCCGTACCTCGGAAACGAAGAAATACCGGGCAGTCAACAAGTACCTGATGGCCACCATGTATCTGGTTTATGGCATTTACCACATTTCTGTCCGTCAGCCCTTTGCCAGCTATCACACGATGCTGATCCTGGCTTTGATCATGGCCTGGCTGGGTGATGTCTTTCTGGTATTTGACTTCGGCCGCGGCGGCGACTTCTTTCTGGCCGGAAATGTCGGCTTTACTCTCTATGAAATGATGGTAATGAGCGATAATGGCCTCACCTTCAGGCAGTACGGCTGGGTATTTGCCGTCGTAGCGGCGATGCTGGGACTTTTCATCTTTGCCTGTTCCAAATGGCCTAATAAGTTCAGATTGGGAAAGATGCGCTGGCCAATGACCTTTTATCTTTCATCAATCTATACCCATGGCATTACCGGCCTGTTCATGGCCCTGCTGGTTGCGGTGCCGGCCTTTAGGGTCATGGGCATTGGTTCCTTTCTGTTCATGATCTCGGACATCATCCTGACGCTGTATAATTACGTGTTCGGTGAGAACAAATGGCTGGTAAGGGCCAACAGCCTGACCTACTTTGTCGGTCTGCTGCTGATAGCCCTCTCCACGGCCATGTGTTGACAACTTAAGGAAGCCGGATAGCCCAATTAAAGCTTGAAGGCTTCCTTTTTACAATGAAGTAACCGCAACAACGGCTTTTTTCCCGTTGGGAAAATATGCTATACTTGTCAGGTGAGGTGAAACCGATGTCTTTTGTTGTGACGATCGATCAGTTTGATGGACCGCTGGATCTGATGATACATCTGATAAAGGAAAAGGATCTGGACATTTTTGATCTGGACATTTCCCAGCTGGCTGACCAGTACATCGCCTACATACATCAGATGGAGGAGATGCATCTTGATGTTGCTTCCGAGTATCTCAGCGAACTGGCCGGTCTGATCGAATACAAGAGCAAGAAGCTGCTGCCGGTTCAGGAGAGCGAACTGATCGACGATTATGAAGAGCAGAAGATGGACCTGGTACAGCGTCTGATCGAATATCAGAAGTACAAGGAGATCACCGCCCAGTTTGACCAGCTCTATAAGGAGCGGGCGCTGATGCATGACAAGGTACAGTCTGAGATCGCCAGCGACTGGATAAACGGTGAGACGACCTATAAGGAAACCTCGCCATATGAACTGATCAAGGCGATGAAACGGGTTCTTAACCGCTATCAATTGGCCAATCCCTATGAAGTATCCATCGCCACCCAGCGCACCACCGCTGAGGAGAGGGAAAAACAGCTGGTAAAGCGTTACCGCAACATTGACCGCAACAAGAGCTTTACGCTGACGGAAATGATGGAAGACTGCCGGGATGTCTATGATGTCGTCGTTACCTTCCTGGCCGTATTGAACATGGTAAATAACAGCTATCTCGTCTTTGCCATTGACAAGGATGAAGTCTATTTTAAAAAAGGTGTGAATTATGAATAACGAATTGAGAGCGATCGTTGAAGGCATTCTGTTTGTCTGCGGCGATGAGGGCGTGACCCTGGCCCAGCTGGCGGATGTCCTGGCAATAAATGAAGAAACCCTGCAGTCCATGATGGACGATTTCATCATGGAGTATAACCAGCACGAAGAAAGGGGTATGGAAGCCGTCTATTACGGCCGTCATTACAAGCTCGTCAGCAAGGCGTCCTGTCATCCCTATGTCCAGAAACTGTTTGAACAGGATACCACCATTCAGTTCTCCCAGGCGGCTCTGGAGACCCTGGCCATCATTGCCTATAACCAGCCGATCACCAGAGTTGAGATCGAGGAGATCAGAGGCGTCAGCTGTGAGATGATGCTCAAGAAACTGCAGGCACGCAATCTCATAAGGGAAGCCGGTCGGCTTGATACCCCGGGTTTACCCTATACTTACGAAGTAACGGAGCAGTTCATGGATACCTTCTCCCTGAAGTCGCTTGAAGAACTGCCCAAGCTGCCGGATTATCAGAAGGTAAGCGAGGAAGGAGAGCTGTTCGACTGATGGAAAGACTGCAGAAAGTAATCGCCCGGGCCGGGATTGCTTCCCGGCGCAAGGCGGAAGAACTGATAACTCAGGGCCGGGTAAAGGTTAACGGCATTACCGTCAGCCAGCTTGGCACCCAGGTTTCCAACAGCGACGTCATCACCGTTGACGATAAGACGCTTAAGAAGGAAGAACTGGTATACTACCTGCTCAACAAGCCCAGAAAATACGTTTCCACAGCCGCTGATGAACATGACCGCGCCAAGGTGACCGATCTGATCGACAGCCCGGAACGGATCTTTCCGGTGGGAAGACTGGACTATGAATCAACCGGTTTACTGATACTGACCAATGACGGTGAGTTTGCCAATCTGCTGACCCATCCGAAATTCCACATTCCCAAGACCTACCACGTGACCATTAAGGGCGTTCTGAGCAAAAACGACATTCTCGCCTTGCGCAGGGGTATTGTTCTGTATGACGGAATCAAGACCATGCGTTCGGAAGTCCAGTTGGTCAATTATGATCGTGAGGCTGACAAGTGCACCATCGACATTACCATCTACGAAGGGCGCAACCGTCAGGTTCGCCGGATGATCGAGGCACTGGGCTATGAGGTTACCAGACTGCACCGTACCCGTTTCGGTACCGTTACCGATGATCAGATACCTTCCGGCAGTTACCGCCGGCTTAGACCTCATGAGATCAAGTCATTGAAAATGATGGCTGAGGAAGGAAAGAGCGAGTAATGCGCCAGTATTTTGTCAAAGAAAAACTGCAGTGCGGCAGCATTGTAACCCTTAGTGAAGAGATCGCTCATCACCTAAAGAATGTATTGCGGAAAAAAAGCGGCGAGGTCATCCGTCTGGTTGACTGTCAGGGCAGCGCCTTTCTGGCGCGGCTGATCGTTGATGAGGAAGTTCAGGCTCAGGCCTATGAACAGCTTGCTTCCCGCCGGCAGCGGGGCAGGATAACCTGCTGTCCCTGTCTGATCAAGCGCGACAAATGGGAAATGCTGATCCAGAAAGCCGCGGAACTGGGTGCTGACCGCATCGTTCCGGTAATTTCCAGCCGCACCATCATCCATATCGATGAAAAGGAGATGGACAGAAAACTGGCCAGGTGGAACAAGATCGCTTTGGAAGCCTGCCAGCAATCCAACCGCACGGACATCTGCGTTGTTGAACGTCCTGTCTATCTGGTCAATATTGCTGCATACCGTTCAGATAATAATCTGTTGGCCTATGAAAATGAGGCCAATGTTCAGTTGCTGGATCTCTGTGACAACCGCGACATAACCATTGTCACCGGGCCGGAGGGCGGCTTCAGCAGTCAGGAAGCTGAATTTCTCAACTCACTGGGCTTTCGGAGCTGCTCGCTGGGCGAGCGCATCTTACGGGCCGAAACAGCCCTGCTGTATGCCCTGGCCGTCATTGACGCCGGAAGGAATGTATTATGAAATTCGCCATCTGCAATCTGGGCTGCAAGGTTAATAACTATGAGGCCAACTGGTACAGCCAGGCTCTGGGTGAAAAGTATGAAGAGGTAAGCTTCAGCGAAGCGGCTGACATATATGTGATCAACAGCTGTTCGGTTACCAATACAGCCGGTTCCAAGAGCCGGCAGATGATCCACCGGGCCCGCAAGCGTAATCCCAAAGCCGTCATCGCTGCGGTAAGCTGTTATGTTCAGCTGGAATACCGCAATGAGGACATCTTCACCGACTGTGACATTCTGATCGGCAGCCGCAACAAGAAGAAACTTCCCCAGTACATTGAAGAGTTTCTGCATACCGGTCAGCGGATCGTTGACGTCGGTCCCTTTGAGATCACTCCCTTTGAGGAGATGGCGCTGTGTCATTTCAATCAGACCAGAGCCTATCTGAAGATTCAGGACGGCTGCAATCAGTTCTGCGGTTACTGCACCATTCCCCTGGCCCGAGGCCGGGAAAGAAGTCTTGATCTGGACCGGGTAGTGGAAAATGCCCGTCTGCTGGTACAGGGCGGCCATCAGGAGCTCGTTCTGACCGGCATTCATACCGGACGCTGGAATGATGGAAAGCATGATCTGGCTGATCTGATGCAGGCGCTGTTAAGAGAAGTGGAAGGACTTCAGCGCATCCGCTTATCCTCAATCGAGATGACGGAAGTCAGTGACCGGCTGATTGAACTGATGGCCGGCGACCGGCGGATTGCCCGTCACCTGCACATTCCGCTGCAGACCGGTAATGACCGGCTGCTTAAGCTTAATAACCGTCCATATACGACAAAGGAATACCATGATCGCATTAATGAGATCAGAGAGCGGATACCGGGGATCTCAATATCCTCCGACATCATTGCCGGTCTGCCTACCGAAACCGATCAGGAACATGAACAAACCATGGCTTTCATAGAAAGCTGCCGTCTCTCCTTCCTCCACGTCTTCCCCTATGCCCGTAAGCAGCATACCCCTGATGCCTCTCTTGCTCAGGTGCCGGAAAATGTGCGGAAGCAGCGCGCGGCCGGTTTGACGAAACTCTCGCAGCGACTATATAATGATTACATGAGCAGCTTTTTGAACAAGGAAGTCGAAGTACTGTTTGAGACTTCTGAAAACGGGCTGCTTAAGGGGCATTGCAGTGAGTACGTGGAAGTCACTGTCAACAGCCAAAGCGATCTGAGACATCAGATCTGCCGTGTCCACATTGACGGCATTGAAGGAGAATGCCTGAAGGGACATCTTATTTAAGGGGATTAATATGAACATTTCTAGCATATTTGAGAACGCACCGTCTCTGGAAATAAAGAACATCATGACGGATTCACGCGTCAAGCTGAAGGACGCCATCTTTTTCTGCGTTGCCGGACTGGTCAATGACGGTCATGACTTCATTGATCAGGCCATTGAGAACGGAGCCATCTGCATCGTTCACAGCCGTGATCTTACCGACTACCGCCAGGGAGTTACCTACATTCAGGTAGAGGATACGCTGGGTGCTTTGAACATCTTTACCGCTGCCTTCTATGGCGATGTGACCAAGAAGATGAAGGTATATGGCGTCACCGGTACCAATGGCAAGACCACCATTGCCTGGGTCATCAGATATCTGGTCTCCCGCTTCCGCAAGTGCGGCTATATCGGCACTATTGGCTACATGTGGGATGAAAACATCAAGGACAGCTTCCTGACTACTCCGGAAGTCAATGTCATTCACAAGATGATCAAGCAGATCTACAACCATCATGCCCGCGCCATCGCCATCGAGGCGTCATCACAGGGCATTGACATGCGCAGGGTTGAAGCGGTTGACTTTGACTATGCCATCTTCACCAACCTGACCCATGACCATCTCGACTACCATCTGACCATGGAAAACTACTATCAGGCCAAGGCCAAGATGTTCCGCAACATGCCCGCTGACAAGACCGCTGTCATCAATGTTGACGATGAGTATGCTGAAAGACTGATCAGTGAGACTTCCTGCCGGGTGGTTACTTACGGCATTGATAAGCCGGCAGACTACCGGGCAGAGGACATTAGGGAATTTGCCGATCATACCGAATTTACCCTCATTCATGGTGAACAGAGCTGGCCGGTCAATACAAACCTGGTAGCCCGCTTCAATGTCTACAACCTGCTTGGCGTTCTGGCAACACTGATGGAAGACGGTTATACGATGGAAAAACTGAGTCCTTATCTGGCAACCATACCTCAGGTTCTGGGTCGGGCGGAAAGAATTGACGAAGGACAGAACTTCAATGTCATCGTTGACTACGCTCATACCCCTGACGGCTATGAGAAGATCTATGACTACGTTCACAAGATTACCCCTGAAGACAAGCGAATCATCTCGGTCTTCGGCGCTCACGGCGCCAGAGACCATGCAAAGCGGCCGATGATCGGCAAGATCGCCGATGAGAATTCCGATGTCATCATCCTCTGTTCGGAAGACAACCACTGGGAAGACCCGGCGGAGATCTGCCGGCAGATCGGTGAAGGCATTACCAAGCATTCCTACGTATACATTGAAGACCGCTACGACGCCATCAGACAGGGCATCGAACTGGCCAACAGCGGCGATACCGTCTGTGTTCTTGGCAAGGCTGATGAACAGTACTTCAAGATCGGTGATGGTAAGGTCGACTGGATGGGTGATGATGCAGCATGCCGGGAAATCCTGAAAAACATGCTGGAAGGAGATAAAAATGAAAATTAATAAGTACATTGATCACACTTTATTGAAGGCAGACGCTACCAGTGAACAGATCACCAAGCTCTGCAATGAAGCCAGAGAAAATGATTTTGCTTCCGTCTGCGTTAATACCTGCTACGTACCGCTTTGCCATGATCTGCTTGAAGGCAGCGGTGTCAATGTCTGCTGCGTTGTCGGCTTCCCCTTAGGTGCCATGAGCACCAAGGCCAAGGCCTTTGAGACCAGACAGGCCGTCAAGGATGGAGCTGATGAGATCGACATGGTCATCAACATCGGCGCCGCCAAGGAAGCCAACTGGAGATATGTGACCAGAGACATCAAGGCCGTTGTCAAGGCTGCCAAAGGCAAGCTTGTCAAGGTTATCATCGAGACCTGCCTGCTGACTGACAGGGAAAAGGTCAGAGCCTGCAAGTGTGCCATGAAAGCCGGCGCTCAGTTTGTCAAGACTTCAACCGGTTTCTCTACCGCCGGAGCTACTGAGCATGATGTTGCCCTGATGAAGAAAACGGTCGGCGAGACCTGCAAGGTCAAGGCAGCCGGTGGCATCAGAAGCTATGAGGATGCTCAGAAGATGATCGATGCCGGAGCTGAAAGACTGGGCTGCAGCGCCGGAATCAAGATCATTGAAGGATATCGGGCCGCAAATCAGTAATTGTTATGAAAATGAAGAAACCGGAGCTGTTTACGAACACCCTCCGGTCTTTTCATGCCAAAATCGACGAAAATATTCCCATAATGTTCACATTTTTCGTTGCAAATCACCTTTTGCTAGTGTAAAATATCATCGTGTAAAAAGATTTTACAGTTTCAGAAGGGAGGGTAGTTAATGCCGAAGGTAGTAGTTAAGGATAACGAAGGTCTTGATGACGCTTTACGTCGTTTCAAAAGACAGGTCTCAAGAAATGGTACCCTTGCTGAAGCTCGTAAAAGAGAATACT
>JAEEGL017040547.1_pt1 | contig 22662 bp, 18 predicted proteins | sample 9134231 | NCBI WGS metagenome assembly JAEEGL01 (sample SAMN16246548, study PRJNA631951) | gut metagenome | biome: gut microbiome; feature: rumen; material: fiber-attached | host: Bos | place: Iran: Karaj | collected 2018-10 | reverse complement strand
TGCTGTTCAGGAAGCTCTTAAGTGTAAGGAAACAGGAGAAGCAAAGAATATCGTATTCGGTCTTACAGGTACAGGCTACTTCGATATGTATGCATATCAGAGTTACCTTGATGGCACAATGAAGGATTACATTCCTACAGACGAAGACATCGCTAAGGCATTAGCTGATGTTCCTAAGGTAGATTAATTCTTTTAAGAATATGAGGTAGGGTTATGGCATTTAATTGTTCAAAGAAGAAAAAATGTAAGGGTAAGTGCAAATGTAATTGCAATAAAGGTTTCTTTGCGGATATTCAAAAGGCTGTAAAGAAGAAGTTTAGAAAGAAAACTTATTTTGAACAGCTTGTTTCAGACATTAAGCGTCAGAGAAAGAAATCAAGAAAACTTACCAGAAAGTTCATTGCTCTTCCGGTTAAGAAGAAAGAACAGTTATACAAGAAACTTCTAAGAAATCCTAAGTTCTTAGAGATAGTTATTAACTGTATTACACTTGGTGTTGTATTCTTTATCTTCTACCGTAAAGCCAAGGATCCTAATTTCTTAAGTGATTTGTAAACTAATATGATTAAATAGGGCCCACTCGAAAGAGTGGGCTTTTTGTGTGCCAACTCGCCGAACAAAAATCGGCCAATTCGCCGAACAAATTTTGGCCAACTCGCCGAAAAATGTTAAAAGTGCTGATAAATACGTTGTTTAACTTGACATACGTCACTTAAAATACTATCATAAATATAGTTTCAGCAGATTATAGCATAAAAACTCGCTATAACTTGCTGAAACTTATAAAAAAACAGTGGTTTCAGCAGATTATATAGGAGTTTGCCGTTTATGAACATTATTGGAAGAGAAAGAGAAAAGGATATTATATCGAAGTGTTTGGAGTCAAAAAAACCTGAGTTTTTGGTTGTATATGGTCGCAGACGTGTAGGAAAGACTTATCTTATTAGAGAATATTTTAATGAAAAGTTTTCTTTTTACACTACTGGGATTCCTGATCAAAAGACCAGGAGCCAGCTAAAAGCTTTTAATGAGTCATTATCAAACTATGGTGATGATACAGGCAGGGTTCCTAAAGACTGGTTTGAAGCATTCAGACGTCTTAGAAAGATTTTGGAGTCAAAAGAAGTATACCGTGATGCAATCAGTGGCAAAAAGGTAGTTTTTATTGATGAAGTACCTTGGATGGATACAGCTAGGTCAGATTTTAAGTCTGCTTTTGATTATTTCTGGAATAGTTGGGGATCGGCACAGGAGGACCTTCTGCTAATAGTATGTGGTTCTGCTACGTCGTGGATTATTCTTAATATTCTTAATGATAAAGGGGGATTTCATAACAGAGTTACAAAACAGATGCGTATAAACCCTTTTAATCTTAATGAATGTAAGCAGTTTTACATAGACAATGGGATTAATTTTAGTCGTGATCAGATTATAGAAAGTTATATGATATTCGGGGGCATACCATATTACCTTAACTTGTTGGACAGCAGGTTAAGTTTAACTCAGAATGTGGATAATTTGATATTTGATGAAAGAGGCGATTTACATTATGAGTATGATCACCTTTTTGGCTCCTTATTTAAACGACCTGATAATCATATAAAGATCATTGAAACAATAGCTAGTCAGAAGCGTGGCCTCCAAAGAACTGATCTTGTATCACAATCAGGTGTTCCTGATGGAGATGGACTTACCAAGGCAATTCGTGAATTAGAGCAGTGTGGATTTATAAGACAGTATAAGAATATTGCCAATGCTCAAAATGGTTGCTTCTATCAACTTATAGATCCTTTTGTGCTTTTCTGTTTGTACTTCCGTAATGGGAAGATAAAGTCGTGGCAGTCTTTTATTAAGTCTCCTGATTATTATGCATGGAGGGGGAATGCTTTTGAAACAGTTTGTCTTGAACATATTCCACAGATAAAATTGGCTCTTGGCATATCAGGTATTGAGAGTTCTGAGTACTCGTGGAAAAGCAAAAAGAAAAAAGGTGGTGCTCAGATAGATTTATTGATTGATCGTCGAGACGATGTAATCAACTTATGTGAGATGAAGTGCACAGATAAACCTTATGAAGTAAAGGCAGAATACAGAGAAAATCTTATCAACAAGATTACAGTTTTCACTGAAGAGGTCAATATGAAGAAATCCGTACACGTCACACTTGTTACATCCAATGGATATAAACGTAATGAGTACTCGGACGTGATTCAAAATGTTGTGGAGCCGGATGATTTGTTTAAGTGATATGTTTAGAAATTATATATTTAAATATGATTTATTAATGGATATTATTGATCTTTGTTCTGTCTATTATTAAAAGTAAGAATAGACGTTTTTAAAGACTTGTTTTTAATATTAAAACAAGTCTTTTTTTGTTGTGCAAAAATTTGAACATCAATAATGATATCGTAAAAAGAAAATGATTGAGGTAATTATGAGTAAAAATTCTGATATAAAAATTGATGGACAGATGACATTGGCTGATTTTCTGGATTTGCCGGATAACATCGGAGAAAACTTTTCAGCAGCTGAGATAAATAAACTTATTGTGAAATTATTGGATGAAAAGAAATATGCGAAAGAACGTGAGGCTGAAGAAAAGAGACGCAAACGTGAAGAGGAAAAGGCGAGAAAGGAAGCAGAGAGAAGACAGCAGTGGGAAAACCATGTAGAAGAGGTTACATGCATGGAATTACCCCTTGATTGGACGAATGTTTTTGACTCGGATATTCGAACGAGAGATGTGCATACAGAGAGTATACCTGATGCGCTTATTTATTGCCTAGCTAATCTTGGATGCGTGGATATTGAATATATTTCCTCTGTTACCGGAAAAGACTATCAAACAGTTATTGAAACACTCAAGGGTTCAATCTTTCAAAATCCGGATACCTGGGATGAGTGCTTTTATAAGGGATGGGAGACTTCTGACGAGTATTTGTCCGGAAATCTTATGAGAAAGTGGAAAAGCGCGAAAAAAGCAAGTAAGAAGTATAACGGATATTTTGATGAAAATATTAAAGCAATAGAAAAAGTTCTGCCTCCAACGGTAGCAACAAAGGATATTTATATTACATTAGGATCTCCGTGGATACCGTCGGATATTATTGATGATTTCGTACGTCATTTATTTGGGGAGTCTGTTGTTGAAAGGTATGCTTGCAATGGGATAATGCCGGAAAATTATAAAACCAAGCATGACACTATTACAGGTACATGGGAGATTCCTAACAAGCAAAGATATGATCACAGCGTTGCTGTAAGTCAAACCTACGGAACTAAGCGTATGGAGGCACTGCAAATTCTTGAAAATACGCTGAATATGAAAAGCGTTGCTGTAACGGATGAAATAAAGTGTATTTCTACAGAATCAGGTAAGAAAAGGATTATTAATGAAGAAGAAACAGTAGCTGTTTTAGAGAAACAACAGAATCTAATTAAAGAGTTCCAAAAGTGGGTATGGAAAGACAAGGGCAGAAAGGAAAGATTGGAGACTATTTTTGAAAATAGTTTCAGTTGTGTAAGAAGGCGGATTTTCGACGGTTCTTTTCTTGAGTTTCCCGAGATGTCAAAAGAAGTGACATTGTATCCATATCAAAAAGACGCTATTGCAAGAATTATATTTACGCCAAATACACTTTTGGCACATGATGTCGGTGCAGGAAAAACTTTCGTTATGATAGCTGCAGGACAGGAACTGCGACGTATGGGGCTTTCTAAGAAAAATATGTATGTTGTTCCCAATAATCTTGTCGGGCAGTGGAGAGATATCTTTTTGCATTTATATCCGCAGGCCAATGTTTTGTTTGTAGAACCTAAAGTGTTTACCCCAAGTAAAAGGGAAGCAATGCTTCATAGAATTCGTGATGAGGATTTTGATGGAATTATTATCGCATATAGTTGTTTTGAAAGAATTCCATTGTCAAATGAATTTTATAAGGAGGAACTAGAAGAACAGAAAAGACTAATTGAAGAGATAATGCTGGATAAGTCAAATGTTACGAGTAAGCTTTCGCGAGTACTTGAAGATATAAAAGATTCGATGGAAGAATTTTTTACAGCTTTGGAAGAAATTGATGAGTCCATATATTTTGATGATTTGAATATAACGAGACTTTTTGTAGATGAAGCACATAATTTCAAAAATGTTCCAATCGACACAAATATTAAAAACGTTCTTGGTATCTCAAAAAAAGGTTCGAAAAAATGCCAGGATATGATGGATAAGGTTCGAATGGTGCAAAGAAAAAATGATGGTAAAGGTGTGGTTATGGCAACGGGTACACCAATAGCCAACTCAATCACGGATATTTACATTATGCAACAATATTTGCAAAGTGGTGAACTTGCTTTGGTCGATTTGCAAAGTTTTGACAGTTGGGTTGGTATGTTTGCTGAGCAGAAAACGGAATTTGAAATTGATGTGGATACGAATTCGTATCGTATGGCCAGAAGGTTTTCAAAATTTCATAATCTGCCGGAACTTACGGCATTATTATCGCAGGTTGCTGATTTTCGTTCTGCAAACGAGACAAAAGACATCCCGATTCATAACGGATATGAAGATAACTTGATCGGCAAGATCCCGGAATTTGAGGCATACCTTCAAGATATCTCAGATAGAGCTGATATGGTACGAAATGGAATGGTAAACAGAGCAGTCGATAACATGCTAAAAATTACTACTGATGGAAGAAAGGCTGCATTAGATATGCGTCTTGTTGACGACACGATGAAGGCATATCAGCCATCAAAGGTTGACAGGTGTGCAGAGAATGTCGCTGAGATTTATTACAAGACCATGAATAAGAAAAGTACACAACTTATTTTTTGCGATACATCGACACCGAAGGCAACTTTTAATATTTATTCGGATTTAAAAGAAAATCTAATGGAGAGAGGGATACCTAACAATCAGATTGCGTTTATACATGATGCGTCAACTGACAATCAGCGACAGGAATTGTTTAAAAAGATGCGACAGGGCGAAATAAGAATTCTTTTGGGCTCTACTATTAAACTGGGGCTTGGAGTAAATGTTCAGGACAGATTACTTGCAATTCATCATATTGATGTTCCGTGGAGACCGGCAGATATGACGCAAAGAGAAGGACGCATTTTAAGGCAGGGAAATAAAAATGAGCAGGTATATATCTATCGCTATATTACGGAAGGAAGTTTTGACGCATATTCATGGCAATTATTGGAAACGAAACAGCGTTTTATTACGGAACTACTTTCCGGATCATTGACTGACAGGAGTGGTTCCGATGTAGATGATACTGTCCTAAACTATGCTGAAGTAAAAGCTTTGGCAATAGGAAATCCACTTGTAAAACAAAGGGTAGAAGCAGCAAATGAATTAACCAGATATCAGACACTTCAAAAGAAAGTAACAGATACCTGCATTGCACAGGAGAAAGAACTCATGGAACTTCCTGGCAAAATCACAGATGTTAAAAAACGAATTGCTTACTGTGAAGTCGATATGAAAAACTATGAAAAATGGAAGGAAAGTAAAATCAATGAAAATCCTAAGGATGAAAAGGAAGTAGATAAACGAAGAGACTTCAGAGAACGGCTATATAAGGAACTACATAATCATATATTAGATAAAACTGAAAAGAAGTTTGATGATTACTGTGGTTTTGAAATTTGGCTGCCTGCCAATATGACGAAATTAAAACCTTTCATTTGGCTTGTTGGGGAGGGAAAGTATTATGTGGAATTAGGAAATACTGAAACCGGTAATTTGATTCGTATTGATAATTATTTGGATTCTTTTGAAAAGCATTATGGAAAATTAAAGGAATTGCTTTCAAAGTATCAGAATAGAAAATTAGATTTGGAGAAGGACTTAAAAAACAAAGAAAACTATGCTGATCAAATAGAATTTTATAAGAGTGAAGTAGCGAGACTTGATGGGCTATTGGAGGTGATAGAATGAATGAATTAAAAATGGAAACTATACCGTGTATGCCGGTTGGCAAAGTGGTTGAAAGATTATCGGAAGCGTATGTTTCTATTCTTCAGAATAATCTTTCTGTTCGTACAATGCCATCTGTGATGCTTTGGGGGCCTCCAGGTGTAGGTAAGTCGCAGGCAGTAAGGCAGATTGCAAAAGAGATAGAAAGTATGACTGATAAAAAGGTATGTGTAACAGATGTCAGACTTCTTTTGTTTAATCCGATTGATTTAAGAGGTATTCCAACTGCAAATGCTGAAAGAACACTTGCCATTTGGCTAAAACCGCAGATTTTTCAAATGAATCCGAGTGATAGTGTTGTAAATATGTTATTTTTGGATGAGATATCGGCTGCACCACAGTCCGTTCAGGCTGCTGCATACCAGATTACGTTAGACCGTGTAGTTGGAGAGCATAAATTACCTGAAAACTGTTTTGTTATCGCTGCAGGAAACAGGGTGACAGACAGATCAGTTGCATATAAAATGCCAAAAGCTCTGGCAAATCGTCTTATGCATTTTGAGGTGGAAGGAAGCTTACAATCTTGGAAAGAGTGGGCAATTAAAAGTGGCGTAAACAGTAAGGTAATTGGATTTGTTTCGTTTAGAGAAAACTATCTTATGAATTTTGAAGCCACAGGTGATGACTTAGCATTTCCAACCCCTCGTTCCTGGGAGATGGTCAGTAATATACTAAACGGAATAAATGATGATATTGATAAGGTTTATCCATTAATTGCAGGACTTGTAGGTGCCGGTGTAGCTATGGAATTTCGAACATGGACTCGAGTATATGAAGATTTGCCGAATATTGAGGATATTTTTGATGGAAAATCACCGAATGTTCCTAAGAATACAGATGCATTATATGCACTTGTGTCATCTATGGTTTCGTATGCATCAGAGCATAAGGAGGATGTGAATCGGATAGCAAACTCTATTCGTTATGCTTATAAAATGCCTGCAGATTTTTCCGTAGTGCTTTTACGTGATTATATGTATATCGAAAAGGATTATAAGCTAAAACTTATGAATATACCGGAGTTTTCAAGATGGTTATCTGAAAGAGGGAGATTGTTAAATGGTTCTGTCTGAAGATAAGAAAAAGGAATATATGAAAAGGCTTTTGTTATCACGTATGAGACTTCTTTGTAATGATGGTTTTTATGGGCTTCTACTGATGCATATGTCTTTCAAAATCGACGAAAAATGTAATAATGCTGCGACGGATGGAAAGTATATTGTTTTTGGACCGAATTATCTGGATGAGCTAAATGATCCCGAACTGGATTATGTCCTGATGCACGAAGTGCTTCATGTTGCATTACAGCACTGCTTTAGAAAAGGAGACAGAGATACGGAAAGATACAATAAAGCCTGTGACATTATAGTTAATTCTAATATTTTGTATTCTAACGGAATGAATGCAAACAGCATTACACTTAGGAAATATGGAAAACCATGCAGGCATCAGTTACCTGACGGAAGGGAAGGATATTTATTTTCCGTGGAAGAAGTATACGCGCTACTGCAGGAGGAACCAGAGCCAAAATATGGAAAGAAAAACACCGGAACTGGAAAGAGTCAAGGGTGTGGAGAGCCGGATAACTGGGATGATCATACTCAGTGGGATAACAATGAACAGTCTGAAATAGATATAAAAGAAAATGAGAAAGAATGGAATCATCGAATTTTGAATGCAGGAACTGCACTGTCTGTTACAAATAATGAAAGCAAAATAGCAGGAAAAATACCAATGTTTGCTGAACGAATGCTTAAAGAGCTACGCAAATCACAGCTTGACTGGCGATTTATTCTTAATGATTTTATCCAGGAAGAGGTTGCGGACTATTCATTTAATCCACCGGATAGAAGATTTGATGGATATGATTTTTTTCTTCCGGATTTTAATGATAAAGATGAGTTTGTAAAAGATATTCTGTTTATGATAGATACTTCAGGCTCTATGTCAGAGGAAGACATTACTGTGGTTTATTCGGAAGTGAAAGGCGCAATTGATATGTTTGATGGGAAACTAACCGGGTGGCTTGGATTCTTTGATGCTGCAGTTACTGAACCTAAACAGTTTATGGATGAAAAGGAGTTTGAGATTATTCGTCCATATGGTGGAGGTGGAACAAGTTTTCATGTTGTTTTGGAATGTGCCAGGAACTTTAAGGATGAATTGGCTTGTTTGATAATTTTGACAGATGGGTATGCGCCGTTCCCGGAAGAAGACTCAGCAAATGGCATTCCGGTATTATGGGTTCTTACAACGGATGATGTGGAACCACCGTGGGGAAGAGTGGCTAGAGTAAAGGTAAAGGTAGAAAATAGTAATTGATCATCAAACAGATGTGCATTTTTTTGTACACCAGTTTTGTTAGTATTTATATATAAAAATCATTTTAGGAATCATTTTAGGAGGTGTTATATATGAGCGCATTTGAAAAAGTAATTGGATATGAAACTATTAAGGCTAAACTAATGTGTTATGCAGATGTATTGAAGAACTTAAGGAAATATAAGGAACTTGGGGTTGAGATGCCAAGTGGAATATTGCTTTTTGGAGAGCCTGGAGTTGGTAAATCAACAATGGCTAAGGCTTTTATAGAGGAAACAGGATTAAAGTCTTATATCATACGAAAAGAAAAGCCGGATGGTGATTTTGTGAAACATATAAAAGCTGTATATGATGAGGCTAAGAATAATTCTCCGTCTATTGTATTTCTGGATGATATGGATAAATATTCTAATGAGGATGATGACAGAAAAAATACAGAGGAGCATGTGACAATACAGTCATGTATTGATGAATGTAAAGGGTTTAATGTTTTTACTTTTGCGACGGTTAATGATTTATGCGGCTTGCCAGATTCATTATTAAGAGTTGGAAGATTTGATGAAATAATAGAAATATACCCTCCGGATGGGAAAGATGCAGAGGATATTATAAAAAAATATATTTCTCAGAAAAAGCATATAGGAAAACTGGATTATGAAGAGTTATCCAAGATTATGGAATACAAAAGCTGTGCTGAACTTGAAACAATCATTAATAAAGCAGCGTTGTATGCCGGATATGAAGGAAAAGAAATGATAGATCAGCAGGATATTATAAAGGCATGTATAGATGATGTTTTTCCATACGCTGAAATAATCAAACCAGAGGATACAAATAATCTTTTAAGGGTTAGTATACATGAAGCAGGACATATGGTTGTTTCTGAAGTACTTGAGCCGGGAAGCGTTACTTTTGCAACTATCTCAAAAAATGCTGGTGGATTTGCAGGTATGACATATCACCGACATGTTGATGAGAGTTTAATATCCTATGAAAAAAAGAAACATGAGATTATTTATTCATTGGGTGGAAAAGCAGCAACAGAGATTATTCTTGGTGAAGATGATATGGGATGCGAAAAAGATATACGAGATGTTTATAGTATTCTTGTTCATTTTATTGATGTGGGTGCTTTAGGGTTTGAAATGAGTGTTTTGCGCATAGATTCAGAACACCTATCGGACTCAATAGAAAGAAAAATGATAAGTGAGGTGGAGAAATATTACAAAATTGCCAGACAGATTATAATTGAAAATCGCAAACTGTATGATGCTTTCCAAAAAGAATTAAATGAAAAGCAAACATTAACGTACAGGGATATTGAAAGAATCAAGAATAGTATAACAGAACAAGGAGGTTGAGTATGAAGAATGAAGTTCCACATTATGGTCAAATAATAACTACAAGGAAAATGATAATTGAATATATGAGAGATATGCGTCATTCAATTGTTTATAACACCGTAATACTTCTGGCACTCGGACAACGTATGCGCTTTTATAAACTTAGGCTTTATGATGTTTGCTCAAAATTACAGTTTCTCAGCCGTCTTGTATACGAAAAGAAAGATGGAATTGGTAAACTTGAGGAAGGAAAGTATTTACATGAATTGTTTGACGAACATGCTGAAACCCCGGAAGAAATATTGAGTGTTTTGGAATACTGGGATGAGGCTTGTGGAATTAATATTGCACTTTCGAAGGCGGATATAAAAGAGATATTTGCAAAATTGCAGATTATTGAAAAACTATGGGGAAGGTTTATGTCGTGTAAATACGAACTACCATTTATTGGTGAATTCGCATATGCATTTGAGTATGTATATGACAATGGAGGTTGGATTGTACCTATTCCTGAGTACTCCGATGAGTATACATTGTTTCCGTGTAATTACAAATGTTTCAATTATTGGACGGGAATATCGGAATTCTTTCTGGACATATCGGAATGTAATGAGCGAATAGAAAACTTTTATACAGATGATTTAGCACTTGATTATATTGGTACGTATTTAAATGGTACATTGAGCCTTGTTGATTTGATAACTAAAAATAATGGATTAAATAAAACAGCAAAGTTGAGTTATTTGTTGGAGAAGGCACTTAGTGAGTGCGAGAGTCTTGGTGAAATAATTATTAAAGAATAAATGGAGATAAGATGTATGGGTAAAATAATTGCAATAAAAAATATGCAGGGTGGTGTTGGTAAAACGACTACGGCAATTAATTTGTCGATGTCTTTGGCAGAAAAAGGAAAGAAAGTATTACTAATTGATGCTTCTGAATCAAGTGCTGCTTCTTCTGGGCTTGGGATAGAGGTTGATAATCTCGATTACTCTTTATATGACGTATTGGATGGGCTTTGTACATTTGATGAGGCGATAAATGATAATATTTTTAAGAATCTATCTGTTTTGCCATCGAATATTAACTTAGCGGCAATTGAAGTGCAATACTCAAACAGGAAGGAAAAAGAATATTTATTAAAGAAGGCAATAAGTAGTAGCAAGCGAAATTATGATTATATCATTATAGATAGCTGTGCTACGCTTGGATTAATTGGAATAAATGCTCTTGTGGCAGCTGATAGCATAATTATACCCGTACAATGTGAGTATTATGCGATGGAAGGTTTAATCATGCTTATGCATACTATTGAATTAATACGAAAGAAACTGAATCCGTCATTGTATGTAGAAGGCGTTCTTTTTACGATGTATGATTCGAGAATAAAACTATCAAACGAAGTAATTCAAACAATAAAAGATGATTTAAAGGAACACATATTTGAAACTATTATTCCTCGTGACGTTAAACTTGCAGAAGCACCAAGTTTTGGCTTACCAATATGTATTTATGCACCCAACTCAGCAGGAACTGTAAAATACGATAAATTGGCAGAGGAAATTGTGGGTCTCAAACGTATATAGTGGTGACGAGATATGGATATTGAATTTATTGATTTTGGTTCTTTGGATTGTTTTGATGTGTGTTGCGTAACAAAAGAAGAAACCGGATTACATTATGATATTTATTTTGATTCAGTAGGTGCTGAGGGAAAGCGCGCCAGCAGGCCAAGTGTATTTGTGACCGTAGAGGATAAAGTTATTAAAATCCAGGTTACTAGTGAACTAGATATTCAACTTGAATTTAACGCTCCAGAGATTAATGAAATTTCTTCATGGATAAATGAAAATAAGGATTATATATTGATGCATTGTAACAAAGAAATTACTGATCGTGAATTGCTTAATTTTGTTTTAAGAAATAATTAATGGATGTGCAATATTTTGTACATATTTGTTTGGTATAATCATTATTGTAAAATATACGTTATTATTGTTTTTAGTTTTTGGGGGTATTGATGGATAAAATTGATGTTTTTTTTGAAGAAGCGTCACAATTGATAAAAGACTATAGAAATGAAAGACAGAGTGCAGCATTAGATTTTAATTTGTTTTCTGTTACTTGTATCAAACATAAAGAAGTTCCAATATGCTCTTTTTTGGCTGAGTTATTAAGCCCAAGTGGTAGACATTGTAGAGGGACATTTTTCTTAAGAAGTTTTTTGACTGACGTTATAAATCTTGAGAATATTAATGATTATGACATAAGTCAAGCAAAAGTAACGACAGAAAAAAGTATTAAAGATAAGAGAAGGATTGATATTCTTATTGATTTGAAAGAATTATTTATACCAATTGAGGTTAAGATTTATGCTGATGATCAGGAAGAACAACTAGTGGATTACTTATCTTTTGCAAGAAAAAGCAATCCTAATGCCAAAATCTATTATCTTACATTAGATGGACATGAACCTACTACAAAAAGTAAAGGAAAACTCAAGGAAAAAGAAGATTATGAACGTATATCATTTGAAAACAATATATATGATTGGATAGATAAAGCACATAATCAACTTGAAGTTCAGAGCATACAAAGATTATATGATGCAATTTCGCAGTTCTTGGATGTAATTAGAATGTTAACGAATAGAGGTGATGGTACTATGAATGAAAAAGTTAATAGCTTGATAACTTCTTCTGATGATTTTGAAACTGCAAAGGTAATAAGCGATTCTCTTGTTGATCTTGAAATTGATAAACTGACGGACATATACAAAAAAATAGAACAGAGTATAAATGGTAAATTTGGAAATGAAAGATTGATTACTGATTATAAAGATAGGATATATAACTACTACAAAAAGGGAACTAATACATGGCCAAGTATTAACTATATTCTTCCACCGCGTAAAGATGCGCCTGAAGGTGAATTTGTTCTTAGGGTTGAAAATGAATGGCATTTATACTTTGGAGTATGTAATTGGGATAATGAGCAAAAGTATAATCCTCATACTGTTAAGACTGACCATTTAGCGAAGGAAAAACAAGAATATATTTTGAAATCATGTGGTAAAGATAAAGATGAAGATAAAATGACGGACGTATTCTATTGGTGGGATTACTTATCCAGTAACAATAATACAAATTATAATTTCCGAAATATAAATGAGGGGTATGAGAAATTATTTGATAATGATACTTATGAGACTTATATAAATGATATTTGTAAAAAAATAGTTGATTTTATAGATGATTGGTATAAAGAGATATAAATAATGTGCAAGTTTCAGTCAAGACTTGGAACGGAGGAGAATAATGGGTAAAGAAGAATACTTAGGGGAATTACTATTCATTTCATCAGAGTTGGATGAAGCATTAGGCTTGGCTCAATCATTAGAAATGAATGAGGAGTTTAACGTAGATGGAATTGTTGAACTTATAGAAATGATTGAAAATGCAACTAGTTTTTGTAATGAACTGTGTGATTCAATGTAGTATTTGGAGGTTATATGTACGCAACAGGCAACAAGAAAATGTTAAATATGCTCATTTTGGAAATCTTGAAGGAATATACAGATGAGAATCACTCATTGACTCAGCAGGAGATTATTAAGCTGCTTGATCAGAATTATAGAATGGAATGTGACCGTCGATCTGTAAAAAGCAATATTATGTCGTTGAAGGAAATGGACTATGATATTTCAACGGAACATGGTAACAGGCTTCTTTCTAGGGATTTTGATGATGCGGAATTAAGAATATTGATAGACAGTGTTCTTTTTTCTAAGTCAATTTCAACTAAACAGGCGAAGGGTTTAATTGACAAAATTCGAGGAATGTCGAGTAAGTATTTTAATGCGAAGGTATCACATGTAAGTAACTGCCCGGAATTGCACAGAACAATAAATAAGCAAGCTATGTATTCGCTTGATACGATTAATGATGCGATAGCAGTGAAGAAGAAAATTAGTTTTGTATATAATTCGATAGGCACTGATTTTAAGCTGCATCCAAGAAAAGATCATGATTATATTGTTAATCCTTATCAGATTGTTGCGAATAACGGAAGGTTTTATCTGATTGGTAATTATGATAAATATGACAATATTTCACATTACCGTATCGATCGCATGACGAATGTCAGGATGCTTGAAGAAAAGATAAAGCCAATGAAGGAAGTTCCAGAGGTTTCTAAAGGATTGAACCTTCCAAAACATATGGCAGAGCATATCTATATGTTCAGTGGTGAAAGCGTGGAAGTGACAATGCTTGCCGATAAGAGCTTGATGGACGAACTTGTTGACTGGTTTGGAACGGATTTTTGGATTACGGAAGAGACGGAGGACAAGATTATAATCCATGTTACCGTTAATCCTAATGCAATGAAGTATTGGGCACTTCAGTATGGACCATATGTAGAAGTACTAAAGCCGGCAGAACTGAGGAATGCAATTGCTGATAGTGTAAAAACAATGTATAAGAAGTATAAGTGAGAATGACAAAATGCTACACGACGCAGATATTCGAGACAATTTATGCATATATCTTGAAGAACAATACGGTGAAGTTCGCTTCTTTGAAGAATTAACTATGGGCAAATCACGGGCGGATATTGTGATGGTTACCAGAGAGGCGATTTACGGTATTGAAATCAAGAGTGATGCAGATACATATGCAAGGTTAAAACGCCAGGTACGGGATTATAATAAATACTTTGATTACAATCTTCTTGTTATCGGATCGACGCATGCAACACATGCCGAAGAGCATGTTCCAAAACACTGGGGAATCATATCGGTTGAATTGATAAAGGACAAAATGGACTTTTATCCAATCAGAGAAGCAGAAGTATCGACAAAGGCCACCTTAAAGAACCAACTGTCATTATTATGGAGACGAGAACTGGCGCAGATACAGCAAATCAACAATCTGCATAAGTACGCCGGCAAGAGTAGGGCATATGTGCAGGAATATATTTTGAACTCTGTACAACCTGAACTGCTTAAAAGTCAGATGATTGATATACTGTTTGAGAGGGATTATACAATTTTTGATTGAATTTTGATATATAGAATCTCAGTCTGAATAAAGGCTGAGATTTTTGCATTTTAATATGGATACTAACATAAAAATTGTAAACTAACGTATGCGGGGTTAGTAAAGAAAATAATTGTTAGGATGAAATAAAAATCAATAGAAGCATATATTCGGTTTTCTATTGGAAATACGATTAAATGTTAGTGGTGTATTTATGGATAAATAGTATGAAATATGCTATAGTAGAAGGGTATTGTGCATAGAACTTTTGAGGTTTATGATATGCTATTTTTTGAAAGTGAATAATGATTATATGTTTAGTGTTTGACTAATTATAATAAATTGCATTGTGAGGTAACATATGACTAGTGTTTTTGAAAGTGGGAAATGTGTTTCGGTTAAAGAAATATGCGAAACAATTCCTAAAGTGCATTTTTTTATCAATGATTATCAGCGTGGTTATAGGTGGACTAAAAATGAAACATTAAAATTGTTAGATGATTTGTTTAACTTTTTTAAAGAATCATATAAAGACAAGAAATCCTTTTACTGTCTTCAGCCTTTGATTGTTGCTACAGGAAGAAAGAATAATAATGATGTTGAATTATTAGAGGTGTTAGATGGACAACAACGTTTGACAACTATTTTTATTATTCTTAAGTTTATAAATAACAATTCGCCTTACACGATTACCTATAAAACAAGGAATGGAAGTGAAGAATTTTTAAATAAATTAGGAACTCAAATTTCTGAAGATGATTATAATGAGTATATTGATTATCTTCATATGTATGAATCATTCGAAATAATTAAAGATTATAAGAATTGGGGGGAAACTATTTCATTAATTAAAGAAGATGGTACTGTAGAGTCAAAGACTTTTAAAGAATTTGTTAAGGAAGGGGATAGAATTAAATTTATTTGGTATGATGTTACCGAGCAAGTTTTAAAAAGCGGTACGAACGATGAATTGGATGATAACAAAATTCGACATGTTTTTTCGCGTTTTAATGCGGGAAAGATTCCATTGACAGAGTCCGAACTAATCAAAGCTATCTTTTTAAGTCAAGTTAAGAATCAAATTGTAGCTACTGATAATAATAGTGATAATAAAGACAGTATTTTTATAAATAAACTGGTTGAAGTTAAACGATATGAGCTATCAAGCAAATGGGATGAAATAGAAACAACGCTCAATATCCCTGATTTTTGGTATTACATTTATGGTAAAGTTGATGAGAAATATTCCACAAAAATAGACTTTTTATTTGATATTATTATCAAGCAAAACAAGGAAAAGAGAACCCCATTTGAATATTATGATGATAAATTATCTAAAGGGAAAGTGGGCGAAAAAATAGCTGTTGATTATTATTGGGAAGAGATAACTAAAATTTTTGATATGTTTAGAAATTGGTATAGTGATAGGACTCTGTACCATCTTATTGGGTTCCTTAGGTATTGTGATATAGATATTTATAACATACTTACACTTTTTGATAATGCACAAAGTCATAATGATTTTGTTAGAATGCTTGTTCTTTTGTCTAAAGCTTATGCTATTTGTTTTGATAAGAGAAATGAAATAAATAAAAAGATTTCAGCATTAGGACGATTAAAAGAAGAAGAAAAGAAAACTAAATATTCTGAACTGAAAAAAACTCTCGAAAACTATTCTGGAGAGGATGATTCACAGTTAAAAGAACATTTGAGCGAGATCGAATATCAATCACCTAATATTAAAGAAGTTTTATTACTTATGAATATACTAACGGTTGTTAATTTGAAAAAGACAGATATGCGATTGTCTTTTGCGAATTTTTATTCTCAATCATATGATAAAGAACATGTTTCTTCACAAACTCCAAAGGATTTAACAGATAAGAATGAAATAAAAAATTGGGCAATCCATATGCTTGAATATATAACGGGTACGGAATACATTGTAAGTGAAAAAGCAAAGAAACCAGACAAGAATAATGCTGTTATAGAATTTGTAAATTCAATTAAGGTTTATCAACCATCGGATAGTAATGAGACGGTAATTGTTAACTATCTTGTTAGTAAAATTGAAAAACCAGAACCTCCGATATTCACGGGTAATTTTACGGAAGAAGTATTGTTCAAACAATTAGGAATTAATACGAAATCTAAACCATTTTCTGGAGATGGAATTCAAAATATGGTATTGCTTGACACTAACACTAATCGTGGATATGGTAATGCATTTTTCCCTGTAAAAAAAGATTGGATATATAAGCAAGAATTAAAAGGTATTTATGTTCTTCCTTGTACTAAAAATGTGTTTAATAAGGCTTATAGTAAGAAGATGGATGATTTGATGGAATGGACTCAAAATGACGCAGATAATTATTTGGAAGTGATGGTAGAAATATGGCAGAACAAATTAGTTTAAGAAAGTTATTTAATGAAGGAACAACAAAGGGAATACATACTGAGGGTATTAGGATTCCGAATCTGCAGAGAGATTATGCATATGGTAGAACTGACTCTCAAACAACAGAAAAAAGAGATGAATTTTTGACGAAAATTAATGATTTTTTATCCGGCAACGATGAAGAGTTTTTTTATATGGATTATGTTTTCGGTAGCATTGTTGAAGATGGTTTTTTTATACTTGTTGATGGACAACAAAGACTAACTACTCTTTTTCTGCTATATTTATATTTTTCTATTTTTGATGTTGATGTTTCTGACAAATATAAACATATAATGGATTTTAATAAAATTATGTCAAAAAATGAAAAATCAAGATTGATTTATGAGACGAGACAATCATCAAAAGATTTTTGTAATGCTTTAGTAGAGATAAAAAACTTAAAATCACTTTTTGATGTGATTGAAGCAAAGCAGAATAGAAGGGATATTAAACTATCTGAATGTATAACGGATCAAAAGTGGTTTTTTTATCATTGGAAAAATGACAATACAGTTAAGGGTATGTTGGTATTTCTTGATGCTATTCATGAAAAATTTTGCTTGTATGCATGTAGTGGATATTATTCTAAATTAGATTCATTTGTTTTTGAGGCAGTAGACTTGAATAATACTTATTCTTCGGAAAAGTCTGGAGAATATACAGTTGAGAAAGCTGGAGAATTATATATAAAAATGAATTCTCGAGGAAAACGTCTTACGAGGTATGAGAATCTCAAAAGTAATTTTGGAGATTATTATGATCACACAATTTATGAAGATAAAATAATGCCTTTGCTTGATGTGAGATGTACAGATGTACTTTGGAATATTTATGATGAATTTAAATTGTATGTGAATTCGAAGGATAGTAGAAACAAAGAAATTCAAAGGACCGATTTTGTTGACCAAGGATTATTAACACTAATTAATTTGATTATTGTCAATGAGTATGCTTTATCTATAGATGAAAGAGATATAAGTACTCAAATTGTTGATAATGACGTAAAAAGGTGGTTTGGGAAGAATAATGATGAAGTAATTATTCCATTTACGGAATACAAAGAATTGTTCGGAAAAAGAAAAGATGATAATGATGAAGAGTTTGTATACAAACTTCCGTCTAATTTATATAATTGCATAAATGTTCTATTTGAGAAAAATGAAAACAATGAAGTTCTTCAGTGGTTGCCTGATAATTTTATTTACTACAATGAGGGAGAGTCATTTAATGAAATATTAGATTCAGCTAATGTTTCACCTATGCATTTAAATCGTTTAAAATTCTACGCTTATTACTTGTTTATGTTTAAATATTATAATGATAAATTAAAAGTTTACAATGATAAGGTTAAAAAGGCTAAAGCTGAACTAGAAAAAATAAAGGCTGAAATTGATGAAACTGAACTAGAAAAAATAAGGGCTGAAATTGATAAAGCTGAATCAGAAAAAACAGAGGCTTTTGACGAATTTAAGCGCTGCTATAAGGATTGGATGAGACTTGCTTGTAACCTTATAAATAATAGCTTTGAAGTTATTAATAGTTGGGGAACTTACATTACTGCATTGAACTCAATTAATAGTATTTGTGGATTTGGACTAGAAGAGTGTTTTGATAAAATGACAAAATCAACAGGTTTTAGAGAAACAGTATTTTTAGAAGAAAAGGATAAAGCAAAACTAATAATTAGGGATCGTAAAGAAAAAACTGGTTGGGAAAAGGCAATTGTAGATGCCGAAAAAGAATTATATTCTTATTTCTCCGGTCAAGTAAGGTTTCCACTTGATTGTTGTAAAGGAGATATTAACAAGTTTAAGGTTTATGTTAATAAATTTAGGGAATTGTTTACAGATGATTACTGTGGTAAAGCATTATTGAGTGATTGCGAAAAAGATGGTGAGTTTGTTAGATGCTTATTATCAGAGTGTTCAGATACGGAATATTATTACGATGTTAGCGATAGCGATTGTATTGATTTATATGGGTATGAAGGTGGTAAAGATAAAGATTGGAGCCGTTATTGTAGAAATGCTAAACAAGAACAATTGGCTATTTTTAAGAAGGTTATTGATAAACTGATTGAAGGAAAGAGTTTTTCGGACATAATTAATCAAAATAAATACAATACCAATAATGGGCAAAATAACGAGTGGAGAATAATGATTATTGATTCTCCAGAATTGTTTGAATATATAAAGAATCCTGATGCTGATGAAAAGGAAACTATCTGTTTCTTTGGAGCCAAAAGAAGATTATTAATTAAATATGATGGTATTTTTTCACTCAATAATCCTGATAAAAAACAGATTAATGCAAGACATAAGGAGTATTATTCTTACAAAGAATATTGTAGACTATGTAAAAGTAATGAAACAGGAGTAGTTTATGTTGCAGGTCCTAATTATAATGGAGCTTATGTTGAAAAATCTGGACAGAAATACTTCGGGATTGACTGGGTTAATGATAAGTATATAAAAGCGAATGCTCCGTGGTAAATATATTCTTGAAAAATTAAGATATTTAAAAAAAGTTGTGTGCATAGAAAAGATTTGATTAAAAGGAGCCATCCATGACCACCCAATACAACCTACAACGCTTCATAGACAGACAAAAAGAAGACTTCCCAACTGCTCTTAAAGAAATCCAGAATGGAAGAAAACAGTCCCACTGGATGTGGTGGATATTTCCACAACTGAAGGAACTGGGTTATTCGTCTACTTCTAAAGAATATGGCATTAGCGGACTAGAAGAAGCAAAGGCATATCTGGAGGAGCCGATTCTGCGGGAGAATTTGATTACGATCTGTAATGCATTATTAAGCCTTGATACAAACGATCCTTATAAAGTTATGGGAAGTACGGATGGTATGAAACTTCGTTCATCCATGACTCTGTTCTCAGAAGCAGATCCGGACAATGAGATTTTTAAGGCTGTGCTGGACAAGTATTATGGTGGAAGAAAAGATTCCAAAACACTTAAGTTATTAGGGAGGAACTAAATGAAAAAAAGATACAAAGTTTTAATAGCAGTATTAATAGTTGTTGCAGTTATTGTGGCAGCAGTTATTGGATATAAGATTCATATGCATTATGATATTGAGCCTCATGAGTGCTATAACATTGCTGTTATGGAGGAAGAGGGAAGAAGTTATGATGATTATTCCACTGTATATATGACTACAGATATTTCTCCTGAAGGGCTGCAGGCTATTTATGAGGCGCTGGATGTACAGCCGGAGGGTAATGTAGCGGTTAAACTTTCTACCGGTGAAGCAGGCAATCCTAATTATCTTAAGCCTGAATTAATTGGGGATCTGGTGCAGTCATTAGACGCAACAATTATTGAGTGCAATACTGCTTATTCCGGATCTAAGAGAGCCGATACATTAATGCATATGGAAGTAGCCAAGGAACATGGTTTTACTGAGATTGCAGATGTGGATATTATGGATGCTGACGGATATATGGTTATTCCGGTTGAAGGCGGTGAGCACTTAAAGGAGAACTGGGTAGGTCAGAATCTTGCCAATTATGATTATGTTGTTGTTTTGTCTCATTTCAAAGGTCACCCGATGGGCGGCTTTGGCGGAGCGCTTAAGAATATCTCAATCGGTATGGCATCAAGAGAAGGCAAGGTAAGAATTCACTCAGGTGGAGCATTGCATAAGCCAACAATTACACTGGCTGCACTTACTACAAACCAGGATGTATTTACAGAAAGCATGGCAGAGGCTGCCAAGTCTGTAGATGATTATGAAGGCGAAAATATTATTTATATCAATATAGTTAATAACGTATCTGTAGACTGCGACTGCGTATCAAATCCTGCAGAGGTAGATATGCATGATATCGGAATTTTCGCATCCAAAGACCCTGTTGCAGTTGACCAGGCTTGTATCGATGCAGTTTTTGCAGCGCCTGATAGTGCTTCAATGCAGGAGAGAGTGCTTTCACTCAACGGTCTTCATATCTTAACTCATGCTGAGGAAATCGGCCTTGGCAACAGAGCTTATGAACTTATCGATATAGATACCGAGGAATAAAATGTTAGAAATAATTCAAAGAGAATTAATTTACTTTTGGTATTATTTTACCCTGCAGCTTAGCCAGATATTCTGGTACTGGGTTCTGGGTATGATAATCGGCTCTGTGGTATCTGTATTTTTCAAGGATAAAATCCACGCCCTCATGAGAAATATGAAGGGAGACGGCAGCTCTCTGGCAGGTATTGTATTTGCATCTTTCTTAGGGATTCTATCCCCGCTTTGCATGTATGGAACCATCCCAATTGCAGCATCTTTTTCCAAAAGCGGAATCAAGGATGAGTGGCTGGCGTCTTTTATGATGAGTTCAATTTTACTTAATCCACAGCTTATAATGTATAGCGCAGCTCTTGGAACCAAAGTGCTGTTAATTAGAATCATCACCTGCTTTATCTGCGGAATCGCAGCAGGATTAGTGATTCACTGGTGCTTTAAGAAAAAGGAATTCTTCACATTTAAAGGTTTTGATGAACCGAAGAATAAAGATACAGATCCAAATATCTTATTAAGATTTCTTAAGAATCTTTACCGAAATGTTAAGGCAACGGGGCTTTACTTCCTAATCGGTATCGTGCTTTCGGCATTGTTCCAAAGATACATTCCACAGGATGCCATAACCTTCGTCTTTGGTGGCAATGAAGCCTGGGGCGTACTTATGGCAGCAACTATCGGTGTGCCGTTATATGTCTGCGGCGGTGGAACAATCCCGATACTTAAAGCCTGGCTTGCAAGTGGTATGAGCCTTGGATCTGCGGCAGCCTTCATGATTACAGGACCCGCTACCAAAATCACCAACTTAGGTGCCTTAAAAGCAGTGCTTGGAATTAAACACTTCCTGTTTTACTGGCTTTTCGTGATAGTATTTTCCCTTGTTTGTGGTCTTATAATAAATATTATTTTTCACTGATGGTGAAATGCGTGAAAACTTGAATAATTAGCCCAAAAGTGGTATTATGGACAATAATGCCGATTTTTGGGCTAATATTTATTTTGGAGATGAAAATTAATGAAAATTGTAGATAAGGTTTTCGGTACACATTCTCAGAGAGAACTTAAAAGAATAATGCCGATTATTGATCAAATAGAAGCCTTAAAGCCTACTATGGAAGCTTTAAGTGATGAGGAACTTAGAGCTAAAACAGATGAGTTTAAGAAAAGACTTGCAGAAGGACAGACACTGGATGATATCCTGGTTGAAGCCTTCGCAACAGTAAGAGAAGCAGCCAAGAGAGTACTTGGTATGGAGCACTACAGAGTGCAGTTAATCGGTGGACTTATTCTTCATCAGGGCCGTATCGCCGAGATGAAGACCGGTGAAGGTAAAACACTTGTATCAACACTTCCTGCATACCTTAATGCACTTGAAGGAAAGGGTGTACATATCGTTACTGTTAACGACTATCTTGCTAAGCGTGATGCTGAGTGGATGGGTTCAGTACATGAATTTTTGGGACTCAAAGTTGGTGTGGTTTTACATTCTTCAGAAGATG
>JAEEGL013466791.1_pt1 | contig 22663 bp, 25 predicted proteins | sample 9134231 | NCBI WGS metagenome assembly JAEEGL01 (sample SAMN16246548, study PRJNA631951) | gut metagenome | biome: gut microbiome; feature: rumen; material: fiber-attached | host: Bos | place: Iran: Karaj | collected 2018-10 | reverse complement strand
GCCGCAAGGCAACAGATTTACAGTCTGCCCGTTTTAACCACTTACCTACCTACCCATCATGTTGTTTGATTTCTTCTCAGCACTCTGTGAAGATTTGTGACTCGTATAGGATTCAAACCTATAACCTTCTGATCCGTAGTCAGATGCTCTATTCAGTTGAGCTAACGAGCCATCATTATTTGTGGGCGTTGACGGATTCGAACCGCCGACCCTCTGCTTGTAAGGCAGATGCTCTAAACCAGCTGAGCTAAACGCCCTTTTTGGTCACGATTTTGGTCTTCGTTCCCAAAAGCGAGTGCAAAGTTACTACTTTTATCTGAATCCCACAAATTTTTTCACTCTTTTTTTTATCTTTTTTTTACGTATTTTTTCTTTCTCCCTGATTTTCAGTAAAAATATTTTATGCAGTAAATTGGTTTTTTTGACGATTACACGTGAGACGACGACAAATTCAGCAATTATCTGACCGTACACCGGCTGTCTGTTTGTGTGGCCGGAATGATCACAAACCCAGCCGAGGATTGACGAGCAGCGGATAACACTGAAACCGGAGGAAGCACAGAACGGTTCGGCTGGGGGCATGGTCGTCTCGGCCGTGCCAGCCGTCGAGGGCTCGACGCCCGAAGACGGATGAAAAAACATCCGCATGGCTACTATAAATTATAAACTTTAAACTTTAAACTAAGAAAGATGTCCGAAGACAGATGAAAAAAACATCCGCATGGCTACTATAAACTATAAACTTTAAACTAAGAAAGATGCCCGAAGACGGATGAAAAAAACATCCGCATGGCTACTATAAACTATAAACTAAACCTGAGCACATTCGGAATTTGATGGTGATTAATTTTTCGATGAAATGCTTTGCTGTTAAGAAAAAGATTTGTAAATTTGCGGATGTACCAGTCCTAAGGTTGTTTAGGCGGAGGAAGGGACAGAAGGTTTTTCTGAAATCAGCATGGACAAATCATTATCTATCTGAATGAGGTCAAAGCCAATAAAACAAAATCAAGTAATCGAATAGCAGCAATCACAGCAATGTCAACAGAACTGTCGTTTAAGAAACTGCCTTTTAATCCTGTAGAGGGTCAGGTAATCTATGTTGAGGGCACTTACCACGAGGAGCTAAACACCTTTTTTGAGTCCCGTTATGAATGGCTGAAGAAAATGTTTCTCCAGCAAGGGCTGGAATTCTGTTATTTACCCCTATTGTCTGAAGAGATCATAGCCTATAACGCCCCATACATCAGTGATGCTGAACGGTCCGCAAAGTTGTCGGGACTGCCAAAGCTGGCGGAGTATGCGGTCAACCCGGAAGAGATTAAGCCATGCTTTGTCTTTGCTTTGGACATCCCTATTGAAGACCCCGACGGCAACACGGTGCTGCAATGCCTGGCTATCGATTTGTCAGGAAGAAGTCCTTCGGAGGCATTGTTTAACGATTTGGCGTATAAAATCCGGCATCTGCTGAGACAGCAGAGCGATTATTATCACAATAAAGACAGTAACGACACAGAGGGGAACCGGTGGAAACGCTATTATAATCATGAGGTCAGATACAGCTCACGCAATCTGCATGAAGAGTCTGAGGTTGTTGATGAAGCCCGGTTTGATTACAGAAAAACAACGGCACAGGGCTTTGCCCCTTATGTCGGGGGGTATGATGCAAGAACTGGCATCAGATCAGATGATTACAACAAGGCCGAGACTGATTTCGACGAACAGTCCCAACTGATCCTCGATGAAATACGGGAGCGGATTGATGTGCTGCGTAACCGGGGAGTAAACACTATGATACTACACACTATCATTGATGAAGGTGTGAAGTTAAGCAGGTTAAAGGTCACCAAGGATTTCCGTATCTTTCTTGTGGATTACAACAACACAGAAATCACATTGGCTGTATTGCCCAAGGCTGTCTTTCTGCTGTTTCTGCGTCATCCGGAGGGGATCCGCTTCAAAGAGTTGAGCGACCATTACTCCGAATTACTGAATATCTATAAGCAGATGAATCCGATTGGCGGCCGTCTGCGCCAGGAGCAGAGCATCCGCGATGTGACCGACCCATGCAAGAACAGCATCAACGAGAAGTGCGCACGCATACGCGAGGCGTTTGTCAGCCACTTCGACGAGCGCTTCGCACAAAATTATTTCGTTACCGGAGGAAGAGGTGAGGCAAAACGCATCAAATTAAGCAGGGACATGATTATCTGGGAATAAACCAGTAAAAAACGCCCTGGTTGCAAGGCTTGTATCGTTAAATTATTTGGCAGCCTGTTTTTTTCCACATAATTTTGCATCGCGAGCAACCGAAACGATGCAAAAATGAAATTAGCTATTATCGGCAGCAGAAACTGTCCCCGTATTGACATTGAGCGCTATTTAGACAGCGAGCCAGACACTATTGTGTCGGGTGGAGCAAAAGATGCTGACCTTGCGCCTGAGAATTCGCCCAGACACACAATCTCAGTCTGATTGAGTTTCTTCCTGATTACCGTAAATATGGAAGAGGCGCTCCTTTAGTCTGTAATAAATTAATTGTAGAGGCATGCGATTGTCTGCTTGCCTTCTGGGATGGCGTCAGCAAGGGAACCAAACACACTATCGACTATGCTGAAAGCATAGGCAAGCCAATAAAAATTGTAAATTTAGATGAAGAATGACAGTCACTTGAATATCGGATTTTTTCGCCAAAATTCACCCATTCGATGAAGAGGCAGTTCCACACACATCATGGAACTGCCTTTAATGTGATTAGGAGATTATCCGAGAATTATGTTGATTTGATTTTTGACCTAACTTTTGAAAGTTTTTGAACATATTGATAATCAACAAATTTTGTTTATTTTAAGCAGTTCGGACATCGAATAGTAATTGGCAGAACTATCGTGAGCAGCAGGCTCGTTAACTCCAATTTCTAAAAGAAATTTAACTCCAAATGAAATTTTAACTCCAAATGAAATTTTAACTCCAAATGAAATTTTAACTCCAAATGAAATTTTAACTCCAAATGGAATTTCAGCTCCCATGTCAAAGGTGTTTTTTAGATGTTTTGGCAAAATATAACATTTTTTATAATAGGATGTATTGATTTATTTCCTAAATTTGCAGACTGAAACGAAAAACGGACAATTTTTTTGACAATGAGAAGAAATATCATCCTTACAGTGTTGCTACTGATGGTCAGCAGCATCGCAATGGCTCAGAGCGCCGAACAGCTATACAACGAGGGCAAGGCACTCTACGACGCAAAGAAATACGAAGAGGCACTGCCAAAACTGAAGGCGGCTGCCGACAAAGGTCATAAGAAAGCGCAATACCGCATGGGGCGTGCCTTCGACAAAGGCAACGGCGTGAAGGAGGATAACGTCCGTGCGTTTCAGTGGTATCTGAAGGCAGCCAACCAAGGGCACGCCAAATCCCAGTATCAGGTGGGACGCTGCTACAAGAAAGGGAAGGGAGTTGCTGAAGACCAGCAGAAAGCCCTCTCCTACTTCACCAAAGCCGCCAACCAGGACAACGCTGACGCTGAACTGGCGCTAGCCAAGCATCACCTGAAACGGGGAGACAAAGGGAAAGCACGCCAATGGTGCATGAGAGCCGTGAAACATGAGAAAGACGGCAAGCGGATACTGGCTGAGCTCCGTCAGGACTCAGCAGCCGGTGACGAGAAATCGAAAGTGCTGCTTGGGCTGATCGGGAAATAAAGATGAAAGTAAAGAATTTGAGAAAACGTTTTCAAATTCCCCACCCACGCATGAAATAACCGTAGGAGTTGTAGAGACTCCCCGTGGGGTGTCTAAAAGAAAACCGTAAATAACCCGACACCAGAAAGTTTTCAATTTCCCGCCCAAATTGCTGATGTGCATGCTACGGCTTCAGAGGAGACGCCCCACGGGGAGTCTCTACTGTGGGCACAGAGGGTTGCGGGGATGAGAGAGGGCGCTGGATGATGTGCACGCTACGTCTTCAGGGGAGACGTCCCACGGGGAGTCTCTACTTAACTCATCCAGAGGGCGATTGCTTCAACTTATCCAGAGGGCGATTGCTTCAACTTATCCAGAGGGCGATTGCTGTCAGCAGTCCGAAAACAAAGATATTGCGTGCAGTGGAACCAAGCACGCCGTTTAATGCCTTACCTGTCAGCCTGCGCATCGACAGGTAAGTTTTTATATGAAGCGTTAGGTAAGCCAGCAGAAGAAGCCCCCACCACCCTATTACCAACATGTCGACAGCAGCAGCAACCAGTCCGCAGCAGAGGTAAAGCCAAAGCCCCGCCTTGCGGCCAGTCATCACGATGAGTGTGCGCTTGCCGCTGACACGGTCCTGGTCGATATCACGGTAGTTGTTGACGATAAGCAGGCAGTCGGTGGCAAGCCCCATGGCAAGCCCGAGGAGGCAGAGCTTCGGGGTGACGCAGCGCGTCATGACATAGCAGGTGAACACCACAGGTACGAGTCCGAAAAACACAAGCACCAGCACATCGCCCAGCCCTATATAAGAAAGGTGGGTGGTGTAGAGCCAGCAGAACAGGATGCAGGCAAGTCCCACGATAAGCATCGGCCAGCCACCGAAGAAGATGAGGGGGATGCCCACGGCGAAAGCGAGCACAGCGGTGATGATGAGCGCGGTGCGCATGGCGTGCGACGTGACCCACCCCTGCGCACAGGCACGCTCCGGTCCGAGGCGGTCGTCACGGTCGGTGCCCTTGAGAAAGTCGAAATAGTCGTTGACGAAATTAGCCTCTATCTGCATGATGAGTGCAAACAGCAGCGCGATGAGGAAAGGGATCCAAGGATGACAGATTGAAGCATCCACACACTCCGGCCGGCACCGCATCAGCCACAGCGCATAAGCACCACCCACAAGAACCGGTGCAGCCGCGCCCGTCAGCGTCTTCGGGCGTGCAGCCAGAATCCAGGCTTTACAGCTGTTAATCTTCATGAAAAAAGCTTCAGATTTATTTCTTTAACAGGAATTACAGGATTTTTTTTTACAAGAATTACAAGTATTTATAAACTTTCATTTTTATGTCAACTTGAATTATCTTGTTTTTTCTAACACAAATTAAAGGATTATTATTTTTACAGGAATTTCAGGAATTTATAGAATTTCATTTCTGATGTGAACTTGAATTATCTTGTTTTTTCTAACACAAATTAAAGGATTATTATTTTTACAGGAATTTCAGGAATTTATAGAATTTCATTTCTGATGTGAACTTGATTTATCTTGTTTATTTCTTTCACATATTTCAAGAATTTATAGAATAACCCCATAAATAAATTGTGAATTTTTTCTATCATCTTTTTATTCCTTCATTCCTTGGACAAAATCAGAAAATCACCTTGCAAAGTTAGTGAAAAAACGTTGAAAAAGGAGTTATGGGCATGAAAAAAGATAATTTTACTTAATAAATTGCAGAAATGGCGAAAAAAATGTTATATTTGCAAAACCGACACGTTGAAGAAGTCAATTATACTAATCCGTGGATTTTTCCGTTGTATTATATATAAGGGAAATTCACACAGAAAAAATATATCATGAAAGAAATTAAAATTACAGAAAAAGCTCACAAAGAAATCAAGAAGCTGTTCTCAGTCCGTCAGAAAGTGAACACGCTGAAGAGCGACCCGGAACTGACAGCGATTTTCGATAATTTCGCATTCGACGAGACGCTTGAGGCAGCCGAGGGACTGGTGGAAGAGAAAACGCGCGTGATGTGCATCATGGCTTCGTGCATGGGCTGCAACGCGCTGACTGAGTTCCGCATGTATGTGGGTGCCGCGCTGAATGTTGGCGTGAAACCGCGTGAAATCCGCGAAATCGTTTATCAGGCTGTGCCGTTCCTCGGATTCTCGAGAGTGCTGTGTTTCCTCATGGCGATGAACGAGGTGTTCGACGACAATGATATCCGTCTGCCACTCGACGACCAGGCCACCACCACCGACGAGACCTGCCACGAAGAGGGCGCGAAGATGATTGATGCTTTGTGGGGCCAAGGCAACGCAGAGAATATGTTCGAGACCTCGCCTAAAGGCCAGGAGCATATCGTGAAATACATGATTGAGTATTGCTTCGGACGGTTCTACACCCGCAAGGGCATCGACCTTCAGCACCGTGAGCTCATCACCTTCTGCATGCTTGCCGGACTGGGCGGCTGCGACGACCGTCTGCGCACACATGCCATAGGCTGCCGCAACACCAACATATCAAAGGCTGAGATGGTGGCAGCCGTGACTGCCATGCTTCCGTGGATTGGTTTCCCGCGCTCCCTCACCGCACTCAATGTCATCAACGACGCTTACAACGAGAGGCTGATGTAGCTCTTTGTTTGGGAGTTAATTCCTGCGGAATGGAAGTCTTTTTTTAATTAACAATTAACAATTAATAATTAATAATTTTATTTTAGACTTTGGATGGGAGTTAAAATTTCATTTGGAGTTATAATTTCTTTCAGAAATTGGAAGTTAATTCCATGATTTATTCTAAAGACTATAAACTATAGAATATAAACTATCAACTATAAACTATAGACTATCAACAACAAACTACATAAATAAAAGACGAAATGAAAGCATTTGTATTTCCTGGTCAGGGTGCTCAATTCTCTGGCATGGGTAAAGATTTGTATGAGAGTAATCCAATCGCAAAAGAACTGTTCGACAAAGCCGACGAGATATTAGGCTTTGAAATCACAAAAATCATGTTTGAGGGCACCGACGAGGAGCTTCGCCAGACCAAGGTGACTCAGCCCGCCGTGTTCCTCCACTCCGTCATATCCGCCCTCTGCATGGGCGACGCGTTCCAGCCTGAGATGACCGCCGGCCACTCGCTCGGAGAGTTCTCAGCACTGGTGGCAGCAGGCGCACTGTCGTTTGAGGACGGCCTGAAACTGGTGAGCCAGCGTGCCCAGGCCATGCAGAAAGCATGTGAGGCAGCCCCTTCGACGATGGCTGCCATCATCGCCCTTCCCGACGAGACAATCGAAGAAGTATGCGCCGGCATCAGCAAGCCAGGCAACATCGTGGTTCCTGCCAACTACAACTGCCCCGGGCAGGTGGTGATTTCAGGCGACATCGAAGCCATCAACGAGGCATGCGAGAAGCTGAAGGCTGCCGGTGCGAAACGTGCGCTGCCGCTGAAAGTGGGTGGTGCCTTCCATTCACCGCTGATGCAGCCCGCCAAGGACGAGCTTCAGGCTGCCATCGAATCCACGACGTTCAGCAAGCCCAAATGTCCAGTTTATCAGAACGTGGACGGCAAGCCCCACACCGACCCTGAGGAAATCAAGACCAACCTCATCGCCCAGCTGACAGCCCCTGTACGCTGGACTCTCGAGGTGCAGAACATGATAGCCGACGGTGCCACCGACTTCACAGAGTGTGGTCCTGGCAAGGTGCTCCAGGGATTAGTTGCCAAAATCGCCAAGGGCAACGAGAGCGTCACCGCTCACGGAATCGAGTAAGGTTTTCTCTAATTAAACTACTACACATGTCCCCTAAGGGATAAGCTGTTTTCATGCGAAAAACACAAAATAAAAAATGCAACATTGCAGGTATAGCGTTGTGCTGTGCCGCAGTGTTGCTTTTCATGTATGCTGTACCAGCGAAAGCACAAGTAAAAAAAACCAATAGAGAAATGAAAGAAAAAATAGTGATTTATCAAGTGTTCACCCGGTTGTTCGGAGCCAACTCAAAGACACCGGTGCAATGGGGTGACGCCAAGACCAACGGCTGTGGAAAGATGGGAGACTTCACTCTTAAAGCCTTGGAAGAAATCAAAGCGTTGGGGGCGACCCACATCTGGTACACCGGCGTGATTGCCCACGCCACCCAGACCGACTACAGCGCCTACGGCATCCCGAAAGATCACCCGGCGTTGGTGAAAGGAAAAGCAGGCAGCCCTTACGCCATCAAAGACTACTACGACATCGACCCCGACATTGCCACCGATGTGGAGAAGCGGATGAACGAATTTGAGAACCTCGTGAAACGCACCCACAAGGCTGGTCTGAAAATGATTATCGACTTCGTGCCCAACCACGTGGCACGTCAATACCATTCCATCTGCAAGCCACAGGGCGTTCGCGACCTCGGTGAGGACGACAACAACGGGATGAACTTCTCGCCGTCGAACAACTTCTACTACCTGAGCGGCCAGCAGTTCGCCCCCTCATTCAGCCTGACTGACGCTGAGGGGAACGCCTACACAGAGAATCCCGCCAAAGCCACGGGCAACGACCAGTTCACGTGCAGCCCCGACAGCAACGACTGGTATGAGACGGTGAAGCTCAACTACGGCGTGGACTATGTGGGCGGCAAGGTGAAGCATTTCGACCCCGTGCCCGACACATGGAAGAAGATGACGGACATCCTTCAGTTCTGGGCATCGAAAGGAGTTGACGGATTCCGCTGCGACATGGCAGAGATGGTGCCGTGCGAGTTCTGGCACTGGGCAATACCGCAGGTGAAGGCACCCCACCCCGGCATCAAGTTCATCGCCGAGGTATACAACCCCGACGAATACCGTAATTACCTGCACAACGGCGGCTTCGACTACCTCTACGACAAAGTGGGACTTTACGACACGCTGCGCATCGTGAGCAACGGCGCGTCGGCATCATCGATAACCTACTGCTGGCAGAGCGTGGATGACATCCACGGCCAGATGCTCAACTTCCTTGAGAACCACGATGAGCAACGCATCGCGTCACCTTATTTCTGCAACAACGCCAAGTTCGGACGTCCCGCGCTGCTCGTAAGCTCTCTGATGCGTGAGAACCCCGTGATGATTTACTTCGGCCAGGAGTTGGGCGAGGCAGGTCTGGACAACGAGGGATTCAGCGGAGAGGACGGTCGCACCACCATCTTCGACTACTGGACCGTAGAAAGTATCCGTCGTTGGCGGAACAACGGCAAATTCGACGGCGCACAACTCACCGAGGAAGAAAAAACACTCCGCAAATTCTATCAGTCAGTGCTGACCCTCTGCAATAAAGAGGCAGCGATACGCGAAGGGCTGTTCTACGACATCATGTACGCCAACTACGAGAATCCCGACATGGACACCAACCGCCAGTATGCGTTCCTGCGCAAGGCGGGTAAGAGCCTTGTGCTTGTGGTCGCCAACTTCGACCACAACGACGTTCACACGAAAATCAGGATTCCTGCCGACGCTTTCGCCACCCTCGGGATTCCGACCGACAAGGGCACGCTGAAAGCGAAAGACCTGCTGACCGGCAAGACGGAGGAGCACACACTCGCACCCGACTGCCTCATAGAAACCGACATCGAGGGAAGCAACGGAAAAGTACTGAAATTCAGGTTGTAAAAAAAGGATGTGCCTCAGCACATCCTTTTTTTGTTTTTAGAAGCCATGCGGACAGTTTTTGGGGCGCTTCGCTTAAAATGACTCAAAAATTCCGTTTAAACTAAATAGCTTAACTTTCGGATTTACCATATTTGATGATTCCCAAACAATTACAGAGATAATAAAAATAAAAAAACTTCTTTTTATTTGTAAAACGTATGTGGGGTTGATTCTTGTGAAATGTAACAGAGAATGAAAGGGTGATAAAAGTAGGTGACGTTTAAAAAGAAAGAAAAAACAGTCCATAAATGAACTGGGAAAAAAACCGCTGACGCGGAAAAAACCATTCGGATGATTGAATTAAAAAGAAACAACTCATTCATAATGGAAAGAATCTAAATCAGAAACTTGAGTAAATAAATAATGGCGAAGTTGTTCGGGCATTATCATAGCGTAGGAATTTCTCCGAAGGCAAAATTGATTTGAAAAATTATTAGAAAATTTTGTTTTGCTGCGCTTCGCACGGATTGCAGCGGTCCGGATGACCGCACTCCCAAGTGGAATGAGCCTAGTACGGTGTTCTTAACCACCTTTTTATTACGACCGATGTACTATCAAGCAGAATAGTAAACAGATGATGATGGTATTATTATTCACCTCACGAAGTCCAGAAGAACAAATTAGTTAAAGAGTATGAACATATTAGTAACTTACTTAAAACGATTAAGTGATTCACTTAACACTATTGCACAGTCCACATCTTTTCACTAAATTTGCAGAAAAAATAATTATATTATGTTTACTTATATAAGTAATGATATGAGTATAAATCTTTTATTTTATGGAAAAACTTTCATTCCCGGAAAAAATTACGATTTAGAACCGACTGTAATAACAACAGTAACCAAGCCTTATGCAGACGCATTATCCGTCATACTCTTATGGATTATATTGCTTTTGGCATTATCAGCTGTTGCGGTAATGATAAAATGCTTTCCTCCAACACTCCCAAAAGAATTCTATCCGGATGAGAGTACATTTAAAGAACAAAATCAGTCAAGAAAGAACAAAATAATAATATATATATGTATTCTGACAGTAGTATTGGGAGCAGTACTTACATATTATATGTTAAGTTATGAAATCACTAAAACTATTGTTAAAGATATAGTACGCTGTTAATTTCCGCAGCATCTTAAGCTTTCAGACCAAGGTACGTGACAGTCTCATGTCCTATTACTTTTGGATATGTAGTTTCTGTTTGTTAGACCAGATGTTTACCGCCGGCTTCCTTCAGATTCCAACTCGCGATGGACACCCTTGCCTTAGGCTATGTGATTCCCGCTATTAGGGCTCACTCGGGACTTGCACCCGTTAGACAATGCTCATGCCGTGCGTACAGAAAAAAGGGAAAACCGCATCAGATGAGGGGCATTCCCAGCTCCTCACATTCCTTGCGCATGTCGTCGGGCCAGATGCTCGCCTGAATCTCGCCGATATGCGCCTTGTGGAGCAGCACGAGGCAGAGCCTGCTCTGTCCGATACCGCCTCCGATGGAGAGTGGCAGTTTCCCGTCGAGCAGTTTCTGGTGGAAGAACAGTTGGCGGCGTTCTGTCTTGCCGGTCAGCTCCAGCTGATGCAGCAGCGCCTCCTTATCCACGCGGATGCCCATGGATGAGAGTTCGATGCTGCGGTTAAGAATAGGATACCAAATCAATATATCTCCGTTCAGTCCATTATATCCGTCGCTGTTGGGCGTGGTCCAGTCGTCGTAGTCGGGCGCGCGCAGGTCGTGGGGCTCTCCGTTCGACAGCTTACCACCGATACCCATAATAAACACAGCTCCATAAGCCTTGCAGACGGCATCCTCACGCTGCTTGGCTGTCATGCCCGGATACATCTTCAGCAGCTCCTCGCTGTGGAAGAAATGGATTTCCTCGGGCAGGAACGGCTGAATTTGAGGATACGTCTCACACACCAGATATTCAGTCCGCCGGATAGAAGAATAAATCGACCGGACGATTTTCTTCAGGAAATCGATGTTGCGGTCCTCACGCCGGATTGTACGGCACCAGTCCCACTGGTCGACATAAAGCGAATGGATGTTGTCGAGCTCCTCATCGCCGCGGATGGCGTTCATGTCGGTATAAAGCCCATAGCCCGGCTGGATATTGTATTCAGCCAGCATCAGACGCTTCCATTTGGCGAGGGAGTGCACCACCTCTGCAATCTGCTCTCCCATGTCCTTGATAGGGAAATGCACAGGCCGCTCCACACCGTTCAGGTCGTCGTTGATACCCAGCCCTCTGAGCACAAACAATGGCGCAGTGATTCTGCGCAATCTGAGCTCGGTTGACAAATTCGACTGGAAGAAATCTTTAATCAGTTTGATACCCTGTTCGGTCTGCGCCGGATTGAGCAGTGCATGATAGTTTTCCGGCTTGATGATTTTACTCATTTGTTGCGTGTTTCTGAATTTTCGTGCAAAGTTACGAAAATTTATCAAATAAACACAATTTTTTACATATTTATTTTCAAAAAGAAAGTAAAAACGGCATTTTACTTGACAGTTGTCACACAGCACCGATAATTTCGTGTACAGACTTATACTTATGGTCGTCGAGCCAGCGACTGATGCCCTGTGCGATTTTCATGCTGACGGCAGGGTCGATGAAATTGGCTGTACCCACCTCCAAAGCTGACGCTCCAGCCATGAGAAACTCGATGGCGTCCTCCGTGGTCATGATGCCGCCAAGCCCCACAACCGGGATTTTCACGGCTTTCGCCACCTGCCACACCATCCTTACCGCCACAGGCTTGACAGCCGGACCGCTCAGACCGCCAGTGGCGATGGAGAGTTTCGGGCAGCGGCGTTCGATATCGATTGCCATGCCCATCAGCGTGTTGATAAGCGACACCGCATCGGCGCCCGCATCCTCCACGGCGAGGGCAATCTCAGCGATATCAGTCACGTTGGGCGACAGCTTCACTATCAGCGTCTTGTCGTACACCTTGCGGACTGCCTCCACCACCGACTTTGCCCCTTTCGACGTGACGCCGAACGCCATGCCGCCCTGCTTCACGTTCGGGCAGGAGATGTTCAGCTCGATGGCGGGAATACGGTCCAGCTCGTTGATTTTAGCCGCACAGGCAGCATAGTCGTCGATGCTCGAGCCCGACACGTTCACGATCATGTTCGTCGGGATGTCTTTGATGTTCGGATAGATATGCTTGCAGAAGTAATCCACGCCTTTGTTCTGCAGCCCCACGCAGTTGAGCATGCCGCTTGCTGTCTCCGCCATACGCGGGTAGTCGTTGCCTTCACGCGGATGAAGCGTAGTGCCTTTCACGATGATGCCGCCGATGTCGGCAAGATTTACGAGGTCGGCGAACTCCAGTCCGTAGCCGAAGGTGCCGGATGCGGTCATCACAGGATTTTTCAGCCGCAGACGGCCTATATTTGTGGTTATGTCAGACATTTATATAATTAATAATTAAGAATTTATAATTAAAAATTAAGGTTTCGTGAGTTAATTCTTCGAATGGGAGTTAACGAGGATAGTTTTTGATAGGAAATTCTTGGATACCCTAGGAAATCCTAGGAAACTCTATGGATTATAGGAGGTTATGGGAAATAATGAGAGTTATGGGAGTTATGGGAGTTATGGGAGTTATGGGAGTTATGGGAGTTATGGGAGTTATGGGAGTTATGGGAGTTATGGGAGTTATGGGAAATATGGGAGATATGGGAGATATGGGAGATGATAGATTTTAAGCTTTAGTCTTTTACAGGAGAGGAACTATCAGGCAGAAGAAGAACAAAAAGCTACTGATGATAATATCAATCAATACACGAAATGCGGAAGAACAACGATGATTAAAGTTCCCAGGTGAGCTGATTGATGTTAAAGACAGGGCCTTCGGTGCAGACACAGACATTGCCGCGCACAGTCTTCTCCACGCAGCAGAGACATGCCCCCAGCCCACATGCCATGAGGTTCTCGAGCGACACCTCACAGGGGATGTTCGTGGCACGCGCATACCGGGCCACTGCCATCATCATCGGTTTGGGACCACATACGGAGATGTAGGTGAATCCGGCACGGTCGAGCACCGAATGCTGGGTGACGAATCCCTTCTCGCCCGCACTTCCGTCCTCGGTGGTCACATACACGGGTCCATACTGCTCGAAGCGGTCAAGCTGCAGCAGGTCGACTTCCGTTCTAGCGCCAAGCAGAAACAGCGGTGTGCCTCCCTGTTCCTTCACATACTTGCCATAATAGAGCAGCGGAGCCACCCCTACTCCACCTCCGACGAGCAGCACGCGCTCGCCCGGCTGCACGTCCTGCCGGAATCCGTTACCGAGCGGGAAAAGCACTTCCAGTCGGTCGTCGACCTTCAGTGTGGCAAGCGTCCTCGTGCCCTCACCTTTCAGCTGTACGAGCAACCACAGCTCGTTCGATTGCTCATCGTAGAAATTCACGGAGATAGGCCGCCGTAGAAACGTGGACGGGCTGCCTTCCACCTTCACCTGCACAAACTGCCCCGGCGCTGGCTTCGGAAGGGGTCTGTCGTCGGTGAGACGAATCAGCACATGACCCGCATTGAGCTGCTCCACCTCCCGAACCGTCAATAATTTGTTATATTTCATAAAATATAATGTGAGAAAACTGTATTAATGTTATTTATTTTGCAAATTTAGCAAAACTTTTCACGAAAAATGGTGTTATTAGAAAAAAAATGACTAAATTTGCATTCGATTTGCGAAAACGCAATGAAAAAGGTTGCCGAATTAGCTCAGTTGGTAGAGCAACGCATTCGTAATGCGTAGGTCGCGGGTTCGAGTCCCGCATGCGGCTCCACAGCGGTCAAAAGTGCTTTTATTAGGCTGCCTTAAGAAAGAAATCACATAGTTTTTTCCCTTCTGAAGCAACTTTTTTCAAAAAACACTTGCATAGTTGAAAAAATACAATTAACTTTGCATCCGCTTTGGGACAACAACTGCCGTTTACGTTCTTTTGTTGTCCTGCAATCAGCCAAAGGTCTGGAAGGATGGGTGAGTGGCTGAAACCAGCAGTTTGCTAAACTGCCGTACGTGTAAGCGTACCGGGGGTTCGAATCCCCCTTCTTCCACAAAACAAGCAAGAGAAATCAGAAAAGATGGTTTCTCTTGCTTTTTGTTTATCAGATAGTTATGGTTTTAAAGTTTTGAGTTACAGTATTTTATTGGGTTAAAAGGGGGTAGAACGTGTTTTTAATGCGTTGGGTGTCGTAAGGTGTTGTGAGGTGTCATAAGGTTGGTTTTGTAATCACATGTGATTACAAAATGTATGCACAAAGAAAAAGACAGAAAAATATTGTATAACTTTAAAACTTATCTATTATGGGTACACCGACATTTAAACTGATCTTCGACCGGCCGAAGCGAGCCTCGAAGAAAAAGGAAGGTTCCATTGAGCTAAGAATAACATGGAACCGGGTACAGAAACATGTGACAACTGGCATCCGTCTTCATCTTCAAGTGTCGTGTCATCTGATGCGGCGGAACCCTTGGCGGACAGTCTGTTAAATTCACGTTTCGCTCTCTCCATCAAAGAGAGGAACCGCGGGCTGGTATGGAGTTTCGACACCGCCGCAGAGGCCGCCAACATCCCGACATCGACATCGCTCTGCCAGTGCGCCCCGACGATGACCCGCGACTCGCCATACATATATCCTCTGGAAAGCAAAGTGTCTGCTCGCTCAGGGTTTATTTCACTTAAGAGGAGCGCAGCCGACCAGCCGAGGATGGCATGACCTGAGGGATAGCTTCCATTTTTCGAGAGGCTTGCCTCGAACTTGGGTGTGAGTGTGGGTTCATGGTAAACCATAAAGGGTCTTTTCCGCATATAGAAACGCTTTGGAATCGTACAAATAGAGTCTGTAGTGGCTAACGACTCCTCGAGCAATCTATATATTACAGGGGTACTATCCTTTGAAATCTGCAAGCCGAATGGCTCAGAGAACTCGCTGATGATGGTGTTCAGACCATAAACAGCGTCCCGAATGGCAATGTCTGCGCGCCATTTATTCTGCCGTTGCGACTTTCCCCAGGCATAACGCTGCACATCGTAGGCATACAAAGGACAAAGACTGTCAGGAGGTGGCGGCAGAAACTTCACAATATCAGGCATTTCCGTCGTGATGAAGAAAGCATTCACATATTCCTGCGCTGATGCCATAGGCAATTGAGCAGAAATTATTAACAACGTTAATAAAAGATTTTTTTTCATGTTATTGGGTTTTTGAAATATTTAGATGTTTGAATTATAATTCGGAGTTGAATCGATAACAAGGGGGTAATACCCCACAGAATCAACATTATTACCATAGAGATCGAGCGTAACATGTTTGCCCTCCAAGGAAACAAATGTACAAACGTCAATTTTACCATGATCGAATTCCCTCTGGTCAAATTTGACGCTTTTGCCTTCTAATACCTTGCCATAACTGGAAAAAAGCACAAACGCGTCATCCTCTTGTGAAAGCAAATAGTAGCTGTTGTAGTTTATATCATATCTGCTATAACAGGTGGAGTAGCATGAAGCAAGTCTTAGTGTGTCAAGACGATTTCCTTCAGCAAGTTTCTGTCCTACCCAAGGATAGAATGCCTGAACGACGCTAACGCGTTTGCCGTCCTCATGACGTTTCAGGCATATTGTGCCGAGGCTAAGAGAGAAGATCCAAAAGGAACACAGCAAACAGCCAAGACCCCCAAAGACACGATCCCAATCGTAACACTCTTTACATTCCAACAAAGAGGAAATCAGTAAGAGTATTCCACCAGGGAGCGATGCTGAGCAAATTAAGATCCTGACTTCCATAAACAAAGCCAGATATACCATGGCAAGAGAGAAAATTACCTGTAAGGCAATTCTTAATATTTTTAAAGTCCCCATATCTTTATTCGAATTAAATATTTATGTTTGAGTTTTGGGAAAATCCCTGGAAGTGTAATAAAGATGACCTCCAGGGATCATGAAAGTAAATCGTCAAAACATTTCAGAAGATTCCGAATCAAAAACATATTTCTCCTCTCTCCGTTAATGCGTTTGAATTGAATTCGGAATAATAAATGAATCTTCATTCGAGCTATAAATTATTTCTCCGTATAATAGTAAACTATAACATCCAACTGATCACATCACATCTTTTATGCTCATCCTGTCATTCCTTCGACAACAGGGTACGCATATCTCAACCTATTAGCTGGAGTTCTCTGCGCTTTACCAGTACCCGTATCTACTTCTCAGCAGGATGATATTTTCTAGCTCCGCCACGACCGGATTTGGTTTTCTGACGGTCAGCTCTTCCATTTTTTTCTCCATCCGCAATAGAACCGCCAAAGCCATTCCTCTTCACGGCAGCAGAACCAGCCATGTCGGATATTTCCTTTTTGGTTTTCACTTTCAAGCTGTCTGTGGAAAGGGAGGTGTCTGCAAGAGAGTACACCGTTGTTGCAACATCTGTGTTATTGATAACAGAAAAATCCTGTGCTCTGGCAGCAAACGCGCCAATGAACAAGAATAAAAAGATAAAATACTTCATAACGATTTGTGGTTTTAATTAAAAGGAGAATGTTTTTTTAGATTCCCTCCCGCAGTTTACACCACGGGAGGGATAAAAGCTTTATGCACCCGGGAACGGATGCCAGGCAGCGGGATGCCTGGCAGCCTGAGAGGTCATCGGGTGCGTTGCTGTTGGATGCCAGGCAACTGCCGACTCTGCCAGCTCACCCGGGAACGGGTGCCAGGCAGCGGGATGCCAGGCAGCCTGAGAGGTCATCGGGTGCGTTGCTGTTGGATGCCAGGCAACTGCCGACTCTGCCAGCTCACCCGGGAACGGATGCCAGGCAGCGGGATGCCAAGCAGCCTGAGAGGTCATCGGGTGCGTTGCTGTTGGATGCCAGGCAACCGTGGCAGTGTTAGTGGGCCATGCCTGAAGCACAACCGCTGTAATCTTCGTCGGGAAGACACAACCCATCACAAGGATGAGCACAAAAAAAGCAAAATTTTTCATCTTTACTTCATTTTTTAAGGGTTAATAAATAATTGATAACAAATAAGTTCTGGCCAGAACTATGTTGATTTATAAGAGTATCAAGCACCAGTTAATCGTTTTCTTTATCTTTAGAGTCTGATAGCACAAAGTCTAACAAGAAGGGCTGATTATGAACAGGTTTATTCAAACTGTCAGAATGAAGAGTATTCGTCACTCTTTCAGACTGGGAAAACTTTTCCATTTGGTTACAGCATTTGATTATAACAATAATATACAAGCCGACTATCATAAAACACCAGAGACACCCCCAGAAAACATCTGAGTAATCATCGCAGATGTTGTTTTGGTTATCAGACCTTTTCGTTTCATCGTATTTGTTGATGACTTTCATACACTTCATAAAATCTTAAATGATATTTTGATTTAGCTTGCTCACAAAGACATTCCACATCTTCCTTGAATGAGCGAGTATCGTCCTGTCCGATAAAAAAAAGGCGACACCACACTCCAACCCTTCAGAGCAAAATACTGACAGTACTATCAGCAATTGCTGTTCGTGTTGAGTACTGTTAATGAATTTGTGAATTATTTCTTTATTCATATAATTTCAGCATATATTAATCTCACATATTGTGTGGGGATTATTTAGAGACACTGTCAACATTAAAGTAATAGCTGCCCGCCCGATGTGTATACATCTCGCTTAAAGAAGGTATATGCCAGATACGTTTCCCGTGTCTGTCCCATTGTACTTTCGCTCCGTTATAACTACCGTTCTTATATACTTCATATTGTTCGCCAGTTTTCGGGATTGCGATTTTATATTTGATTTCCTTTCCGTCAAATGCAGAATACAGAAATGCCTTTTCTTCTTCATTAATATAATCGTCTTCACCTCCAGACCTTGTACGTCTGATGTTATAGACTGCATTGACTTTGCCCATAAGTTCCCAGTTCACCACAACCTGTTGTTTCTCTTGTTTAGTTTCTTTGTTCTTTGTGTTACCAGAAGAATTATTCTGGTTAGTCTGGTTATTGTTTTGTGCTGTACTATTCATCGATGGAAGGGCTAGAAAATAAGGGCCTGCCATGTGAGTCAACTTAGGTATATAATTATTATAAATACCATCTTTTAGAATAGTGGCACTGTAATAAGAATTTGACGAAACTCTGTTTCCATAAGGATTATCGATGACTGAATAAAACTCATCATTTATTTTTATCTTAAAAAAAGTGTTATTACCAACCTGTGCGGAATAGAGATCCGCCATAAACTCAGTTCCGACTGCCGTGTCCCTTTTCTTATCGTCGTTATAAGACACTGGTCTGATTTCAAACTTATAGACATTGATTTTGCCAAGAGAGACTTCCCCACTGTTGCTGTTTTGTGCAGAGCTGTCTAAATGACTAGAAATGAAGAGAAGCAAAACAAATGAGATTTTTTTTAAAACATTCATATCCTTTGTTGTTTAAATTGTTAATACTATACTATCTATTCCAATTGTTTTATTTATCTCTTAACCAATACTGTACATTCTAAAAATTCTTCGAGAGTGTCAAAACCCAGCGAGGCGTTCCGTTGAATTGATTCCTCACATGTATCTGTGAAATCTTTTTTGTTTCATTCGTGTTTGGTACATTATCAGAATCACGGGTAAAAGAGAACATTTTTTTCTTTTTCATAATTTGATAAGTTTTTATAATGTGATAAGTGGTTGAATCAAATTTTCAATCGAATCACCCGAAAACTTGAACTCTCTTTTCATACTTTTAATTCGTTCAGCTGGAATATCAATGTGTTTGAATTCAACCGGGGTGATGCGAATACTATCCAACATTTCTCGAATATTAACTCTCTTTAAGGCTACTGATGAGGCCTGTACATAGTTCATGCGGGCTTCTTTAATGCAACGTTGACCTTGAAGTATAATAATAGAAGACGTGTCATGACAAATAAGAGATTTAAGAGATTTTGACAACCCAAGATAAAGACTTGTTGTACGAACACGAGGGTTTGAATTGACAAACGTGTATCGTATACGCATTGGTGGTCTCCACTTCACACGTTGTTCTACCATAGCCTTTTTTGCCGCTTCAATGCTACTTCTTTGAGCATTTGCTGTTGAGAAAGATAAAAATAGCGATATTACAACCGCCGTTAAAATTTTGGGTTTCATAATTGTGAGTTTTTAAATGTTTATAATTATTTGAATTGAATATTTTTTTACAATTTTATTACGTGACAGACATAGCTAACCTGAAGCCTAAATTATTGCTACCACAAGATGGATAGAAGCGACTACGATGGGATGTACGACAACACCAAACTGGATCATACCAACTACCTCCTCTGTGTACACATTCAGATTCAGTCCCATTAGTAAAACAAAGCGGATTAACCGAAGGAGAGTTTCGATAAAAAGAATCGTCATAGCGATCCTCGCACCACTCCCATACGTTCCCAGACATATCATATATGCCAAGCTCGTTGGGGGCTTTTGTGGCAACAGAGTGAGTGCCGAAAGCGGAATTGTGCATCCCTATACCATATCCAGCATTGTCAAAATGCCATGCAACCTCATCGTAGTTGTTGCTTCCAGCGTACTTATAACCCTTGCTCTTGTTGCCCCCTCTGGCCGCATACTCCCACTCTGCCTCTGTGGGCAGCCTGAATTGCTGTTTTGTCCAGGCATTCAGCTTGGCAATAAATTTATGACAATCAAACCAAGACACGCATTCTACAGGACGCCTGGGGCCCTTAAATTCCGAGGGGTTGTCCCACATTAAGGCATCCCACAACTGCTGGGTCACCACAGTCTGAGCGATGAAAAAATCATCTAAAGAGACCAGATGGGGTAATGCCCGTTCATCACGTTTAACCTTTTGCGACCTCCTTTCAGGCTTGGCTCCGTTCATCACAGCTAATTTGTCAAAGAACTCATTGAAAGAGTTGTCAAGTTGTTCAATGGTCTCTCCCATCTGAAAGGAACCACCTTCAACATACACCATCTCAATAGCGATTCCTTTAATAAAAAAAGAAAAATTTTTATTCATAACAATCAAAATTAAAAAACTATACTAATTAAACTGTTTATAATAAAGAAGTAAATAATATCATATCCACTTGGACGGTATAACTCTACGAGTTTTATTTTCTTTTACGCTTTATATTGTTCTTCTTTTTAGTTTGAGTTTTAACATATCGTCTTTTCTTTGAAATGGAGTCATTCCATATAATACGTGGTGCGAAGGATTTTGCATGTATTGGCATAGGACAACCACACAATAACCGTCGAATGTAATCGTAACTTTCTAAATATTCTTTCCAGCTTTGTATGCCACCTAATGGCAGATGTTCAAAATACAAACCTTCCAACTCCTTAAATAATGAGTCTGGTGTTTCCTCATCAAACTGTCCGGAAGTGTCATTTTCGTTCACCACTATCCCAGACTCAGCAGGGACTTGTGCTGTTGTTGTAGCCGTCGTAATGGCAAAGACTACTATTAATAATAAAAATAATAAATCTTTTTTCATGTCGACTAATTGCTAAGAATTAAATTTTTGACGACAAAGGTACTTGTTTTATATATATTTTACAAGTATATTTGATTTCAAATTTAAAATGAAAAATCTAAATTAAAAAAGACATATCATATTTAATTTAGAAAAAGCATAAACAACTGAAAACAAATAGCTTTACGTTATTTTCAAGCAAAATTGTAATAAAAAAATAGAAGTGGAAAAACAAAGGCATTATACCTTTATTTTTCCACTTCTTATGTGTTTTGAATAATCCCAAAAACAGAATTTTTACTCAAATACGATATGGAGAGAATAATACTTTAAGACATCAACATTTTTGATTTATGTTTGGCAAAAATCACAACACCTTTTTACTTATTTGTCAGCCAGAAGCTAAGTTTCTTTTTCTCACTCTAACCGAATGGATGATTATCGTTTTGCTCTTCCAGAATGATATCATATAACAAAACAGCAATACTTGTCTTATGTTTCTTTTTGTAATTCTCTATCGTTGTTTTATGATTCATAATAATATCTCTGGCGTTGTTCCTCTCACGATCCGGGTTGCTTCTTATTATTTTCCATTTATCAAATAATTCTTTTTTAGTATCTAAAATCATCATAAGAGCCAACATAGTTTCCTGTGCATTATTCTTGTTTGTCGGGTTTATGCCTGTTTGTTTATGTTGTTCAAGTTTAATCTTTTCTAATAACTGTTGATCTATACTTTCTTTAATCACATTGTAAAATTCTTCAATTATATCTTCAATATTTTTTTTATTTACCTGTATCGATAAATCTATTAATAGGCCTAACATCTTCAAACGTTGGCCTAATAAAGAGAGAGTTTGAAGCGTCTTTTGAAAATTAACTGAGTTGTTAGTGATTACAGTTTGAATGTTATTATATTCTTTTTCAATTATAGTTAACATAGACTTCACTGTTTTATCATGTAAAGAGTGTTCGGATTCTATATATCTATTTCTAATCATTGATATCTCTTCTTTCTTTTTTTCAATATAATCATTTATCATACCATTTAATTTAACATTTTCCATCTCTTTCTCATTCGGCAAATTTTCAATAGAACTGAGTTTTGTATCTAAAGAACCTTCTTCATTTATTTTTTGCAAGATATCCTTTATAATTGTTTTATTATGTTCGTTTTCAATAATCTGTAAATCAACAAAAAATGAAAGATATTGTCCCAACTTCCAAGTTTGTTTTCTTTTTTTATTAATCCATTCATTATTCTTGTGTAATTGGAATGACATATTTTGAAGATTGTCTTTTTTTACAACATCCTTCGAATTCTTCACATATTCAACACAATCATATGAATCGAGACTCTTCATTACTTTCATTTGATAGTTGATTATTATCGGAAGACGCAATAGTAACTGATTGTGAATATCTTCAATTTCGAAAGAGAACTTTGTCAGCTGATTCAAAACTGCATCTTCTCCTTTAGGTTCAAGAGAGTTGACATTCTTGAGCAAGTCTTCAAGCCTACTGTTCAACTCATCAGGAATATCCGTTTCCTTTCCATTGAGTTCTTTTATCTTCTTCAGCAACTCATCCTTGTGTGCTCTCACCTTACCACACTTCTGCTGGTAGTCCTTGATGTCCCTTTCAAGGTCACGAAAATCAGACTCGCAATCCCTCAGCTGTTGCAGAGCGACATCACCGTCTTTGGGCTCGACAGACTCAACCTTGCCGAGCAAATCATCAAGCCTACCGTTCAACCCATCAGAAATATCCGCCATCGTTCCTTTGAGTTCTTTTATC
>JAEEGL015569016.1_pt1 | contig 22665 bp, 23 predicted proteins | sample 9134231 | NCBI WGS metagenome assembly JAEEGL01 (sample SAMN16246548, study PRJNA631951) | gut metagenome | biome: gut microbiome; feature: rumen; material: fiber-attached | host: Bos | place: Iran: Karaj | collected 2018-10 | reverse complement strand
GACCCCGCTATTATCAGCAGTACCGCCAGCACGGCGAAGATAAGATTAAAGAACGTAAAAAGATTGTCCTTGATTATCTCCCAGGCGCTGCGGCCGCCGGAGACCGAGGACACGTTGGAAAGCCCGGCCGCAAGTCTTTCCTTAGCCTGAGCCGAGCTTAGTCCCTGCTCCGCCGGAGGATCGAGCCTCTGAACGGCCGGAGCTACGTATTCTGATTCCGCGGATCTTTTATCCATTACAGAGATGAGCCGGTCTGCCGCCTGCGCGGCAGCCGGACATTAAGGGCTTATCAGAAGCCCAGGTTATCGTTTACGAGTATTACGTGTATGCGGCCCGGGTGCCTGGAGAAGCGTGTTATCAGGAACTGGCAGCAGATGTTGTCCGGAGACTTGCAGTCCATGCAAGAACCGGTCTTGCAGCAGGGCGTATTGAGCCCGAAGCGCTGGGAATTGATGGGCGCCGCGACGTTCCTTGCTCTCTTGAGAGCTCCGTCCACGTCGTCGCAGACCTTGTTCATGCCTATTATGAACAGCACGTGCCTGGGGCCCTGAGCGATCATGGAAACACGGTTGGAGCTTCCGTCGATGTTTACGAGAACGCCGTCTTCGGTCATGGCGTTGGCGCTGGAAAGGAACCAGTCCGCGTCGTATCCGGCAAGCAGAGCTTCGCGCGGATCGCCGGCGTGCCTGTCTATGAACTTGTAGTCCGGACCCTTTACCGCGGCCACCAGGCCTATCTCAGCGGCGCTCTGGCATCCGCCCATGGTGACCTTGCTGCCCTTGGGGATAAGCTCCAGGGCCTTCGCGAGCGCTTCCTCCTTGTCCTTAGCGTAGTACGCGGTCATGTTGCGCGATTCGAGGCCTTTGATGACCTTCTGCGCCAGCAGTTCGTTTCTCTTGGTGATATTAGCGTCCATGAAAGACCTCCTTTAACATAATATGATGTGCCCGGGTCTTTGCGGCCCGGTGCCTGCATTATCTACGACAGTTTAAGATCTCCGTCCTTCACCCATCCGAGCTTCTTTACGAAGTAGTGGATGACCAGGGACAGTATCGCGGGCAGCACGAACGAGATAAGGATCAGGCCCACCCAGTCGAAAGCGGTTATGGCTTCCTTTACGCCGGAGGCAACGTCGTTCACCCAGCCGGTGTAGACGCCTATCTGGCCTACGAGACCGCAGGTACCCATGCCGGACGACACCGGGGCGCCGTTCATCTTAAGCTTGAACAGGCAGGTGGCGATGGGGCCGGTAATTGCGGCGGTAAGCGTAGGAGCTATCCAGATGCGCGGGTTCTTTACTATGTTGCCCATCTGGAGCATGGACGTTCCTATGCCCTGAGACACCAGTCCGCCCCAGCGGTTCTCCTTAAAGGAGATTACGGCAAAGCCTATCATCTGGGCGCAGCATCCTGCAACGGCAGCGCCTCCGGCAAGACCGGTAAGGCCCAGCGCCGCGCAGATGGCCGCGGACGAGATGGGCAGCGTAAGAGCCATGCCCACGACCACGGAAACGAGTATTCCCATGAGGAACGGCTGAAGGTCCGTTGCCCACATGATAAGATTTCCCACCCACATGGCGGCTCTGCCTATCGGCGGCGCTATCAGCCAGGAAAGGAATACGCCTATGCCTATCGTTACCAGCGGCGTAACGAGTATGTCTACCTTGGTCTCCTTGGAGATCGCCTTGCCGCACTCCGCTGCGATTATCGCCACGAACAGAACTGCCAGAGGACCTCCCGCTCCGCCCAGCGCGTTGGAAGCGAAACCCACGGCTATCATGGAGAACAGCACCAGCGGCGGGCACTTAAGAGCGTAACCTATGGCAACTGCCATGGCAGGGCCGCTCATTGCGGTAGCTATTCCGCCCACCGTATATTCCACACCGGCCACGGTAGCCACCGGCACCATAAGGAACGGAATGTGGAACTGCGTACCTATGGTATTGATTATGGTTCCTATGAGCAGCGAGCAGAACAGCCCCTGGGCCATTGCGCCCAGCGCGTCTATGCAGTAGCGCTTAAAGGATATCTCTATGTCTTTTCTCTTAAGAAATTCTTTGAAAGAACTCATCTTTTGTCCTCTGTTAAACAATTATAGGTTAACAGATATTATATAAAATAATCGGCAGAACGGTCAAGGACAATAAAACAGGCCCCGCAGAGACAGGTTCGGACATAATACAAAAGCTGCTGCACCGATGATTGGGTACAGCAGCCCTTATATAAATGGAGGTCTCTTATTAATCTCTGAACTTTTTTATCTGGTTCTTAAACGCCTTAAGAATAAACTGTGTATCAAAAGCAATTGTTAGAAGCTTCACCCCTTTGGCAGAAAGTTCCTCGTACTGCTCTTTTGTTGAGCATGTTATGAGCGGATATTTGCCATATTCAAGAGCCTTCTCTATTACATAATTCTCTGCCGCGACAACATCAGGATGATTGGACTTACCTATCACTCCGAACGACTGCGAAAGATCCAGACGGCCGACAGCAACTATATCGACTCCCTCCACCGAAAGGATCTCATCGATCTTTTCAATAGCTTCCTTGCTTTCGATCTGGACCCCAAGGCATACATTGTCACAAGCGTACTGCAAGTAATCATCTGTCGGAATATCACCGTAATGGCAGCATCTGTTTGATCTTGCCAGCCCTCTTTTGCCTATTGGAGAATACTTGCAGCAATCAACTGCTGCCTGAGCCTTTTCTCTACTGTCAACATCAGGGACCAGAAATCCGGTGGCACCAAAATCCACAAGTTTTGTCATTTCCTCAAGTGTCGATACTCTGACAAGAACAGGTATGTCATAAGCATTCGCAACACGTATAGTAGCGGCGAATTTTGATGGGTCTACCAGTGCATGTTCGCTGTCCAGCCTGAAATAATCGAACCCAGCTATAGCAGCAATTTCTGCCACAGTGACATCGGTTTCTCCAAGAAAGATCCCGAGAGATGTCTCACCCCTTGACGGCTTAGACAGCATATTGTTTTCCATTAATCCAAAACTATTCGTAATTGATTCCTCCTTCAACGTATTTATTCTACCAGCGACGCGGGATTGACCGCAAACATTCTGTGGATGCTTTCTTCGGAAAAACCGTTGGCATACAAGTTTTCAGCAAATATCCTCATCCCAACATCCGGGTAATCCTTTTTCGGGTGACCGCAGTCAGAGGATATGATACAGTTTTCCGGTCCCACAAAACGGATTATTTCATATATCCCGTCCCATGTCATCCCGTAAGGCACCGTAATGGCTCCAAAACACTGCTCTATCATTGCCCCCAAATCAGCAAGAGCTTTCTGCTCTTCTTTGGTATATGCTTCGGAACAAAATGTCGCATGAGTAACTACAACGGGACGTTGAAGATGTTCCTCTTTAGCGGCCTTAACAAGGGCAAAACCTTCGGCTTTTCCAAGATGCCCGGTGCAAAGAACAAGATCTCTTTCTTTAGCTATTGCAATTATATCTCTTACCTGAGGTATCAGTTCTCCATCTTCAAGAATGGATATTCCTTTTGTTGAAAGACCCATTTTCTCTTTTTCTTTAAGGATACGCACCCAGCCCGGTAGCACCTCATAGGTGCATGCCGGTCCGAATGTGTAGGAGATCTCATTTTCTGCGTCAAAAGTCGGGAACCATATAATCTTAGCGCCTTCCATCGCGGCTACGAATACCGCTTCGGGATTGATACCCCCAACAGTCCCGTTCAATACAAGCGCACCAATACAGTTTATCCCAGGATACAGTTTATTGATATGCCGGGCACGGGCCGCGCTGGAAAAGTAATGTGACTTTATGCAGAAACCCTTCATCCCTGCATTCAGATATCTTTCAGCCAGCTCAAGATCATCAGCCTTTCTATTGTTCAGATCCGGCCCCGGATGGACGTGAAGGTCATAAGCATCTTCCAGTAAATTGTTCATATACGGTCCCTCTCCAAAACTACTATCACTTATTACTTAACTTCCTTTAAAGAAGCAAGGAACTTTTCATATGCTTTGTAGTTTTCCTCTCTCCTCGGGATGAATATATCCATATTCATAACAGGAACCGGGCTGTCCTTGACCTGAATGTAATGTTCGGCACCCGAAGGAATGACTATCCAGCTTCCGGCTGTCATATGATGCGGAACTCCATCAATAAAGAAATCGCATACGCCCTGCCAGATTATAGCTATCTGCTCATATTCATGAGTATGAGGCTTAAGCTTGTGTCCATTGCAGAATTCACCGATCTGGACAAGGGCACGTTCTCCCTGAAACATTACTTTTCTGCATCTGTGAGTAACTCCGTCAGATTCCAAGACTTCCATCCAGGGCATTTCAAAAAAATTACCTTCTACTATATTCATTTTATTCTCCATTTTTTATATCACTACTTACTTTACCAACAGATTGGGTATCCACAGGCAGATGTTAGGAATCAACCACATGAGTATAGTTGCAATCCCTGCAGCTATTACAAACGGGAATATGCTCTTTGATACCCTTGTTAGCGGCACACGGCTGATATCAGATGCTACGAACAGCGCCATTCCTACCGGCGGTGTAAGAAGTCCGATATTGACGATTACAATAAACATTATGCAGTAATATACCATATTGACTCCGGAAGCTGCAGCTATTGCACCAAAGACCGGCCCGAAAATAATTACCGCAGAATAACCTTCTATTACAAATCCGAGCGCAAACATGATCAAGAGAATGACTCCCATGATAAGCGTGGGATTTGAAGTGACAGATGTAACGAAAGCTGACATTTTTGCAGGGATCTGGTCGATGGCAAACGACCACCCTAAAACGTTACCGAAAGACACAATAATGAGTATTCCAGCTGATGTTCCAACAGTTTTCTTCAGACTTTTCCAGATGTCCTTAAGCGTAAGTGTCCGATACAACAATCCGCAAATAAGCGATACCGCAACCGCCGCCGCTCCGGCCTCTGCCGGCGTGAATACTCCGCCGATTACACCAAAAATGATTACGAACGGCACCAGTAGCGCAAGCCCTGCACGTTTGAACGCATGAAGAAAATCCTTGAGTGAAAACTTGTTTCTGACTTTCGGATAGTTCCGTTTTTTCGTTTTTATTGCTATTACAATACCAAAGGATATCGCAATAAGAATGCCCGGCATTATACCGGCAAAGAACACGGAACGAACTGAGGTCTGCGTTGCGACTGCAAGTATTACCATTGTAGTTCCGGGGGGAATAATTGGACCAAGTATTCCCCCGGCCGCAGCAAGCGATACTGCAAATTCTTCATCATAACCGTCTTTTATAAGTTCCGGCGTTACCGTAGAGCAAAGGATAGAAACAACTGCGCTTGTGGATCCGAGAATGGCGGACAGACATGCCGCCACAATTACCAGAGCGTATGCCAGGCCGCCTTTAACAAAGCCTATCAGTTCTCTGATAAAGTCCAGTAGCCTTTTGGTTATTCCTCCTCCGCTTAAAAGCTCACCCGCCAGAATAAAGAACGGTATACAAAGATAACTGCTGTTTGCGACGCCGTTGAACAAACGCTCAATGAAGACTCCGAAGAAGCCCGGGCTGTTGAGTGTCCACACATGGACTGCGCCTGAAAGGCCTATAACAAAAGCGATCGGAACCCCGATTATTATAGACACTACAAATACAATTATTACATACAGCATCTATGCACCTTCGCTTTCGTTCATTAACCCCTTACGCAGTCCCTTGATTATGACTCCGTATTTTTCGATTGAAAACAGCAGCATCAAAGCCATACCGATCGGAATGCATAGGTAGAAGTACATCATAGGGATCTTAGTACCCATGCTCAGTTGACGCTGCAGCGTGTTAGATGTTGCATAGGTATATCCCCTGATGGCTACAAATAATGAAAAGCCGGTAACAATTGTATTTGTGATAAGTTTGAGTATGGACAGCCCCCCGGCGCTCAGCTTGGTATCAAGCAGATCGAATTTCGCGAGCCTGTTGTTGCGGTATGAAAGACCGACCCCAAGAAAAGCTATCCAGGCAAGAAGATATCTCAATACTTCGTCTGACCACTTCCATGTCTTTGCAAGAACATACCTGTGAAAGACCTCCGCAATAGCGATCGCAAAAAGCACGACAATAAGTACCGCCACGATCGTTCTAACTATTTTTTCAATACGGTTCAGTATTTTACTGTATATATCCAGCATAATAGTCACCAAAACCTGAATAGTTTGCAGGAATCCAAAGTTACTTCAGGCCCTTGACCATTTCTATAAAGTTCTTGACCATCGGATCCTTTGCGGCCTCTTCGTCTATGATCGAAGATGTGGCGTCCTTGAAAGGAGTCATATCGGGTATCTCATTTATCTGGACATTTGCCTCTGACATTGCCTTGAGAGAGCGATCAGTAAAATCATTGATCAGAGAAATGTTATAGTTGAGAGCATCGGAAGACGCCTTGGTAAACATTGCCTGATCTTCAGCGGAAAGGCTGTTCCAGAAATTCTGGCTCATTATAAGTGTGCAAGGGAACGGCCAGAGTGCAAGCTTGGAGAAGTACTTTATCTGTTCATAATGTTTCTCAGCATACATTGTTGTAATATTTACAACCTCGCCATCAATGGCTCCGCTCTGGAGTCCAGTGTATATCTGCTTATATGCATAGTTTACCGGCGAACCGTTCAGTGCCTGAATAGCCTTATACATTACATCACTGTTGTTTGTTCTGAGTTTGAGACCCTTCATATCAGCAGGAACATTGACAGCTCTGATATTATTGCCCACAAACTGCATGCCATGTTCCATGATGGTGAGCATTTTTACACCGACTTTTTCTTCAACGGCCTTGTAGATCTCACTAAGTTCTTTGGACTCGATTGCAGCGACTTCTTTTTCATAGCTGTCGATAAGGAACGGAAGGCTGAAGCACTCAAGAAGAGAAGTGTAGCTTCCGAATGATGAATTGGAGACCTGCGCCATCTCAAGAGTCCCGTTTACGACCTGAGTAAGAAGATCGTCAGTTGCTCCAAGTGTGGCATTGGGATAGTATTCTACTACATAACGCCCATTACTTCTTTCCTCAATAATCTTTGCAAAATACTCAGCCGCAGCTCCCGAAGGCATGGTCGATGCAACAGTACTTGCCAATCTGATCTTTACCGGTTCCACCGGTGCCACATTGTTTGTGTTTGTCTCATTCGCAGTGTTATTTGCGGGAGTCGTACCGCAGCCTGCAAGGACGCTCAGAAGGAGTATTCCGCAAAGAATCACGGATATCCATCTTTTACTCTTCTTAGAATTCATTTTTTACCTCCTAATTTGTTTTGAATGTCTGATCAGAGAACACTTTTCCCTGTAATTAAATTATATTGAGAATATAAATAATAATCCAACTGGTATAAATCCTTTGTTCCACAGTCGTTGCCTGTAGTATAATAACGTTAGGTGAAGATAGTAACCGGAGTTTTAATTCGCACAGGAGACACTTATGAATTTTAAACAAATAGAGTATTTCGTAGTGCTCAGCGAAGAACTGAACTTTACAAAAGCATCTCAGCGCCTGTACGTTACGCAGCAGTCACTGAGCGAGGCCATCGGAAAACTGGAAGCAGAGTACGGGGTCAGGCTTTTCGAACGGTCAAGGCCTCTTAAGCTTACAGAAGAGGGTACGGCTGCTCTGGAGCACGCTAAGGAACTACTCAAAAGCTACCAAAAACTCGAAAAATCGCTAATTGAACGGAACACTACAGAATCCCTGGTTTTCGGCGCCACAAGGACAAGGAACCGTTTTATTACCCCCGAGATCCTTCCGATATTCAAAAAACAACATCCTAATGTAGGCATTAAAACCATAACTGCTCACCTTATCAATCTTGAGGAAATGCTCCTGGACGGAAGAGCAGACCTTATAATGGGATATGATCAATTCCAAAGCAACGAGATAAAAGCTATACCAATAGCAAAAGAGCGGACGTTCCTTCTCATTCCCAAGACATTGCTCTCAGAGACAGAGCCCGATCTGCGCGAAGAAGCGATCAAAGCAAGAAGCAAAGGCGCAGACCTTAAGGGTTTTGAAAACTATCCCTTCCTGTTTAGAAAAAAGGGCTGCAACTCAAGAAAGATGGCAGATTCCCTGTTCGGAGAATACGGGATCACACCCAATATCATCTATGAGGATGATGACAACGACATTCTATTCAACCTTTGCCTGAGCGGTATAGGAGCAATGTTCCTTTCGTCTTTCCTTATAACTTGCGGGGATAAAAAGAAATACATACAGAACGGGCAAATCTACTGTTTTCCTATAAACAGCGACAAAACTATAACCCAGATCATCATAGGATACAAGAAAGGCGATAATCTAAGGCCATGTGACAAGACTTTTGTGGAAGATTTTATGGCCGTTCACAAAAAGTACAGCCGATTTGAGGATTTGTTCTGAACTATGTTAATTAAAGAAAGTGATATCTTGATGAAAGAAAAGGGTCACTTTTGTGACCCTTTGTCTTTATCCTGAACAAATCTCTTCAGAGGCCTGTTTATCCAAAGAATATTGTCTTGATCTTTAATGCCTATATACTAATTATACTTGCCTTTCGGTACACTTTACAAGTTTTTGCGTTTCTTGCCGCAATCCTGCCCGAATCTACAAAAACCATTGCCCGTTTCTTTACAATTTCTCTACATTCGTTGTTTATCATAAAGCTGCAAAAGGACATACGGTCCCAAGCAACATTAAAATGAAATCTCTCCCAGACACGGCTGCGCCGCGGAAACACGGAAAGCCCCGAGGGAACGATCATAATAAGGAGAAACAACAATGAAGACCATAAAGAATAACAGAAAGGCAAAGACAACCGTCATCATAGTTCTGGCGGCAGCGCTGGCAGCAGTACCGGCGTTCGCGTTTGCGTCCCAGGGCCCGCGCGGCATGGGAGGATGGAACCAGAGCAGCACCGCAAGCTACGCAAGCGAACCCACCGAGGTCGTAACAAGCGAGCTTACATCCAACAGCGCGGAATCGCTGACCCCGGACGTTGCAAACGCCGAGACCATAGTGATGAACGCGGACAACAATAACGTAAAGATCAGCAAGTCCGGCACCTACATAGTTACCGGCACCTGCGCGGACGGCAACCTAGCCGTAAAGAAAGGCACCACCGGCGTAGTCCTGATCCTGAAGGACCTGGATCTTACCAGCAGCGTGGGAGCCACCGTATCCCTCAACAAGGGCACGGAAGTTAAAGTGATAATCGAAGGAAACGTCACCCTTACAGACGCCGAAGACATTGCGGACGAAGAGTCCGACGACTTCGACGGCGCGGCCCTCAAGGCCAAGACCGGATCTTCCGTAGTACTTACCGGAACGGGCACCCTTAACTTAAACGGTGTCTGCAAGAACGGACTTAAGGTCTCCGACCTTGAAGAAGACGACATAGCCGACGGATACACCAACGCCAGCTTCGTGATCGACGGCAAGGATCTTACCATCAACATCACAGCCGAGGGCGACGGTATGAACTCCGGCACGGACCTTACCATAAAGAACGGAAACATTACCGTAAACGCCGGTGACGACGGCATAAAGGCCGACTACATCCTTACCATAGGCGAGGAAGGCACCGAAGGCCCCACCATCAACGTTGCTAAGGCCGGCGAAGCCATAGAAGGCGCCACCATCAACATCTGCAGCGGAAACATAACCGTAAACGCCAGCGACGACGGCATCAACGCCGCCAACAAGGATCTGACGGATTACACCTACTCCCTCAACATCATGGGAGGCACCATCAACATCACAGCCGGCGCTGACGGCATAGACTCCAACGGCAACATCAACATACTCGGAGGTCTTACCACCATCGCAAGATCCGCCAGCAACGGAGGCGAAGGCGGCCTGGATTATGAAGGCAGCTGCTACATTAAGGAAGGATGCCTCGTCAACCCCTACGGCACGACCATGGACTCCGGAAAAGGCGGCATGGGAGGCAACGGCGGGTTCCCCGGCTGGGGCAGTCAGGAAGGACAGAACGGCGGAAGACCGGGCTGGGGCGACCAGAACGGAAACAGCACGATGCCCGCTCCCCCGCAGGGCAGTGAAGACGGAAGCGTTCCGGCTCCCCCGGACGGCAGCATCCGCGACGAGAACGGCAACGTCCAGGACCGCGGAAACAGAAACGGCAGCACCGATAGACCGCAGCGTCCCGGAGAAAACGGCACCATGCCCGCTCCTCCGGACCAGGGCAGCGAAGACGGCAGCGTTCCGGCTCCCACGGACGTCCCTTCCGCGGACACTGACGATCAGGTCCAGAGCAACTGGTTCCAGAGGCTCTGGGACAGCATAAAGAACTGGTTCTCGACAACATTCAGCAAATAAGCCGATCAAAAGGGCTCCTTAAATAAAAACGACAACGCAAAACTCCGGGAGAAGATCCCGGAGTTTTGTATTTCGAACAAACTCGTTGATATAAATTACTTTACTTCGATCTGGCAGGACCTCATGGTCTCCAGCGCGGCGAGATGCTTTTCCGGAGTGACGCCCGCGCAGCACGCGGAATCAACGCTTATCTTAAGCTCCGGCAGCGCCGCCTTGATCAGCAGCGCGTTGGACACCACGCAGATGTCCGTGCAAAGGCCTACCATCTCGACTTCCTTAAGGCCCTTAACCGACTTTAGATCCCCGGCCAACCTTTCGCAGCCGAACGTCGGCTTTTCGTATATCCTTGCCTTGCCCAGCAACGCCTGGATCTCCGGTCTTATCCGCCACCCGTCCGTACCTTTTATGCAGTGCTCCACGGGAAGATTTCTGCCTTCCTGCGTCTTAAGATAATCCGGCCCATGGGTATCCATCGTCGCAATGATGTCCTTCGGCGGATACGACGCAATCTTTGCGGCCACCGCCGGCACTATCGCCTGCGCTTCTTTGGTGCCCAGCGACCCGTCTATGAAATCGTTCTGCATGTCTATTACTATAAGCAGTTTCTTCATGTGAGACTCCTTTCGGACCGCGGCGGACGCTGAACGTCCGGTCCGCCCCGCGAACTAATATTTCATGAACAGCGGCAAGAACTTCTTCGCCACCTTATATACCGGCCCTTCCAGCACCTTGCAGGCGTTTGCGAGCTCTTCGCGTATCGCTATGCCCTGCGGGCAGTGCTGTTCGCATTTGCCGCACTTTACGCACTGCGACGCGGAAGTCGTTTCCTTGCGCAGCAGCGTGCACATGAAGTATTCCTTGAAAGCCGTCGTCCAGCCTTCGGAATATCTGTCGTTGTAGGCCGCGAACGTACCGGGTATGTCCACGCCCTTAGGACAAGGCATGCAGTATCTGCAGCCTGTGCAGCCCACCTTTATGTTGGCGCGGATCGCTTCCACGACCTTCGCGATCATCTCCCTGTCCGCTTCTGTAAACTCCCCTGCCTGCGCCTGAGAAGCGCTTCTGCAGTTCTCGCGGACCATCTCCAAGGAGTTCATCCCGGAGAGAACGCAAGTTACCTGAGGCTGATCCCACAGCCACCGGAAGCCCCACTCCGCCGGCGGCCTGGCAGGCGAATGCTCCGCCATCATCTTCCTTGCCTTGTCCGGCAGATGGCTGGAAAGCTTTCCTCCGCGCAGCGGCTCCATTATTATCACCGGCAGACCTTTTTCCGCGGCGTGCATAAGCCCGGTGCGTCCCGCCTGGCTGTGCTCGTCCAGGTAGTTGTACTGGATCTGGCAGAAGTCCCAGTCCCACGCGTCCACTATGCGGCAGAAGGTATCGGAGTTGCCGTGATAGGAGAAGCCTATCTGCCTTACTGTCCCGGCGGCCTGCTTTTCCCTCAGCCATTTGTCTATACCCATGGCGCACAGCCGCTCCCAGGTCTTATCGTCCGAGAGCATGTGCATCAGATAGTAATCTATGTGATCGGTCCTAAGGCGCCTCAGTTCCTCGTTAAGTATCTTTTCCGCGCCTTCCACGCTCTTTATGTGGTAGTGCGGCAGCTTGGTAGCGATATACAGTTTGTCACGTATGCCGCAGCGCTCGAATATCTCGCCTATCGCAGCCTCCGAGCCCGGATAGATGTACGCTGTGTCGTAGTAGTTTACGCCCGCGTTAAAAGCCTCCAGGATCTCCGTCTGAGCTTTGTCCAGGTCTATGCGGCCGGCCTTCTGCGTAAAACGCATGCAGCCGTAGCCCAGTATCGATATTTCGTTGCCGTACTTGTCTTTGCGGTAATTCATGACCTTACTGCAACGCCTCCTTTACGAAATACGACCGCACTTCGTTTTCCGTGATCAAAACGGATTCCTAACGGAAGAAAACACACAGATCCTTGGCGATCTCGTCCACGGTCTGCCTGTCGGCGTCTATCAGCGATATCACCAGCGAAGTCTCCTGCGTAAAACGTCCGTCCTCGTGGACGTATCCGCCCTGCACCTCGGAAAAGGAGAATCCCACCTTGTAGCTGCGGCACACGTTCTTAAGCACGCTTACGTACTTTTCGGTATTGAAAGTCTGAGTCATGGTCTCCGAATCATTCAGACCCACGTATATCTTTGTTTCTGTCACAGCTTCATCTCCTCTTATTCAAACGGCCCGGGAACATATATAATTATATCATATACCGCACGCACAGTTATATACTGTGTTTTCAGCAGCCCCGCAGCCCGGCGCGATCATTATGCGGAATGACAAGATCTGCCATATTAACAGATATTTGTTTACCGATGTATATTATTTTGTTATAATACACAAAGCATACGTTGACTCAGTTATTACCGGACCGATCGGAACGACACATAATCGGATAATGAGCGATCATAAGAACGGCCGCAGTTTCGCGGCCAAAACCGTAGACATCGAAAAACTCAGGGAACGTCACGAACAGCTGCAGAAGGATCTGGAAGCTTCGCAGAAATCCAACGACACGGAAGACCGTGTCGACACCATCCTGTACGGACCGTTCTCCATGGCCCTTGCCCACTTCTTCATCAAGCATGGGATAAGCGCCAACAAGATAACGCTTCTGTCTCTGCTTTTCGGCATAATCGGGAGCTTTTTCTTCTATCCGCAGAACACCGGTCTCAACATACTGGGCATCCTCATAGAATATTTCGCCGTGGTCCTGGACTGCACGGACGGACCGGTCGCCAGACTGACCAACTCCAGCAGCCAGATGGGACGCTTCCTGGACGGCGCCGTAGACATCACCAACTTCCTGGCCATATACATTGCCATCGCGTTCCGCATGATGAAAGAGACCATTCCTTTCACCAACACCAACTGGTCCTGGTGGATATTCCCCGTTCTCATCGTCTGCGGCTACTGCCACGGCCTGCACGCCAGAATGGCCGACTATTACAGAAGCCTTCACCTGCATCTGCTGGACAGAAAGCGCAACGGCTGCTTCAACAGCTCGGATCAGATAAAGAAGGAGCTTTCGGAGAGCAAGGACGCGCCCTTCTACAACAGACTGTATCTGACGGCGTATTACTTCTACACCAGGGCGCAGGAGAGGATGTCTCCCAACGTCGTAAGGCTGCTGAAAGCGATCGAAGCGGACGACAGCGAGATATCGGAGTATGCCGCGGAAGCCTACCTGGCCGAAAGCCGCAAGTACGTTCAGCTTACCAACGTCCTGACCTACAACCTGCGAGCTTACGCCCTGGACATACTGGTCCTGCTTAAGCTCCACGCGTGGTTCGTACCATTCAACATCATCGTCCTTGGCGGCATAATGTTCTACATGATCGCCAAATACGAAAAGATCGCCGGGGACATATACGGCGAATACTTCGGATAGCCGGGCGGCACATAACACAGAAAACAAAAGACCGGACTTTGCGGAATGCGTCGTCCGGTCTTTTACGGTTCCGATTAGCTTACTTCTTAAGCTTGGGCTCTATCCTGTTTACTATAAGGTCTTCTACGGCAGCCGTCATGGTCTCCTGGTTCCACTTCTTGGCGTCCGCGGGGTCAGCTCTGAGCATGCATACCGGGAACCCGTTGTCCTCCAGCGTCTTTACTATGTTGTAGTAGAAGTCGCCGTTGTTCATGCAGTTCTCTGAGGTAAGGAGCACCACGCCGTCTATCTGGTTGTGCCTTGCTTCCTTAAGGAACCACTCCGCGTTCCACGGCGGCATGTGCAGGAAGTCGGTTATCATGGAGAACCTTGTTCCAAGCGCCCTCAGCGGGTTGTCCTCGTAGTTGAACCTTCCGTAGGCGTCCGCGGCAAGTCCCAGATACATGGACCAGATGAACGCCGCGCCGTACTTCTCCTCGAAGTAGTTGTAGAACGCCAGGTTGAACCACAGTCCGCGGCCTATCCACATCAGCCTTATGCGCTCGTTGGGAACGGCGGGATTGTTCTCGTCCACCCTCTGTTTAACTTCTTCGTAAAGGCCTTTGGCGTGCTCCGCGGCCCACTTGGTGCCGCGCTGCCACTGCGCCTGCATTACCGCGTTTACGGTATCGCTTATTACGGCCGGAGCCGGCTTGTTCTCCGCTATAAGGTCTCTGGTCTTTCTGTACCAGTAGTCCTGCTCGTTAACGTTGTCCATCACCTCGCGGAACTTGTTCATGTCGAACATGCGGCCGGTCTTCTGTTCCAGGAAGGCTATCAGATCCCGCAGCTCCCTTTCGTAGAAGTCCAGGCGCTCCGGGCTGCTGAGCTCGGTATAGTGCTCGAACGCCTTGTCCCACCAGTTCTCGGTGATCACGGGCTCGTGATAGCGGTGCATGGTGTACTGCTCGGCGTGGTCGTAGGCTTCCGCCATCAGGTTCTCTATCTTACTCATAACGGAGCATTCGCTCTGGGTTATGATGATGCTCGGCTCGGGAAGTCCGCCCCAGGGGCCTTCTTCCGGATGAGGATCCAGCGCGCAGCCGTAGATGGTGGAGCAGTAGGAGCAAATGTCGTCGCGGTATCCCGCGTCCTTCATGTAGCCGTAGTAGGTGCCGCTCATCTGCTTTGCGGCGCAGATGGCCGTCCACCACTGGTATACCACGAACGGAATGTCCATGGCGCGGAATATCTCCATGGGAGCGTCCGCGCACAGCAGAGCGAAGGGCTCGCCGGCCTCAACTCTGGGACGGAGGGTGTGAAACCACTGTTTCTGATAAGCGCTTGCTGTCTTGGACGATTCCAGACGCTTGATGGACCGTGTTTCGTAGGTCTGCTTCTTTTCTTCTGCCATCACTTTGCCTCCTTTCCGAGCTTAGCCATCTCCGCGAACTTAGCCTTAAGGCCCTCCGGGTCCGTAAGCGGCCAGGTCTGGCCTTCTATCGTGTAAGACGCTATGCCGTTGGGTTCCAGAACGTTCCTCTTGATGGAGGGCAGATCCCAGACGTAGGCTTCGTCGTTCTTGTTCATGTACGTAAGGAAGAGCTCCGCCTGTGTCTCGTTCAGCTTTTCGCCCGCAAACTTTACCCTTTCCTTTATGCTGCCCTTTTCGCTGCTGGGCATGCGGGTTATCAGCCTCTCCGCGAGCGCGCTTACAGGCGCTATGTCAGTCCGTACGTCGGTGTCGAACATGCGGTCTCCCATGTCGTGATCCTCGCCCACTACGCAGCATCCGCTTGCTTCCGCGATCTCGTAGACCTCAGTGGTCTCCTGAGGGCTGCCTGCGTAATAGACCCTTATGCCTTCGACGACCGGCCAGGCCGCGGCTTCTTCTGTAACTGCCTTAACAGCTTCTACGGCGGCCTTTCTGTCCATGAACATGGATCCGCCTATCACCGTAAGGGCTTCACTGCCGTTGACCCTGCAGTTGTCCTTCTTCCTGAGCTCCGTAAAGGCTCTTAAGGCCTGCCTGTACTCGTTGCAGAGCTCTATGGCTTCCTTAAGTCCGGCTTCCGTTACCTTGTTTCCGGACCAGGCTTCCAGCTGCGCGATGAACCTGTTTATCTCGCGCTCGTTGCGCTCCTGGGTCTTAAGCTTCTTGTCCACCAGCTCGTAGTCGATGTAGAAGAACTCCGGAAGCTTCCTTTCCGGCTCTATCCTCTTAAGCGTCCTGAAGTAGTAATAGAGCTTAAGGAACATGTCCGAACTGCCGCAGAACACGCAGTAGTCCGCAAGGCCGGCGTAGTCCTCCGCCAGGCTCTCCCACAGTCCTTTCCAGATGGCTCCGAACGAGTACTCCAGATACTTCTCGGCAGACTCGCGCGGACCGCCGTAGTAACCGGTGACCCTGAACGGCACCATTCCGGCGGCAAGTACGGCCTCGTCCGGAACGTCGTATCCGGCTACCAGCACCGTCTTGGCGCCCTTTTTCCTAAGATCCTGCAGAACGGCTTTCCTGTTTCCGTAAGCCTCCTTCAGGGCGGCAAAGGCCTTGCCTGCTGCCGCTTCTTTTCTTATAGCCATAAAAACCTCCTGAAAAACAGTTGAGTTATATAACGCCCTCTTCTTTAAGCTGCGACAGTTCCTCGTCGCTCATACCCAGAAGTCCTTTGTATATCTCGTCGGTGTGCTGGCCGAGCGTAGGCGACGGTGTTACCTCGCAGGGAGACGCGGAAAGATGCCACGCGCTTCCCAGAGTAAGATGCTTTCCGAGCACCGGATGCTCCACTTCCACGACAGCCTTGGTGTCGCGGTAGAACGGCTCCGTCGCAATGTCTTTGGTGCTTGTAACCATGCCGCAGGGGACTCCCGCCTCGGACAGAAGTGTCATCAGCTCTTCCTTGTCGTGCTGAACGGTCCAGGCGCTTATCACAGCGTCCAGCTCCTCCCTGCGCATCGCCCTTTCGAACGGATCGGACATTATCGGATCCTCGGCCCATTCGGGCTTTCCTATCATGTTGCAGAACGTGGGCCACTGCTTGGATCCCGGTACCGGGGACACGTAGATCATGGCGTAATCGTTGATGCTGTCCTCACTGCGCTTCTTGCAGGGATACATGTTGTGCGGCGCCCTGTTGGGGAACTTTATGTTGCCCCAGCGGACGTTCTCCTGGTCGTCGTCGAACTGGCACACGAACGCTCCGCGGCAGGTCTGGATCACAACTTCCTGCATGTTTACGCGCACCATCTGTCCCTCGCCGGTGAACTCTCTCTGATACAGAGCCGCCAGTATGGACGTAGCCATGTAGATGCCGGACAGGTTGTCCGCAAGGTTGGGTCCTGTCATCATCGGCGGCCCGTCGTGCTCTCCGGTTATCGAGCAGACGACTCCCATAGCCTGGGCCACTCCGTCGAAGCACGGATACTTGGCGAACGGGCTCCTGTCGTCGTAGCCCTTTATGGTCCCGTATATTATCCTGGGGTTGATGCTGTGTATCTTCTCCCAGGTAAAACCGAGCCTCTCCATGGTGCCGGCCGCGAAGTTCTCTACTATGACGTCGCCGGTCTTTATGAGCTCTTCCAGGATCTTCTTGCCCTTTTCGGTCTTTACGTTAAGGGTTATGCTCTTCTTGTTGGGGTTGAGAAGCGCGAAGTGTATGGAATCCGCTCCCGCGCCCTGCGTTCCGTGGCTGCTTCTGGCGCCCATCCTTGCCTGTTCGCCGTATTTGGGGCGCTCTATCTTTATTACTTCCGCGCCCATCTGCGCAAGCGTAAGGGTGGAGACCGGACCGGCCTCGAACTGTGTCATGTCTATTACCCTTATTCCTGTAAGCGCTTTCCTTTCCATGTTACGTCCTCCTGTTTCCGGCTGCCGCAGCCGTTCTGTAGTAAAGAAGCTCCGTATTAAAGCCCTCTTTCTATACAATTGTAACATATTCAGGACGGCAAAAGAATTGTTGATTTGGACTCATTGCCCCTTCGCTGACACACACTCGACCAGTCGCTATACTGTTAGCAAAAGCACTTCAGTCTATTATCGCCACAGGAGGTAAAACATGATCAGAACATCATCCGTAAAACTGACCACTATTCCTGCGAACGCGTACAGGACCAAGACCCGCTCCAGCGGCGAAGGAACTCAACGACGAGCTCCGCAAGAAGCTGAAAAACTAAGAAACCGACAAACCGGTCCCGGTCAGCCGATGGAAACAAACGCGACCGGACTGCCGGACCACTGCGCAAAAAAGACCGGCCTCTGTCATCTGGCAAAGACCGGCCCTTATTATGCTTTATTCGGCGTCGCGTTCAGGACTGCTGTTCATCCTTGATCGCAGTCCGCCTGTTTATCAGACGTTGAACCTGTCGTAGGACTTATAGCAATCCAGGCAGAGCTTTTTGCCGCCGGCTATCCTTATCCAGTTCGCGCCGGTCGTCTCACCGCACTCTTCACATACATAAGAATCGAAGAGCCTTGCCTTTTCAGGAAGTACTATCGTCGTCGGCTTTACGGTGAACATCTCTTCGTCCGGCCACTCATGATAGAACTTGAGAGTCTCGTCTCTGCTCATTTCCTGCGGTCTGGGATTCAAAACAAGTCGAACGGACTTGCCGCTGCTCCGCTCATAGAAAGAGAATGCCTGCTTTCCTCTCATGTGGAACAGCAGATTGCCTTTGCCGACGCTGCAACCGAGTATCACCTGTATGGCATCGACGCCGCAGGCATCGTTTTCGGATATGCACACGACCTGTTCGTCCTCAGAGAACTTAAGGTCCAGCAGTTTGATCGCATACAGCGCTGCCCTGTAACCTATCGTAAGCCCCGGGCATACATGACCATGAAATGCCGCCGCCTTTTCCCATAATTCTTTCTTATCCATGCTTTCCTCCGATTTTATTTCTTCTTCCAAAGAACCGTTACTCTTGTTGTATTGGTTATTTCCTCGACGTTGCCGTTTTCATCGGCTTTGTCTGTTATAAACTTCTTTATGATCTCCTCTTCCGAAGGAGTGATGCTTCTTCTGAGTCTTGCGCGGTCTATGCACCAGTCGGAAAACTTTCCGGTGTTCTGAGGGATGCGCCAGACTTCTTTTCTGTAATAGAGCTTAGGCTCATAGCCTTTTGCCCATGCGTAAGTAAAGATATTGATAAGGTCTGTATCCAGGGATTCTTCGCCGGACATTCCTATCTGTTCATAGCAGACGTCCTGCAGCAGATTCGTCCTGCGCGAAGGCTTCTCGATCATGCACAGGCCTGTCGCGCAGTCGTCCAGCTTTTCCAGCGTGCTGTAATCGCAGATCGCCGGAGTCATGTGCGCGAACGCAATGTCGAACTTTTCCTTAAAGCCTAGTTCATCTATATCCGCGTTCGCCCAGTCCATCGCGTAGAAGCTGCAGTTTGAAACGCCTTCCGCTTCCGCACGCTCCGACGCAGCTTTTATCATGTTGGGGGACACGTCCACGCCGACGGCCTTTCCGACCATGGCCGCCAGGCTTATGGAATAGCCGCCTGCCCCGCAGCCCACATCGATTACGCTGCAGTTTTTATCTAAAACATATTCTTCGGACATCCTTTTCAGGAACGGGTCCACGTCTAAAAGGGGGAGCGGGTGAGTTTTGAAATCCTCTGCTCTTCTGTCCCATATCCTCTGCTGCACGCCGGATTCATAGGTATCTCTAAGCGCCCATCTTGCCTTCAGATCTTCCAGTACGTTCATGATCATTACTCCACAAATACCGACTTCCTGCCAAGTATGTTCAGGACCTTCGCATCCACCTGATAGACGTCCGAAAGGAGCTCGGATGTTATTATGCTCTCGTCGCCGTAGCGGTATACGCTGTTGTTGTGTATGAAGAGGAAGCGGTCGCAGTAGCGAAGCGCCAGGTTCAGATCGTGTATTACGATGATCACCGTCAGCCCGTCATCGTGCGCTATCTCCGCGGCGATCTTCATTACCTCGTGCTGATTGTGAAGGTCCAGGTTGCTGGTAGGCTCGTCCAGAAGGAGTACCTTCGGCTGCTGGGCAAGCGCCCTGGCAAGCACTACCTTCTGCAGCTCTCCGCCCGAAAGCTCATCTGTGTAGCGCAGAGCGTAGGACTCAAGATCCATCCTCCGTATCACGGAACGGGTGATCTCCAGATCCTCGTCGGAAGGATTCATTTTGATGTAAGGCTTTCTTCCGAGCAGAACGGAATCGAAGACCGTAAGCTGCCCGGACTCGGTCTGCTGCGCGACATAAGCCATGGTACGCGCTATCTCGGCGCGCTTCATGCCGCCGACGCTGACACCGTCGACTTCTATGGAACCGCTCTTTGGCTCGTGTATGCGGTTGAAGCACTTCAGCAGAGTGGATTTTCCGGCTCCGTTGTTTCCAAGAAGAGCAAGGCAGCATCCGCTGTCAAGCTCAAAGGATACGTTGCTTAGCACCTCTTTCGTCCCTGGGTAAGCGAATGAAAGCTTTTCTACCCTTATCATCTGCGCTTTCCCCCTTTGAATATCAGATAGAGGAAAAGCGGCGCCCCGAGGAAGGACGTGATGGCGCCTATGGGCAGCACTACAGGCTGAACTATCAGCCTGGCTACCGTATCGCTTAAGAGAAGCAGCACTGCGCCCATGAGCGCCGAAGCAGGCAGCAGATAGCGGTAATCGCTTCCCACCACCCTGCGCATAAGGTGCGGCGCTATCAGTCCGATGAAATTGATTATTCCAATGTAAGAAACTATGACGGAAGCCGTTGCCGAGCACACTACCATGCTTACGAGCAGCAGCCTGTCCGTATTGACTCCCAGACCCTTTGCCGTGCTCTCTCCGCCCTGTATGGCGTTGTAGTTCCAGCGGTTCATCAGGAAGAACACCGACGCGGCGGCCACAACAACGGACATTATTATTATCTCGCGCCACGAGGTGCTTCCGAGGCTTCCGAAAGTCCAGAACACTACCGCGGCCACCTTTACGTCGTCAGCAAAGTACTGCAGCAGCGTAGTTCCTCCGGAAAACAGCGAACTGAGCGCGACTCCGGACAGTATCATCGTCTGGGGGGTTATCTTCTTTATCCTCGAAAGTCCGAGGACGACCAGCGTGGAGAGCATCGAACCCACAAAAGCGCAGATCGATGTCGTATAAGGATTGGATATGGCCACACCATCCAGAGTCTGGCTCTGCATCCCGGCATCCAGCGCGATAATAGCAAAAGCCGCCCCGAAAGCAGCGCCCTGAGAGACTCCCAGCGTCGAGGATGACGCAAGCGGGTTTCTCAATATGCTCTGCATTACGCAGCCAACGACAGCCAGACCGATGCCTGCAACGACTGCAGTAACTATCCTTGGAAGACGCAGATTAAAAACTACGACTTTAGTTTTGGCGTCGCCGTTGCCTAAAATCGTATTAATAACTTCGCCCAGTGTAAGTCCCGATGATCCGCTGGCGATAGCGACAAGCGCTATCACCAGCACTGCAATGATCATTATTATCAGGAACAAACGCTTGAAACGAATGTATTTACCATATTCAGTCTCAAGCTTTTTTTCTGGCATTACTGTCCGATCTTTACGGGTCCGAACCCGATACCCGCATCATCAAGCACCTTCAGGTATTCCATGCCGACCATGGTCTTGAATATCTCTTCGGCCTTCTGGTTGAAATCGACTCCGGCAAACTGCTCAGGGTAAACTATGATACCTGCATAGTACGCGTCCGCGATGGCAAGTTCCATGTTTGTGGAGAAGTAATTGAAGGATACCTGTGAATAGAGTTTTCCTTCTTTTACCGCACGGAGATTATCGTAGAACGCAGCATTCTTGGCGTAATCTTCGTTTACAAGGTACATGTTGCTGGGGTTGAGGAAGATGATGTCAGGATCCCATACGGTGACCTTTTCAAGATCCACCAGGAAGGCGCCCTTCTCCCCGGTCTCGTCGGCGACGTTCTTGATGTTGACGGCCATGAACGGCGGATACTTGGCGGAAGTTCCCTCAAATCCGTGGGGGCCTCTGAATCCCATGCCTCCGTTGTATACGGCAGGCTTCTTGTCCTCGGGTATGTCCTTGGTGCGCGCTGAGAGGTCATCTATCCACCCCTGGATAGCCTTACATACCTTATCTGCATGCTCAGCAGTTCCTGCAACATCGCCTATGATCTTAAGTGAATCGAGGAACTGTTTATCAAGGAATCCATTTGCATAGACTGCAACTACCGGCTTTTCGTACTGTTTCTGTATCTCGTCTGCCTTTGCCGCTTCGGATGTGAGGCTGATAATAACGTCCGCATCGAGCACCGCAAGCTGTTCGTCGTAGAAGGTGTCTCCGCTTCCGCCCGAGGATACCGCTGTGCATTTCTCAAAAATGGAGCGATTTGCATATGCGAAGGGCATTCCGGGATCGCCCTTCATTTCGAGCTCAGACAGACCTACTATCTTATCTGCCGCGCCTGCATAAACCACAAAGCGCCCGGCACTGCTTAATGTGACGATCTTTTCCACATTGACAGGTATCTCCACCTTACGGCCAAGCACATCTGTAACGGTGCGTACAGCAGGAGCAGGGGCATCGTTTGCATTGTTCTGAGTATTTGTGTTTGCAGGACTGTTTCCGCATCCTGCCAGTGACAGGATCAATACTGCAGCAATCAATAAAGCAAGTACTTTTTTCATATCGTTTATCTCCTTTGATCTTGATGTCACCATTTTAAGACATGTGTAGTATCTCAACAAGCCCCCCACGGGGATACAAAAAGTGCATTCTGCTAAAAAACCGCTGCTTTAATGACCTGGTAATACAGCAAAAACCGGCCTCTGCCAACTGGCAAAGACCGGTCTATGGTTGTTTTTCCATCGCACCCCTTATAGTCATTCAAAACCGTAAAAAGTGCAATATTTGTGGCTTAGAACCGTTGAAATATCAACGATCTTTATTGCCTACTGATTATCTTTAATGGCTGCTTG
>JAEEGL013040739.1_pt1 | contig 22665 bp, 21 predicted proteins | sample 9134231 | NCBI WGS metagenome assembly JAEEGL01 (sample SAMN16246548, study PRJNA631951) | gut metagenome | biome: gut microbiome; feature: rumen; material: fiber-attached | host: Bos | place: Iran: Karaj | collected 2018-10 | reverse complement strand
ATATGTGTCATTTCAGCTAAGCCAGCACCTTTACCACCTAAGATTTCCTTGCCTAAGCCATAAGCTTCATCAAAGGGGTAAACGTATCTTTTTTGTTCAGCCATATATTTCCTCCTAATAGGCATGTTGTGTTTGCGCATTTTAATAGACGCTTACACCAGCGCTTATATCGTATCACACGTAAAGGGTGTTTTGTTATCTTTTTCATAAAAAAATGAAATGTTGTAATATATAAGCGGTGGAGGTCGGGTATGAAAATGAATCCATTAGTTTTAACTTTAGATTTTGGTACACAATCATTAAGAACCGCTCTTATTGATAGCACCGGAAATATTAAAGAAATAGTCAAAGCTCATTATGAACCAGCATATTTTTCTAAAGAAAAAGGTTATGCTGAACAAGATCCTGATTTTTATTGGAATTTAGCTATTAAGTGTTTAAAAGAATTAGCTAAAAAAGCTAAAACAATGCTTCCAAGCGTTGTTGGTTGCACAATTACAACGTTTAGAGATACATCAGTTCAATTAGATAAGAACTTGAAACCACTTAGACCATGTGTTTTATGGTTAGATCAAAGAATGGCTCAAGCTAAGGAAAAATTACCTTTCTTACATCGTTTTGCTTTTAGACTTGTCGGAATGACAAACACAATTGAATTAAACAGAAGAAGAACTGTTGCTCATTGGTTAAAAGAAAACGAAAAAGAGACTTGGGATAAGACTTATAAATACGTTAACATCTCCACATATTTAACTTACTTATTAACCGGAAATTTAGTTGATAGTGCAGCATCAGTTACTGGTCACTATCCAATATATTTCAAAAAGAGAAAATGGTATAAAGAAGGTGCATTAAAAGGCCGAATTTTTGGTATTCCTAATAGAATGCTTCCAGAACTCAAACAACCTGGAGAATGTTTAGGTGAAATTAAAGATTCAATTGCTGATGAATGCGGATTACCACACGGAATTAAAGTGTACGCAACTGGATCTGACAAAGCTTGTGAAACTGTTGGTCTTGGTGCTTTATCTAAAGATATTGGTGCGATTTCTTATGGAACAGCATCCACAATTGAAGTTTCTAACCAAAAATATCATGAACCAGAGAAATTCTTACCTGCATATCCAGCAGCGGTACCAAATTGGTATAACATGGATGTTCAAATTTACCGTGGATACTGGATGTTGACATGGTTCAGTAGAGAGTTTGCTCCTGAATTAGTTAATGAAGCCAAGATTCAAGAAATGGCAGTTGAAGAATTATTAAACAGCAAGTTATGGACAATTCCACCAGGAAGTGACGGTCTTGTCCTACAACCATATTGGGGACCTGGCCTTTCTAGACCATTAGCCAAAGGTGCAATTATTGGTTTCTCAGATGTCCACACCATGGAACACTTATATCGTGCAATCATCGAAGGTATTGCATATGCATTACGTGAGGGATTAGAAGGTATTGAGAAATCTCAAAAGCATAAAGTAAAAAGGTTAATGATTTCTGGTGGTGGATCACAAAGTGATGTCATTTGTCAAATTACATCAGATGTATTTGGTCTTCCTGTTTCTAGAGTCCAAACTTTTGAAACAACATCTTTAGGTGCTGCGATTTCCACCTTTGTCGCGGTTGGCGTTTATTCTTCAGTAGAAGAAGCGATGGCAAAAATGAGTAGAATTACATCTACATTCCAACCAAATCCAGTCGCTCACAAACAATACAATTATCTTTATAGAAAAGTATATTTAAAGATGTTCCCACAACTTAAAGATGTCTATAAAGACATTAAGAAATTTGACAAGAAAGAATTCTAGTATGAAAAACTTTGTTTTTATATCTCCTCATTTTCCAGATTCTTTTTATCGTTTTGTTGTTGCTTTAAAGAAAAATGGTTTTCGTGTTCTTGGTATTGGCGATGATCCTTACGAAAATTTAAGACCAGAACTTAAAGAAGCATTAACTGAATACTATGTTTGCTATAACATGGATAATTTCGATAACGAAGTTAAAGCCGTGAAATACTTTGAAGACAAGTATGGACACATTGATTACCTAGAAAGTAACAATGAGTATTGGTTAGACAAGGATGCTAAGCTTAGAGAAATTTTTGGCATCACTACAGGACCAATGGGTGAGGAAATTGACTTCTATAACCACAAATCATTAATGAAGATTGGTTATCTCAAAGCAGGAGCTAAAGTTGCTAAATACATCTTAGTTTCTGATCGTGAAAACCTTGAAAAATTCATTGAAGAAGTGGATTATCCAGTGTTCATTAAACCTGATCACGGTGTTGGTGCTGAAGGTACCTATAAGATTGAAAAACCTGCAGATATTGACTATTTTTTCGCAAATTACGACAAAAAAGTGCCATATATTTGTGAACAATTCATTTCTGGAAACATCATTTCTTTCGATGGAATTTGCAATTCTAAATCAGAGGTAGTTTTCTGTGCCTCTAACTTCTTCCCACCTTCAATTGCGGATATGGTGCACGAGAAAAAAGACCTTTTCTATTTCGCTTATCCACATCCACCTAAGGATTTAGAGGAAATTGGTAGAAAAGTTATTAAAGCTTTTGGCGTTAGACAAAGATTCTTCCATTTAGAGTTCTTTAGACTTACTCAACCAGCAAAAGGTTTAGGCGAAATAGGCGATATCGTCCCATTAGAAACCAATATGAGACCTGCTGGTGGATATACTCCAGACTTAATCAATTTTGCGAATTCAAATAACGTTTATCAAATCTATGCGGACGTCATTGCATATGACGAAAATAGGCAAAAAGACGAATTTGAGCATTATTATGCTCCTGTCGCTTCAAGAAGAGATGAATTCTCATATTTGCATAGTGATCAAGAGCTATTAGAGAAATATAAAAATAGCATTTGCCATCATGGTAGATATGCGCCAGTTTTCTCTGGAGCAATGGGTGATAGATTCTTTATGGCTAAATTTAAAACCATGGAAGAAGTTGAAGAGTTTAGACAATTCGCGGAGGCTCGTGTTTAATGGACGAAACTAAGAAGAGAAGAAAACGCCGTCACAGAAGATTGACAGGCGAAGATATTGATATGTTCCACGAAAGAGAACACGATAATCGCAAAAAAGATTACATCCCAATCTGTGATAGACACATAGATGGCGCATAATTCTTTATAAAATAAACATTTGTTTACAAGTGTAACAAAAATAACAAAATTAATAGAAAAATCTTCTCATATTAAGGAAGATAAAAACATAAAGGAGTATTACTCATGGAAAAATTTAAAATTTTTACAGATTCATGTAGTGACTTAAGCACAGAAGTTCGTAAAGAATATGGCATTGAATATGTCCATATGGGTCTTGTTGTTGATGGCGAAGATAAACGCGCAGATTTAGACTGGGTCGATTACACACCAGAAGAATTCTATGGTTGGTTAAAGGCAGGAAAATCTGTTAAAACAACACAAGTTTCAGTTCCTGAATTCTTGAATTCATTCCGTCCTGTTCTTCAAGAAGGATATGACATTCTTTACATTGCTTGTTCAAGCAAATTATCAGGTTCTATTAGCACATGTGAAACATTAGTCATTCAACAATTATTAGAAGAATTCCCAGAACGTCGCATTTATGCGATTGATTCCTTAAATGGTAGTATGGGTGAAGGTTTGATCACAATTGAAGCCGCTAAGTTAAAGGCTGCTGGCAAATCTCTCGATGAAATTGTTCGTTGGGTTGAAGAAAACAAGTTATGTTTTAACTTCTTTGCTACAGTTGACACATTAACTTATTTAAAGAACGCTGGACGTATTAAAGGGGCGAAAGCTTTCTTTGGTAACATTATGGGCGTTAAACCTATCTTCATTAGTGATGCACGCGGAAATAACTTTGTTATTAAGAAAGCAAAAGGCACAAAGAATTCTTTAGAAGAATTAATTAATGGCTTGAAAGAGACATATATCAAAGAAAAAGGTGCTGATGTATACATTGGTCACGCTATGGCTCCAGAACGCGCTGAAATGATTAGAGAAAGATTAAGAGCTGAGCTCAATATCGAACCAAAGATTACAGTTATTGGACCTATCGTTGGCACAACATGTGGCCCTGGCTTAATGGGTGTCTTTTGTTTAGGAAAAGAAGTTACTCGTTACGAAGGCGACGGTAAATAGAAAACAAGGAGCAAAATAAAATTGCTCCTTTTATTTTTTTAATGGTGGTATTTCCACCATTTTCTTTTTATGATAATAAAGTATGAACGGAATAATTATTGTAAACCAAACTATCGGACACAATCATTACAAGATTGATAGGTTCAAAACCGAGTTCTCAAAGAAGGGTATTCACCTTGATGTTTTCGTTAATGATGGTACTTTAGCAGAAATCAAAAATAATGAAATCAAGATCAATTTGCCAGCTGCAAATTTTGTTTTATATCTTGATAAAGATATTTATCTCGCTAGACTACTTGAAAAAGTTGGCTATCGTTTATTTAATAAGGCTGATTTTATTAAGTTGTGTGATGATAAAATGCTTACATTTATCGCTTGCGCAAACGAGGGCATTAGAATGCCTAAAACAATAGCAGGACCATTAGTGTATACAGAACTTAACGAATCTAACTACAAGTTCTTAGATACCGTTATAGAAGAATTAGGTCTACCTATGGTAGTGAAAAAGGTCTATGGATCATTAGGCGAAGGCGTTTATCTTGTTGAGACAAGAGAAGAACTTTACAAGTTATATGGCGAAATAGCTCGTAATCCAATCATATTCCAAGAATATGTTAAATCGAGCTATGGTAAATCTATTAGAGTTTTAATTATTAATGGCAAGGTCTTTGGTTCGTTTATTAGAAAGAACAAATATGACTTCAGAAGTAATTATGGCAGCGACGCTAGCAGCAAAAAGCTAGAAAATCCTGCAAAATATGAAGGTTTTGCGCAAGAAATTGCCAATAAATTGCATATTGAGTATGCCGGAATTGATCTTCTTGTTTATGAAGATGATGACCCTATTTTATGCGAAATTAACTCAAATGCATTCTTCGAAGAATTTGAAAAAGTTACTGGCCTAAATGTTGCTTCTGCTTATGCAGATATGATTATTGAGAGATTGCAAAATGAATAGAAATAAAGCGCGTGACACAAGACCATCAAAAGATTATAAAAATCTCAAGCAATTTGTTGTAAAACAACAATGTGAATTACTTGAGTTTTTATTCATGACTTTTAAAGATCAATCACGCAATTCTGTTAAATCACTTCTTGGTTCTCATAGAGTAAGTATCGATGGTGCACCAGTTACTCAATTTAATTTTAAATTGTTTCCTGGTGATACAGTGATTATTTCCAGCAGTCCAATTAGAAAGAAAACTCGTTCTAATTTACCTATTATTTTTGAAGATAACGATTTAATCGTTATTAATAAGCCAAGTAAGTTGTTATCAGTACCTTCAGATAATGAAAAGGGATCAACTGCATTCAGAATGGTTAATGACTATTTGCAACAAAAAGATAAACACAATAGAGCATTTATTGTTCATAGATTGGATGAAGATACTTCTGGTGTTTTAATGTTTGCTAAGAACGATAAAATGGCTAAGGCATTAACTGATGGTGATAATTGGAACAATTTAGTAAAGAAGCGTGGTTACTACGCTATTGTGGAAGGCACATTGGATAATAAAGAAGGAACCATAAAATCCTATCTTAAAAAGAACTCACAAAATATGATGTATTCTTCTAAGAAGAAAGGCGATGGTCAATTGGCCATTACCAACTACAAAATCATTCAGGAAAATGGCCAATATTCTTTAGCGGATGTTGATATTAAAACAGGACGTAAAAATCAAATTCGTGTCCACTTCGGTGATCTCGGTCATTTTATTATTGGTGATGATAAATATGGAGAACCATCAAATCCAATTAAGAGATTAGGTCTTCATGCTTATGAGTTAGATATAATCCACCCATTTAATGGCAAATTATTAAAATTTAAAGCGCCTATGCCAAAAGAATTTGAATCTTGTATGGCAGGAAACTTTACAGTATGTAAGAATAATAAAAGAAAGACCTCAAAAAGATAGTTATGAATATTTGGTTTGCTGTTGCACTAATTTTAGCTGTTGTATCTGTCTATTTATTCACAATAGAGGCTTTTTGCGTGGCTTTTAAGCTTACTGGCTTGGCCACAAACAAGATTAAATTCCAAGTCGCATCCTTATTTACGGGTTCTGGTTTCACAACAAATGAAAGTGAAATCATCGTTGATGATGAAAGAAGAAGAAAAATCGCTATCGTTTGTATGTACACGGGACACATCTTTTCAGTCGTGTTTATGGGTTTGCTAACAAACGTCTTAATTTCTATTGCGACAATTCAAAATAACACTGTTGTTGAAACCAAACTTTGGTACTATATCGTTTTCTATGTTTCTTTAGGATTGTTCCTATTTGTTTTATTCCTAAAGATTCCTCCAATTAATCGTCGTTTCCAAGGTCTATTAGAAAAGATTGCTATTAATACTTCTTCAAAGAAGAAAAATTCCAATATTATTACTGTCTTAGACTTGTACGGAAAGAATGCCATTGCAGAAGTGGTTCTCAACAATATTCCTGAATTTGCCCAAGAGAAAACATTGAATGAAATGGCGCTTACTAAAAAGTATTTTATTAATGTGTTGTCTATTAAACGTGGCAAAAGAATTCTCGAAGTATCTAAAGATACTATGTTCAATAAAAGAGACGTGTTGGTTATTTATGGATCTACACGTGACATCAAAGCAGCTTTCATTGATAGTTTAGATAAAAGCAAGAAAACAATGGTCATCAATAAAACAAATGACATTAATTTATTAAACAACTACGGCACAAATGTATTAATGGAAATAGACACTGAAGAGATTCCAAAGGAACTCGAAGGTATTCCAATGAAAGATGCTCATCTCAGTGATAGATACAGCATCACAATCGTCGTTGTAAAAAGAAAAGATTCCTATTTATTCGTTGATAAAGATACAATCTTGCAGGATGGCGATAAGATTACTTGTTTCGGTCCATACCAAAATATCAAACACTTATTCAATAATAGTGAAAAATAAAAAGAGACATAAGTCTCTTTTTTTATTCTTCTCCTTTTTCAAGGGCTCTTTGGTGAGCGTCATATTTCTTTCTATCGACAGTATTGAGGATTCTTTTTCTCATTCTGTACGTAGAAGGAGTGATTTCTACTAATTCATCTGAGTTGATGTAATCTAAGCATGCTTCTAAGGACATTCTTCTAGGAGATTTAAGAACAACAGTGGTGTCCTTATTCGCGCTACGCATATTTGTAAGGGCTTTTTTAAGAACACAGTTAACTGCCAAATCGATATCATAACGGTTTTCACCGATAATCATACCTTCATATACCTCTGTGCCTGGTTCAATGAACATAGTTCCTCTTTCTTCGACGTGTTCAATTGCGTAAGGTGTTGCTGTACCTGCTTCTGTGGCCACAAGCACGCCTAATGGGCGTTCTCCGAGACTTAATGCCACCATAGGTCTATATTCCTTGAACACGTGAGAAATGATGCCGTATCCCTTTGTTAAGGTCATAAAATTGGTAACATAACCCAATAATCCTCTAGAAGGAATGACATATGTCAACTTTGTTGTGGCTTCTTTTACATCCATATTGATCATTTCAGCATCTCTATCACCTAAAGACGTCATAATATCGCCGACGAAATCATTAGGAACATCAATTTCTAAATCTTCATAAGGTTCGTATTTAACCCCGTTTTCTTCTTTAATAATAACTTTTGGTTTAGAAACTTCTAATTCAAAACCTTCACGACGCATATTCTCAATGAGAATACCTAAATGTAATTCACCTCTACCAGAAACAGTCCATGTTTCAGAATTAGGTACTCTTTGAACTTTCAAAGCAACGTCTTTTTGAGTTTCTCTAAATAAACGTTCTTCAATTTTACGCGCAGTAAGTAACTTTCCATCTTTTCCAGCAAATGGAGATGTATTTGTACCAAATGTCATTTGTAGTGTAGGTTCATCTAAGTGAATTTTTGGTAATGCTTCCACATGATCTGGATAGCAAATTGTTTCGCCAACATTGATGTCTGGTAAACCTGCAACTGCACAAATTTCACCAGCAACTGCTTCTTCAATTTCCACTCTTCTAATACCTTGATAACCAAATAATTTCATTACTTTAAAAGATTTGGTTGTACCATCTAATCTTGCTACAGTAACTGTATCGTTAACGTGTATTTTACCGTTTTTAACGGTACCGACACCAATTCTACCGACAAAGTCATTGTAATCTAACAAGGAAACTTGAAGTTGTAATGGTTTATTTATGTCTGCTTTAGGAGCTGGTATCTCATCGACAATCATTTGCAATACAGCATCCATGCCTGGCTTTTGTGTTGCCAAATCAGGATCCTTAGACGATGTGCCTTGTAATGCGGACGTGAAAACTACTTTAAAATCTAAGAATTCATCAGGCGCACCTAATTCAATAAATAAGGTTAAGACTTCATCCATTGTTTTTGCGATATCAATATTTGCTCTGTCAATCTTATTAATGACGACAATTGGTTTGATATGAGCTTCTAAAGCCTTCTTTAAAACAAATCTGGTTTGAGGCATTGTGCCTTCAAATGCATCGACTAAAAGTAAGCAGCCATCAACCATGTTCATGATTCTTTCGACTTCGCCACCAAAATCGGCATGCCCAGGAGTATCTAAAATATTTATTTTAGTACCATTAAACATAATGGATGTTGTTTTGGCTAAAATTGTGATTCCTCTTTCTCTTTCGATATCGTTGCTATCCATAACACGGTTAGCTACTTCTTCATTTTCTCTAAAAGCACCAGAGGATTTTAATAATTGGTCTACCAATGTGGTCTTCCCATGATCTACGTGGGCGATGATAGCAATGTTACGAATTTCCATAGGAATACCTCCAAAAAATCTTTTCTATGATAGAAAAGAGAAAGATAAAAAGCAAGAAAAAGTAAATTACATATGCGCTTATATGTGTATAATAGTGTCATCTATGACCGCAAATATGCATGAAATAAAACCGAATCTTTGGAGAAAGTTTATAGGCAAGATTTCTCCTGCCTTTACCAACATCCATTCTCTGTTTTATTACTATCTGTTTTTGGCGATTCTTGGTCTTGTTTTTTTTGCATCTTCTTTGTGCATTAATTACTTCACAACACCATTTACTGGTGATTATGTCACACAGCAATATGCTTTTTACACTAATGGATATGATGATTGGTGGCATTTCTTTAAGACTGGCGAATTCGTTTTATATGATACAAACACCTTTTTAGGTGTTGATAATATTGGTTCTAACTCTTTCTACTATTTATTTGATCCGTTTTTCATGCCTATTCTCTTATTTCCGAGACAATTTGTTCCTCAAGGGATGGCAATTATTACTATTTTTAAAATGGCTCTCACTGGGCTTGTTTTCTACGCTTATATGCGAACATTAGGCGCTTCTAGACGCGCAAGTAAAATCACAGGTATTGCATATGCCTTTTCTGGCTGGATTACCTGGTATCTTTGGTTTAATCACTTCACTGGAGTAGCAGTTGCATTTCCTTTAATACTTTTGGGAATTGAAAAAGCGCTAAAGAAAAAGAATCCTCTCATTTTAATGAGTGCAATTTGCTTGATAGGATTTATTAACTTCTTTTTCATGTTCTGTTACGTGCTTTGTGCGTTGTTCTACGTGGTGTTTAGATACTGCCAAACAATAAAAATAAGAAGTAAAACCGATAATTTAATAACAGCATCGATTATGTTGGTGGGATTTGTTGTAGGCATTTTAATGCCTATGATGGTAGTTTTACCATCGCTTACATATTCTATGTCATCGCCTAAAGCATCAAATAATGGTTATTTTCACTTTATAGTGAATGCATTGAAAACTGGAAACTTGAAAAAATTCTTTGATTTATTAATAAACTGGTCTGCAATAACAAATAATAGCCAAAATAAAGCCAGACACCTTTACCCCTTTATTGAGTTTATCTTTCCAGTAACATCATGTCGTGGAACACCCCTTACTGTTCTTGGCAACGAAACATATGACAACATGGCTGGATCGTTCTATTGTTTTATACCAATGCTGCTTTTATTGTTCCCTGCTTTTAGAAACTCAATTAAAAATAGACATTATTCGGTTTTGATACCATTGGTGTTTTTTGTTGTAGCTCTGTTCACACCTTGCTTCTATTATTTATTCTTCGCGTTCACATCAGGATATAGTAGATGGACCTTGTTTGTTGTTACTTCAATTATGGCTTATTCAGGTCAATATTTAGATGAAATCAAAAAAGAGGACAATAACATTGTCCTAATTGTATCTTCATCTATCTTGATTATCACCATTTTGATTGGAGCTCTTGCTGCTCAGACAATAGTTTCTAATTATGGTCCTTATTATAAAGCTCGTTTTCCAATATGGCTTGCTGCGCTAATCCAAATTGCGTATGTCTTAATTCTCATAATCACCTTATTAATTGTCAAAAATCGCAAAAAAATAGCATTTTATTGGGTTTTTACAGGATTTTTAACTATTGAGATATCTATTATGGGTTGTTTGGTTATTAATGGACACGGGGTCGAAAAGTATTTATTAGTGAATAACGGCATCAATGCAAATACTATTCTTCATGAACTCGTGAATAAAACTAACCATTTTGATCCTAGTTTCTATAGATCTTATTCATCATTAGCCGATTCCTCTGCGCCAAACGATGGTATGCGAAATGGTTATAACGGAATCAGCACTTTCCATTCTTTGTATAATTACAACACTTCTGACTTTTGTAATTGGTCGAGCGTAACAGATAATACAGCACCTATTTCATGGTCTGGTTCTTATATTCAAAAGAGAATAAATGTTGATACTCTTTTAGGCGTTAAATATTACTATATTATGGATGATTATTTTGCTAAGCAAAATAGAATGGATGCTTCAAGTAGTGATTTCAGATATAATGTTCCGCTAAATTATGTTGCTCTGGATGATGCATATTCTAGTTCTTCTTTTAAAGTTTACAAGAATATGGATTACATTAATTTTGGACTTGTTTATGATTCATATTATGTAGTTGATGGAAATCCTACGGATAATGCACAATATAGTGGGTTAAATTATGGGCATAGAAGTGTTTTGATAAACGAAGAGCTATATTTGCAGACAGCGATAATAAATAAATATAGGGAAAACAATGTCATTGATGACATATCTAACAATCATCCTGACATCGAATCTTTAAGTTCTGTGGTCAGTCAAATTTCAGATTATTATACTGAGTTATCTATTGGAAGATTTGAACAGGTACAATCTTCTAACAACTCTGTTTTAACTTATTATGATTTCTACAGCGCTGGTGAAAAAACCCTCGATGTTGATGCGAGCGCTTATTTGACGCTAACATCTTCCAACACTAAATATGAAAAGCTTAGTAAAGTTACTGATAATAATGATAAACAACGTTATGTTGCGGTGATTGAATCTTTAGATTCATATTTCCCAAACTACGACCCATTAGGTAATATTTTTTATATTACTAATTCTTTTGACTACGATTACGGAACTGATATTTATTTTGTTGATGATAGTAATAAGATAGTTACTTTTGATGATCATAATGACACCAAAATGAAGTCTCCAAGAAACGGAAAAGAAGAAAGATGCTTCTATATTGCACCTACCTATTCTCTTGACTCAAATAGTCATTTAACAGTTATTAAAAACGCCCCTAAGATTAAGAAAATTATATTTGTCAGCCGCGAGAACAAAATCCAAAAAGATTTCCATGTTGCGATTGATACAGCAACCTCATTTAACGCTAAAACAATTCACTTTAAAGAGAATGCTTTGTTTGATGTAACAACATCAGCTAACAAGTACTCTTTTAAGACCACATTTAACAAAGAAAAAATAGTAGTAACAAGGCTAGCGTACGAAGATGGGTTTAAGCTTTCGATGACGGACGAATTTGGAAACAAGAAAGACATCAATGTCTTTAATGCACAAGGAGGCTTTGTTTCGTTTATTGGGGAGAAAGGTAATTGCTCGTATGAACTTACTTACAATTCTCCAAACTTGAAAAAAGGCTCTTTGATTTCTGTTATAGGAATCTTATTATATGCTTCTACCCTTATAGGTTTTATATATATCGATATGAGAAAAAAAGAGCTAATAAGCTCATTAAAACGATAAAAAAATCGACAAAACGCCGATTATTTTAATTCTTGTGCTAGCTTGTAGATCCTGTTTTTCGGAATCTTTAATTCTTCAACAGCAATTTGGATAGCTGCCTTTTCTGAAACGCCTAGCGACATATAGAACTTCAACTTTTCCTGAATTTCGGTGTCAGAAATTTGATTTTTTGGTGTTGAGGAACCTTCTAATATGACAACCATCTCTCCTTTGATAGTTTTATAGTCTAAATTAATGAGCTCTGATAGTGTTCCAGATATGTATTCTTCGTTTATTTTTGTGAGTTCTCTAGCTATAACGCAATTTCTATCACCAAAAACGCCATAAAGTAGTTTAATTGTATCTTCAATTTGATGAGGTGATTCGTAGAAGATCAACGTTTCTTCCCTATTTTTTAAATCTTCTAGTGATTTTTTGGCTTCATTTCCCTTTTTGGACAAGAAACCATAGAAATAGAAATGGTTCGTTGGTAGGCCTGAGGCCACTAAAGCATTAATAAATGCACAGCTACCAGAGACAGTTGAAACACCAACTCCCTTTTGACGTGCCTTTTTAACCAATAAATAACCAGGATCGCTTATTCCTGGATAACCCGCATCACTTACATATGCGACTTTCTTTCCGCTTTGAGCTAGTTTAATCAAATGTTCAGAAGCTTCATTTTCATTATGTTCTCTTAAAGAGAACAATTCTTTCTTAATGCCATATTGAGACAACAAAGAAAATGTGTTTCTTGTATCTTCTGCTGCAACAACATCCATGTCTTGTAGAACTTTTAAAGCTCGTTTTGAAATCTCACTTAAATTACCAATTGGGGTAGCAATTAGGTAAATGAGTGGTTGATTAATATCAAAACTTTTATTTCTGTTCATTGTCTCTATTTTTCTTCCAGCGGGCTTGTTTGCTTAAATCTTCAAGAGGCAAAAACTTAACATCTTCGCTGTTCTCCAATTTAACTACTTTAGAAATGATGTTTACACCAGTTACTGTGTATTCAACTTTATCTAACCAAATACGAGATCCTAAATCAGGGAATTTTCTTCTTTCCTCACTATAGATATCATCTTCATATTTTAAGCAGCAAATAAGCTTTCCACAGTGTCCTGATAATTTAGGAATATTGATTGCCAACATTTGATTCTTGGCGCGATTGATGGAAATACCATCAAATTCATTCAAAAATGTCGAACAGCATAGTGGTAAACCACATATTCCGATACCGCCAATCATCTTGGCTTTGTCACGTGAACCGATTTGTCTTAATTCAATTCTTGTATGTAATTTACTAGCAAGTATTTTTAAGAGTTCTCTGAAGTCTACTCTTTCATCAGCGATATATGACAAAATTACCTTTGTTTTGTCTAATGTATATTCGCATGAAATGAAGTTCATGTCTAAACCTAGCTTAACAGACTCGTTTTTGCTTATTTCTAGCGCAATTCCTGCGTCTTTTTGGTTTGCTTCGTATATTTTAACGTCGACGTCATTTGCGCGTCTTAAAATAGGTTTTAGGCCCAATTCGCTCTCATATTTATCTATAGAGATTGGTTCAATAGCAATTTCGCCTAATTCTAGGCCACGCATTGTTTCGACAATGACCTTGTCGCCGAGTTGGAACATGTCATCTGTTTCGACACCAAAAAAGTAAGCACGTGGTGTATTGAAGAATTTGACACCAACAAATGTTTTATATATTGAATTATCAATATTTGTTTCAGGTAATTCTTTTGCGATCATTTTATTTCTCCTCGATAATGTTAAAAACCAAATGATCCATCAATAGGGATGTATTTACATTTAAGTTTATTAAGTTTCTATCTTTTAAAATTTCAATCAAACTTTCATCAATATGTGTGAGTTTATTGGAAAGTTCTTTAAGAATTGTATCATAACTTTTTAGTATTGGCGATTTTCCTTGTTGGATGTTCAATATATCTTCAAACGCTTCCACAAGCATATCTAGAAAGAATCTAGCGCTTTCTTTAGTTTTAACTAAAGGAATAATTGATGTTTGGGCATAATATATTGCCTCGCGTTTGTCATCTTTCTTTAATGCTTCTAAGAAATCTACGAAAGCATTTTTCGCATCTTTATAATCATCGTTTTTGTCTTTATCGTTAACGATATCGTAGATAAGCTCACCATCATTGTAGAAATATGATAATAATTCAGCGTCTTCTTGAGGAACAGTTAAACTAACTGCATCATCTATTACTTCTTGCCTATTAACTAGTTTCAATCTAAGTAATTGGCATCTGGAAATAATAGTGGGCAAGACATTGTTCTCATTATTTGTGGTTAAGAAAGCATATATTTCGCTTCCTGGTTCTTCCAAAAATTTCAATATACTATTGATTGCTTCAACACCCATGTTTTCAACTAAGTGGATGATATATATCATAATACCTTTGGATTCAAAGGCGGTTTTTTCGAATTGTTCTTCAATGTTACCGACTTCTTCTTTTTTGATTGTTTTTGTGGAACCATCTAAAACGATAAAGTCTGGATAATTGTCATCATCAACACGTAAGCAAGTAATGCAGTTATTACACGCTAAAGGATCCGGGTTATCACAAAGAATAGATTTTGCTAAATATTTAGCGACCTGTAATAGTGGTGTTCCGGGATTTCCGCTTATTAAATAAGCGTGTGATAAATGATGGTTCTCTAAAGAACGCACAAAAGTACGATATATAATTGGTTGTTTTGTTTGTAAGTATTTGGCTACTTGCATAAGCGGGATATAATAGCCTCCATTGTTGCCTTTGCTACTTCATCACGGCTTAAGCTTGCATCTATAATGACGTAACGGTCTGGGAATCTTTTTGCTAAAGCAAGGAATGATTCTCTTACCTTGTTGTGAAATTCAATTTTTTCTAAGTCCAATCTATTAACTTCTCTATTTGCATTGGCGCTAATTCTAGCAAGACCAATCTCTGGTTTGATATCAAATAATAATGTCAAATCTGGCCAAGTGTTTTCTGTGGCAAAAAGATTGATATTTAATACTTCTTCAATACCTAAACCTCTAGCTCCGCCTTGGTAAGCTAAAGAACTATCTAAGTAGCGATCGCAGATGACTATTTTACCTTCTTTTAATGCAGGCCAAACTTTCTCCACTAAATGTTGTCTTCTACTTGCAGCATAAAGCAATGCTTCGGTTCTGCCGTCCATAGCAGTATTACCTTTATCTAAGATAACATTTCTAATTTGTTCAGAAATTGGTGTACCACCTGGTTCTCTAGTACGAACAATTTGGTAACCCATTTCTTCCAGCTTTTTGACTGCTGCTTCAACAGCGGTGGTTTTTCCTGAACCTTCTGGTCCTTCTAATGTGATAAACATAATGCTCCTCCTAGATTTTGCGTCTTCCTTCGATCGCTTTTGCTAAGGTTAATGCGTCAGCGTAATCAAGATTTCCGCCCATAGGTAATCCGTAAGCCAATCGTGTTACGTTAACGCCTTTATTTTCTAATAATTTCGCTAAATATAGCGCAGTGGTTTCACCATCAACTGTGGGGTTGGTGGCTATAATAATTTCTTTGATATTATCGTTCTCCACTCTCTTTAATAAAGAAGCGATATTTAAGTCTTCTATTCCCTTTCCTTTTGAAATGGAAATAGTTCCTCCTAATACATGGTATAAACCGTGATATCCTTCTGCATTTTCGAATGCGATGACATCTTTTGGTGACGAAACAACTAAAACAGTTTCTTTATCTCTTGAATCATCCTTGCAGATGTAGCATTCATCATCTTCGGTGATGTTTCCGCATATTGGACATTGGTGTATTTTAGTTTTTAGTTCTTTTATGGCATCAGCAAACTCATTTAAATCTTCATCTTCCATTTCAAGCATGGCAAAAGCCATTCTCTCCGCACTTTTCTTACCAATGCTAGGGAGCTTAGCTAAAGATTCTTGAAGTCTTACTAACGCTTTTAGATCCATTAGAAACCACCAAAACCAGAACGGGATCCTGTTATTCTTTCGTTAACATCCGCTTTTGCTTCTTCGATTTTTTCGGATAATTCTTGAACTCCGATAACAATAAGATCTTGAATCATTTCTTTGTTGTCTTTTTCGAAAGCATCATCATCAATATCAATTGATTTTAGTGAGCCATCACCCATCATCGTGATAGTGACTGCTCCACTCTTGTTAACTGAGAATTCTTGCTTTGCAAGCTCATCTAATGCTTTCTTCAATTCTCTTTGCATTTTTTGAGCTTGAATCATCATTTGTTGCATGTTCATAAAATTAATCTCCAATAAAGTCTATTTCTATTGTGTCAGCTTTTGGTAATCTGCTGAGTTGTAATAAGTTCATAAATTTTTGCTGTAAATCGATTGAACCTTTTCTATTAACAGCGTAGACGAACATCTTTTTTCCAAAAACTGTTCTAATTACATTTTGTATGTCCTTTTGATTATAAATCAAATTCATCTTCTCAACGACATTATCTGACTGATATTCAAGGACCATTACTTTTTGTGAAACCACTAATGGGTGGCCATCTACTAACATAGTCGCTATTTTTCCTAATTTTGGATGTGCAGTTAATCTTTTAAGATTCTTCCAATTTTCTAACAGATTGTTCTTAATATCTTTTTTGCTGATAACCATGATATCAACCATTGTCTTTTCATCAATCTCATAATGATCATCGACTTCAGTTCCATTTATATAAATGACATTTTCATCTGAAACGACTAAATCATCATCAAATAACGAAACTGAATCGGCTGGTTTTTGAGTTTCAACAACAGGTGCTGGCTTAGCTAATTCTTGTTCTTCTTTTGTTTTTGTTGCTAAAGCTTCTGCTTCATGTTTCTTTCTCAACTCCTCGCTTGGACCAACATCGAAAGGCTTCTCATATCTCAATGGTCTTAATTCAGGTTGTTTTTGCATTGGTTTTTGGTCATTTTGAGGCTTAAATGAAGCTAATCTTAATAAAGTCACCTCAAATAGTGGATTGATCGCTGTAACGTTCTTATAATCTTTAAGTGCGTTCATTAATATATTGATCATTTCCATTGCTCTAGAAGCATCAATCTTATCTGCTAATTTGATTACTTCATCTTCTTTTAAGATTTGTAAATACTTTGTGTTATTAGAAGAACTGTAGATTAAAACGTCTTTCAAAATGACTAATAAGTCATTTGTTAATCGTTTGATGTCTGTTCCTCTCTCAATATATGAGTTCAATCTATTGAGAATATCTGTAACATCACCATCTACAATTGAATTTATCAAGTTGATTTTCTCCTCGTTTGATTCCAAGGCAAACATATCCAATACATCTTGGACACTTAATTGATCACCTGAGTAAGCCAAAACTTGGTCAAGAATGGAAAGAGCGTCTCTCATTCCGCCATCAGCAAGTGAGATGATTAAATTGATCGCTTCATCGTTGTAATCAATGTTTTCGTTTTCAAGAATAGTTTTCAATCTTTCCTTGATGTCGCTATCGCTGACTTTAGAAAAGTCATATCTTTGACAACGAGATAAAATTGTAGGCAAAATTTTGTGTGGTTCAGTTGTTGCCAAAATAAAGATTACGTGTTCTGGTGGTTCTTCTAATGTCTTTAATAATGCATTAAATGCACCAGCAGTCATCATATGAACTTCATCGATGATGTATACTTTGTATTTTCCTAAGATAGTTCCATATTTGACTTTGTCAATCAAATCTCTAATTTCATCAACACCATTATTACTAGCTGCGTCGATTTCTAAAACATCTGGATGGGTACCTTCGTTGATAGCTTTACAGTTTTTGCATTCATTGCATTGGCATCCAATTCCGTGCTCACAGTTAAGAGCTTTGGCTAATAATTTTGCCATTGTAGTTTTTCCTGTTCCTCTAGGACCAGCAAAAAGATAGGCATGTGCAATTTTGCCTGTTGTTAATGCATTTCTTATTGTTTTAACAATATGTTGTTGACCAGCAACTTCTTCAAATGTAGTTGGTCGATAAGTACGATATAGAGCTTTATATGCCATTTTATATTCACCTGTTTTGATTATACACAAACCAAGCGTGTCATTAAAGTCTTAATATGAATATTAAAGATAAAAACGATTACTATTTTTAAGAATAATAACATGTGCTACAATACATAAAGCTATAAACGAGGTAATACTATGGAAGAGAGCATGAGACAACGTTTAGAAGTCGCTATTAAAAGGTTGGCGGAAATTGACGAAGAGTTAACAAGCGAGAATGTCATGAAAGACATCGCTCATTTTCGTGAAATTTCTAAAGAAAGAGCAAATCTAGACCCACAAGTAGAAACATATATTAAATATAAAAAGAATGAAGACGAAATTTTAGGCGCCAGGGAAATGGCTAATGATTCTGACCCAGAATTATCAGAAATGGGCAAAGAAGAAGTTAAAAGATTGTTAGCTGAACAAGAAGAGCTTGAAATTAAACTTAAAGAACTTCTTTTACCAAAGGATCCTAATGACGATAAAAACATTATTGTTGAAATTAGAGGTGCTGTCGGTGGTGATGAAGCCAACATCTTTGCTGGCGACCTTTTTCGTATGTATACAAGATATGCTGAATCTCAAGGCTGGAAGATCCAAATTTTAGATGAAAGTCCATCAGAATCTGGCGGTTTTGCGCTAGTTTCGTTCAAAATTAGTGGCAAAATGGTCTTCTCCAAACTCAAATTCGAAAGTGGCGCTCATCGTGTGCAACGTGTCCCACGTACAGAAGCGAGCGGAAGAATCCATACATCAACGGCAACGGTGTTAGTAATGCCTGAAGCCGAAGAAATTGACATCGAGATTAATCCAAGTGATTTACAAATTGATACATACCATTCACAAGGTGCTGGTGGACAAAACGTTAATAAAACAGAATCTGCTGTTCGTATTACCCATATTCCAACAGGTACAGTCGTTGCTTGCCAAACAGAGAAATCTCAAATCCAAAATAAAGAATTGGCAATGCAGATGTTAAGAACAAAGATGTACACCGAAAAACTTGCAAAACAGCAAGAAGAAATCGGTAATGAAAGAAGGTTAAAGATTGGAACAGGTGAAAGATCTGAAAAAGTGAGAACTTATAACTATCCTCAAAACCGTGTTACTGATCATAGAATTGGATTTACAATTCAAAAACTTGATAGAGTCATTGAAGGAGAACTTGATGAGATTATTGATGCTCTCATTCACTATGATCAATCAATGAAAATGGCTGGTGAATAATTGTGCCTACTTATCGCGAAATATACTTTAGTTTATTAAAAGAAAATAACAAATACTTAAACAAAAACGTCATCGTTAGTCTTTTAACAGATGCTAGCAAATTTGATGACAGAATGGTTTTGTATGCAAACTTTGATAAAGAGATAAATGATATTGAACACCTTATGGTGAATGTCGATTTAGTTAAGAAAGGCATGCCTTATCAATATGTTTTAGGGTACAGCTATTTTTTAGGCAATAAAATTGCAGTTAATAAAGATGTTCTTATACCCAGACAAGAGACAGAACAATTAACAGTCGACACTATAGTTTATCTTAGGAAAGCATTTACAAAAAATGAAACTCCAGTAATAGCTGATGTGTGTACTGGTAGTGGTGCAATTGCAAGTGCTATTGAGTACGAAATTCCTAATGCAAAAATTTACGGAACTGATATCTCTTTATATGCTTTAAAGGTAGCAAAAAAGAACACAAAAAAAGTCGAATTCTTTTGTGGAAACTTAATTGATCCGCTGATTGATAAAAAGGTTAAACTTGACGTTCTAATTTGTAATCCTCCTTACATCGAAAATATTAACAATATCGATAAGCAAGTTTGGGATTATGAACCTCATTTAGCTTTAATAGCATCACCTAGTACTAAGTGTTATGAAGAGATCTTTTCGAAGGCTCATTTAGTCATGAAAGAACATTACTTAATGGCTTTCGAGATTGAAGAAGACATGGAAGAAGCGTTGATTAAATTAATGAATAAATATTTAGATGGATGCACTTATCGCTTCCATAAAGATATATATGATAAAACACGTTTTCTTTATATAATAAAGTAGATTGGAGGAATTCTTATGTTAAGAATTGCTATTGGTAGTGATCACGGTGGCGTTGATCAAAAAGATGAAGTAGTTAAGTATTTAGAATCCAATGGATATGAAGTAAAAGATGTGGGAACCAATTCCCATGACTCTTGCCATTATCCTTTATATGGAGCAGAAGTCGGAAGACTTGTTGCTAGTAAAAAATGCGACTTTGGTATTGTGATTTGCACAAGCGGTGAAGGCATAGCTATTGCTGCTAATAAAATTAAAGGCGTACGCTGTGGCATTGCATATAATGATGATGTTGCTCGTTTGATGAGACAACACAATGATGCAAACGTTATCGCGTTTGGCGCCAAATTCATGGATACTCAAGATGTTATAAGAAGAATTAATATCTTCTTAAACACCGAATTTGAAGGCGGAAGACATCAAACTAGAGTAGACATGATCAAAGATTTAGAAAAATAATCTGAGAAAAAAACACGAATTACCCCCTATGTATTAGTAGGGGGTTTTATTATGGATGAATTTTTATGTCCAATATGTGGAAACTCAGATTTAAGATATACAGGCTTAAGAAAAGGGAAAAGATATTGTCGGAAATGTATAACATTTAGAGGACAAGAAGCAACTAACGATTTTAACCAATCTGGGAACTGTGATTATGGTCTTCATTACGAATTATCTCCTGACCAAAAACGTTTGTCTAGCGACCTAGTTTCTAACTTTATTAATGGTATTGATACTTTAGTACATGCTGTATGCGGTTCTGGGAAGACTGAAATAGTGTTAGAAGTTATATCCTACGCGATAAACCACAACCTAAAGGTTGGTTTTGCTGTTCCAAGACGAGATGTCATTAGAGAGCTATTTTTAAGATTCAAATCTATATTTACTAACAATAAAGTAGTCGCTGTTTATGGTGGGCACACTAGATTTTTGGAAGGAGATTTGATTTGTTTAACGACTCATCAACTCTTTAGATATCCACAATATTTTGACTTATTAATACTAGATGAAATTGATGCTTTTCCATATAATGGAAACAATGTTTTGGAAGCATTTTTTAAAAAAGCTGTTCGAGGGCATTATGTTCTACTTTCAGCTACTCCGTCGGCAGAGCAAATTGAGAAATTTAGCAAAAATGAAAAAGCAATCTTGAATTTGAATAAAAGATTTCATAATCATCCCCTTCCTGTACCATCTATTTCCACCCATTCTGGCATAATGAAATACTATTGTTTAATCAGAGAATTGCGGCGTTTTTTAGCAGAAAATAAGCCAATTTTCGTGTTTTCTCCCACAATTGATACATGCGAGCAAACATTTGAAGTAGTGAAATGGTTCTTCCGCAATGTAGATTTTGTCCACTCAAGATGCAGTGATAGGAATGAGAGAATCGACAAGTTCAGAAAGGGAACAACTCGAATATTGATAACGACTGCAGTATTGGAGAGAGGGGTCACTCTGAAAAATTTACAAGTGATTGTCTTTGGAGCGGACCATCCACTGTATACTTCAGCGGCATTAATACAGATTGCTGGTAGGGTCGGTAGGAAAAAGGATGCTCCAGAAGGTGAGGTGATCTTTATTGCCAAGCGGAAAACTGATGAGATGGTTTCAGCCATCCAAGAAATTGAACGAGCCAACAAAAGTTTGTAAGATTTGCTTCTCTGAAATTAAGGATAATTGCCTTCAAAATATTGTTAATCGCGACATCAATGTTTGCCAGCGTTGTTTTCAAGAAATCAAGATGCATTTTTTCAAATTTCAGGTACTTGGATACAGTGCTATATCTATTTATAGATATGATGAAAAGATACAATCTTTGCTCTATCAATTCAAAGGATGCTTTGATTATGAGTTATTTGATGTGTTTTTTGGCCGTATTTTTCGTGAATTGAGACTTAGATATTTAGGGTATGTTATTGTCCCTGTTCCTTCTTACAAACAAGAAGATGAAATTAGAGAATTTAACCATGTTGAAGAGATGTTCAAACCATTAAAACTACCAATTAGACATATACTTTCTAAAACCAAAAGAGTAAAACAAGCAACTAGTTCTACTGAACAAAGGAAAGAAATAAACAAGCATATTGTGTTGATCGATAATTCCGATTTGTCTCAATACAAAATTTTGCTTGTCGATGATGTTTATACTACTGGATCTACAATGAAAGCTTGCATTCGTTTAATCGAAAAATTGCATCCAAGAAAAATCGAAGTTTTAGTAATGTCTAAGACAGAAAATAAGCGATAAAAGAGCAATAGTAATTATTTACTATTTGACACTCTTAATTAATTAAAGTTAGTATATTAAAGCGAATGTTTTACATTCATATATCTATAAAGAAAGGCACAACTATGTTGTTGTGTTGGTAAACACTATGGGATT
>JAEEGL014022228.1_pt1 | contig 22666 bp, 18 predicted proteins | sample 9134231 | NCBI WGS metagenome assembly JAEEGL01 (sample SAMN16246548, study PRJNA631951) | gut metagenome | biome: gut microbiome; feature: rumen; material: fiber-attached | host: Bos | place: Iran: Karaj | collected 2018-10 | reverse complement strand
TTATTATATGCTCGAGGACGCCCTCAGGTATGAAACGCCGAAGGTCGTTATCATGAACGTGCTTGCGATGAAGTACAACGAAAATCAGAGCGAGGCATATAACCGCATAACCCTTGAGGGTATGAAATGGGGAATGCCGAAAGTGAGGGCGATCAAGGCGTCCATGACCGAAGACGAGCGCTTTATGGAATATGTATTCCCGATCCTTCGTTATCATGAGAGGATATTCAGCCTGAACGGCGATGATATAAAATATCTTTTCAAAAGGGAAAAGGTGTCGCATAACGGCTACTATTTAAGAGTTGACTCAAAGCCCGCGGAAAATGTGCCCGGCGGAATGCAGCTTGCCGATTATGCTTTCGGTGACAAGGCATGGGCATATATGGACAGGATCGCGGACCTTTGCGAGGAAAAGGGCATAAGCCTGATACTTGTGAAAGCGCCGAGCCTCTATCCCTACTGGTATGACGAGTGGGAAAAGCAGATAGAGGATTATGCGGAGAAAAGAGACCTTAAATACATAAACTATCTGGAACTGATCGATGAGACGGGGCTGGATCTCTCCACGGATACATATGACGGCGGACTTCATCTGAACCTATACGGCGCGGATAAGATAACGACGCATCTCGGACGGGTGCTGTCCGAAGAATACGGACTTTCCGACAGACGGGGCGAGAGTGAGCTTTCGGCAGCCTGGGAGGAAAAGATCCGCTTTTACGAAGAGGATATAAGCAAAAAGAAGACCGCATATGCGGATAATGTGCCAAAAGCCACATCGACTCCCGGAGCGAAGGCTCCGGAAGCAAAGACGGAAGGATATACTTTTGTTTACGGCGGAGTGAGTCTGTATATGGATGCGGGCGCGGATGTGCTTAAGACGCTTTCAGGTTGTATGAGCGTTTACGAAGCACCGAGCTGTGCTTTTGAAGGCATGGACAGGGTGTATGACTACGGCAGTTTTGAGGTCGATACCTATGAGATTGCGGGTCTGGAATATATTTCCGCAATTCTGTTTAAAGATGACCTTGCGGAAACGGCCGAAGGGGCATATATTGGAATAAGTGAAGGAGAACTTGCTTCACTTTACAACGACGGTATCAGGGACGGAAACAGCCTGACCTTTGAAAAAGGCGGGATGAGACTCAGATTCTTCCTTGCAAACGGCGAGGTCTCCCAGATACAGTATTTATCAAACATTTTAGATTAAAGAGGGAAGCTATGGACGAATTATTGAACATTTTATCGGAACTTCACCCGGATGTGGATTTTGAAGAGGAGGATATGCTGGTTGACGACGGCATTATCGATTCATTCGATATCGTGACCATCGTTTCCGAGATCCAGGAAAGAATGGATGTTGTGATCGGAGCAAAGTATATCACTCCCGAAAACTTCAATTCCGCCGAGGCGCTCTATGATTTGATCGAGCAGATCAGGGAAGAGGAAGCTTAGGAATGTATTTTACCTCCTATGAATTCATAGGCTTCATGGCAGTCACGCTGGTGCTGTACTATCTCATACCAAAACGGGCGCAGTGGATGCTGCTTCTTGCGGCAAGCGCTGTGTTCTATGCCCTGAACGGTGTTGCGGCCCTTTTTTGGACCGTGGGGACGGGGTTGACGGTCCATTTTTCCGCTTTGCTGCTGGATAAGCTGATCAAAGACGGAAAGGCTGCATTAAAGGAAAATGAAGCCCTGACAAAAGAAGAAAAAGCAGGGATCAGGCGGAAATATGCCAATCGGAGAAATCTGACGATCGCTCTGTGCCTGACTTTGAACATAGGAGCGCTGGCTTTTGTGAAAGTCAGCGGACTTTTTGCTGTTCTGGGCATATCATATTATACTCTCCGCGCCATAGGCTATCTCGTGGATGTTAACAGAGGTTCGGTGAAGGCGGAGCGAAACTTCTTCAGGTTTATGCTCTATCTGTCATTTTTCCCGGTGGTCATCCAGGGTCCTTTGACCGACTACGGCAAACTCACCGAGACCTTGTACGGAGAGCATAGATTCTCATGGGAAAACATCGGGCGCGGACTCTTAAGGGTTCTTTGGGGATTCTTCAAGAAACTCGTGCTTGCGGACAGGGTATTTGTGGCTGTTTCCGCAATAGTTGAGAACGAGAGCAGTTTCAGAGGCCCGTGGGTGCTTGTCGGAATGGCGCTCTATACACTTGAATTGTATGCCGACTTTACGGGAGGCATAGACATAACCATAGGCATATCAGAGATGCTCGGCATAAGGGTTCAGGAGAACTTCGACCGTCCGTTCTTTTCGCCTTCGGTCAAGGAATACTGGCGGCACTGGCATATATCCATGGCCGCATGGTTCAGGACATATCTGTTCTATCCGATCTCTGTATGCCCGCCGATGAAAAAGCTTCTGAAGTTCACAAGGAAGCATTTCGGCGAAAAAGCCGGAAAGAGGATACCGGTCTATATCTCGTCGGCGATCGTATGGTTTGCGACGGGGCTATGGCACGGGCCGGCTGCAAATTATATCACATGGGCCATGCTGCACTTCGCTATCCTTATGATATCGGAGGAACTGGAGCCACTGTACGAGACATTTCATAAAAAATGTGCCTGGGCTTCGTCAAAGCCTTACCGCGTGTTTATGAGCCTTCGCACACTGTTCATAGTGAGTGCGCTTATGCAGTTTGACATATTCACGTCCGTACCGCTGTACTTCAAGCGGCTTGCGTCCGTATTCACTCCGGGCACCGCGGTTTTCTCAGACCTTGGACTGAATCCGTATGACTGGGCGATACTCTTGGTTGGAACGCTTATGATGTTTGCGGTAAGCCTTCTTAAGGGCGACGGATCCTTCTCGGAAAAGCTTTGGCAAAAGCCGTATATATGCAGAACGGCGGCGTTCGCGGGACTCTTCCTTGCGGTCATACTGTTCGGTATGTACGGTCCCGGCTATGATGCGGGCCAGTTCATATATACAAGGTTTTAATAAGTCGGAAGATAAGGAAACCTCATTCTTGAAGGGGTTGCGCTTATATGTTATAATCAAATTTAACTCAGCAAAAATACAGTTTACGAGGAATATATTATGGAAAAGATCATACTTACGGGGGACAGACCTACAGGAAAATTACACATAGGACACTATATCGGATCGCTTAAGAGAAGAGTCGAGCTTCAGAATTCGGGCGAGTTTGACAAGATATTCATTATGATAGCGGATGCTCAGGCGCTCACGGACAATTTCGAGAATCCGGAGAAGGTGCGCCAGAATATCATCGAGGTTGCGCTCGACTATCTGTCGGTCGGACTCGATCCCGCGAAGAGCAATCTCTTTATACAGTCGCAGATACCGGAGCTTACCGAGCTCACATTTTTCTATATGAATCTGGTTACGGTTTCGAGATTGCAGAGAAATCCCACCGTTAAGTCGGAAATACAGATGAGGAATTTCGAAGCGAGCATACCCGTCGGCTTTTTCAACTATCCGATAAGCCAGGCAGCGGATATCACCGCATTCAAGGCGACAACCGTTCCCGTGGGCGAGGATCAGCTTCCCATGATAGAGCAGACAAAGGAGATCGTTCATTCCTTCAACAGGATCTACGGCGAGACACTTGTCACGCCCGAAGCCCTTATACCGAAGAACGGCGCGCAGGGCAGACTTCCCGGCGTTGACGGCAAGGCAAAGATGAGCAAGTCACTCGGAAACTGTATTTATCTCTCGGACAGTGCGGATGCTGTTAAAGAGGCGATAATGAAGAGAATGTATACGGATCCTCTTCACATAAATGTTGCCGATCCCGGACATATCGAAGGAAATATGGTATTCACATATCTCGACGCATTCAGTAATCAGGCACAGCTTGAAGCATATCTTCCCGGATATGCAAATCTTGACGAGGTCAAGGAGCATTACAAGAGAGGCGGTCTCGGCGACGTAAAGCTCAAGAAGTTCCTGATCAATGTGCTTGAGGACGAACTTGCTCCCATCCGTGCAAGACGTGCCGAGTACGAGAAGGATATCCCCGGTGTATACGAGATCCTCAAGAAAGGCACCGAGGCTGCACACGAGGCGGCGGCAAAGACAATGAGCGAAGTTAAGGCCGCAATGAAGATCAATTACTTTGACGATATCGACCTGATCAAAGAGCAGGCAGAGAAGTATAAATAGGATGTACAATGCTTAAATATCTTTTGTTTGACGCAGACGAAACAATATTTGACTTTTTAAGGGCTGAAAAAACAGCCCTTAAATTGGCTTTTGGGGATTGTAACATACCCTTTAAGGATGAGTATGTTCCGCTATATTCCGAAATGAATGCAAAAATGTGGAAAAGGCTCGAAAGGAAGGAGATCACGAAGCAGGAACTCATACATTCGAGGTTTTCGTCACTGTATGAGCTGATCGGGATAGAGGGGCAGGACCCGGACCTAATGAGGGTCGCCTACCAGAAGAGGCTTTCGGAGCAGGCGTTTCTCCTGCCGGGCGCGCTTGAACTCCTTAAGAACCTTTCCAAAGATTATAAGATATATCTCATAACCAACGGACTTAAGACCACGCAGAGCTCAAGGCTTGCGGCATCGGGGATAGAGCCTTATCTTTCGGGCGTGTTCATATCCGAGGAAGTCGGCTATGAAAAGCCGGACAGAAGATATTTCGAAAAGGTTAAGGAGAGCATTCCGGGATTTAAGGAGGAAGAGGCACTTGTGATCGGCGACAGCCTGACTTCGGATATCCTCGGCGGCAACAATGCGGGGATCAGGACCGTGTGGTACAACGCAAAGGGGCAGAAGAACAATACTAAGGCGGTGCCATATCGGGAAATAGGAAAGCCGGAGGAGATATACGGGGTTCTTGCTCAATTTTCTTAACAATTACTTAAATTGACTTACAGGTTGTTAAGTGGTAAAATCTAACAGAATTTCGAATTTATACTAAAATGTAAACAGGTTATGCAGGGAGAATCATTTCAAATGAAGACGGCCATAGTAACGGACAGTAACAGCGGTATCACCCAGAATGAAGCGAAAGAACTGGGAATTTTTGTACTTCCCATGCCTTTTTTTATAAACGAGGAGTTATTTTACGAAGACATCACCCTGACGCAGGAGGAATTCTATGAGAAACTGCTTCAGGATGCCGACATAAAGACCAGCCAGCCTTCTCCCGGAGAAGTTATGGATATGTGGGACAAGGTGCTGGCGGAATATGACGAGCTGGTTTACATCCCCATGTCCTCGGGACTCAGCAAGTCCTGCGAGACCGCATATATGCTTTCGAACGATTATGAGGGCAAGGTTTATGTGGTTGACAATCAGAGGATATCGATCACGATGAGAAGATCGATATATGACGCGATGGAGATGGTGAAGCGCGGCAAGACCGGTGCCGAGATCAAGAGGAAGCTTGAGGAAGAAAAGCTTGAATCCAGCATCTACATCACCCTTGAAACGCTCAAGTACTTAAAGAAGGGCGGAAGGATCACCCCCGCGGCTGCGGCCATCGGAACGGTCCTTAACATCAAGCCCGTTCTTCAGATCCAGGGACAGAAGCTGGACGCATATACAAAGGTAAGAGGCAAGGAACCCGGCAGAAAGAAGATGCTCGAGGCGATCCGCAAAGACCTCGATACGAGGTTTGCGGACTTTAAGGGACAGATGCATCTGGACCTTGCATATTCCGGAAACTACGAGGAAGCGCAGGACTGGAAGCGTCAGGTTATCGAAACCTTCCCCGAATTCGCGGATGATATGCATATGGACGCGCTTTCGCTTTCCGTATCCTGCCATATAGGACATGGTGCGCTTGCGATCGCGGTTTCAAAAAGCGTATATTGACAGCATTAAGGAAAGAATATGTACAAACTGATATGCAAAGATAAAAATGCAAAACGCGGCGAATTCAAGACCGTTCACGGAACGATACAGACACCCGTGTTTATGAATGTCGGGACAGTGGGAGCCATAAAGGGCGCCGTTTCCACAATGGACTTAAAGGAGATCGGCACTCAGGTGGAGCTTTCCAATACATACCACCTTCATGTGCGCCCCGGCGACGAAGTCGTAAAGAAAATGGGCGGTCTTCACAAGTTTATGAACTGGGACAGGCCGATACTTACGGACTCCGGCGGATTTCAGGTGTTTTCGCTTGCCGGACTCAGGAAGATCAAAGAAGAGGGCGTGACCTTCAATTCACATATAGACGGACGCAAGATATTCATGGGACCGGAGCAGAGCATGCAGATCCAGTCGAATCTCGCATCGACGATCGCGATGGCCTTTGATGAGTGCCCTTCAAGCCGCGCGGAACGCGATTATATACAGAAGTCCGTGGATCGTACCACCAGATGGCTCGTAAGGTGCAAGGATGAGATGGCGCGGCTTAATTCCCTCGAAGACACGATAAATAAGAACCAGATGCTTTTCGGAATCAACCAGGGCGGCGTGTTTGACGACATAAGGATCGAGCACGCAAAGAGGATATCCGAGCTTGATCTTGACGGATATGCGATCGGCGGACTTGCGGTAGGCGAGACGCACGAGGAGATGTACCGTGTGATCGAGAGCGTGACTCCTTATCTTCCTTTGGAAAAGCCCACATATCTTATGGGCGTCGGAACTCCCGAAAACATACTTGAGGCGGTGGAGCGCGGCGTGGATTTCTTCGACTGTGTTTATCCTTCGAGAAACGGAAGACACGGAAACGCATATACAAACCACGGCAAGATGAACTTAAACAATGCGAGATACGAGCTGGACGACAGACCGCTTGATGAAAAGTGCAACTGTCCCGCATGCAGGAATTACAGCAGGGCATATATCAGACACCTTATGAAAGCCGGCGAGATGCTCGGTATGAGACTTCTCGTCACACACAACCTTTATTTCTACAACCACCTTATGGAAGAGATAAGGGAGGCGATCGAGCAGGGAAGATATTCGCAGTTCAAGAATGAAAAGATAGATGCTATGAGAAACGGGGAGGACTAAAATCCTCCGGGTTATATTTTTTTAATTGACTTTATGGCGAATACGTTGTAAAGTAAAGCCCGTTAACACAAAAATCCGGGGTTACCCAATATAAGAGAGGTTTATGTAATGGATATTTTCAGCGTAATACTTACCGAGAGCGGCGCTTCTTTTGCAGGCGGCATTCCGATGTTGATCTTTTATCTTGTTATGATCGGCGGTCTTATGTACTTCATGATCTATCGTCCTCAGAAGAAGCAGCAGAAGCAGCAGGACGAGCTTATGAATTCACTTGAGATCGGCGACAGCGTATGCACTACAGGCGGTTTCTACGGCGTAGTCATCGATAAGGTCGATGAGAACGTTATCATCGTTGAGTTCGGAAGCAACAAGAACTGCCGTATTCCCATGAAAAAGACTGCTATCGTAGAGGTTGAGAAGCCTTATGATCCCGCAGTTGCAAACAAGGAAACATCCACTTCACCCGAAGATGCAAAGAAGTCGGGCAAGAAGGAAGAAACAAAGTAAGTTCTAAAAATAAAATATATACGAGGTGCTTCAAAATGAAGAAAAGATTTCTCATTTGCTTAGTTGCGCTCAGTGTACTTTGCGGTTGCGGCAAAGACGCGAGAGTGCAGGAAGGAGGCGCCGACAATAACACACCGGCTATGGGCGGAAGCCTTACGGTCGGCATAACACAGGATTTAGACAGTCTTGACCCACACGTTGCAGTTGCGGCAGGAACCGACGAAGTTCTGTTCAACATCTTTGAAGGGCTTGTAAAGCCCGACGAAAAGGGAAACATGATCCCTGCGGTAGCGGAGAGCTACTCGGTATCGGAGGACGCGAAGACATATACTTTCAAGCTTCGCGACAATGTTAAATTCCATAACGGAGATGTTGTAACAACTGAAGACGTGGTTTACTCTTTAAGAAGATGTGCCGGGTTCGCAGACGCGTTAGATCCTAATGTGCTTGTGGAGTCGGCACTTTCCATTGTTACGGACATATATGCTCCGGACAACAAAACGGTTGTTCTGACCCTTTCCGAGGCGAACACCGAGCTGATCTACTACCTTAACGGCGCGATCATACCGAAGAACTACAAGGATCAGGCTACGGCTCCGATAGGAACGGGCCCGTTCAAGTTCGTGTCATATGCGCCGCTCCAGAGCTTTGTCATCGAGAAGAACAATGACTACTACGGCACAAAGCCCTATCTTGACAAGGTAACTTTCAAGATCTTCGCAAATGTCGACGCTGCATTTATGGAACTTCTGGCAGGTTCGGTCGACATTATGACACAGCTTCAGGCAGATCAGACAAAACAGCTTGAGAGTAAGTACAATATCGTGGGCAGCAATTACAATCTTGTGCAGGCACTGTTCCTGAACAACGATTTCGAGCCCTTCAGAAATGCGGACGTCCGCCGCGCTCTCTGCTATGCGGTTGACAGAGATGAGATCAACCGTATGATATCCGAAGGTCAGGGCAGCCTCATCGGCAGCGGTATGTTCCCGGGACTTGCAACATTCTTTGCAAGCGATCTTGTGGATCATTACAGCTATGATCCCGAGAAGGCAAAGGCTCTGCTTGCTTCCGCAGGTTACAGCGACCTGAGCTTTACGATCAGGATCCCTTCGGCATATGATTCCCATGTGGCTACCGGACAGATCATAGTCGAGCAGCTGAAGAAGGTCGGAGTTACCGCAAAGATCGAGACGATCGAGTGGTCCGCATGGCTTTCCGATGTTTACAGAAACAGAGAGTTCGAAGCGACGATCATCGGTCTTGACGCAAACCTTGCGCCTTCGGATATCTTAAAGAGATACAGGACCACCGCTTCCAACAACTTTATCAATTATAAGAATCCGGATTTTGATGTGGCTTACAGATCGGGACTTACCGCGCTTGACACCGAGAGCAAGGTTAAATACTATCATAAGTGTCAGGAACTTCTGACAAACGATGCGGCTTCCGTATTTATTCAGGATCCCGCACAGCTCACAGCCGTAAAGAAGGGACTGGCCGGATATACGCCTTATCCCGTTTACGTATTTGACGCATCAAAGATCTACTATACCAAATAAACAGCGGCAGATACCGCTCATCACCGTCTTTTCGGGGAGGTTGCAGATGAAGTATGTCATAAAGAAAATCGCATCGCTTGTGATTACGCTTTTGATCATATCATTTGTGACCTTCCTTGCTTTTTCCGTGATCCCCGGAGATGCTGCGGCATCAAAGCTCGGAATGGACGCGACCGAGGAACAGGTCGAGGCTCTTCGTGAGGCAATGGGACTTAACGATCCCGTGCCCGTAAAGTATGTGAGATGGCTCGGCAATGTCCTTAAAGGTGATTTCGGGGATTCATACAGATACAATATGCCCGTTACACAGCTGATCTCCGACAGGCTCGGCGCAACACTGGGACTCGCGTTTTTATCGCTTGCGCTGATCCTCGTGCTTTCGGTTCCGCTGAGCCTCCTCAGTGCCGCAAAGCCGAACGGAGCGGTGGATAACGTACTCACTGTTCTTACGCAGATCGGAATGGCTGTCCCCCAGTTCTTCCTGGGCATAGTGCTTACGCTTGTTTTCGGCATACTGCTGTCCTGGTTCAATACAGGCGGCTATGTTAATCCGAAGGAAGACTTCGGAGGATTTTTGAGATTTATGCTGCTTCCCGCCATATCCGTGGCGATCCCGAAGCTTTCGATGATGGTGAAATACCTGCGTGACTGCATCGTATCCGAGAAGAAGAATGATTATGTCCGCACGGCGAAGGCAAAGGGCAACGGCGAAGCAGCCATATTGTTCGGTCATGTTCTTAAAAATGCCGTGATCTCCGCCATCACGTTTTTCGCGATGATAGCGGCGGAGGCTTTTGCGGGAAGCATAGTTGTGGAGCAGGTATTCGGCATACCGGGACTCGGCCGTCTTCTGGTCAATTCCATTTCAAACCGTGACTTTCCCGTAGTAAACGCCATCGTTCTTTATATGGCGGCGCTGGTTGTCGTTATGAACACACTGGCGGATATTTCCTATCGTATAGTTGATCCGAGAGTTTCGAGGGCTGATTAAGGTTTAATGATGAGGATAAAACTTCTTAGAGGACCCAAAATGCATACAAAGTCTTACAGAGCGGGACTCATAATGGTGGCGGTGATACTGCTGCTTGCCGTTGTGGGCCTGTTTTGGACGCCCTATGATGTGAATGAGATGAGCTATTCCTTAAAGAACAGCGCTCCATCCCTGCTTCATCCCTTCGGAACGGATAATTTCGGCCGCGACATCCTGAGCCGCGTAATGCAGGGAGCATCGCTGTCCTTTCTTATCGCGATAGCGGTGGTCGGAACGGGCACGGTGGTCGGAACCTTCATCGGCGCGTTGACCGGGTATTTCGGAGGAGTGGTCGATGCTGTGCTTATGCGGGTGAACGATGCTCTTTCGGCCTTCCCGAACGTCCTGCTCGCACTTGTAATAATCGCCGTTATCGGAAACGGCAAGTACAACCTGATACTTGCTCTCGGCATAGTCTTCATACCGAGTTATGTCAGAGTAGTGAGAGGAGAGGTATTAAAACAGAAAGAACTGGATTATGTGAAGAATATGAAGCTTATGGGAGCCTCTGACTTTCATATAATCTTTGCGGATATATTGCCTAACATAAAAACAGCGCTGACGGCTTCGGTTCTGATCGGATTTCAGAACGCCGTCCTGTCCGAAGCGGGCATGAGCTACTTGGGACTGGGCGTTACACCTCCTGATCCGAGCCTCGGCCGTATGCTTTCGGAAGCGCAGAGCTGTCTGATCTTCGCGCCCTGGTATGCGATCGCGCCGGGACTTACCATATTGTTTCTCACTTTAGGATTGGGATTTATTTCGCATGGACTTGCTGAGCATTAAAAAACTGAATATCTCGGTTGACGTTCCGGGCGGTGAAAAAAGGCTTGTCCGGGATGTGAGTTTTGATGTGAAAAAAGGCGAGATCCTTGGCCTTGTGGGCGCTTCGGGATCGGGAAAGAGCCTCACCTCGATGTCGATCGGACATATTCTGCGTAACGACTATAAGGTGAGCTTCGAAGAGCTGCTCTTTGACGGGCGGCGCCTCGATCTTATGAGCGAAAAGGAACTCTGCAGGGTCAGGGGAAAAGAGATAGCATATGTCTTTCAGGAACCGATGACCTCCCTGAATCCGCTGATAAGGATCGGCAAGCAGGTGGAAGAGCCGCTGAACATACACGGCATAACCTTTGCATCAAAGGAAGAGAAGAAGGCGGCGGTAAAGAAAGCCCTTAAGGAAGCGGGCCTTGAGCCGACGGACGACCTCTTGAAAGCATATCCTCACCAGCTGTCCGGAGGACAGAGACAGAGAGTTATGATCGCGATGGCCTTTATATGCGATCCGTTGCTTCTCGTGGCGGACGAGATCACGACCGCGCTTGATGTCGACACGACAAATGTTATCGCGGAGCTTCTTATGGAAAGAAGAAAACGCTCCGGAACCTCCATCATTTTCATATCCCACGACACAAAGCTCGTGGAGAGGGTATCCGACCGCATACTTCATATGAAGAACGGAGAAATGATCGAGAACCGGCCGCTGAATACCGCTGCGTCGGAGGAGAGCGATACAAAGGACAGGCAAAGCGAGGCGGAAAGCGTCACTCCGGAACCTGAGAAAAAGGAAGCCGGAAAGGTTATACTGAACGTAAAGGATCTGTCGTTTGCATATGCGGACAGGAGCATTTTGGGAAAGGTGACCCTGAAGCCCGTATTAAGCAACGTGAGTTTCAAACTCCATGAGGGAGAGACCCTCGGAGTTGTCGGAAAGAGCGGCTCGGGAAAGTCGACTCTGGTAAAGACCGTGAGCGGACTGCAAAAGCCCGGAGGCGGAAGCATAGAATATGCAAAGGGATACGAATTCCCGCAGATGGTGTTTCAGGATCCATATTCAAGCTTAAATCCCGCAAGATCGGTCGGCCGCATCCTTTATGAAGCGATAAGGATGGGTGAAAGACGGGCTGCGATGAAAGGCTGCAAACACAAGGTTTCACGTACTGCCGCAAGGCAAACGGTCTTCGACATGCTAAAAAGTGTTGACTTAAATTCGGAAATAGCGTATCGTAGGATAAGCGAACTTTCGGGTGGGGAAAGACAGCGTGTAGCCATTGCAACTGCCCTTATCACAAGGCCCGGCATAGTTATCCTGGACGAACCTGTGTCTGCTATCGATGCAAATGTTCAGGAACAGATACTGACGCTGTTGAAGAAACTGAAACAGACCTTTGGCTGCTCATACATCTTTATCTCACACGACCCGGAGGTTATCGCAAAAATCTGCGACAGGGTTTTGGTTATAGAGAATGGCGGAATCAAAGAAAAAGAAAGATAAGAGTGCCGGATTTATCCGGCAGTATATAGGGCGGCACAAGATCGCATATTTCTTCGGTCTTGTGGCGCTTTTTGTTGTGGACTACGTTAACCTTTTCGTGCCACAGTACACGGGTGAGATAGTGGACGGACTGACCGCGGGAACGCTTGACAAAAGCGGACTTTTTGCGCTGATCTTCCGCATCCTCGGCATAGGCTTTATCATTATGGCCATGCGTTTTTTGTGGAGATACACGCTCTTCGGCTCCTGCAGGAAGATCGAATATGAGATCCGCGTGGACCTCTACAAGCATCTTTCGAAGCAGTCGGTGAACTTCTTCAACAATAACAAGACCGGCGATCTTATGAGCTATTTCACGAACGACCTCGGTGCGATCCGCCAGGCTGTCGGTATGGCCGTGATCTCCACTTTTGACGCCAGCGTAATGACGGTAATGGTGCTGATCAAGATGGCGGTATATGTCAACCTGTCCCTTACCGGGCTTGCTGTCATCCCGATGATACTGATACTGATCGGCGGTGTTAAATACGGCTCTGAGATAGAGAAGCGTTTTGACGAGAAGCAGGCAGCGTTTTCAAAAATGTCCGACAAGGTGCAGGAGAGCATATCCGGCATCCGCGTCATAAAGGCGTTTGTCCGCGAGAAAGCGGAACTTGAGAGCTTCGCGGAGACCAACGCATACAATAAAAAGATGAACTTAAGGATCGTGAGCCTTATGGCGGTCGTAATGCCGCTTCTTGACCTGCTCATCGGTCTTTCGAGCGTAATCACGCTTTTGTTCGGCGGTTGGCTCGTAGTTAACGGACAGCTTTCGCCCGGCCGTTTTGTGGCTTTCACCACATATATCGGTATGCTGGTGTGGCCTATGATCGCAATGGGCGATGCCATAACGAGCTTCTCTCAGGGCATTGCGTCAATGAAGCGTATCGGATCGATCTTCAAGGTGGAACCCGAGATCAAAGACACTGAGAAAACGGATATGACCATAACCGGTCTCGATGGAGAGATAGAATTCAAAAACCTTACTTTTAAGTACCGCGAAGGCCTTCCCGAAGTGCTTTCGGGCATAGATATAAAAGTTCCGGCAGGATCTTCCCTTGCGATCATCGGAAAGACAGGCTGCGGAAAGAGCACTATAGCAAATCTGTTGCTTCATATGCACAATGTCGAAGACGGTCAGATCTTCTTCGACGGGCATGACATAAACACGATCCCCTTAAATGTCTTAAGGTCGAAGATCGCATATGTCCAGCAGGACAGTTTCCTCTTCTCCGACACGCTGCAGACCAATATCGCGTTCGGAAAACGTGAATTCAAGCCTGTGCCCAGAAATAAGCGCATTGATAATAAGATCGTGTTGAATAAGAACGACAGCATGGAAGCATATCTGGAGGCTGAGTTTGCAAGGCGTGAGAGCGCTGCGGACAAGGCATATGACGATCTTGACGAGGTAAAGGAAGCCGCAAAGGCAGCATGCATACATGACAATATAATGGAATTCCCGAAGGGCTATTCGACCATGGTCGGCGAACGCGGCGTTACGGTTTCCGGCGGACAGAAGCAGAGAAGCTCGATCGCGCGCGCCCTTATGAAGGATTCCGCTATCCTCATCCTCGATGATTCGCTGTCGGCGGTCGATACGGATACCGAGGAGCAGATCCTTTCCAACCTTAAAAAGAACAGGGCGGGAAAGACCACGATCATAATCGCTCACAGGATATCCACGATCGAGCACTGCGACAGGATCGCTGTGCTGGATGACGGAAAGATCGTTGAGTACGGAAGCCACGCGGAGCTTGTGAAACTCGGCGGTCAGTATGCAAAGCTTTACGAAAAGCAGAAGCTTGAAGAAGCACTTGCGGATTGATCCCCGGTGGACTCTTGGGGACGGGGTCAGGGGTTCAATTTTTAGCTTCAGTTTTTGAGAACGGCCCGGTTTTTCGGGAAATAAATGCGTTATAGGAATCATATAAAATGGAAAACGTAGAGAAAAAACAGAAGAAAAAGTCTGTGTTTTTCAGACTGTTAAAATATGCGGTACCTTATGCGGGACAGCTGGCTCTGGCGCTCTTTTTGGTGCTGGCCATAACTGCGCTGGACCTGTACAGACCTGTGATACTGGGAAATGTGGTGGATATTTTTTCTGAGTCGGGAGATTTTGACGCTGTCAAAGAATATGCCATAAGATATCTGATCACCATTGTGCTGATCTTCGCCTGCAACTTTGCCCAGACCTGGATCCTGGCCCTTACGGGACAGAAGATCATATACAACGTGCGCCAGCAGGTGTTTGAACATGTGCAGTCCTTGTCACTGAGGTTTTTCGATATTACTCCGGTGGGCAGGATCGTGACCCGTGTCACAAACGACGTCGAAGCATTGAACGAGATGTTTACGCAGGTGCTTATCAGCCTTATCAAGAGTTCCGTCAAGATCATAGGTCTTGCCGTAGTTATGCTTGTACTCGATGTGAAGCTTGCGCTACTTGGTTTTGCGCTGGTTCCGGTGATCGCCGTGCTGACATATTTCTTCCGCTCGGTTTCAAGAACCACATACAAGATAGTACGCACAAAGCTCACGGCTCTGAACACCTATCTTTCCGAGCATCTTTCGGGTATGAAGGTGATACAGACCTTTGCAAAGGAAAATGCGAAGAACGCGGAGTTCAACGACAGGGCAGAGGATCTTTACCATGCTTCCTTCCGCGAGATGATGGTATTTGCGATATTCAGACCGGCTATGTACATCCTGTCGATCTTCGCTATGGTGACGATCTTAAGCGCCGGCGGAGTGGATGTGCTTCAGGGAACGATAACGGTCGGAACGCTTTACATTTTCTACAATTACATAACACAGTTCTTTGAGCCCATACAGGCGCTCGCGGAGCAGTTCGGAACGCTGCAGCAGTCCGTTGCTTCCGCAGAGAAGATATTCACGCTCCTGGACGATGACACAAAGATCAAGGAAAGCCTGAACCCGAAGGAGATCGGGCAGGTAAAGGGCAAGATCGAATTCTCGCATGTATGGTTTGCATATAACGAGGAGGACTGGATACTTAAGGATGTTTCCTTTGTCATAGAACCCGGCTCAAGCGCGGCATTTGTCGGAGCGACCGGAGCGGGAAAATCCTCGATCCTTAACCTTATCGGAAGGTATTACGACATACAGAGGGGCTCCATCAAGATAGACGGAGTGGACATAAAGGATATTAAGATCTCCGATCTCAGACATGCGATCGGGCAGGTACAGCAGGATGTCTTCCTTTTCACCGGCGATATTAAGAGCAATATCAGCCTTAAAAACAAGGATATCAGTGACGAAGATATCGTGAAGGCGGCCAAAACGGTAAATGCCGACGGTTTCATATCGAGACTCGAGCATGCATATGACGAGTACGTCACGGAACGCGGCTCCACCTTCTCGGCGGGAGAGCGTCAGCTTATAAGCTTTGCGAGAACGCTTGCATATGATCCTGCGATACTGGTGCTTGACGAAGCGACCGCAAACATTGATACCGAGACCGAGAGCCTGATCCAGGAGGCGTTAACGCGTCTGATGAAGGGAAGAACGTCCATTATGGTGGCGCACCGCCTTTCAACCATACAGCATGCGGACAAGATCATGGTAATGCATGACGGACGGCTGGTAGAGCAGGGCAATCACAAGGAGCTGATCGCCAAAGAGGACGGCTATTATAAGAAACTCTACGAGATACAGTTGGAAAATCAGGGTTGAAACCCGGATACGGTTTTTACGTCTTATATTATGAAGCATAATTGATCCGTATGAAAGGGAGGCGCCGTCATGGCGCAGACATGACACTATAATGCGCCGACCGTCCGGGCAAGATTGCGCAGCAATCGTGCCGTTACCTATTATACGAGGGAGGTATGATCATGAAGAAAATGTTCCGGATATTGCTCGTTGCGGCATCTGCTGTGCTTATGGCGGGATGCGGATCGTCCGTATATACGAAAGATGTTGCGGATTATCTGAGCGATGCAAGAGTTGAAAGCAGTGCGCTTTCATTCTATGTTTATGACGGAAGTACCACGACTTCCAGAATACTGTTTGAAGAGGAGCAGGAGAAGGAAATACTCGAGTATCTGTCAAAGATCAAGTCAACGCCTGTCGAGGACTGGGCTCCATCCAAGAGTGATGTGCCTTTCTATGGCATTTCCATCGGAGGGGAAGACCACTATATAGATATGCTGCTCACGGGAACGTATGCGATCCTGGGCGACGGAAGAACCTATGAATTTAACTGCGGTGACCTTTCGAGCTTCGTCGGGAAATATGCATGGAAGGAAACCGGCTATATGGGCGGTGTGCATATGCCCTGCAGCTATTATGTTATGCTGGGACAGACCGGATGGAAAAAGGAGTTCATGGTCGAGAGCAACATTTATACGACCGATCGTGTCAATATGAACCTTATCGCCAAGGACGGAGACGTGCTTGAGCTTGAGATCACGAACAACATGGGTAAGGACTGGGGATTCGGAGAACACTGGTATCTGGAAGTATACCTTGACTATGCATGGTATAAGGTGCCTACCAAGAAGGAACAGGCTTTTAACGACATCCTGAACATACTTGCAATGGGAAAGTCACAGACAAGAAAGTATGATCTCGGGATCTTCGGGGATATCCCTTCGGGCCGGTACAGGCTGATAATAGAGAGCTCAGAGCCTGCGGCATATGAATTTATGATATAAAAAAGAGACCGTTTTTACGAAAAATCGTAGAAACGGTCGTTTTTTTATTTGTCCGAACCACCTGTTCTGTAATTCGTGAGCCTTTGGGCGCCGTCCGCCGTTTTCGGTGTTATGATGACATGGCTGACGGGAGTATCGGCTTCGGACTCGTTTACAATTGTTTCTTCAGAAATGTTCGCACCCGGTATCTCGCCGATGATCGTGTCTTTATCGGACGTTACATGTATCATCTTAAAGGCAAATAAGAACATTGCGATAATAAAGCCGAGGAAGAGCCAGAGGCTTCCGAGAGTTGTGGAAAAGTCGTAGATGCCGTGAAGCAGTGTGGGCATAAATACCGCAAGTATGCGGAAGAAGAGGGAAGCACCTTCGTTGTCACGGCCTTGGTATTTCTTGGCTATGCCGTAGAAGACGCCCATGAATATGCCGAAGCTCGCATGCCCGGGAATGGCTGTAACGGCACGGATAAGGGCGGTTTTAATGCCTCCGTCTATGATATACAGGAAGTTTTCCAGGATCGCAAATCCGAGGGATGTGAAGACCGCATATACAACGCCGTCGTATGTACAGTTGAAATTTATGTTCTTCCATGTTGCCTTCTTCATAAGGATATATTTGAAGAATTCCTCGGAAAGAGCGACCACGATAAGATACTTCCAGAAGTTCGCCTGTATTTCGGAAGCAAAGGGGATGCGTTCGAAGATCATACCACCGAGCAGTTCCGATCCGACCGCAAATACCGCCGACAAAAAGCCCATCAGAACAAGTTTTAAGAGTAGGCCGCCGGGTTCGCGTTCTGTGCGGTCTTTCCGATAGACATAGACCAGTATGAATATGGCGGGAAGAGAAGCCGCGCCTATGAGCAGCATGGCAAGCGTTCCTATGATCATGATATACCTCCGGATGAGTTATGAAGATGAACATATATATAGTAGCATTTTTGTGGGGAAGGGGCAAGAACCAACGGGGACGTTTCATTTTGGCTGTGCACAGCCAAAATGAAACGTCCCCGTTGGCTCCCGTTGGTTCTTGCGAAAACACGGCCTTTATTGTATAATCATACCGCTGTCGCGCCGATGCGCAATTCAAAAAAGAAAGAGGTCACATATGGCAGAAGAATTAAAGAAACGCAGCGAAGTCGCTGTTGAAAACACATGGAAACTTGAAGACATATACAAAGACAAGGCCGAATGGGAGGCTGAACTTAAGGAGATCGAGAAGATCGTCGGCAGGATCGAGAGCATGAAGGGAAAACTCTGCGAAAGCGGTAAGTCACTTTATGCTTATTTCTGCGATCTCGAGCTTTTCGCACAGAAGATCGAAAAGGCATACAACTACTCTTCACGTCTCTCCGATCAGGATACAAAGAATACCGAGAACCAGGCTCTAGATATGAAGATGGAAAGCTTCTACAACAGCATGAACGAGAAGATGTCCTTCACGGAGCCCGAGATCCTCGCAGGTCTTACCGCAAAGCTTGACGAGCTCTACAAGGATGAGCCGAAGCTTCACGAGTTTGACGTTGAGATCAAGGAAACCCTTCGTACAAAGGATCATACACTTTCTCCCGAGATGGAGAATCTCCTTGCGGCATCATGGGATGTGCTCGGCTGCGCGGGAACAACATTCGGTATGTTCAACAATGCGGACCTTGTATTCCCCGAGATCACCGATGACAAGGGCGAGAAGGTACGTATCACACACGGAAGATACAGAGTTCTCCTTGAGAATCCCGATGTAAGGGTTCGTAAGGATATGTTCGAGAACTACTATAAGATGTTCATCGATTACAAGAACACTCTTGCTTCCAACTATCAGAACCATGTAAAGGGTCATGTGTTCATGGCGAAGGCGAGAAAATATGCCTCTGCCCTTGAGCGCGGCGTTGATATCAACAACGTACCCTCTCAGGTTTATATGAACCTTCTCGATGCGGTTAACAGAAACATGGACAAGATGCATCGTTATATGTCCATCAGAAAGAAGGTGCTCGGCCTCAAAGAGCAGCATATGTATGACCTGTTCATACCGCTTGTTGAAGGCGTTGACAAGAAGATCCCCTTCGAAGAGGCAAAGCAGATGGTGATCGAAGCGCTTCAGCCTATGGGCGAGGAATATGTTTCCGTTATCAAGCGTGCACTGGATGAGCGCTGGATCGACATATACGAGAACGAAGGAAAGAGGAGCGGCGCATATTCCGCAGGCGTATACGGAGTACATCCTTATATCCTCTTAAACTATGACGGCGGCCTTGATTCCGTTTTCACACTGATACATGAACTCGGACATGCTATGCATTCCTACTTCTCCGCTCAGGCGCAGACCTGCCTGCATGCGGATTACAAGATCTTTGTTGCCGAAGTGGCTTCCACCTGCAACGAGGCGCTCCTCACAAAGTATCTCCTCGGAAAGACCACCGATAAGAAGGAAAGAGCATATATCATCAATCATATGCTGGATGATTTCAGAACAACGCTCTATCGTCAGGCTATGTTTGCGGAATTCGAATACAACACCCACAAGATGGTTGAGGCGGGCGAGAGCCTTACAGCGGATTCTCTCTCCAAGCTTTACTATGACCTGAATGTAAAGTACTATGGTGACGCGGTTGTAAGCGATCCCCAGATCGCATATGAGTGGTCCAGGATCCCTCACTTCTACTACAACTTCTACGTTTATCAGTACTCAACGGGTTATTCCGCAGCTCTGGCATTAAGCAACAGGATACTTACGGAAGGAAAGCCCGCTGTTGAAGATTACTTCAAATTCCTTAAGGGCGGCTGCACACTTTCTCCCACAGACCTTCTGAAGCTTGCCGGCGTGGATATGACAAGTCCCAAGCCCATTGAGGATGCATTACAGATCTTCTCCGATATGATGGACGAATTCGAAAAGTGCATGTAATATTGCTTTATAAAAAATCTATTGACAAACAAAGAGCCTTGTTCTAAAATACTTGCACTCTAAACAGAAATGGAGAAGAACGATGGCTGAAGTAAAGAAAAATATGATGACCTATGAGCATCTCAAAGAGCTTGAAAAAGAGCTTGAAGATCTCAAGGTAAACAGACGCAGAGAGATATCCGAAAAGATCAAAGAGGCAAGAGAACAGGGCGACCTTTCCGAAAATGCCGAATATGATGCAGCAAAAGATGAGCAGAGAGATATTGAAGCCAGGATCGAACAGCTCGAGAATATCCTCAAGAACGCAGAAGTTGCGGATGATGAAGATTTCAAGGGCGGAAAGATCACTTTCGGATGCAGGGTTACGATCCTCGATGTTGAGCTGAACGAAAACATGGAGTACAAGATCGTTGGTTCCACCGAAGCCAATGTATTAAAGGGCCTCATTTCCAACGAATCCCCTCTCGGCATGGCATTGCTCGGACACAAGAAGAACGATGTCATCAGCGTTGAAACAAGCGATGGTTCTTTACAGTATAAAGTAATAAAAGTTGAAAAAGGTTGATCATAAAGCCCCCGTGTTCCGGGGGCTTTGTTCGTGAAAAAATATGAAGATACTTGTGATGTCCGATTCCCACGGGAAAGAGGGCTATGTATATGACATAATGAAAAACAATACCGATGCCGATGTTGTGATACATCTTGGGGACGGTGAGGACGATCTGGGGCTTTCCATAGCGGAACTTCCGGCGTTTCAAAACAAGCGCATACTTCAGGTGCGCGGAAACTGCGACCCGGCAGGACTGCCCGAGGGCAGGTTCGAAAACATAGGCGGCTTTCGTTTCTATCTCACCCACGGCCACAGGCATCAGGTGAAATACGGGAAATTCCGGCTTCTCGCGGATGCAAGAAAGATGGAACGGGATGTTGCGCTGTTCGGGCACACCCATACGCAGTTCTTTGAAGAATATGACGGCGTCCGCCTTTTCAATCCCGGCGCGGTGATCGACCTGCATTACGGTGTCATCACCATAAACGAGAGCACACATACGATCAATTTCGAGCATTTTTGAAGAACGACGGCGTTTTGAGGATGTTACTATTCCTTCATATCTTGACAAAGCAAAACTGCTGTTGTACAATTTCAAAATTAAGTTATTGTCGGCATTAGAACTGCCGGCATAGTTATAGGATAATTCAGGAGGGACCGAAATGGCCGAGAACAATCAGAACAGGAACGAGCAGGCACCGCAGCAGGATGTAAACCAGCTTCGCAAGGTGCGTCGCGAAAAGCTCGCAGCGCTTCAGGAAGCAGGACGAGATCCTTTTTTACAGACAAAGTTTGATCAGAAAAATCATACGGATGAAGTCAAGAAGCTTTATGAGGAGCACGAGGCAAAGAAACTTGCCGGAAGAACCGCTCCTGTGACCGATGGCATGGACGAGGCAGCGGCCAGAGAAGTCCTTAAGGCAGATTATAATGAAAGACGCGCGATCATGGATGCGGATCCCATCCACGTTTCCGTAGCGGGACGTATGATGTTCAAGCGCGTAATGGGTAAGGCTTCCTTCGCCAATATCCGCGATCTCAAGGGAGATATTCAGGTCTATGTTTCCAGAGATGCGCTCGGCGAGGACAATTATGCTGAATTCAAGAAGTCGGATATCGGCGATATCTTCGGTATCAAGGGCTATATCTTCAGGACTATGGCCGGCGAGATCTCCATTCACGTCGAAGAGATGATCCTTCTTTCCAAGAGTCTCCAGGTACTTCCCGAGAAGTTCCACGGCCTTACGGATCAGGATATGAAATACCGTCAGAGATATGTTGACCTTATCATGAATCCCGAATCAAAGGATGTTTTCGTGAAGCGTTCACAGATCATCCGCGAGATCCGCAACTTCCTTGCAGACCGTAACTTCATGGAAGTTGAGACTCCCATGCTCGTGGCAAATGCGGGTGGTGCTGCGGCAAGACCGTTCATCACTCACTACAATGCACTTAACGAGGATTTCAAGCTCAGAATTTCCCTTGAGCTTTACTTAAAGAGACTCATCGTCGGCGGACTTGAGCGTGTATTCGAGATCGGCCGTGTATTCAGAAACGAAGGCCTTGACACAAGACACAATCCCGAGTTCACACTTATGGAACTCTATCAGGCATATACAGACTACGAAGGAATGATGGAACTCACCGAGAGCATGTTCCGCTATCTTGCGGAGAAGGTTCTCGGAACCACGAAGTTTAAGTACGGCGACGTTGAGCTTGATTTCGGAAAGCCTTTCCGCCGTCTCACAATGACAGACGCCGTTAAGGAATATGCGGGCATCGACTTCGACAAGGTTGCTTCCGACGAAGAGGCAAAGAAGCTTGCCGACGAGCATCACATAGAGTATCAGAAGTTCCACACAAAGGGTGATATCCTTAACCTCTTCTTCGAAGAGTATTGCGAAGAGAAGCTTGTACAGCCCACATTCGTAATGGATCATCCTCTTGCAATCTCACCTCTTACAAAGAAAAAGCCGGGCGATCCTTCAAAGGTTGAGCGTTTCGAGCTTTTCATCAATACATGGGAAATGTGCAACGCTTACTCCGAGCTGAACGATCCCATCGACCAGCGCGAACGTTTCGCCGCACAGGACATAAACGCCGATGCAGGTGACGAGGAGGCAGAGCACACGGACGAGGATTTCCTGAATGCCCTT
>JAEEGL010377981.1_pt1 | contig 22666 bp, 22 predicted proteins | sample 9134231 | NCBI WGS metagenome assembly JAEEGL01 (sample SAMN16246548, study PRJNA631951) | gut metagenome | biome: gut microbiome; feature: rumen; material: fiber-attached | host: Bos | place: Iran: Karaj | collected 2018-10 | reverse complement strand
CCCGGCCGATATCACCGGTCTGGTAACTCTGGTTTACTCAGGTCTGAAACCTTCACAGATCACCACTCTTGCAGCTCTTGACTCAACACGTCTGCAGAGCGCACTTGCCAAGCACTTCGGCATTGCTCAGGACAAGGTTACCACAGCACGTACATACGGCGGCCACGGTGAGCAGATGGCAGTGTTTGCATCAACCGCTAAGGTTGACGGCAAGCCTCTGACCGATATCATCGGCACACCCGCTCTTACTGATGAGCAGTGGGCACAGATGAAGCAGGATGTAATCAAGGGCGGTGCCAAGATCATCGAGCTCCGCGGACGTTCATCATTCCAGAGCCCCTCATTCGTATCAATCGAGATGATTGGCGCTGCCATGGGCGGTGATAAGTTCGAGTGGCCTGCAGGCTGCTACGTGAACAACTCACAGTTCAAGAACGTAATGATGGCAATGCCTTCAACCATTGACGCTACCGGCGTTCACTACACTGACGTCAAGGGTACCGCTACTGAGATGGCTGACATCGAGGCCAGCTACAAACACCTTCAGGCTATGCGCGATGAGGTTATCTCACTTGGCGTACTGCCCGCAGTAAGCGAGTGGAAGAAATACAATCCGAATCTCTGATTCCAGTCAGATATTTATACAGGGCGTACGGGATGACTCGTACGCCCTGTTTTTTTCAACACGGTTTGCATATTGAGCCTGGCGCCTGCTTGGCCAGCCCCTTCATCTCAAGGCTGAACAGTATGGTTGAAAGGCGCGGATAAGGGATATTCAGTTCCGTTATAAGCGTACTTATATGTACACCTTGGGCTTTCTGTTTAATACGCTGATAAACCTTACTCTCCTCATCTGTCAGTTCAGGGAACAACTCTTTTTGGATTGGTTCTTTCTTAGTAAGGCTATCATTCCAGTTCATGGCATTTACAAAATCAAGAGCCGATGTTATAAGTCCCGCACCATTGTCCCTTATCAGTTCATTGCAGCCCACAGAGTACGGATCACCCACGCTTCCCGGAAATGCAAAACATTCACGACCGTAGCTTGAAGCTATCTCTGCCGTAACCAGAGAGCCGCTCTTGGCTGCAGACTCTACTACGATCACAGCGTCCGCAAGGCCTGCAATAATACGGTTCCTGCGTACAAAATTGGGACCTAACGGAACCGTTCTTGACATGAATTCCGTAACCAACCCTCCATTATCAAGCATCCGCTTGGCAACGGGGCGATGTGATGAAGGATAAATCATATCCAATCCATGAGCAAGAACGCCCAATGTAGGCAGACCTGCTTCAAGCGCAGCTTTATGTGATTCCACATCTATTCCGTAAGCCAGCCCACTTATAATAGTTACATCAGGGCATAACTGCTGTAACTCCTTCACAAAGGTATGACACATGCTGCGGCCATAATCCGTAGCTTTTCTGGTACCAACAATGGCCACCACCCGGGCGGCATTGTAATTGACGTTACCCAAAGAAAACAGTACAAGAGGGGCATCGTTACAATCAATTAAACGTGCAGGATAATCAGAATCAGCAGGAGTAACGCATCTAATTCCGTGTTTCTCAATGAAATCCAGTTCTTCACGGACAAAACAATTATACCCAGAGTCTCCCAACGCCTCAATGAGGGTAGGGTTGACTCCGGGTATAATGTCTTTAAGATGTTCGCGACTGCTGAAGATTTCCTGCGCGCTGCCTAACTGTTCATAAAGGTACTTGGCACCTATACTTCCCAGTCCTTCTATTCTGTTTAGAGTGAGCAGCGCCGTCAGTTCATCTTCCGGCATTTGTTCACGCGATTATTATTAGATGGCTTCCAACAGACCGGGAACCATTTTGAATACCATATCCTTCTTAGCCTTAGCTTTCATTGAAGGATCAAGACTGATAGCCTTCTTAAGGTTCTGTGTAGCTGCAGCAACATCCTTCTCCTTTGCAGCGATTACAGCAGCAATGTAAGCGGTGTTGGCATCAGCATTCTTGATAGCAGAAATAACCTTCTTGGCACCAGCCAGGTCATTGTTCAGATACAGAGCAAGAGCCTCGGCGTTTGTGTTGCTGCCCTTGAGAGCGGTAGCGGCACGCTGATACTGACCCTGTGCAATGTACAGATTACCGAGAGCCTCCTGATTCTCCTTGCTCTGGCCACCCTTTGCAAAGTAAGTCTGAGCATCGGCAGGCTTACCCTGTGCCAGACAGAGCAGACCCATATTGGTGTTAACCTCAGGAGCAGAAGCATTCAGAGAGAGAGCCTTCTTGAAGTTGGTCTCAGCTGTAGCGAAATCACCATCCACGAAAGCAAGCTCACCGAGATTGTTGAATGCACGGTAATCATTGGGGAAGTTCTTTGAAGCAGTTGTATAGATATCTTTCTTCTGAGCCTTATCCTCAGTCAGAGTAGCAGCGTAAAGAAGCTCCTCAACGCTCAGAACAGAAGCATCACTCTTGTAAGCCTCCTGAATCTCCTCATCTGAACGGCCGATGATCTGATAGTTCAGATTCAGGCGAGCACGACGTAACTGCGGCAGAATATCCTCGGCAAGATCCTTATATACAGCTGAGAGGTTCTTGATTTCAGCCTCGCGTCTTTCAGGATCATCATACATTGAGAGGATACGGAGAATAAGGTCCTTGTCCTGCAGCTTGGACTCCTGAACTAACTGCTGGAAATAAACCCAGTCCTGAGCAGTATAATCTGATGTGATAGCAGTATTGGCCTTAGCCCTCTTAATCTCACCCTTAGCATAGCTCTCAGCATTCTTCATACGCTGTGCGGCAAGTTTGTCGTTAAGTTTGAAACCACCATCAGGTGATGCATATGCAGATACTTCAAAATCCTTTATTGCATAATTCTTGGAGTCTCCGGCAACTTCCTTAAGAAGATCCTTAAGAATCTTGACTTCATCACTGTTTGTCTCTGATGAACGTACGTTGGCCTGCTGGATTATGAACTTGATGGTAGCATCCTTATTCTTATCAATGATACGCTGGAATGCATCCTTTGATGCTGATGTGTTGGCACCCTTAGCTGTCTCTGAATAGAGTTCTTCTGTTGCAACTACACCATAAGCAAGATGAACAGGAGCTATTTCAACGGGTTTACCCTTCTTGGTAGCCTCAAAGGTTACAATGAGTTCTGACTCTGCCATCTCTGGCTGATACTTGAAACTGCCTTTATAGGTGAATGAACCACCCTCCTTCCAGGAAATAGTCTTATTGTTACCCTGAACCTTCTCACCCTGGAGAGTAACAGGCTCACCCTTTACTGAGCCGCCCTCCCATTCAAGTACAGGTGTTGCAGTGCAAACCACATTCTTGACGAAAGTCTTTGCAGGGAATGTACCTGTAACGGTGTAGTTAACCATACCGGCCTCCTCTACAAGGGGATCCTTATCAATTACAAAATACTCCTGCTTTACCTGCATGTTCTTACAGCTGGCAAGCATCAGAACAACTGCGCCAAAGAGCGCAAAACGAATTGATTTTGACATAACTTTTATTATTGATTAATTGTTAAACATTTCTCGCTATAATCCATAAGTGCACAAAACTACAAAAAAGAATAGCACATACAATGGACTGAAGGGGGTATTTTTATTAAAAAGAGAGGTTTTTGTCAAAAAAAACAACCAAAAGAGAAAAAATCACAGATTTCTGGGGTGATGTGACACTATTTCCTCACGCAACCTACTGCGGTCTATGTGCGTGTAGATCTCTGTTGTGGATATCTTTTCATGCCCCAACATACACTGTATGGCACGTAAATTGGCCCCGCCTTCAAGCAAATGGGTGGCAAAAGAGTGGCGGAATGTATGAGGGCTGACAGTCTTGTTTATCCCGGCCTTGGCGGTGAGGTCTTTAACTATGTCAAACACCATAATGCGTGACAGCGGCCTGCCCCTACGCAGGCTCAGGAAGAGGTAAGGTTCTGCACCAGGCTTTATTTCTGCGTGACAGCGATCCGAGAGATAGTTTCTTATCTCATGAATGGCCCTGCCGGATATAGGCACAAGACGTTGCTTGCTACCCTTACCGGTAACCCTGATGAATCCTTCATCAAGAAAGAGATCCTCCATCTTGAGCGAACAGAGTTCTGACACCCGCAGCCCACAACTGTACATGGTCTCAATCATAGCTCTGTTGCGTTGTCCCTCACGCTGGGAGAGGTCTATCTGGCCAATTATACAATCTATCTCATCAACAGAAAGAACATCAGGCAAATGGCGGCCTATCTTGGGAGCCTCAAGCAACTCACTGGGATCATCCTGTCTGTAACCATCAAGGACAAGGAACCTGAACAAAGACTTTACACCAGATATTATCCTGGCCTGAGAGCGTGGAGCTATACCCAGATCACCCATGGCGGCAGCAAAGCCATGCAGGTCATCAAGAGTGACATCGGTCAGATCAATACCGCAGTCATCCATATATCCCAACAGTTTCATGGAATCATCCATATAAGCTTCCAATGTATTGGATGACAAAGATTTTTCCAGAAGCAGATACTGACGGTATCGTTTCATCATTGTCCCATGAACTCCTATAGGCTGTTGATCATCTCCTGTTTTCATATTCTCAGAAAAACCGCTTAACTTTGCAGTGTGAAGGCGGCACGCCAAAGATAACAAAAATATGGCTACATCCGGACAAGGAATCGGATATACAGGTGAGGATGCTCTTGAGGAGTACATTTCAGCACACATCGATGCTGAAAGCGCACAGTTACGCAATCTCTACAGGCAGACCAATCTGAAAATGCTCAACCCCCGTATGGCATCAGGTCATATACAAGGACGTCTTTTGAAAATGCTGGTAAGCATGGTCAAGCCAAAGCTTGTATTGGAAGTGGGCACATTCACCGGATATGCAACACTTTGCATAGCTGAAGGATTGGAGGACGACGGAATGGTACATACAGTCGAAATCGACGATGAATTGGAGGATTTTATAACAAAAGAGTTTGAAAAATCACCTTTCGGAAACCGTATCTGCCTGCACATTGGCGATGCCCTTAAAGTTGTTCCTGAACTGGGACTGATGTTTGATATGATCTTCCTTGACGGAGAAAAAAGGGAGTATCCTGATTACTATAACACCCTGTTGGATTGGCTCAGACCGGGCGGTTATATGATAGCCGATAACACTCTTTGGGACGGACATGTTATTGATGATAGCTATATTTCTGATCCCCAGACTATTGCCGTAAAGAAATTCAATGACATGGTACATGCCGATGAAAGGGTTGAAGTGGCGATGATACCCATACGCGACGGACTGACTTTAATCCGGAGGATTAATTGAGAATTGAGAATTGAAAATTGAAAATTGAAAATTCTTGGAGCAGTGAGAGGAGAGTAAGTTTACTTACTATCCCGAGTCGCGACAAGAATCATGGAACGAAGTGACATAATTGAAAATTGAAAAATATTAGCCATCAAAGTAATAATAATGGACAGTACAAGACAACAAAAGATTTCCAGACTCATCCAAAAGGAACTGAGTGAGATGTTTCTCGCTCAGACCAAACTCACTAAGGGGCTGATGATAACCGTAAGTGAGGTTAAGATAAGCAGTGACCTGAGCATTGCCAGTGTATATCTGAGCGTATTCCCTTCAGAGAAGGGTGAGGAGACCGTAAAGAACATCAACACAAATGTAAAGGAGATAAGATTTGATCTTGGACAGAGGGTAAGACACCAACTCCGCATAATTCCGGAGTTACGCTTTTTCCTTGACAAGACCATTGATTACATGGCCCACATAGACGAACTGCTCAAAAAGTGAACTTTCCGTTCTTCATAGCCAGCCGTTATCTCTTTGCAAAAAAGAGCCATAACGTAATCAACGTGATCTCTGCCATATCTGTGGCCGGAATCATGCTTGCATCATTTGCTCTTATATGCACCCTGTCCGTATTCAACGGTTTCCATAACCTGGTGGAATCTCTCTTCAAGGATTTTGACCCCGAGATAAAAGTGGTTCCTACTGGCAGGAAATTCTTCAATATGGATGATGAACGTATCCTCAAGGCTTCTTCTCTTGATTTTATAGAGATGAACACATTCACGCTTGAGGAACAGGCTCTCATCAGTTTCAAGAGCAAGCAAGAGATTGTCATGATAAAAGGTGTTGAAGACAGCTACCATGATCTGGTTAACATAGAGAACCTGCTTAAGGGTAACGGAATATTCATGCTCAAGGATGAAGTTTGTAACTATGGGATCATGGGCATTGGACTGATGAACCGTTTAAACTGTGGGATTAATCCCCCTTATCCCTTCCAGCTTTATGTACCCAAGAAAGAGGGACAGATAAGTATTTCCAATCCCGCAACATCGTTCAATCACGCAAACATCTACTCTCCAGGGGTTATTTTCAGGGTTGAACAGGAGAAATATGATGATAACTATGTAATTATTTCCCTTGAACTGGCACAACAGCTTACTGACCGTGAGAATGAAGCCTCTGCATTGGAGATAAAGACAAAAGAGGGAACTTCTATCAGGAAAGCAATACGGAGTCTAAAGTCCGTACTGGGTCCTGACTTTGACGTCCAGGACCGCATCCGGCAGCAACAAGATGTTTTCAAGGTATTCAAACTGGAAAAATTCATATCCTATCTGTTCCTGACATTCATTCTGCTTATAGCATGCTTCAACATAATAGGTTCTCTGATAATGCTTATAGTTGAAAAACAGCAGGACGCCGGATTATTGGAAAGCATGGGAGCAAGCAAGAAAACCATAGAAAGAATCTTCATAACAAACGGAGTGCTCATTTCACTGATAGGAGCTGTTTCAGGCCTTATCCTGGGTGTTATAGCAGTGCTTCTCCAACAGAAATACGGATTCATATCCTTAGGTTCACAGGGAAGTTTCATAGTTGATGCCTACCCTGTAAACATACAGATAAAGGATATTATTCTGGTATTAGCGACTGTCCTTGTGGTAAGTTTCCTTTCTGTACGTCCTATAGGACCTATAGCACGCCGTTTTATCAGAAAATCAGAGGGATAAAGACTCAGCATCAACAACTGAGTTCAAGAAAATGGATGCATTGGGAAGAAATGTTTCCACAGACTCTGTTGTGTAATATCTGCAGGAAGCTCCTTTTGTACAACGCATATCCATCTCAGGATGACGTACCATATAATCCTTGAGAGATGTAGCAACATACTCTCCCTGAGAGATGATGTTTATACCTTCAGGAACGTATTTCCTGATTTTATCAAGCAATAAAGGATAGTGGGTACAACCCAGGATTATGGTATCAATCAGGCTGTCCTTGGCAAGCAGGTTCTCCACATGACGCTTTATGAAATAATCCGCACCTTCTGACTGTGACTCGCCTGTCTCTACCAGCGGCACCCAGATGGGGCACGATTCGGATGTCACCGTGATATCAGGAAAAAGCTTATTGATTTCAAGTGGGTATGACAACGATTTAACTGTACCAGGTGTAGCCAACAACCCCACATGTCGCGTATTTGTCAACTCACCGATGGATTCAACTGTCGGACGGATAATGCCCAATACCCTACGGGTTGCATCAAGACGGGGTAAGTCAATCTGCTGAATGGTTCTGAGAGCCTTGGCCGATGCCGTATTACAAGCCAGAATGACAAGATTACATCCCATCTCAAACAGTTTGGTTACACACTGAAGAGTAAAGTCATATACCACCTGGAAAGAACGTGTACCATATGGAGTCCTGGCGTTATCTCCAAGATACAGGAAATCATATTCCGGCATCTCTCTGCGTATATGTTTCAAGATGGTCAGGCCACCGTATCCTGAATCAAAAACGCCTATGGGACCGGGCTTTTGGGACAAAACGATCTTGTCTTTTCCTCTATTATCTTTACTCTTGAGCATTTATCTTAATAATTGGCTGGCTGGATTCCGTCACTCTTCCCGAGAACCTTTCTATTCCTACCAGGCTATAAACATCTGCCGATATATCCACGCCTTTTGTCTGGTTAATGGATAAGAAAGTCCCTGCACCTGTATCTATGACATAATCCAGTCCCTGTTCAGTACATACCTTTGATATTACATCAAGAAGTTTTATCTTGATAGGATTTAAAAGGCTGTCACGCTTTGTCTCAAGTTCAGACTGTACTTTGTCCCTGAACTCTACGTTGTTATCCATCAGAAGCTGCAGCTCTTTCTGGCGTTTGGCTACGATTGAAGGAGACAGATGATCCTGCTCTAAAATGAAATTGATATACTGCCTTTCAAATTCACGCTTGGAACGTTCTATCTCTTCTTTATAGTCTGACTGTATCTTTTTAAGTTTCTGCTCAGCATCCACATAATCGGGCATATGTTTCAACGTATTGTTGAAATCAATATAACCGAACATTCCCTCCTGAGCAGGAACAAGTGAACATACGGAAAAAAAGAATGCGGTAAGTAACGTTCTTAGGGTTTTCATATTTGGAAAGCTTGTTATAACCAATAAAGGGAATCGGGCTTACGCCGGTTCCCCTTATCGTTTAATCTTAAAATAATTACTTTATGCCCAGTTTGGCCTTGACAGCCTCTGTAACATCAGTAGTAAGAGTGGAACTTACATAAGGAACCACGCCACCGGCGATATTGAAGATGCATACATAACCACCTTCCTCACCTACAGCCTTGATTGCTTTGAGAACCTTATCCTCAATAGCACCCATAAGCTGGCTCTCCTTCTGATTCTTATTCACCTCACAGTCATTATAATACTGCTGCATTTTCTGCTGGCTCTCCATCAGTTCCTGTTCTCTGCGTTCGCGGATGCTCTCAGGAAGAGTCTCCCTGTTCTTCATATAGTCATCCACTTTCTTTGAATACTCGTTCTGCATGTAGTCAAGTTCCTCCTGATACTGCTTAACCAACTCCTCCATTTCAGCCTGTGCAGCCTTGTATTCACTCATCAAAGGAATAATATCTGAAGAGTTTATATGTCCGAACTTCTGTGCGAATGCACCGAAAGGCAGTACTGCCATCAGTGCGATGATAATGATCTTTTTCATATTAGGTGTATTTTTTATCGATTATTTATTAGTCAGTACAAAGGTATGCATTTAGTTTGAATAACCCAGTTTCTTAAGCACCTCATTGCTTATGTCAATCTTGGGTGAGGCGTAAATCATGCTTGTGGCCGATGAACGGTCAATAACCACCTGATAGCCGTCAGACTCACTGATCTGCTTTATTGCCTCATAAATCTCATCCTGAATGGGAGCCATCAGGCTCTGCTGCTTCTTATAGAGCTCACCGTCCGGACCAAAATACTGACGTTTCAGCTCGCTGGCCTGTTTCTCCTTGGCTACTATCTCCTCTTCCTTCTTGGCTTTCTGTTCCTCTGAAAGGAATAGAGACTCATTCTGATAGTTCTTGTATAATGTCTGAGCCTCAAGGTTCAGAGCCTCAACTTCAGCCTGCCAACGTTTTGAGAACTGGTTGAGTTGTTCATTGGCACGCTCATATGCGGGAATCCTGTTCAGAATATACTCCATGTCAACCAAGGCAAATTTCTGCGCACCTGCGGTAAGGCAGAAAAACAGCATCATCGCTGCAATTGAAAATGACTTTTTCATAATATCTCTTTTTTCTATATTATAACCGATTGTGGCCTCAGGTTAAAACTCCTGACCCAGGATGAAGTGTACCTGACTGCCACCAAACTGTTTACTACCCATTATAGGATCAAAGCCGTAAGCCCAGTCTATACCCATCAGGCCAACCATCGGAAGCATTATGCGTACGCCTACTCCGGCAGAACGCTTCAAGTCAAAAGGATTGAACTTTCCTATGCTGCTCCAGGCATTTCCGGCCTCCACGAATGCCAATCCATAGATGATGGTTGAGTTCTCCATAAGGAAAGGATAACGCAACTCTGCAGCCATCCTGGTATATGCATAACCGTCAGAGTAAGGAGTGAGAGCACCATTGTCATAACCACGCAGACCAACAATCTCCGTAGCATATGTATATGAACCGCCGCTCATACCGTCACCACCCATATAGAAGGTCTCAAACGGTGATTTCTTATATTTGTTGTAATGTCCCAGCAGACCTAAATCAAAACGGGTCATCAACACCAGACGTTTCTTGATTCCATTGGTGAGTGATGTATAGGTACGGCTGCGGAATTTCCACTTGTTGTACTCAATCCATTTATGTTTGTCCTGTAATTCCTGCTGATAGGTTGCCGATGTATTGTCTGAAGCAAGATGCTCATAATCCTTTCCGTCCCAAAGAGAATATGGCGGAGTGAAATATACTGAAAAGGCAAACTCAGAACCGGTGCGCGGGAAAATAGGATGATCCGTAGAACTTCTGCTTATGGTGAAGCCCAGATTGATGTTGTTGCACGTTCCGTTGTTAATCAGGAAGTATGACCATTGTTTCAGTTTATAACGGGTATATGACAACTCCGTATAGAATGAAAAATAATCATCAGGCCAATGCAGACGCTTACCCCATCCTATGCTGGCACCCAACATAGTGATATACTTGTCAGGATCATAATAGGACTCGTAGTTATTATAATAGTATCCTCCGTTATTCCCATAGTAGTTACTATATCCATAAAGATAATTGTAATAATTCTGATAATATGCGGAGTTATAGTAGTTACTGCTTATATCCGTCTGTTTGGAGAAGAACAGACCCACTGAAAGAGAATTGGGACGCTTGCCTCCTAACCATGGTTCCAGGAAGGATATACTGTATGACTGATAATACTGACCATTGGTCTGAGCACTGAATGAAAGCGTCTGACCATCACCCTGCGGCAGGAACATACGGTAATTGTCACTTTTGTGGAACAGGTTGTACATACTGAAGTTGGTAAACTTAAGTGAAGCACGTCCAATCAAACCTGTCTGGCCCCAGCCAAAAGAGAGCTCAATCTGGTCATTACCCTTACTTTCAAGCTGCCAGTCTATGTCAACAGTACCGTTTGCCTGGTCAGGCACGATGTCATAATTGATGGCCGTCTGTTCAAAATGACCCATATTGGCAATGGAACGGTACGAGCGCTCAAAAGCATCATATGAAAATATATCACCGGGACGGGTGTACAGCTCACGACGTACCACATTTTCATAAACGCGGTCATTTCCATGTATCAATACACGGTTGATAGTTGCCTGAGGACCCTCTGCTATACGTATATCCAGATCAATGGAATCACCTATGATGTTTGTTTCTACAGTATTGAGCTGAAGCGTCACATAGCCGTTGTTATAGTATCTCTTGCCAATAGCATCCTCATCTCCCTGTGTACGTTCCATCAGTTTCTTCTGGTTATAGACATCACCTTTTTTCATGCCAAGAATAGCTGAAAGCTGATCACTGGTATATACCGTATTACCTATCCAGTTTACATTTCTCAGATAGTATTTTTCACCCTCATCAATTTTGAGCCAAATATCGACAGTATTGTCCAAAGGATTGGATGATACACTGTCATTGACGATATAAGCATCACGATAACCCATTTCCCCGTACCTCTCAAGGATATTGTCCATATCCTTCTGGAACTCATCACTTACAAACTTCTTGGTCCTGAAGAATTCACGCAATTTACCCTTTTCATTGGTTTTCTTCATGAGTTTCTTGATGTTGTTGTCTGTAAGAACCTCATTTCCTTCCAGATGAATGGTACGAACCTTGACCTTCTCTCTTTTGTCTATATATACATCTACGTATGCAAGGCCGTCTTCATCAGGCTCAGAACGTTGCTGGACACGTACATCCGCATCATTAAATCCTTTTTCACTGAAATAGTCACGTATAAGTTTCTCTGAACGGTTCAATCCGTTTTGGGTAATCTGACTACCTGCAAACATGCCTATCTTATCCTCAAGTTCCGATGCCTCACCCTTGCGCACTCCGTGGAACACTACCTCCTTAACCTTGGGATTCTGTTCGAGAGCCAATTCCAACCATATCTTGTCACCGGCTATTTTGAGCGCTTTAATCTGTACATTGGCAAACAGTCCGGTAGCCCAAAGACGTTTCATGGCATTGGTGATGTCAGAACCTGGCACCGCTACACGCATACCACTTGAAAGCCCGGACATCTTAATAAGAGTCTTATGGTTATTCTCTTCTATGCCTGTAACCGATATGTCCGCTATTTCATACCTTTTCGGCGTACCGGAATAAAGAATTACGGGATTCTCCTGTTCCACCATCAGATCATCAGCCTGTGCCGCAACGGATGAACAGCACAATACTGACATCAAAAAGAAAAAGATATGTCTTATCCTTAGTTTCATCATCATTTTGAATCGTGTTTACCGGCTATTTGAGCTCCTGTCAAACCAAAACGGCGCTCACGCTGCTGATATACGTAGATGGCCTTGCAAAGTTCCTCCATGTTGAAATCAGGCCAGAATGTATCACAAAAATAAAGCTCAGTATAAGCAGACTGCCATAACAGATAGTTACTCAATCTCAGTTCTCCACCGGTACGTATAAGCAACTCCGGATCAGGCATGAAGTTTGTAGTCATGGAGGATGACACCATATCTTCATCTATCTGATCAGGACTTATCTCTCCTTTGGCTGCTTTTTCAGCCAGCAACCTTGCTGCACGGGTTATCTCCCAACGTGAAGAGTAACTCAAAGCCAGAACCATGCATGAACGGTCAAATGTCTTGGTGTGGTCTATGCATTCATTCAGTTTGGCCTGTATCTCAACCGGCAGCCTTTTTACATCACCGATTACCCTGAAACGGACATGGTTCTTAATGAAAACATCCTCTTCAATATTTTTGAAAAGAAGCCCCATCAGAGCTGTTACCTCTTCTTCAGGACGGTTCCAGTTTTCCGTTGAAAAAGTATATAAAGTCAGATATTTGATTCCTAACTCTACCGCATTCTCCATTATCTTGCGTACAACTTCTACACCACGGATATGCCCCTCAGTGCGTTCCTTTCCCTGTTGCTCCGCCCATCGGCCATTACCATCCATGATTATGGCAACATGTTGCGGAATGCGGTTTTTGTCCAACTGTTCCTGATATGTCATATTTTACTTTATTTCATCGTTACAATTACACGGACGTTTGAAAACATCAAACGTAACATATAGCATAGTAAAACTGTAGCTGTCCTTGTTCTTGATTCCCTTTCCTTTTATGAGGAACGGATTCTCAAGCGAAGCGGATGTATCTGCTCCTACATCAAGTCTGTCCGTCGTAGTAAATCTCATGGACCATTCAAGTCCGATATTAACTCTTTCGGACAGTTTGAACCTTACGCCCAATCCTATAGGGAAATTGGCTGCAAAATCATTTTCAGCAGGCTTAGGTACATAAGACATTCCTATGCCCAGCAGTCCATAAGGGGCTAATCTGTGGTTATCTGCCCACCCAGTCATTCCGTATCCGCAGAAGCCCCACTCCACCTGAAAACCCAGGTCATATACCGTACGGCTGAACTTGATTTCATCACCGGGAATCACTCCGAATGCATTCTTTGAAGAACCCGATATTCCTGCTGCCGAAAGATTAGCCTTAAGCGCAAAACGGGAATTGACATTATATCGTGCTATTACGGAAAACACTCCATTGGTGTTACGGTAAAGACGGTCGTTGGCATCACCCATATAGAAACTTCCACCTCCGCCCAGGCCCAATTCCATCAGGTAGCCGTCATCCTGTGCCGCTGCAAAAGAGCAGCAGAACAGCATGATCGCAAAGGCCGGAACTTTCAGTTTCATATAATTCATTTGCCTCGTTTATCCAATCTTGTTACCGTTCCTCGCCACACCTGACCATCAGCCGTCATCAGCCATATTGAACCGAGCCTGTCTACCGCATATGAAAAATCACCTTCATATCCTTTCAGCTTTTTTGGAAGCTGCATATAACGGTTCCATGACGTTTCATTATTTTTTACGTACGGACTACACAGATACCATGTAATACCATTGTCACTGGACTGTCTGAAACCGTTCAATCCTTTACCGAATGCAAACAGGCTGCCGTCATATTTTATGACTGAAAGATTCTGCATTACCGGAAGCCTTAGACTGATGTTTGCAGGAGCATCCATCTGACTCCATAAAGTATCTGTAGAAAGAGTTGTCCAAACAGAAAGGTTATTATTGCCCAAGCCTGCCAACACTGTCCTTTTTATGGATTTGTTTGTAGCAAGAGGATATTCAAAAGCGATGGCGGCAGAATCAGGAAAGCCCTCCGGCATCTTGCATGATTTAGTCCATTCTGACATATCGGAAGTCCTGATTATGTTACCATCCGTGTCGACGGCCCATATAGTACCGCTCTCCTCAGTTCTGATAAGGCTCTTTATGCCACTTTTTACCTCTGTCCAGTCTTTTCCGTTAAGGGAACCATATATTGAGTTTCCTGATTGGGCATAAATCCTTCCTCCCGATACAATCACATTACGGCTCCAACCGGCAGAAGGTATTCCTGACAACGCAACAGGAGCTGTCCATTTTCCTTCTGTTATGCTTTTTGATACAACCTCAAGAGCATCATTATCATCCAGTCCGAAATTATAGAGAGAATCATTCAGAATAACGGCACAAGGCTCCCTTAATGCCGTAAAGCCCGTACTGTCGGACTGACTCCAAAGAAGAGAATCAGGGAATACTTTACGTACATTCAGTTGCACTTTATAATCTCTCTTGTATGTTCCGTCTGATGAAACCATCCTGAATACAACTCCACGTGCAGGAGTGAAATCTATGGAATCATATCCGGACCAGTAATAAACAGCACCAGGATCATCCGAATAGTAATACAGGACAGTCCCTACGCCACTCACAGACGTAGTGACGGCATCAACGTCCGAACCGTAATCCAAAGAGTCAATATTGTAAATCCTGTTATTGACCTGGTCTATTGTCATGGGGAACAGCACACCGCCGCCACGATAATATGTGATTGAGTCATTACCTTGCTGGTCTATATCCTGATAGCGGACATTATAGTAGCCTACCACGAATGACGTTATTGCAGCCTGAGGCGTTTTTTCCGTTTCTGTATCCTTAAGACAGGAAACGACTGAAACAAGCACAAAGGCAAGTATTATTATAGAAAAAATGGTTCTCTTCATCAGAACTGTTGAAAAATGCATATATATTTAATCGCGCAAATTTAACAACAAAATCCGTAGGGGCGTGTGTAATAATGTTGTTTTATATTAAAGATTGGGCATATCAGTCATTATTTTGTAACTTCGCGGCATTGAAAAACCTTAAACAAACATACATAATGGACAATATCAAGACTCAAGTGGCAAGAGAACTGCTGCGCATAGAGGCTGTAAAAGTTCAGCCGGATGCCCCGTTCACATGGGCATCGGGATGGAAATCACCATTCTACTGCGACAACCGCAAAGCACTTTCATTTCCTGAAGTAAGGACTCTGGTACGTGATTCTCTTTGCAACGTCATAACACGTGATTTCCCTGATTTTGATGTAATAGCAGGTGTTGCTACCGGAGCCATAGCACAAGGAGCACTCGTAGCAGACCGTATGGGCAAACCGTTTGTATATGTACGTTCTGCACCAAAAGACCACGGTCTGGCCAACCTGATTGAGGGTTATCTGGAACCTGGCAGCCGCGTTATGGTCGTTGAGGATCTGGTATCAACCGGATTGAGCAGCCTCAAGGCTGTTGATGCCATACGTAATGCCGGATGTGAAGTTGTGGGCATGGTAGCCTCTTTCACCTACGGCTTCCCTGTGGCAGAAGAGGCTTTCCGGAACGCCGGCGTCAAACTCTCCACTCTGACGGATTATCCTGCCATGCTGGAAACTGCAGTCACTTCAGGATATATAAAAGTTGACAGTTTACAGACACTTAACGAATGGCGGCAAAATCCCTCCGAATGGGGTAAATAATACGATGAAAAGGATAGAAAGTAACGTAAAACAGATTCCCTATTCACAGGAATCGGTATATGCAAAAGTCTCTGATCTGAGCAACTTGCGCGAGCTGATGGAGCGCATACCGGAAGACCAGAAACAAAATATCAAACTTGAGAATCTGGAATGTACTGCAGACAAGGTGAGCACTACCGTATCTCCTATCGGAAAGGTTGAGCTGGCCATCGTGTCGCGTGAGCCTTTCAAATGCGTCAAGATGGAGACTACACAATCACCTGTAAAACTGATCATCTGGATCCAGATTGTTTCCACAGGTGATTCCAGCTGCAAAATAAAGCTGACAGCTGACGCTGACTTAAATATCTTTATGGCCAAAATGGTGGAGAAACCGCTCACCGAGGCTTTAGACAAACTTGCCGATACTCTGGCAATGATTCCATATTAAAACAAAGGACAATGAAACCTATCTGGGACAAGGGTAAACCCGTAAACGAACTGATACAGAAGTACACCGTAGGTCGTGACCGTGAGATGGACCTGATGCTTGCCAAGTATGACGTGCAGGGGTCACTGGCCCACATAACCATGCTCGAGTCAATAGGACTGCTTGAAGCCGATGAACTTAAGGCTCTCTCCGCAGGACTCAAGGACCTGCTCCCTGTCATAGAACGCGGTGAATTCGTGATAGAAGACGGAGTTGAGGATGTTCATTCACAGGTTGAACTCATGCTTACACGCCAGCTTGGTGATATGGGTAAGAAGATACACAGCGGCCGTTCACGTAACGACCAGGTTCTGGTGGATCTCAAGCTCTTTACCCGTGACCGCCTGCGTGGCATAGTAAACTCTGTAAAGAGCCTGTTTGACATTCTCATCAAACAGAGTAACCGGTACAAGGATGTGTTGCTGCCCGGTTACACCCATCTGCAGATAGCAATGCCTTCATCATTCGGACTCTGGTTCGGCGCATACGCTGAGGCTCTGACTGATGATATGCTGCTTTTGCGTGCAGCCTTTGACCAGGCCAACCGCAACCCGTTAGGCTCTGCTGCCGGCTACGGCTCATCATTTCCGCTCAACCGCCAGATGACTACAGACCTACTTGGTTTTGAGTCCATGAACTACAACGTGGTTTATGCCCAGATGACACGTGGCAAGCTTGAGCGTAACGTAGCTTACGCTATTGCATCTGTTGCTGCCACCATAAGCCGCCTGGCATTTGACGCATGCATGTACAACAGCCAGAACTTTGGTTTCATCAAGCTGCCCGATGACTGCACCACAGGCTCCAGCATCATGCCTCACAAGAAAAACCCGGATGTGTTTGAGCTTACACGTGCACGTTGCAACAGGCTGCAGGCACTGCCTCAGGAGATAACCCTTATGACCAACAACCTGCCCAGCGGCTATTTCCGCGATATGCAGCTTGTCAAGGAGGTTTTCCTGCCCGCTTTTGAACAACTGGAGGAGGTCATTGCAATGACTGCATATATGCTTGATCACATAAAAGTACGAGAGGACATTCTCTCTGATCCCAAGTACGATGCAATATTCAGCGTTGAGGAAGTGAACCGCCTGGCACGTGAAGGCATGCCTTTCCGTGAAGCTTACCGCAAAGTGGGTGCTGAGATAGAGAACGGAACCTTCAAGGCTGACCATAACATTCATCATACACATGAAGGCAGCATAGGCAACCTTTGCAATGACCGCATCACTGCCCGCATGGACAAGCTTGTATCGGAGTTCCCGTTTGCATATATTGACAAGGCAATAGACAAACTTACATCAAAGTAAGAATCTGATGATATCAATAAAAAATGCCGACCCACAGGCCGGCATTTTTTTCGTTTTCATCGGAGGATTACTCCCATGGAAGCTTAGTGATAGACTCACCGAACTCTGAATTCTCAGCGTCGTTCTCGTCAAGCTTGAATACCATGAAGCCGGGGTTCTCCTTTGTGCAGGGAGCCCAGTCACCACCCTTAGGACCGTTAGGATCACTGTACTTTGCAAAGTTGGTCCAAGCGGTAAGCATCTTCTCTGACAGATCCCAGTCACCCTGTGTCCAAGGTCTCCAGCAGTGCTGCAGTGACTTGAATACGAACCAGAGGTCTGATGAGTGGAATGCACCACGCAGACGCTGTGTAACCTCAGGATGTGAACCGTCATCGGGCAGAGGACGTGCAAACTCATAAGCCCAAGCCTTGCTGCCGTTCTTGGTCATCTCCTGACGGTTCTGGCAGAATGCTGCAACACCTGCAGACATATTGCCCATATCGTTCAGAGTGTAACCGCACATATAAGGAACATCAGCCAGGGTACCGTCAAGAGCAGCCTCATCAAAGCTCTCCTTTGATACATAACCGTCAACGATAGGCATACCGGTTATGCTACCCATGTTACCGGTAGCGTTGCTGTAGATGCTGGCTACTGAATAGATAACCTCAGTATCGGCATTACGCATCTTCTGGAGGGTATTGTAACCTGCCCAGTCCATGATAACCTTGGTGTTGAACTCAGCGCGCTGAAGAGCGTTCAGACCCTCAGGAGCCTGAGGAGCCTTATAAGCGGCAATACGCTCGGTATTGTTAGCGTTTCCGCCGCCAAAGCCGCCGAAACCGCCCATCATACCCATGCCCATGCCACCACGCATGCCGCCCATACCGCCGCGGCCGCCTGCTGCATTGTTGTTAGGAACGGTCAGACCACCGGCGCTCATGATGATAGCCTTATGGAACAGGCCACGTGCCAGAGGAGACTCACACAGTGTACGTACACTGCCGCCACCTGCTGACTGACCGAATATCATTACGTTGTCAGGATCACCGCCAAACTGGGCGATGTTCTTCTTGATCCACTTGAGTGACTCAATCTGATCCAGGATACCATAGTTACCTGATACACCGTTGGGATTCTCAGCTGAGAGATCGGGGTGTGTCATGAAACCGAAGATTCCGAGACGATAGTTGATTGATACAAGGATAACATCCTTACCAGCCCACTCCTGAGCATCAAACTCAGGCTCTGAGCCCCAACCCTCACGGTAACCGCCACAGTGAATCCACAGGGCAACCGGAAGCTTGGCATTTACATCACCCGGCTTCTTGGTCCAGATGTTCAGATAAAGGCAATCCTCACTGAAGGGAGCCTCATCACCATAACCCCACTCTGTGTAGTAACCACCCTTGTACTGGATGTGCTGATAGCTGGGATGATCAAAACGGTCGCAAAGCTTTACGCCCTCCCAGGGAGTAACAGGCTGTGGAGCCTTCCAACGGTTCTCGCGGATAGGAGCAGCAGCATAAGGAATGCCACGGAAAACAAAAACATCCTTTACGCGGTCAGCGCTTACGCCCTGAACCTGACCACCTTCGATACTCAACACGGGACTGAGTTTCTCAGTGTTGCACTGGCAGCTGGCCATCAAGGTCAGGATACCGGCAAAAAACAACAGTTTCTTCATAAATTGTTTATTAGGTTAAGTTAAAGTAATGTCCTCTTGAGAAATAAACTTCCACAAATGTAATATATTTTATTAGTTGTTAATTTTAACACGCCTTTTTTTTCCTTCATTTTTTGGCTAATCGCTCTAAACGGAGTACTTTTGCATCATCCAAAACCCAACGTGAGTTCTTTAGCGCTAAATTATTTTTTTGAAAATAATAAATAGCGCCTCCTCACCGAGATTATGGCTTATTTTTGGATGATTGGTTTGTTTTTTTGAGGGAGTGATGGGGTTCCATCATGACCGAGGAAAAACGAAGCAAGCGCCAAAAAGAAGCCGTAAGATCAAAAAAGACGCTCGAATGGTGGAATGGTAGACACGAGGGACTTAAAATCCCTTGGCCTTTATCGGCTGTGCGGGTTCGAGTCCCGCTTCGAGCACTCCCCTTTCTGAATCCGGAAAATACTGCGTACCAATGGCTGACGTCAGATTCTTCAAATTATTATTCTCCTCTATTCTTCTTTTGGGAGCCATCAGCGTAAACGCATCAGATTACAGGTTCAATATGTATTTAGGGTTGGGTCCCATCAAGATTCCGGCTGGCTCTATACACTTATATGACTCTGAAGTCATTTTTGAAGGTATCCAAGCTATACGTACCGCAATGGTTATTAACTCCAACCCAACCACAGATAAAATCTTTTTGCTGAGAGACACTATCGAATCATACAACACAAAAGAGGGTGAAAGCCTGTTCTTTAAAAAAACAATCAATGAGGGCAACAGGCACAATGTTGAAACAGCTCATTATTCAAAAGACAACGACAGGTTCATTGTCAATCTCGATACGTGGGATATGAATACAAACACACGTACAAACCATTCTACAGAATGGCGTCCCACACGTATCTTTGACATTATGAGCATGATTGCGTTCGCCCAAAACATTGACACATCAAACCGTGAACTTGGCAGTACTGAAAACCTTCCAATGGTTAACGGCAATAAGGTTGTGCAACAATATCTGGTTTACATCGGCAACAAGAAAATCAAAGCCGATGACGGATGTACATACGATTGCATGATTATCTCCATAAGAGATTACTCCAAAGGAAAGGAGCGTGAAACCGTCAAGGCTTACGTGACCAATGATTCAAAGCATACACCTGTTCAATTAGATATAATATTGTCAACAGGAACGTCAATAAAAGCTTTGCTAAAATAAAGGATATGAAACTCACAGATAACCGTTTTCTCACAAAACGCGGATTCGGGGTCCACTCCCCTTGGGCTTATGACCTGATTGAAAACGTCATTAACGAACGTCACCCTTATTATGCCTATGAGGATCTTTACCCATTTTGGGAGAAAGCACCTCAATATCTTCCGCAATATCCGCAAAGCCGTGATGAACTGCTCTTCCGTCTGGTAAACAGATTCAACCCCAAGTTTATCCTTGAAGTAGGCACCGGAGCAGGCGTTAGTACCGGATATCTGGCATCGGTCTCCAAGACATCAAGGGTGGTTACTGTTGATTTCCCGCATCCGGCAGAAAAAGAGGTTCGCCGCAACCTCAAGAAAATCAAGAATATTGAGTATATTGCAGCCGATGTCATCCAGACCGTGCAGGATATTCTGGACAGCGGCAGCGTTCCGCAGTTCATACACATAGCCCACACCGCTCTCTGGAGACAGATGGTGGAGATGATTCTGCCATACGCCACAACTGATACAATCATTGCTGTTGAGGATATGGGCAAAAAGCAGAAAAAGGAGTGGTGGAAAGAGATCATTAAAGACGAGAGAGTGGGTGTAACCTTCCAGATGAAAAAGATAGGCCTGCTTTTCTTTGACAAAAAGATGACCAAACAACACTATGTGTTATGAGTAAGATTTACACCCGTACAGGCGATAACGGCACCACAAGCCTTGTAGGCGGCAAGCGCGTAAGCAAGACTGATCCACGTCTTGATGCATACGGCACAATTGATGAACTCAACTCATTCATCGGCCTGATGCAATCCGTTATGGATAACAAGGCAGAAAGTGCAGAAAACATACAGTGGATCCAGCAGAAACTGTTCAACATAGGCGGTTGCCTTGCCACAGACACCACCTCTTTTGAACTCCCTGACAGCTGCAAGGTTCTGGCCTCTGATGTGGAGCGTATTGAAAAGATGATAGACGCACTGCAGGAGGGCCTGCCGGAGCAACGCTCATTCATTATGCCCGGCGGTACTCAAGCAGCATCATATACCCATGTGGCACGCACCGTATGCCGCAGGGCCGAGCGCCTTATACTGGCACTTCCCGATGAAGCAAAAGTGCCTTCAGAACTGCTTCAGTACATAAATCGTCTGTCAGATTATCTGTTCGTTCTGGCACGCCGGATAAACTTTTTTGCAGGTACCCCTGAAAAAATATGGTAGAACTTTTGGTTTACATATTTTTTTATACTTTTGCACCCCTAAAGAAGTAACCTTAAAACACCGTTTTTTACTATGTATTGGACATTGGAACTGGCATCAAAACTGGAAGATGCACCTTGGCCCGCAACCAAGGATGAGTTGATTGATTACGCCGTCCGTTCAGGAGCCCCGCTTGAGGTAATTGAAAACCTTCAGGAGATAGAGGATGAGGGCGATATTTATGAAAGCATAGAGGACATCTGGCCCGATTACCCCAGCAAGGAGGACTTCTTCTTTAACGAGGACGAATATTAATAGGGTTTCAAAAGATAAATTGCTAATATTCAATATCTTATAACTTAAGCAGTGGGTAGTCCCACTGCTTTTTTACTATCCATTTTGCAGGAAAAAGCACCTATTTTTACCCCCAAACTACCCGTTTGACTACCCGTCCAAATTGAAAATCCTCCTAAAAAAGGAATAGTAAAAAATGGTCTCAAAGGTTGGCTGCGTCTTGTTCTTTTTAGTAAGTTTGTGACTAAAAGGATTATGGTATGCTGCAATATGAGAAATTAAAAAAGGAGGAGATTAAGGTGGCTTCAGAACTGGCCGCCAGAGCATATTTCGATTATATCTACATAACCATCTTCTTCCCTGGCCTTAAGGAGCGGCAAAGGGGGTTGGCTCGATTCCTGGCCATTAACAGGAAAGGAAATTTTAAGGGCTCACATATGTTGACCGCACGTTTGGACGGCCGGATGGTGGCTGAGGCGGCACTTGAGCCACCAGGCTACAAGCAGCCATCGGTACTCAAGTTCATTCTGAGCGGTTACCTGAAGATGTATTTTCTTACCAATTGGAAGCACCTGAATGATTTCATGGCAAAGGATGAGGAGGCCGGTACCCCGTGTAATGATTATCAGAAGAACAATCCTGATGTCTGGT
>JAEEGL014305551.1_pt1 | contig 22667 bp, 7 predicted proteins | sample 9134231 | NCBI WGS metagenome assembly JAEEGL01 (sample SAMN16246548, study PRJNA631951) | gut metagenome | biome: gut microbiome; feature: rumen; material: fiber-attached | host: Bos | place: Iran: Karaj | collected 2018-10 | reverse complement strand
GCTGGTATGAGTCGCTTGGTAGCTGGTGCGGCTGACCTTGGTATCCACATTTTTGCAGGTTCGTCTGACCACTGGGGCAACGACTCCAACAATTGCAAGCACTTGTTCAAGGCCAAGTTCGAATACCGCTAAACTTTTTTGACCTTTTATTGCCCGCCACCGTGCGGGCTTTCTTTTTTTTATTTATTTTATGTAAGCTAAAAGGAAGAAATTGGGTATGAGAAAATATGTTTTGAAATTGAAGTTAAAACTGAAAGCGGTAAGGGCGTCCGTTGAGGGCTTTTTCTCGCGGTCAAGGAACATCCTCCTGTTGATGCTTGTGGGCCTGCTCCTGAATGTCATTCCCGCCAAGCTTGCTATTTTCTTTGGGATACCACTCTTCTTGGACTGCCTGGGGACCGTGCTTACGGCCATGCTCGGCGGTTACCTGCCTGCGGTCATTGTCGGCTTTAGCGTGAACGCTATCAACGGAATTTCGGAGCCGGTCGCAACGTATTACGGCGTCTTGAGTATCTTGATTGCTACACTTGCGACCTTCCTTTTCCGCCGTGGTTTTTTCCACAGCATCTGGAAACTGCTTGTCGTGATTGTGCTTTTCGCACTGATTGGTGGCGGCATCGGGTCTATCTTTACTTACGCTTTGTACGGGTTCAATTTTGGTGAGGGCATCTCGGCGCCGTTCGCGATTGCGTTCCACGACGTTTTGCACTGGAACCGTTTTTATTCGCAACTTGTAGCCGATATCGTGATTGACGTTTTTGACAAGAGCGCCATTGTTCTTTTGTCCGCTCTCATTTTCCGCTTTATTCCGCGTCATGTCAAGGACGAACTTAAAGATGTCCAACTCTTCCTGCATAAGAATGTTGACAAGGGATTTTCTTCGGACAAGAAGACGATTCGCCATTCCTTGCTGAACAAGGTTGTGGCTATGGTGATTATCGCCGAAGTCCTTTTGGGCGGGCTTGCGAGCATGATCGGGTTCTTCTTGTATCGTGACAACTGCGTGAATAACTTTGTCAGTATCGCAAGGGGTGTGACCGAAGCTGCGTCTATTGCTGTTGACGCCGAAAAGGTGGATGATTACCTGGCTCGGGGTTACGAGGTCGAAGGCTACCAGCACACGCGCGAAGTTCTTTCAGGCATCCGAGAAAGTTTCTCGCAGACAAAGTATATATATGTGTACAAAATTTTGCCTGATGGCTGCCATGTGGTTTTTGACCTCGATACCGAAGGCGTGCCGGCTAACGCACCGGGCGAAGTCTTTGCCATTGAACCTTCGTTTAAAGAATATCTGCCGAAGCTTTTGAACGGCGAGGAAGTTGAACCCATTATTTCGGATGACCAGTTTGGCTGGCTCCTCACGGTGTATAGGCCCCTCAAAAATGCCGCCGGGAAGACGGTTGCTTACGTGGGTGCAGACATTTCCATGGAATCCATCATCCGCGACGAGGCTATGTTCTTTATCAAGCTTCTGTCGTTGTTCTTTGGGCTCTCTCTGATTATTATGATGGTGATTATTGAGGTGATGAAGCACGGCTTTGTGGTGCCTGTGAACAAGATGTCTCATGCCGCCATGAAAATTTCTGGGGCTACGATGCGTACGGCTATGGCATTTGAAATGGGCAAGCTCGATCTTTCGCTGATTCAAAATGCCGTTGCGTATGTGAAGGACCTCAAGATTAATACAAGTGATGAAATCGGCCAATTGTACGACCATTTCAATTCGATGACCGAGGACACCCAGAGCTTTATTGAACAGGTGCGCGACCAGGTTCTTAGAATTCAGAAAATGCAGAACGTGATGATTACGGAATTCGCGGAACTCGTCGAAGCGCGTGACAAGAACACTGGCGACCACATCAAAAAGACCGCTGAATATGTCGAAGCGATTGCAAAGGAATTGCGATCCGAAGGCAAGTTCAAGGGTGTGTTGAACGATGGCTACATCAGCAAGCTCAAGCAGGCTGCGCCGCTTCACGATATCGGTAAAATCGCGGTCTCGGACTTGATTCTGAACAAGAATGGTAAACTCACCGATGAAGAATTTACCATCATGAAGAGTCACACGACAGAAGGCGGCCGAATCCTCAAGAAAATCGTTCACGATGCGGGCGATACGTTCGATGCGGGCTACCTCAACGAATCTATCGAAATGGCAAGCTACCACCACGAAAAATGGGACGGCTCGGGCTACCCCGAACACCTCAAGGGCGAAGAAATCCCGCTCTCTGCGCGAATCATGGCCGTTGCCGACGTCTTCGACGCCCTCATCGCCGAACGCGTGTACAAGAAAGGATTCCCGTACGAAAAGGCGATGTCGATTATCACCGAAGGCGCAGGCAAGCACTTTGACCCCGTCGTTGTCGAAGCCTTCACGCACATTTCCAAAGCTTTGTACGACGCCCGCACAAGAGTCACACCGGAAACGGGCGAGAATGCTGAAAATGCCGCGGGGAATGCCGTGGCGGGTGCCGAGAAATCGGAAAAAGCTTAAACTGAAACGACTTGATAAAAAGTCCCAAGAAAAATTCTTGGGACTTTTTGCTAAAACGGCAAAAAAATACCGTGGCGAGTACCACGGCTTAATATAAGTGATTTATTTTAATTTTGTGGATCCCATAAAGAACCTGTTCATTTATATTCGCTATCCTTTGTAGATGATCGTTGAATGTTCCTATAATCGGTACTTAATTTATTTGTACGTTATTACATGGATGCTATTTCTTTTTCTACCAAGGATATGATTGCTCGTTCGGATAGATTAGTACGGCCCCAGTGAAGAAAATTAGGGGGAAAGAAGGATTCTGCAAGTTTTTTTGGATTTTCAAGTTTTACTGCGTTTAAATTGGATGTCGTAATAGTGGCTTTTGTTATAAATAAAGGGCAATAGCCGAATGTGCATGAACCTAAAATGGAACTCTCTTCATCTTTTAGCGGGTATGCTTTTTTTATTGTGATTGAAAATTTATCTATATCTTCTAAACGTAAGGTATTTTTTATTGGATTAAGTTCGATTTCTTCACCAGGAAGAAGTCCTAAAGAATTGTATTTTGATGAATCTGTTGTTTGTGTGTTGATGAATTTATCTCCACTGATGTTGTCGGCGGAGCTTTCTATCTGTATTAGAATGTCTAAATCGTTGATTATTTTAAGTTTTCCGATGATATCCATCTTTTCTCCTGGTGCTTCTATCAAAAGATTTTTGTTGTCAAGATAATATAATTGAAAGAAAAATCAAGTTTGTAAAAAATAATTTGTATAGTTGTAAGTTGTTGAATTTATGCGTGTTAATATGAGTGTGAATAAAATTTTACGTTATGCGAATCTTATTTTTTTATGCTAACATTGTATCAAGTAAGTATAAAATATTTAAAAGATTGTTTAAAAACGGAAGGTTAACAGTGAGTGATTCTGTTGAAAATGTAGTTAATAATATTCTCGTTAAGCTAGGACAAGTGTTTAGCCGAGCTGGTGACGCCGTATTTAAGGACTTTACAGAAGCTTGTCTTGGAGATGGGGCTACATGGGATGATTTTAAGAAAAAGTTTGATAAAGACGCTGTTGATGCGTTTGAAGAATTTGTCAATCATGTGACCGAAAGTTTGGGCTACGATATCTCCAACTGCAAATCAGGGGAATTGTATGACTTGGTAAAAGCCGTTGTTGTGAAGTCTATTAAAATCGGTGAGTCTGTTGGTGAGTATATAAAAAAGAGTAATGGAAAAATTACTCTAGACAGTCTTCTTTGCATTAATGCGGTTGATCAAGATGAAGCTAATAAAGACAAAGTATTGTCTTTGGGTGAAGTTGTAAAACTATCTGGCTTGCCTGTAAATGTCGAAAAATATGAATCAAAAGGTATAGAAGTTGGTGGTGACATCAAGGCTATTTTTGACCTTGTTTCAGAAATTGTTGATTTAATTAAGAAAATTTCTGATTTTGAATGGAAAAAGCTGGCTGATGATTGCGAAGATTTCGGAAAATTCATAAAAGACAAGTATATCAACGAGGAATTTGGCCGTCGTGTTCTTGATTATATCTTGATTATTTTGTTGAAAAATGCAAAGGATGTTTTTGCTGATGATGCTACTTATCTTTTAAATGCCGGTAGTGGTAAGCTAAAAGAGATCCTGGCACCGTTACTTGGAGATAAGGCTAATGATGTGATTGGGGAAGTACAGAGTTATGTAACGAAAATTGCTGATATTGATAAATATATTAAAGATTTGGAAGATGATTTGTCAGAAAATAAGGATTCTGGCGATAAGGTTTCTGAAGATAAAAATGCTAGTTCGAACAACGCCGTTGTTGCAACTAAATCCAAAAAGAGCATGAAAAGGTCTGCAAAGACTGTTTCTGCCATGACAAAGGCTTCTACAGATGAAACGGAAGTTATTGAAGTCGAAGCTGAAGAAATTGTTGCGTCTGGGGATTCACAAACATCGGATGATTCTGCTAAAAAATCTAAAGTTCAGTTACAGGCTGGGTTAGATTATTGTAAAAAACAGCTGAATAGCTATCTTGAAAAGAATATCCCTTCCTATAATATCCTTGCAAGAATTTTTGATAAAACTTATGCAATTTTGAATCTTTGCGGATTCATTGGTACGAAGTCTGTAAATTTGATTGAAATTGGCGCTGTAAAGGATGCCAATAGCGAAATTAAGGATAAAACCAGTGTTGACCTTATAGATTTGGCTTCGGATAAGATAGGAACGACTATAGAAATTCCTGTGATTCATTGGGAATATATAGAGCAGATGTTCACAAAGCCGAAGGAGTATTTCAAGACTGCATTCCCGCTTGAAAATGCAGAAGATGTCGAAAAACTTGTCGCCAAGATTGCCATTGTCATTCGCTCCTTCAATGCTGATTTCCCGGAATTCAAGAATATCAAGCAGTTTGTTTTGGATATCATTAACAGGATTGATGAACGATTGGGAAATCCTGTTCAAAAATGGGTTGATGGTGCAAAGCAGGCTCTAACTGATTTTAAGAACTACCTTGTCAATCTATTAAAGGTTTTGGAAAGTTATGCAATTAAAGCTAGAGATGCTTTGAAAGCCTCCTTTAATGAATTTAAAGAGATTGCAAGTGACGCAGTAGCTCAAAGTGACAACCTTGTTTGTAAGCTGAAAATAGAATTCTCTGAATTTGCAAAGTATGTAAATGAAAATCTAAAAGATCTTGGCCAGGCTGAAATCCTTAAAGAGATTTTCTATGACACTTTTGAAAATGCCGCTAAGGATATAATTAAAGACCGATATGCGGGGAAGGGCGCAGAAGAAATACTTCACCTTGATTTTGATGCCCTGTTAAAACCTCTGAACACGTTTACTGGTTCTATGGAAACGTGTGGGGGCAATCTTAAAAAACTTGCGGAGAAAATTCAGAAAGACTTCATGGATTCCTTTGGGCTTAAAGGTGAATTCCCCAACATTTCGATTGATGAAAACGTATGGAAAGATCGCTTTGATAAACTAGTAGATAAACTGGAAGAAAAATTTACGGAACAAACGAAGGATGTCCCGAAAAGTCTTGAACAATTGGAACAATTTGCCTATACCTCTATAGCTGATTTGGCGCAGGGTAAGGGCTTGAATAATCCATTGTCCAGCTTTGATCCTTCCGCTTATTTCAAGATTGTTGGTGATGCGTTCTCTGAAAACTTCACCATTGATTTTGGTGCGTATTTTGATGACTTTGGCAATGAGCTTAAAGGTTTCAAGAATTCTGTACGTACGTTCTTTGACGACTTCTTTAAAGGACTTCAAAGTAATGTTAAGGGAATTTCTGAATTTGGTGACGATATTCAGAATTTGGCTACAGATATTCTGGCCGCTTGGGTGGAAAATATCAAGGATGCTATTTATAAGCTTGTTCTTCGTCCTTGTATCCAATTTGCAAAGAAGGCTATCAAGAAGTGGGCTGCAACGTATGTTGTGCCTGCAGTGATGGAACTTGTTCGTGGTGCTTTCAATGGTAACAATGAAAATAATGAGAAAATTCAGCTTGTGGCTCCAAATGGTGGTGCCTTAAAGGATGAAGATGTTAAGGTCCTGAAAACTGATGCCTCAACCGGTGAATCGACAATGGTTGTTGCTTCGGCTGAAACTGTTGTTAACAATATAATAGATTTGCTCTCCTTTATACAGACCGTAAAGGAGGGGGCTGGCTCTGTGAACTCTTTGGGCGATGGAATTCAGTTTGCTATAAAACTTTACCAGAAGGTTCCAAAATTTGTCAAGGATTATGTATCCGAACTTATTGATTTGCCGAATCTTGATGATATCGTAGGCAATATTCACTTGCCTGAATACTCTCTTGATGTTGAAAATAAGTTCTTTGCCGTTACGCTTTGGAAGTATAAATATAATGATGGCGAGAATAAGAGCGAAAAAGAAACTGGTAATGATACCAACCAAGATGCTGATATATTGATTCAGTTGGCCGTTTTTGTTGGTGAAGAAGGTGAAGGCGATAATAAGACTGAAGGTATTTACATCTTGCCTATTGTAAAGGGCAAATATAATATTCAGTTTGGTCTTGGAAAAAATCACTTGATGAAGTTTGGTGCTACGGCATCTTTAAACAAGGATTCTGTAGCGATCAGTAGTGATCAGAAAAACAGTGACGATAAAAAGCTTGAAGATAAACTTTCCGGAAAAGAAGTTGAAAGTGATGACGGAAAGGAAAAGAAAAAAGGAAAGCTCGGGTTCTTTATCAGCCGTGGCGAAGATGGCTCGGGTGTGAAAATCAAGCCTCTTGCCGATGAAGAGTCCGTTTCTGCTTATCTCGAATTGGGCTTTGAACGTAAAAAAGATAAAGATGGTAAACCGTTAACGGCGACCCTTGTTGATTCAGATGTTGTTAAGTTGACGATTGACAATTATCCGCAGAAAATTTTTGCTGGATACTCGGGGGATTCTAAGTCCTTTGATGTTGGATTCCTGACTAGTTTAGAAGGACTGAATCTTGCTTTAAAACTTAAACATCTTAATGGTTTCTTTGATACAATCCTTAGCGATGATATTAATGTTGATGTTGGTAAATTGGCTCTGTCTTATAGTCTAGATAAAGGCTTGAGAATAGAGGATAAGCTCCATGTCAAGATTCCATTTAATAATAATATCGATTTGAAGTTTGTAAAATTCAAGGATCTCACTTTAGATTTGGGACTTGAAAATGGCGATTTGGAAGCTAGCTTACTTACGACGTTTATTGCAGACCTGAAGTGCGTTGCATTTACCTTTACCGATCTCGGTTTTGGTGTTAAGTGCAATTTGTTTACGCCGGAATGTAAGGCAGGAACTCTTAAGCTTGAACCGAAAATTAAATATCCGTCAGGAATTGGAATTAGCGTTGATGCGAGTGCTGTAAAGGGAACTGGTGGAATTCAGTGGGACGAAGAAAAAGAACGTTTTGCAGGATTCCTTGAACTTAAAGTCCTTGAAAAATTTGGCGTGAACGCCATGCTTGTCTTTACAACAGGTAATGGATCGGTTCCGTTCTCGTTTATGGGCGCTCTTAGTGTCTTGTTCAATCCGGGAATTCAAGTTGGTATGGGCTTCTCGATTACCTCAATCGGAGGCTCTTTGGGATTGAATAGGGGACTTGATATAGACAATCTCCGCGCTGCGGTTTATGATGGAAGTCTCTCTTCTGTTCTCTTTGTGAAGGATATCAAGAAAGACTTCGATAAGGTTCTAGCGAATATCGACAAGTATTACCCCATTACCGAAGACCAAATGTATGTTGGCATGTTGGCTCAGATTTCTTGGGGAACTATACTTTCTGCCGATTTTGGTTTGTTTATTCAGGCTCCGAGTCCAATAACGGTTGTTATTGCAGGCTTAGTAAAGGTTCGCCTTGCGGATTCCGCAGAAAAGTTGATTGCTATAAATGCGAACTTCTTGGGAGGAATTCAATTCGACAAGGGATTTTTCTTTGATGCATCCTTGTTTGATTCCAAGTTAGTTGGTATAAGCATTTATGGCGATATGGCCTTGCGTATTTACTGGGGTGGTGATACAAAGGGATTTATCCTTTCTATTGGTGGTTTCCATCCGAAGTATAAGCCGGAATCGGGCTTCAATTTGGTTGATATGAAGCGTGTTGGCATGAAGTTGGACTTTGGGCCCGTCAACATGTCTCTTGAAGCCTACTTTGCGATAACGTCCAATACCGTTCAGTTTGGCTCCGCTTTCAACATGAAGGTTGGTTGGGATAAGTTTGGAATGACTGGTCATGCAATATTTAACGTTTTGTTCCAGTTCAAACCGTTCTATTTTATGGCGGATATGTCTGTCGGTCTTGCTGTGAAGCTGGGCTCTACCACGCTTTGTAGCATATCTCTTGACTTTGATCTTTCTGGTCCGGCAAAGTGGCATGCGAAGGGCAAAGCTAAGATTAGCATATTGTTCTTTGATGTCAGTGTGAAATTCAGTTGTACTTGGGGTAAGAATCAGAGTGAAATTGAGCAAACCCCTGTTGATGTTTATATTCTTTTTGAGAAGGAATACACAGAAAAATCCAATTGGAAGATTATATCAACCGATTGGACTGACAATCTGGTGACTTTGTTGCCGAGCAAGGATAAGGAATTTGTAGCCCAACCGAGCGATTTGATTTCTTTTAGCCAGTCTAAGGTACCTCTTAATGAGAAGATGGATTGCTATGGGGATAATCGAATTAGCGATTGTAGCCAAATAAATCTCTCGCAATTGAGTGTTGGTTCCGAAATATTTGATTTTGAAAAACAAAATGGAGTTGAAAAAGAGGAAACCGCATTTTCGCCAAGTCTTACTCGCAAAATGAGTGATGAAGACAAGTTGACTGCCGAATCCTATGTAAATAAAACGAGTGGCTTTAGACTTAGTGCCAATTTTGGATCAGCTTGTGGTAATGAAGAAAAGAAAGACTTTGAAGAAGATAAAGTTGTAAATGATTTTGATATTGGTAAACAAACTGTCGGTGAGTTTGTTAGCCAGTGGGAAGAACGATTCACTAAAGCTAAAGCTCTGAATGATAAATCTTCTGCAACTGTAGTTTCTCAAAAAACTGTGAAAAAAACAGTGTCTACGAAATCTTTGCAAACGAACGTTCTTTCTAATGATATTGCAGATGCCTTTAAGGTATCTCGTCGCATGCCTCTAAAAAATGTTGCAGAAGGCGGTCGTTCTTCGTTGATGTCAAGGAGTTCTCTAAGAAGAAGTTCTACAGGCTTTAAGCGTTATGTGAAACAAATTGATGAACTTTTGAAAGTTAAGGCTGTAGATGATTTGATGGAAACATCGCTTTCTCAGAACGAAGGTGGTATGGGACCGGTTTCGTATAATCCTGAACAATTTGATTCTGTAGTAGAAAAAGTTGTTTTGAATGCTCCGAAATTAATTAATGGAGAAAAGATTAGTTTTGATTATACTGTTAAGGAAGGTGATGTTACTGTTGAATGGGTAACTTATGTTCGTTTACGGGATAATAAGTACTTTATTAATAATCAGGAGCATTTCCTTATTTCTGATCCTGAAGAGTATGAAGCGCATGTGTATCTCTATCCAAAGAAAGGATTTGCCTTTAAGGAGGTCGATGGTAATGCCGTTTGTGAAGTCGTTTTGGCTGACGGAACCAAGTTAAGTTCCCGTGGACATATGACCGCAAATGGAAAATATTGTTGCCATTTCTCTTATCGTTTTTTAAGCCTTACGGAAAGGGATATCCGCTATATAGGTTTCCATAATAAAGGGGCTTATAATGCTGATTTTATTATATCATACAAGAGAACAGAAAACGAAAATTGGATTGACAAAAAAATCGATTGGTTTGCTGCCGGTCGAGGAACCGATAAATGTTCTAATCAATATGCTTATCCTAATAAATTATTCGATTTGCGAAAAGCCAATATTCCTCAAGGCTCTTTAGTCACGGTAAAAGTTAAAGCTCAAGGTGGACTAGGCTCTGGTAAGGCGAAACGGTCTTTGGGAGTCTTTAGATTCCATCCTGAAGCAACGCGCTATGCTCAATATCAAAGCGGTGGAACTAGTCTGTCGGTAAAAATAAATAATCCTGAAACATCAACAAATCTCTCACAAGTTTAACCAAAATTAAAGTAGAAATTGATATGCAAACAAATGAAATAAGTTTTTATTCTTGGGTAAGAAAAGGCCTTGGTAGCCAAATTAGTGAAATTGACAATCTTGGCGATGGTAGCTCCGGTGAAATAAAAAAACGTCCATCAATCCAATTAACAGCCAATCTAGAAACGGTTGGTTGTAAGAGTGATAATTCTGAGAATCCTCATAGATTTGAATCAAAAACAGTAAACCTTTCTGGACCTGGTGATATTTTATCGCTGAATGTAGATGCTATAGCTCGAGTGTTTCCTGTTGAAGGTACGGTTAATTTCCCTATAGATGATTTTCCTTACGTTGAATTTTGGGAACCTGATTTTGCATGGCGATTTACACCGGCGAAGGCGGCAGAAGATGGGAAAACTCTACGCCCATGGCTTACACTTGTTGTTTGCAAAGTGTCAGAATGCTCTGTTGTAAAGACTTCATGGGGAACAGATGTAGTCACTTTTGATATAAAAAGTGAAGCTGATTATAATAGAATATTCCCGTTGCCGACTGAGGTTTGTAAATCGGCTCATGTGCAAGACTGTGGTGAAAATGACCAAATTTGCCGAATTTTGGGTATAGTAAAAGGAGTCGAAAATGAAAAAACAGATGATGAGGATAATGAATATAGAGCTTTCTTGATACCTGTATTTGAAACAGGGCGTCTTAGAGGTCTTTACGGCCCAGATTATGATGAAGATAATTTTAATGAAATACCGGCGCAGAAATCTGCTTGGGAAGACACTTTTGCAAACCAGAAAAAACGAGAATCTCCTTTTACATTCCCATCGTACTATTCATGGACTTTTAAAAGAGGTGAATTGAGCTTTGTAAGTAAAGTGAGATCGCTTAAAGGCAATGATGCTAAGAAAAGCGGAATTAATGTAGATGTGACGTCTTTGGGCATTGGGCTTGATTATGATTGTTTTGAACAAAAGCCCGAGCGTAAATGCATTAATATGCCGGCAGCGTTGACTACGGTTTTGGATGAACCTGAATCGGCTTATCCACAACCGAATGGTGATGAAGGCAAAGTTTATAATAATTTGAATAGCTTGCTTTCTAAAAGCCCCGTTTTTGAGGAAAATGCAAAGATTATCAATGGTGATACAGAAACTCAGTATGCGGATGAAGATGATCCGTGGATTACTCCACCGATTTATGGTGGCAAGCATATACTTGCGACTTCTTTAAAAGCAGAAGACAATAAAGAAACGCCTTGGTTAAATCAAGTTAATTTGGATTTGCATTACAGAGCGGCAGCCGGTCTTGGTAAAAAAGCAGTACAGAGAAATCAAGAAGAGCTCGTAAACCGTGCTTGGCAACAGATTGATGCTGTTAAAACATTGAATGCGAAATTGAATCAGAAGATGCTTAGCGCAAATGTGAATGATTCTGTCAAGTACTTGAATTATAAATGGGTGGGTTCTGTTAAAACTAAGATTACTGGTAAAACAGATGAGTCTGAATTCATTGCTCAGATGATGACGAATCTTCCTTCTATGAGAAATACCAATTTTGATGGAGTATCGCTATCAGAGGTCCTTCAAAAGAAGGGTATACCCAATGTGTTTGTTTCTGATTCTTTCCGGAGAACTGCAGAAAAGACGCTTGAAAATGTATCTTATCCCGATTTTATGCAAAGCATTGCTGAACAACAAATCTATATGATGCCCTGTATTGCTAAGGAAGGCACTATATCTAAAGATCAGCTGAATAACTTTGCTTCAGTGAATATTGTGCCATATTTATGTGAATACTTTGTTGGAAATAGTGAATTGAATCGATTTTTCTATTGGAATAAAAATTGTAATTGTATTGATTCGTATGAGTTGTTGACATATTTATGTGCAATGACTGAAAAGGATCAACGAATAAGATTAACTTGGGGAGGAGATGTTGATTTTTATATTTTACCCTATTATCAATCAATTCGTGCTAATCAAGGCGAAGCTAATGCAATGAATTGGTTTGTATCTAATAGGCTTTGGGAAATTAATTCTTTTGGGTATACAAAATCCAACGATGATGAAGTTCCTGATCGAAAAGATTGGAACATCTTTGCGTTAGATAGTTATATCTTTAAATCGTTATTTTATATGAGTGATGACGATAGTGCTACTGTTGTCGCTATAAAAACAAGCACTGGATGGAACTACTATATTGATCGCGATAATGTTAATAAAAATGGGAAAAAAGCTTCTTATTATGGACATCGAGTTGATGGAGAAACTTTTGAAATAAACAGTCCCTATGATGTATTAGGTGAAGCTGAAGATATCTTGAAGCTAAAAGACCCTCAAAGAACGGAGCCTTTTAGCAATAAGGATAAATGGAATTTGTGTGCATATTGTGTTTTATTTATTCCTGATTGCATTGTCGCAGAAAAAGATGTGTTAGATACCGTTGCAAAAAATGATGGATATTTGTTTGAAAACGCGACTGAATTTTATAAAAAAATAATTGGAAATTATATAAAAAGAGAGACGAATTCCGATAATGATAATGTTCGTTTATACAAAGCTTGGGCTAATTTGACAAAAGCTATTAGTGATATTGAATTAACTCCAGATCCTAAAAAGCCTGAATATCGTGGAGTAATTCCAGATGTTTCTAAATTGAAGGGTGGGCTTAGAGAAGATTCAGCATATAGCCGATTGAAAGAATGTGCTGCTACTTATTACTCTACATTCTTCTCTGATGATAATCTCATCAAAAAATATCTTGAAGATTGCCTTGCTTCGAAATATCCTATCAAAGCGTATCCAATATTCCCTGAGCCTTCATACTATTATTTGAAAGATATCGCGGATGAGTTTATTTTGCCGGGTATCGAGGACCTTCCGGATGATAGTATTTCAATGTTCAAAGGAAATGCTGCGTTTATTGAAGCATATTTGAGTGGAATGAATACTGAAATGGGTCGAGAATTGCTTTGGCGTGAATACCCGACTGATCAACGAGGCTCTTATTTCAAAAAATTCTGGGATTCATCAACAACCGTCGAAGATATCAAGAAGGATTCCTTCTTTGATGTTAAGTCTTTACACAGATGGACTGGAAATTTGGGCGAAAATCATATGGCGGGGAAAGGAGATTTGTTGTTCTTTGCCATTAAGGGTGATCTTATGAAGCTTTACCCTGATACAAAATTTACCCTTAGAAAAGCGTTGGGTAAATATGGTGCCAATTCTCTTGAATTTGATGTGGATCCTGATAGAGATGATATTGAACCAGTCTGTCAGGGGTTTGTTCGTGAAGATGTGTACGCTGTTGGTTTCCCGATAAAATTTGAAGATGCTTTAGGGTGCCCACCAAGTATAGATTCTTCAAATTGGGAAAAGTGTGGCTATATGTTGGTCTTTGAAAGGGCTAAAGAAAATATTGAGTTTGTTTGTGATGGTAAGCATGACGATGTGGAAAAAAATGCTGCTGCATTTGCCATAAATCATCTTGATACAACATCTCTTATTGGAAAACATGTTTCAACCTTAATTGGAAATAATTAATATGTCCGAAAATTTTGAAAAGATTTTAAATGCAATTCCTCATAATGATAACATTTGCCTTTTTCCATTAAGGCTAGAAACGCATTTCCGAGGTGCAGGTCGTGCAAAAAAATTGTGTGTGAGGATTATTCCTGATGAAATCATATTGGATTATTATAAGGATGGTCTTAATCAGGAAGAAATTGAAGATGGGAAAAAATTTTGGATGCAATGGTACATTGCTAGTGGCTCCGAAGATCGTGAATACGATGCTTGGTTAGCACTTTGTGCTAAACATCCTACTCCACGTGCCGCCTGGATTTGTAGAAAAACGATTTTGCAAAATGTCAATCTCTATCGGAGATCTTTAGATGATCGCCCCTATCCTCATATGTCTGAAATAGAGGCTAAATGTGAAAGTATTTGGAGTACTTTAGGTTGTTTTAGTATTGATGAACGTGGAATTACGGTTAATAGTAGTGTCTTTGAAAATTCTGCTAAAATCGCTTTTGATAGTATTGCAGCCGATTTGAATTCTATTGATGGATCTTTAAAGATTGATGATGGAATTGTTGATTACTTATATGACTCTATTTTTGCTGTTGTTCATAATTTAGAGGATCGAGTAAAAGATTATTTTTCGTTTTATGATAAGTATCCTGATTTGAAAAATAATGCTGGAGGTAATCAAATTTTTGAAAAGGATTACTCGGCTTTAAAAGATTTGTCTAGTCGCTTGAATACCTTTATAGAAAGGTATAAAAACTCTAGAGTTTCTTTAGTGAATCTTATTGACGAATTAAAAGAAAAAATGGAAAAATCGGATGAGTTTGTTGATTGCAATGTTCTTCCGAAGAAAGATTTTGAAATCCCAGAAGCAACGATGTTGCCTGAACGTTTTATTTTTGTAGGTGAAACAAATGATGGTGCTGAAATTCGTGCTGAATCAAAGCCGGTTTCTTCTAAAATAAAGCTGTCTATAGATCCAGATAAGGCTTCTGAGTATTCTGTTGATGATAAAGGCTTAAATGTTGATGAATCAATCAAATGGATGCTAGACTACAGTGCTGCAGAAGAAGCTGGGATGGCAATTACAGTAGATGTCCCGAATGTTACAGGGTTTAAATATATTTATGTCTTTGGAATTAAGCCTAAGAGTGATGAAGACCTTTTATCTAATCTGTTTAATGGGCATAATTATTTGGGTGATGGGCTTCGTTTGCTGAATCCTCGAACTCCCACAAATATTGTTGATGGTGAAGTTCCTATTGATGATGAAGATGCCGAAAAACGTATCCGTTATAAGATTGATACCGATTCTGATATAGGGAAGATTCAACTCCTTATTCGTAAACCTAATAATGATGCCCAAAATATTTCTGATCTTCTGTATGGTTCTTATTCAGAGTGTTGGAAACATGTTGTTAATTTTGACAATACTTCTGAATCGAAAACACGTTGTGCTTATGGAGCTTTATGGAATGCTGTTTTTCCTTCAACTACGGAAGAAGAGGAAAAACGAAAGAAAAAGGGGCTTGACAATGATTTGATAGATTTTGTGGGCAGTTTCTTTACGGATTTTGTTCGAGCTACTGGATCTGTACCAGCAATTAAAGTAGGAAGTATGCCCTATGGAATCCTCCCTGTTTGTGATTATGAAAAATTGCATGAGGAATTAAAAAATTCATCGTTGCCCCAGGGGCCGATGGTAGGCAAACTTCTAGGCGATTTGCTAACTCTAAAAGCCAAATGGGACCAAATGAGCAAATCTGTTCAAAATCCCACGACTCTTAAGGGAATTAATGCAGAAAAAGCTTATTTGGAAATGGCTGGGCAAACGCCTTATTCAATTTCTTTTATTGAACGAAAGGAAATAAGTTCTCCGTTGATTGAAGCAAATATTCCTCAAATATCGGGGAAAGATAGCATTTTTAATTCCTTCTTTAATAAAAAGCTTAATGTTGGTCAACCGATACGTGATACGGATGATATTTTTGATATTTCGACCTCTAGCTTAGTGAATGTTTTGATTGGAAATGGTTTTGAAAACAATGATGCTATAAATTATGTTTCGGAATTTATAGACCTTTTTACGTTTAGACTTGACGCTTGGTTTAATGGCGTCGTCAGTTATGTCTTGAGAAATAATAGAAGTGGTGGTGTATTGGGCGGCGTACCTGGTGTACGTTATAATCAATTAACTCAAATTGGTGCTTACGGCTGGGTATTTGATTTGAATGAAAAAACAGCGGCATCTAATGAAGATCAAGATCATTTTATTGTAGCACCTTCTCTTCAGCATGCTCTTTCTGCGGCTGTATTGCGTAGCGCCTATCTTAAGTCAAAGGCTTCCGAAAAGGATTCTCATGTATGCGTGAATTTGTCTTCTATGAGAGCTCGACAGGCTTTGAGACTTGTTGATGGTGTTCGTTCTGGAATGTCGATGAGTGTCATACTTGGTTGCGATCTTGAACGATATTTACATGATGCTCAAAATTATGGTGAAAAAGACCATCCTGCAGAAATGGATAGATTTATTTATCCGTTGCGTAAACTATTCCCTCAGGTGATAAATATTGATGCCGAAGATTCAAAAGCTGAGGCTTACGCAATGCATGTTGTTAACGGTGAAGCTCTGCTCGAAACCATTATTAACCATGAAGATTGGACTTGGAGCTGTCCAGTTCATGAATGGTTGGAAGAACATTTCTATGATAAAAAAATGAGCTGGTTGCGTGATGATGAGTTGAAAATGGATGAAATTCAAAAACCAGTCTTTTTCAATATCATTGAACGCTTGATGGACTCTTACGATGCTTTGAATGACTTGTTGCTTTCAGAAGGGGTTCATCGCCTTGTTATGGGAGATCAGTCTTCTTTTGATGCTATTGGAAAATTTATGGCTGATGGTGAGGGTGGACTTCCTGATCCTGAAATTTTGAAGACCCCCAGCGAACATGTTGTGGTATCTCATAAGGCTGGAATGATTCTTCCTCAGTTTGAGCAACCCTCTAATGAAAAAGAGATTTTGAAAACTAAGGCTTTAAGACTTGCTGAACCTGGCGTAGATTCTTGGGTAGAATCTCTTGTTGGTGGAATGGATAAGATTTGCTTCTTTGTGAAGTCTGCCGATGGGGTTGTTGAGGAATGTACTCTTGAAAAGGCTGGTGTTTCCGCTTCGGAGTATTTGTATTTGTCCTCTTATCCTGCGACATTTATGAATTATCTTGAAACTCGTTTGTGCTTGAATGCCGAAAATGCCTATACTGGTAAAATAACCATTTTGGAAAGTGCTGATGAAGCTGGAGTTTCTTGCTCTGAAGGGCATTTAAGTCTTGAAGAAGATGCTCTTAGGATTCAAACGATTAGAAGCCTGTTAAAAAATGGTCATGGAATGCTTTCGTCTGATTGGAATACCGATGTTCAAGAAGATAAAGATGATGAGGACTCGGTTGATAAGGTTGATTTGGCTTCTCGTTGTGCAAATTTGATTGTGAAGGCAAAAAAACTGTTGAATGATTTGAATAAATGGATTGTTCCAAATTCTATTGTTGATGCTGTTAGTAACGAAAGAGCTTTAAAGGGTGAACTTAATGATGACTTTGTAGATCTGGCTTATGGCTATTTATGTGATTGTGTTGAATTTGGCATGGTTAACAGTTTTACCGGTTTTAATCCAAATGCGTATATGGATAAACTGGATAAGGTCTTGCAGGACAAGGAACGCGAACAATCGTTGGTTGTTCAAGAAGATTTGTTCTGTATGGTTTCTTCGGCGTATGATGAATTGCAAAAGAGAATCGCAGAATGTTCTGCGTCTGTTGGCTTGACTAAGAATGAAATTGAAAAGTCAAGTTTTGAGAATATTATTGAGGCTATTCAAAATCTTACGCTGAAGAATGTCAAGGTGTTCCCGAAATTCAAGTTGCAGTATAAGAACTTGGAATTTGGAATTATTGATAAGAAACCTTCGGAAAAGGATTATTCGTTTAAGAAGGATGAAAACGTTAAACTTGATGATTTCATTAAAAACGGTTTGAAAAATTTTGTCGATGAAGCTTCTTTTGACCAATGGCAGGATGAAGTGTCTGAAGTTCGTGATGGTATGAAAAATCTTCATAATTTGACCATGGCTCAGACAGCTTTAGAAGGAAAGTCGATGAGTGTATCTATTTTCCAGACGACTAATGTAATGGTTCAAAATAGTCAAAAGGAACATAAAACAGAATTGAAGGGTTTAATGGGGTACTGGCTAGGTTTGCCTGTTGATGATGAAGGAAAACTTAGGGACGTTGATTCTTTGGTGTTGTACAATGCTGAAGATTACCAATCGCAAAATTCCATTGCTGGCTTTATTTTTGATGGCTGGCTTGAATATATCCCTTATAAAAAACATAATGCGGGCTTGGTGTTCCATTGTGATAGACCTGATGCAGAAGCTCCTCAGACAATACTTATAGCTGTAAATCCAGGTAATTCTGTATGGAACTCTGAAAGTATGATAAAAATTTTAGATACAACCCGACAAATGATGATGAATCGAGCTGTTGATCCTGATCTTATTTATAATGATCCAGAACTATCTCGAATGTTCCCGTTGTTCGGAAAAGAATTTGTATAGTAAGCAAGGATAGAGGTTTATATATGTCTGAAAATAATGCTATTAAATTTTGTACTGATACCAATTATCTTAGCCAATATTTTGATGATGTATTAAAGAATGTTTCATCTACAGAAACTCTTGTTGAAACTAGAATTTTGCCTAGAACAAAGAGTGACCCTAGAAAATTAGATGATGCGCGTAATCAAGATTTTAATAAAGCCTTATCTTTGCAAACATTTGACCCGTTGTGGATGTTGTCTCGTCAGTGGCAGTATGGGCGCTTTCAGGGAAATGATTGTGGAACCCCGGTCTCTGTGAAAGTTCATGCGGTGCGAAAGAGCTTGGATGCAAATATTTCCACGACTCCTTTGGAATATGAAGTAGAAAAAGTTAATCATGAAATTACTTCGTATGTCCGTGTTGAATCTGCAATGTATTTGAAAAAAATGTTGATTCGACAAAAAATAGAGAAAGTGGTTGCTGAACTGGAACGCTCTTTCCCTTTGTCAAAATATATTGAAGAATTAAAAGAAGCTTCCCGTTCGGATGAACAATCCAAGGCTTTAGATAAACTTAAAGCACAAAAGAATAAGGCTTTAAAAAAGTTTTCTGATTTTTATGGAAAACGTTCTTTTGATGGTTATGAAGTTTACCTAAAAATGCTGTCAAATAGTCTAGGAAACCTGATACCATCGGATGTTCAAAAAAAATATATTGAATGGTTTAAAAATAAGTTCTTGCCTAATGATTCCGGTAAGGAATCATGGAATTCGCAAAAGCTTGCTTACGAAGTTTCGATGAAACAGGGCAATACGGACTATACCACAGATCAGTATGCTTCTGGAAGGTTGTCGTGGTATTCATTCGATGCGAAAAATGGCGAAGGAAATACGTCGAGTGGTGCTAAATCGGTAGAAAAAACATTGACGTATATTCCGACTCCAGCGACTTTTGCCGGAGCTCCAGCTCGAAGATTGTGGGAGTTTGAACATCGTAGAGTTTCATTGGGGAATGGGAATGTTGCTCCCGAGTATGTAGCTGCGGCTGCTGTTATGCAGTATATTAGCACCTATAGCAATGATTGGATGATAACTCCGCTTGAAACAGAGACCGGTACAGTGCTTAGTGTTCGTTCCATTGATGTCATTGATACCTTTGGTCAGTCGCACACGATTTTGAAAAGCGCAGAAAGTCTTGATAGAAATAAGCCGTCTACCGGTCCGACGGATCGTTGGTGCTTGTTTGGCTCTAGCCGTCCTGATGCCTATTATGAGAGAGATTTTTCAAGTAGTGATAATGGTATGCTTTTCCCGCCTACGGTTCTTCGTTGCGAAGAAGGTGCTCCGATTGAAGAAGTTCAGTTCTTGCGAGATGAAATGGCTAATATGCTTTGGGGTGTAGAAACCAAGATTAATGATGGTTGTGGCGGATACATGGATGGAAAGACCTTATCAGATGCGGTCTTTAAAGAGGTGGATAGCCACCGGATTGTTGATAAAAATGAAACGAAAGTCGATGCGAAGTATTCTCTGTTGATTCAGAATAGGGTTCCTCTGAATTGGATTCCTTTTATTCCTGAACAGCTGAAAAATGGACGAGATATTATATTCCGTCGTGCAAGAATGCCTCTCTATTACAAGGAACAAGGAGAACCAGAGAGCGTTGATGGGTACAAATCGGTTCGATCTTCGACAAAGCTTTTGGACAAGAATGTTAAGCCGTTCTATATCAACGAAGAGGAAATTGGAGGTTATGGTATTAAGGTTACCAAGACTCCTCAACGTACAAGGTGGTTCTTTGGGCAGTCCTTTAACTGGATTGGCAATCGTAAGATTGTTAGCGAATACCAAGCGAATAGCGGCTTGATGTTTGATGAACTGTTGAGAAAAGAAGGTGGTGTTGTAGAAACTCGTCGAAAGAAACAGGACGAAGAAAATAATCAGGTTGAAGAAAATATTTCGGCGAAATAAAAAGGAATCGAATATGCGTAAATATGAAAATCTTGGATGTAGCCCCAAAAATGTTGAATCAGATTTAAGTAATGGCATTTATGGAATTTGTCATGATGAAGAAAATTGGTATGTCTCGCAGGGATCTGCTGTAAAAAAAGTGCCTGCCAATAGCTTAGACGCCGATTTGAATTATGTTGAAAAAAAAGAATATGTGGATTATCACATGGGGCTGCCGAACGGTCTAGACCTTTATAAGTATTATCGAACAGACTCTGACAAAAATCCTGTTGGTTTTAGACTTAAATCAACTATTTATGGGTGCCAGTCTTTTTTTGGTGATTTAGATTGCTTCAATGGATATTTGTTTATTCCACATTATGTGAAACGAGGAAATGAAATTCTTGAATCTCGGATTCTTGTTTTTTCAACAGATACGTTTTTCTATATGGGCAGTCAAACGTTGTATAAGAAAGACAATTGGCGTTTCCATAAAATTACTTGGTGCGCGGTAAACCCTATTGACCAATGCTTATATACAAGTGACTCTTATGTGTCTGATTCGTTTGAAGGATCCAGTTCACCTGTGTTGGCATTTAAAATTGATTTTAATAATATAAAGTTCAGACGCGGTGAATTTTTTTCTTGCGTTAATAAAAATGGGATAAAACTTGAACGAAAAGTAAATGTGAATTCGAAAGAAAAAGTTCCCTATCTTTTGGATGCTGAAGTTCGGGGAGGGTGTTTTGATCCTTTTGATACGCTTTACTTGAGTACAAATTCGTATCAGGAAGATTATATACGAAATAAGGCTTATTATTTATGGAAAGATAAGGGAAGCCCAATTCAATCTGATGTGGCTAGCATAAGTGATTGGTTGAAAGCGACAGAACAAATTGCTACTGATGTAGAAAATGGAATTCGGGAACGAGAAGGTGTAACCGCTTTTGCTTTAGAGCGTGAGAAAACGACTTCTGATGATGAATATATTCAAAAAACGGCATATTACATTTGGAAATCAAAAGGATCTCCTGTTTACCAATCAGAAGAAGGAAGAAGACAAGATTGGTTAAATGCGATAGGACAGATTTCGTTTGCTATTCAATCTGGTATGGCTAAAGCTGATGGCGCTGCATACGCTGGTGTTGCTTATGTGAAAACGGGTGTTTCTAGATTTACTGATGATAGTATAATTGATTTCACTTTTAATGAAAAGAGACAAGAAGAGCCTAAGGGTATTACATATTGGGATTATAGGCGATATTTAATAGATGGAGATAAAGGTTCTGCTTGGTATGATGGATGTTTACATGTTGTAAAATTGAAAAAACAGGGCGTGTTAACGGGGGCAAATTCTTTTTCTTTGCAAAATTTTGCATTGAAAAATATTGAAACTATTTCTCCTATTTTAAATTATGATCCCAAAAATTTGAAAATTGGGCAAAATCAAGCTACGGGACGTTATGTTGTTATGGACTCTTCTACTTCGATAAAAGAGTTTGCTACATATAGTGAAGCGAAAAATGCTTTACCTGTATTTGCTCAGTTTACAAGTATTTTGTTAATGGGACGTTGTGCTTCGAATGAAAAACAATATGATTTGTGCTACGATATTTTGTATGATCGAGTTCCAAATTCATATAAATCTAAATTAAATGGCGTGAAATTTGAAACGACTCATTTTGATAGTTTCCGTGTAGAATGCGATCGTAATATTGTTGAGAATAAGTGGAATAGTGATTATGTGATTGTTTTTGATCAACAAAATGTGGAAGATGAAACATACCAAAGTTTGGTTCTTCCTGTACATAATACAGGTCTCACCGCTTTAATTGATGATATTATTAGCAATAAATCGCAATTCTCGAAAGAAAAGGGCGGTAATTTTAACTACATTAAGTCTTCATCGAATAGGCAACGAGACAATCTTTACTGGTTTGATTAAACATCAGAAGTCGCCTGCGAAAAATCGCGGGCGTTTCTTTTTATAAAAGGCTAAATTTCCCCTCCCGCTTGATGAATCTGCAAAAAATTGCTATATTCAACCGCGCTAATTAGCCTGGTTAGTTCAGATGGATAGAACGAGTCCCTCCTAAGGATTAAACTCGCGTTCGACTCGCGAACCGGGTATAGCAAAAGGGCCGCTTTGTGCGGCCCTTTTCTAATGCTTTGAAAATTGCGCGCCCTACACCAGTTCCCCGCGGATCACGTCCACGCAGTCGCCAACGAGGCTCACGACGTTTGTCGGGTTAATCTCGATGTTGCCGCAGTCAACCATCATCTCTACGGAGTGCTGGAACGTTTTCCAGAGCTCGTCTGTTTCGTAGATGTCCTCGTCGCTGAGCTTAGCTGCCGTGCTCAAAATGGGCTTGTCAAAGTGCTGGAAGAGTTCCTTGAAAAACGGGTGCGTCGGGATGCGGATGCCGATTTCCGGGCGCTTGACGTCGAGCTTGCGCGCGATGTGCGGGTCGGCGGGGAGGATGAACGTGTACGGGCCTGGCACTCGCTG
>JAEEGL012513533.1_pt1 | contig 22667 bp, 21 predicted proteins | sample 9134231 | NCBI WGS metagenome assembly JAEEGL01 (sample SAMN16246548, study PRJNA631951) | gut metagenome | biome: gut microbiome; feature: rumen; material: fiber-attached | host: Bos | place: Iran: Karaj | collected 2018-10 | reverse complement strand
TTACTTTTTTTCTTACTCATCAGACTCCTACTAGCCTCCCCTTAAAGGGGAGGAAAAAGTGTTTCTGTTCAATCTTAAATCCACAATCTAAATCTCCCGCCCTTTAAGGGAGGGCTGGGGAAGGTCCTCTATCCTATTATCTTAAAGCACTCCTTGCACTTGTTGGTGATGTAGTCCCAATCTTGGGCTTCCACACGATCCTTGGGGAAGAGTTTGCTGCCCATGCCCACACAGAAGACACCAGCTTTGAACCACTTCGTGAGGTTTTCCTCATCAGGAGAAACACCACCCGTGACCATAATCTTACTCCAAGGCATAGGAGCCAACATACCCTTTACAAGATTTGGACCAACCACATCACCTGGGAACACCTTTGTAAGGTCGCAACCCAGTTCCTGAGCCTTACCGATTTCACTAACTGTCATGCAACCAGGGCAATAGGGAACCAATCGGCGATTACATACAACAGCAATGTCGGGATTGAAGAGTGGACCTACCACAAAGCAAGCCCCCAACTGGATGTACAATGCAGCTGTGGGAGCATCTACAACACTACCCACACCCACAGCCATCTCAGGACATTCCTTAGCTGCGAACTTCACACATTCAGCAAAAACCTCTTGTGCAAAATCACCTCTGTTAGTAAACTCGAAGGCTCTGACACCTCCATCATAACAAGCCTTGATGACTTTCTTAGCCACCTCAGCATCCTTGTGATAGAACACAGGCACCATGGGTGCTGCTGCTATCTTCTGCAGAACAGAAATCTTATCAAATTTAGCCATAAAAACACGACCCCTTCCCCAATCCCTCCCCGAGGGGAGGGCGTATATAGTATTGGAATATAGAAGGGCTTTTATTTTTTCTTATTAACTCATTTTGTAATCACTCCCCTCACTCGGGAGGGGTTTAGGGGGTGTGGTCTCTTTAACGTTGCACCCTACCATTAGCACTGCCACCAGCAAGCGCTTCAACCTCCTCAACACTGACCAGATTGAAGTCACCATTGATGGTGTGCTTCAGGGCAGAAGCTGCTACTGCAAACTCAAGAGCTTCACCTTGGGTGGCCTTTGTGAGCAAACCATGAATCAAACCACCAGAGAAACTGTCACCACCACCAACACGATCAATGATGGGGTTCAGTTCATAACGCTTGGACTGATAGAACTCCTTGCCATCATATATCAGGGCCTTCCAACCATTATGAGTTGCAGAGAAGCTCTCGCGCAGGGTGCTAACCACATACTTGAAACCAAACTCTTCCCTCATCTGACGGAAGATGCCTTCATATCCAGCAGCATCAGTCTGTCCACCTTCCACATCAGCATCAGGCTTGAAACCAAGGCAAAGCTCAGCATCCTCCTCATTACCAATGCAAACATCCACATACTGCATCAAGGGGCGCATCACACTGATAGCCTTTTCCGAAGTCCAAAGTTTCTTGCGGAAGTTGAGGTCCACACTGACCTTCACCCCATTCCTCTTTGCAGCTTCACAAGCCAATTTGGTCAATTCAGCAGCTTTGTCACTGATGGCAGGAGTAATACCGCTCCAGTGGAACCAATCCTTACCCTTCATAATCTCATCAAAGTCAAAATCCTCAGGACTGGCCTCTGCAATGCTTGAGTGAGCACGGTCATATATCACCTTAGAGGGGCGCATGGAAGCTCCAGTCTCAGCATAATAGAGTCCTACCCTATCTCCACCACGAGCCACAAACTGAGTGTTCACCCCATATCTGCGCAGTGCATTCACAGCAATCTGTCCGATTTCATGTTTGGGGAGTTTGCTTACGAAATAAGCCTCATGACCATAATTGCTCAATGAAATGGCCACATTAGCCTCACCACCACCAGGGATGATGCGGAAGCTTTCACTCTGAATAAACCTGTCTTGTCCCTGAGGACTCAAGCGGAGCATAATCTCTCCAAGTGTAACAATCTTCATAATACCAACTATTATTTAATGATTTACAATTTGCGCGTGCAAAGTTACAAATAAGTAAGCAAAATGCCAAATTTATTTGAAGATTGTCGAACGAGAGTACCTAAAACAAAAAGTTAAAGGTACGATTAAACGACAAACGCAGCAAGTGCGAAAGAAATTTTATTTCTTTGGCTTTGCAAGGAGGATGACCATAGGTCAAACGAACGATATCACAAATTATGGAGAAACGAACGCAAAGATATGTTTGTAATATAATGTGATACGATTTTTAGTAAAAAAATTTATATTTATAATATAATTATTTGCTTGAATGAAGAATTTCTTTTAATTTTAGCGCAAAATATATGGTTTTACATCGGCTAAGATATATAGTGAGATGGAAGATGAAACGTTTGATTATGATAGTAATACAAGAACTCAGCAGACAATAGCTTCAGGATACGGATGGGAACTACAATGAAATTTTATCAAATACTTTTTTGTGCTAACATAGCATTATGTGTATGGGGACAAAACAAAGTGGATGCTCCAAGTATCTCCAATGGCTTTTTAGAAGGGAAGTGGGAAGAATACCGATATTATACAAAGGAAAACTTAGGGATGATACCTCGTTTCTTTCGAGATACTATTTCTGTGGAAGAAATGGTCAAGGTATTTCAGGAAAATCAGTGCCGGAATAAACCTGACTCACCTTTTGCTGATTTTGATTCCATCGCTGATGGAATATATGGGAAACAGCTTCTGCTTACTTCCCCTTTGCGAAGCCATTCGTTAAAAAGAGTACACGACAAACGGGGCATATGGAGTTGGGGAAAAGGGTTTGTTCTACAACAGTTATTGGATTCAGCGGGACACTCACAAGAAAAGTTGCTAAAGAAAGTAAACGCTAAGGAAATGCTCTGGGAGAATGGTGACTTTCTAACCTTGCGTTCCCCACAAAATTATATGGGTCTTATTATTTCACCCCGTCCTTATTTGAGTTCATATCGCGGTGGTAAACTAATAGCTAGATATAGTGTTCAGGCAAATGCTCCAGATTACTTCTCTTTCACAGCTCCTTGTCGCTGGCTTGATGCAGAATGGCATCATTACATTGAAGGAGGAGAGAGATTGATGGGGCGTTTACTTAATTTATATACAGATTATACAAATGCAAACACGCTCGAACGCACGTTTTCAGTCCTTCTTTATGAGAGGAATTGCGATAAAGGTCAAAGAGGAAGTTATACCTTGGAACTTTTGTTGCCAAGAGATGCTGACACAGAGACCCTGCAATCATTCAATATAATGAAAACCTTTGTTGAGAATCTGCCTCCGCGAGTTTTTAGTCCATACTTTACTGCTGATTTCCGTATTCTAACTGGTCGGTATTATCGTGTGACTGTAAATAGATGTGGATGGCTGGTAGAAGACTATTTACTAATTAAAAAATGAGAATGCTTGCTCTGAAATGAATAAAGGGATAAAAGGTCTTGTGGATTTTTGTCTTTTAAATACATGTACCGATATGGGAGGGGCAAAAAGCGATGTGGCAATGGCACTCCTCTTTATCGGTAATAATGACCAAACAATTAAGAAGAAGGCAAAAAAAATGGGTCAACTGCACTCTTGAGTTGCTCAAAAGCGGATACAGCGTAGACCTCGATGGACTGGCTAAGTTTTATCTTACCTGCAAGAGCGACATGGCAGACACCATTCAGGAATTCTCTACCTCTATGATTAAAGCAATCAACATCCGCACCAGTGTAGATGAAAACGCCAAGAGTGAGGTGAACACAGATGTTGACTATGAGTATGTGATGACTCGCGAGGAGCAAGCTGCTGCCAAGAAGGCTGCCAAGGCCAATCTTCCTCAGGAAGAAACTACTGATGATGGTGGAAGCGGTTCTGGAAGTGGTGGCGACCCAGGAGTAACTGAGTAATTGCACAATTGCACGATTTGACAATTGTACTAATTAACAAACGAAAGAAGGGCGCATCATTAGTTGATGTGCCCCTCTTTTTTCTATGTAGAATGTAAAGTTATTTCTTATTCCCCAAAATTCTCTGCACGGGGAACTCTGCCTTCACTTCTGGTCCCTCCCAAATATCTAAAGTGTATTCGCCATCATAGTTGATAGAACACTTGGAACCATTCTTTGTCTCAAACTTGGCTTTCAGGGTCAGCTTCTTTTCTGTGATTTGCGCATAGAAAGTTCCAGACTTGAAATCACTGGGATCCTCATCCTTCACCCCTTTCTCATTATACCAAAATCCAGCAGCATAACCCATATCATCCCATTCTTCAGCCCCGTCTGCTCCCCAGAATGCAGCAGTCCACCAATTATCATAATCGTGAACATCAAAATAGTAAGCATAAGAGAGGTATTCTTTGGCCAAATCATGGGTCTCGCCTAAGAAAGTTTCGCAAGTGTCAAAAAGGAAGAGATAGGGGGTGCCATCGTTCTCATAGTAGAAATAGAAGGCATAGCACTTCACACCATTGGATAAATAATACCCGACATTTACATCTTTAATCTGGAATCCCTTACCATTGATGACAAGGGGGGATTTTGGGCCATCTCCTCCATCATCATCGTCATCATCACAAGATGTGAGGCAGAACGACATTGATGTAAGCAACAGGGCTGCAAGCAAATAAAGGTACTTTTTCATAGTGCTTTTTGTTTTAAGGTTAGTAATTTTGGATATTTATTGTGGCAAATTTACAAAAATTAACCTTACACGCAAAGGATTCATGAAAATAAATAGGAATTAGGGGGTTATAGGCTATGCAGTAAAGAAAGTGGTTCGGAAATGAACTGAGTGGCACCTGCATTGAGCAATTCTTCCTTTGTGCGAAAGCCCCACAATACTGCCATGCAAGGTAGGTGGGCATTCCTTGCTGTGGCAACATCCACTTCACTGTCACCAACATAGATGGCTTCATCATTGCTTACACCTAATGCTTCTAGAGCCAGATTTACCATATCAGGTTGCGGTTTCAAGGGAACTCCCTTGCGCTGACCTATAGCAACATCCACCACATCGCGGAAAAACTTCTCATAGAGTTCATCCACCCCAGCCTGCAGTTTGTTACTCACAATGGCTGTAAGCAATCCTTTAGCGTGTACCTTCTGCAGCATCTCTCCCACCCCTGGATACAAGTCTGTTGTGTCTTGGCAATGAACGAGATAATGCTTTTGGAAGTGAGCAAAGCACTCTTCCAGTTCTTCTTCCTTGGCATCCTCTGGCACACTGCGTTCCACCAGTTTGTGCACCCCATTTCCTACAAAATGGCGCACTTCTTCCAGGGTTCTTTCCTTCCAACCCATTTCCCTCAGTGCATAGTTCACACTGTTTCGCAGATCCCCCAATGTGTCGAGCAGGGTTCCGTCGAGATCAAAAATTACTGCCTTTACCACCTTATCTGCTGTGTTCGATTTTTCTTCTTATGGCAATGCTGTTGAGAACAGACACAAGGAGGAAGAGCAACAATCCCAGAATGATGGCGGGAAGGAATGATTGCTCCTTCATGGTGGGGAAAATGTTCCAAAGAATGTTCATGTAGCTGTGACGAACCACATAGAGCAAACCCAATGCCAAGAGAAGTACAAGAGCATTGAGCAAGATGGTCAGAAGTTGATAGGGCAACGATACTTTCCAGCTGCTATAGCCCAAGAGCATCAGGGTTTGGAACTTCTTAGAGTTTTTCTGCACCAAAAGATAGATACTGAGCATGAGAATGAAGAAACTAAGCAAACTAATCAGCAGTCCCACACAAGCCACCACAGTGGTCATTATCTTGAGGAAATAAGTGGTCTTTCCAGCCTGCAATTTATCTTCATCAATGTCGTACCCCTTCTTCTGTACATAGTCATTGATTTTGGGGTCAGTGGGATTCTTCACCTCCATGATCAGCCTTGTGGATGATGTGTCTGCATTAGGAGCCAAATCCTGATTGCTCCACTGCATGAAACTCTCTGGTACCAATATGGTATTCAGGCGGTTAGTGAAACCTATGACCTTACCCTTCAACCTATGTTCCTTGCCATCACCACGAAGCAGAAGGGTCATGTCAATCATTGAAATCACCCCTTCGGAAAGTTTGGGCAGTGAACGGCTTTGTGCAAAACCAAAGTTGTAGATGGTGAGGTAACTCTTAGGAAGTATGATAGGTACAAAGTTGTTTCCCTCTTGCCAGCGCCATTGTTCCTTCTTGGTGTCGAGGTATTCATCAGGCACACTTTCGAAATACATCTGTGTTCCGAAGTTGGCCACCCCATCTATTCCTGCATAGCAATTCACCTTATATTGCGAAGCCGTGAAGCCTCCCAAACGCTTGCAAAAACTCTGTTCCTTGATGTCCTTTATTTCCCTTTCCGTGAAACTGGCATTATTGCCCAACCCCATAGCACTTATGCGCTTGCTGAGTATGATGTAGTCACCAGGTATGAGGCCCTCATCTTGAGTAAACACAGGACGAACATCCCTATAGAACTGGACGGCAAACAACACAATGAGCATTCCCACCAGATTGGCAAGGAAGAACCCAAGTAGTTGCAACCCAGATATATGCTGACGAAGTAGTTTCCAAATTAAACTCATAATTAACCTTAACCCTATCCTTTTTTCAAAATGCCGACACCCGACACATTTGTCGGCGTTGTCTTTTTGTTATAATCTCTAATCTTTAAAGCTCTAATCTCTAATCCCTAATCTTTAAATCCCTAATCCTTAAAGCTCAAAGCTTTAACACTTGGTCATATCGAAGTTCCATGTGCTTACCAATGCTGGTAATGATCACACCTGCTCCCTGGTGGGTAGCTTCCTCCATCATGATATCACTCATGTGACGGGAATTCTGCTCATCAAGATGACTGATGGGTTCGTCCACCATAATGAAATCAAAGGGTTGGCAAAGACTGCGCATCATGGCCACTCTCTGTTGCTGACCAAAACTCATCAATCCTATCTTTTCATCCACCTTGTCTGGTATGCCCAGTTCGTCAAACCACTCCAGTATCTCCCGCTTCTTTTTGTGGCCAGTCAGCCTATTCTTGATTTGTATGTTCTCCATGGCTGTAAGTTCGGGAAACAATCTCAGTTCTTGCCACATCAGCGAAAGATGCTTTTGTCGCAGTAGGTCCCAATCCTTAGTGCCATATTTGCGGATGTTTTCCCCATCAAAGGTAATAATCCCCTGATAGTCATTCCGATACCCATAGAGGTAGCTGCAAAGTGAGGACTTACCAGTTCCACTGTTGGCCTCCACCAGATACACCTTGCCTTTCTCGAAGGTGACATCTTGTTTCCACACTTCGCTCTGCAAGTCATCTACCCTTGCAAACACCTCTGGGAATGTATGATTTAACCGAATGCAGTTCATAGTTCACAGTTCATAGTTCACAGTTATCATCATTCATCATTCACCTTTCACCTTTCACCTTTCATCTTTCATCTTTCATCCCCTTCATCCAGTCTCTCAGGATGTCCTTACCATCTTTGCCCACCAGCTCAAGTCTGAAATCACGAGAGTTCTTGATAGCAAAATCCACACGCTGGAAGTATTCTGTAATGGGCTTGCCTGCAAATATCTCCATATCCTTGGCAAGTCCTAATTCATCGAGGTTGAGAGAGCAGAACAGCAGGTTGCCCTTCATCTCATCTGAAACATCATACCTAAAGTCATTACGAGCTTCGGCATAGGCAAGGTTCTGGTTGTTGGAGAAGGTCAGTCGCTTGTTGTGGGAAGCAAAGAAGTAGTTGCTGCCACTATATTCCACACTGGCACGATTGCCTCCATTGTCATGGAACTTCAAACCAGCCATTCTTGCCACAACATCATTCCATCCACCCACTTTCTGCATAAAGGCATCATCCTTCAACTGTGCTTGGAAAAGGACATCCATGTCCGCACCTCCATCCAACTTGGGAATGGTGAGCGAGATGTCTCCTTGAATGTTCTTCACTATCATATCCAGGTCAAAAAGGGTGTTCACCATAATAAGCATGGTGCGAATGGCCTTATTCTCACGCAGATAAGTCAACAGTTTCTCCCCATCCAATGCCATTTCCAAATGCAGCGCAGAATGAGAAGGTGCAGTAGCAAGAAGTGAAGCATCAACCTCCTTGGCAATAGCATCTATGCGGTCTTGGAACTTATTGATGGTTGCATTCTCGGTTTGTGTGCCCAAAGAAAGCGTAAATCTGTTGTCATGTGGTTTCAATCCTGCAGAAAGTCCCAACTCTTGCAAATCAATGCCATTAAGCAATTCAGCCAACCAATTAGGCAGAATGTCCTTAGGTATCATGCTTCCGTCAGTAGAAAGGGAAATAGGCTCTTCGCGCTTCATCAACCTTTCATAGAGTTCTGTCTTCATGCCACTTTCATCTTCACCTTGGTTGATGCATTGGGCAATCTTGTTGCGCAGATTATCCAAATCACCACCTACTGCAGGCCCCATGAACATGGCTCTGTTGTCATTGAAAGCCATCAATATGTTGCCACCTATGGTGCTCCATTTCAGGCCTCTCTGCTCCTCCACATTGTTGCCCTTGCTCTCAAGGAAAGCAATCAAATCCTTTTCTTTGTTCACACCCACAATGCCACCCAACATTCCTTCGGAGGAAAAGAGATAGGCAGGTGTGACATAGTCCAAACCTGTGTCTTCATTGTCGGAAAACAGAGCAGCCTTGACATCATCAAACTTCACTCCATAGTCCATTATCACTTGCTTCAGGTCAACACGACCCACAGCCGTAATGTCCTGAGGAAGAGAAGATGCCATGGTTTCACCCTTACCCTTCCACATTTTCCAACCCACTACGCCTGCAACTGCAATAGCTGCAATGGCCAAAAAGATACCAAGCTTTTTCATTGTATTTGATTTTTGAGTTGCATCATTGTCACAGCCATCAGGGCTGCAGTTTCTGTTCTCAATCTACTCTTTCCAAGGGAAACACTCTTCCAACCAAGGCTTTCTGCCAAACGAACTTCCTCAATGGAGAAATCCCCCTCTGGACCTATCATCACCGTAGCATCTTCTTCCCTCTTCAGCACATCAAAGAGATTGGGACGCTCACCTTCATAGCAATGGCATATATACTTCTGCCCCTTTCTTTCCTCCTTAACAAACTGAGAGAAAGACAGCATATCATTCACCACAGGTTTCCAAGCCTTATGGCTTTGCTTCATGGCAGAAACCACAATCTTGTCTATGCGTTCTGTCTTCAGGTTCCTGCGTTCAGAAAACTGACAATCAAGGAATGAGAATTCATCCACACCAACTTCAGTTGCCTTCTCTGCCATCCATTCAGTCCTGTCATTCAACTTGGTAGGAGCCATAGCAATATGCAAATGTCCCAACCAAGTCCTTTCCTGGGGCAATGTTTCCAAGATGTGGTAAGCACACTTGTGATTTGATGCCGCACTGATTTCAGCCCTATAGAACACTCCCCTACCATCCATAAGCCACAGCTCATCGCCTTCCTTCATCCTGAGCACACGCACAGCATGCTGGGTATCCTCCTTTGTGAGTTCACCCACCTCAATATCAGGCTGATAGAAATAGCGTTCCTCTTTCATTTTAGTTCACAGGTCACAGTTCTCAGTTCACAGTTCATAGATATTTTCTTCCCCCATTACGGGGGGATAAGAGGGGGGTCTACTCCCCTCTCTTTAAGGGAGGGGTTCGGGGGTGGGTCTATTATGCTTATAGCGGAACAATATAGCAAACAGCACTGCCACCACCAAAGCATAACCAGCAAAGATGTACCAGCAAGTCTGCCATCCACTCAACACATCAGTAACATTGGGGTTGAAGACATAGTGATTAACCACTTCCTGAGCTGTGAGCATACCCACTGTGGCACCAAAGCCATTGGTCATCATCATAAACAAACCCTGTGCACTGTTGCGGATACCCAGGTCTGTCTCCTTATCCACAAAGAGAGAACCACTGATATTGAAGAAGTCGAAAGCCACACCATATACTATCATGCTGAGCAGGATGAATACAAATCCACTGCCAGGGTTGCCAATTGCAAAGAAGCCAAAGCGCAATACCCATGCAAACATAGAGATGAGCATCACCTTCTTAATACCAAACTTACTGAGGCAGAATGGAATGAGCAATATGCAGAGGGTTTCACTAATCTGCGACAAGGAGGTTACAATCACACTGTGGTTGACCATGAACGAATCCTTGAACTGCTCAATACCGCCCCATGCTTCCAAATAGCTTGTAGCATAGCCATTTGTAATTTGCAGACAACTGCCCAACAACATGGAGAAGATGAAGAAGACTGCCATACGATAGTCCTTAAAGAGGGTGAAAGCACGCAAACCAAGGGCTTCCACCAATGACTTCTTCTCACCATCCTTATTTGTGGGACATGCAGGCATGGTCAGTGCATAGAATGCCAATACAATACTCAATGCACCCGAGAAGGCAAACTGATAGGCTGTAGATTTCAAACCCAAGAGGTCAACCGCCCACATGGAGCAGATGAAACCAACAGTTCCCCATACACGAATGGGAGGGAAAGCCTTCACGGTATCTAACCCTTCTTTCTCCAGAGCATTATAAGCAACAGAGTTGGTCAGTGCAATGGTAGGCATGAAGAATGCCACACTCAAGGTATAGAGCGTGAAAAGTATGCCAAAACTAATATTTCCAGCTGCAGAAACACCATAGAAGCAAGCACCAATCATAAACAATCCTGCCAGTGCATGGCACAATCCCAACAGCCGCTGAGCTTGTATCCACTTATCTGCAACAATACCTATCAATGCTGGCATACACAGAGAAACAAATCCCTGCACACTATAAAACCAACCAATGTTGGAACCCAGACCTTCACTCCCAAGGTAAAGGCCCATTGAAATCAAGTAGGCTCCCCAGACAGCAAACTCCAGGAAGTTAAGAATGGTAAGACGAATTTTAATGTTCATGATATTTAGTTTTTAAGTTTATTAGTATTATGGTTTAGTCGTTTAGTGGTTTATTTCCTCCCCCTTATGGGGGAGTTAGAGGGGGCTATTCTACATACACTACCAAACCCTTGAGATATTCCCCTTCAGGATGATAGATATTGATGGGATGGTCAGCTGGTTGATGCAACTGATGAAGTATGCGCACCTTCTTCTTAGCCAAAGTGGCAGCTGTAAAGACTGCCATGCGGAATTGGTCCTTACTGATGGCTTGTGAGCATGAAAAGGTAAATAGGATGCTTCCCTGAGGCATCTTCTCCATTGCTCTTGCATTCAGTTTTGTATATCCCTTGATGGCATGCCGCACTGCATCCCTGTGTTTGGCAAATGCTGGTGGGTCAAGTATCACAAGATCATAAAAGTTAGGAGTTCCGAGTTCCGAGTTAGGAGTTTTATTTGCTTGCTCTTTCGTAACTTGTAATTCGTAATTCGGAACTGAGTCAAGGAACTTAAATGCATCTTCCGCAAAAGCCTTGTGACGGGCATCACCAGGGAAATTCAACTCCACATTGGCATTCACTAAATCCACAGCCTTCTGACTGCTATCTACTGAGTGAACCAACTGGGCACCACCCCTCAGGGCATAGACACTGAATCCACCTGTATAGCAGAACATATTCAGCACTTTCCTACCATTAGAGTAATGCTCTACCAAACTACGGTTATCTCGCTGGTCCACAAAGAATCCCGTCTTTTGTCCTTTCAACCAATCAATGTGGAACTTCAGGCCATTCTCCACTGCAATATTGTCAACATCAGAGGGAGGATTATTGTGAATTGTGAACTGTGAATTATGAATTATAAAGCCATTCTCCTGCCCCAAATCAGCCTTGAAGGGCAGTGTGGTTTCACTCTTGTAATAGATGTTTTCAAGCTTCTCCCCCATCACTTCCTTCAGGGCTTCAGCTATCTTCATTCTGTCCACATGCATACCCACACTATGGGCTTGCATTACGGCAGTTTTGCCATACATATCCACTACCAAGCCAGGCAGATTGTCTCCCTCTCCATGCACCAGACGGTAGGTGTCATTTCCACCCTCCATCACCCCAATCAACTTACGCACATTGTAGGCAGACTGCAGTTTCTCAACCCAGAAGTCATGGTCAATGGGCCTATCTTCAAAACTCAGCACACGCACAGCAATGCTCCCAATCTGCCAATGCCCCACAGCAATGAAGGAACCTTCATTGTTCACCACCCTCACAAGGTCGCCCTCTTGGGGATTGCCTTCCATGTGATGCACAGCACCAGAGAACACCCAAGGATGGTAGCGCTTCAGGCTCTCATCCTTACCTTTATGCAGGTATAGCGTCTTCATGTTTCTTCAATTTCCAATTATTGTTAGCCTTCAGCATCTCCAACTCCTCATAAAGCCTCACGCAAGCCCATGCATCAGTGGAGGCATACTGTTTCTGAGGTTCTGTCAGCACATCGGCTTCCCAGTTGGTAAGTTGCTGGCCCTTAGATATCTTCTCGCCAAAGACATTGGCATATAGCTTCTGCAAACTGGCATCCTCAATACCAAACTGCCGTACATAGGTCTGCAGTTCAATGAAGTTACCCATCTCAAAATCATTGCGAAGGTGATGCAGTTGATTACTGTCATCACCCCATGAGAGAGCCACCTTCTTGTTACCCTTGTCCTGCAACAATTCCACAAGGCAATCAGGAAGTCCCATCTTGCACAGTCGGAAGAGAAAGCAGGTGTCAGGTGTAGAAACCTGCAAGAGAGCAACTTGCCTCATTGGGCCAGGACGAAAAGTTGGTTTGGTCTCAGTGTCAAAACCAAGTATGGGCTGTGCAAGCAGGTACTTGACAGCCTTCTTTGCTTCAGCCTCTGTTTGTATAATGAATATCCTCCCACCAAAGATAGCCCGTGGGAGGTCTGCAATCAGTTTCTTGTCGAATTTATTCCACAGTGTCTTCATCCGTAATACATCTATGCGGACACAAAGATACAAATTATTTTTTACTTTTTACTTTTTACTTTTTACTTTTTCATATAATTGTATTATCTTTGTGCGCTTAAAATAATTAATAAGGAATAATATAGATATGGCACAAGATACTAAACCACGCAATGTGAAGAAAAGCACAAAACCTCGCAAGACTGTGAGAACTATGGACGGTGATGAGGAAGTTCCTGTTTCTGGAAGCGAACTCACCCAATGGATATCAGCCTTGCTATTGGTGCTATTTGCCATAGCACTGATCATTGCCTACATCTCAAACATCTTCACTGGAGCTGAAGACCAAGGATGGGAAATGGGCAGACATGCTGCCAATTGGTTGGGAAGCTTAGGTGCCATGCTGGTGAAGTATATCATTGACTACTCCTTTGGCTTTGCCACCATCTTCCTTCCCATCTTCATGATTGCACTGGCCTTCCGCATCTTGCAGATAGGAAGGGTAAGGTTATGGAAATGGTTGCTCAACTGCGCCATACTCATGATATGGTTCTCTGTGGCTGGAGCCCTATTGCAGCATTTCTTCTTCAAGGATTACTACCTCCACCTGGGTGGTATGCATGGCCTCTTTGCCAAAGAATACCTGATTGAGAAGATAGGTATGCTGGGCACCATCTTCGTCATCATTGTCACAGCCATTGCCTATATTGGCTACCTGAGTGGAGAAACTGTGAGATTTATTCGCAAAACAATGGATGCTGCTCGCAGAAAGGCTCTCAAGGAGAACCAAGAAGTAGTGGAGGAACCAGAAGAAGAGGAAGTTGAGGACGAGGAAGAAGATGAGCAAGAAAAGCCTGCTATAGACACTGCAACCACAGTGAAGTTTGGAGATTTGGGTGAAGAACAAGAACCTGCCCCCCTTCCCAATATCGACCTTGAGGTGATAAATCCCAATCCTCTGCCTGAGAACACTCCTAAAGATGGCATGGAAGTGCACATTGGGGAAAGTGAGGAAGAGGCAGACTTGGATGACTCGCGTGCTTTGGAACCCTATGACCCCAAGTTGGACCTCAGCCAATACAAATATCCCACCATCGACCTCCTGAAGAAGTATGACACTGCAGGAGCTGGTGTGGACATGGAAGAGTTGCGTCAGAACAAAGACCAGATATTGCGGGTGCTGCATAACTTCAAGGTGGAAATCAGCAACATCAAGGCTACTGTTGGTCCCACAGTCACTCTGTATGAAGTGACCCCAGCACCAGGTATTCGCATTGCCACCATTCGCAACTTGGAGGATGACATTGCCTTGAGTCTTTCAGCAAAGGGCATTCGCATCATAGCTCCCATTCCTGGCAAGGGCACTGTGGGTATTGAGGTCCCCAATGCCAAGCCTCAGATGGTGTCGATGGAGAGCCTTATCAACAGCAAGAAGTTCCAAGAGACTGACTTCGAACTGCCAATGGCACTGGGTAAGACCATTACCAATGAGATCTTCATGGTTGACCTAGCCAAGATGCCCCACCTCCTTGTGGCTGGTGCCACAGGTCAGGGTAAATCTGTGGGACTGAATGCCATCATCACCTCCTTGTTATATAAGAAGCATCCTGCAGAATTGAAATTGGTGATGGTTGACCCCAAGAAGGTGGAATTCTCAGTATACAGCCCCATTGTCAACCATTTCCTGGCTCAAGTGGAAGGTAACGAAGAGACAGAAGAACCCATCATCACAGATGTCAACAAAGTGGTGCAGACCTTGAAGAGCCTTTGTGTGGAGATGGACACCCGCTATGATTTGCTCAAGAAGGCCCGTGCCCGCAACATCAAGGAATATAATGAGAAGTTCAAGGCTCGCCAACTCAATCCCAACAATGGACATAAGTTCATGCCCTACATAGTGGTGGTCATTGATGAGTTTGGTGACCTCATTATGACTGCAGGCAAAGAAATAGAACTGCCCATTGCACGCATTGCCCAATTGGCTCGTGCAGTAGGTATCCACATGATCATTGCCACCCAGCGTCCTACCACCAACATCATCACTGGTACCATCAAGGCCAACTTCCCTGCACGCATGGCATTCAAAGTGAGTGCAATGGTGGACTCCAGAACCATTCTTGACCGTCCTGGTGCCAATCAACTTGTGGGCAAGGGTGATATGCTCTTCTTGGCTGGCATGGAACCTGTGCGTGTGCAATGTGCATTTGTTGATACCCCAGAGGTGGAAGCTATATCCAATTTCATTGCTTGCCAACAGAGCTACAACCATCCATTCCCCTTGCCTCCAGTGGCTATGGAGGGTGAAGAAGGCGGAGGTGCTGATGTGGATATGGACAACCTCGACCCCATGTTGGAAACTGTGGCCAAGTTGGTGGTGCAAACCCAACAAGGCAGTACCAGCATGATTCAGCGCAAGTTCTCCATTGGTTATAATAGAGCTGGTCGCCTGATGGACCAACTGGAACGCATTGGTGTAGTTGGTCCTGCACAAGGAAGCAAACCCCGTGAGGTATTGGTCATGGGTGATGTGGAACTGCTGCAAATACTCAATAACATTAGAGGATAGTATCGCTATGAGAAGAACATTACTGTGCTTCCTGCTGAACATTACTATGGCATGGGCTCCAACATTACTATGCTTCGGAGCCAACAATAGTAATGAGGCAAGGAAAGTGTTAGAGGCTACAGAGGCCCACATCAACAAGGCTGGTGGATTGTGCATCTCCTTTAAGGCCACAAGCCTACTTGGCAAGACCCCTCAGGGAACTTCCACAGGCACGATGGACATTATGGGCAAGAAGTTTGCCCTCAAGTCCACAGACATGCTCACATGGTTTGATGGGAAAACACAGTGGAGTCTGCAAACAGGTGACACTGAGGTGGCTATGACTGAACCCATAGGCACTGAACTGCAAGCCATTAATCCCTATGCTTTCCTTTCCATCTATAAGCGTGGATTCAAGTACAAGATGAAGCAAGGCAAACTAACCAATGGCAAAGAGGGCTATAAACTTTTCCTCACTGCCGACAATGCCAAGCAGGAAATCAGGGAAATCTACCTCGAAGTGGACAAACAGTACAATCCTGTGCGCATCTCCATGCGACAAGGCAAAAACCAATGGGTTCGTATTGTGGTCACCAGCTTCAAGGCTGGACAGAAGTTCCCCGACAGCCACTTCACCTTCCCAAAAGACAAATACCCAGACACCGAGATTATTGACCTGAGATAACGACGGCCCCTCTCCCCAACCTCCCCCGAGGGGAAGGAGTATATAGGGACACAAAGAATAATAAATAATAACTAATAAAATAACAATACAATGGAGAATAATAACGTAACTCCCCCCCTCACTCGGGAGGGGAAAGGGGGTGGGGCCACAGAACATATCCACTGCCTTATTATTGGAGCTGGACCTGCAGGTTACACAGCAGCCATCTATGCAGGAAGAGCTAACTTGAACCCTGTACTTTACGAGGGTATACAACCTGGTGGACAACTAACCCAAACCACTGAAGTAGAAAACTTCCCTGGCTATCCTGATGGAGTGCAAGGTTTTGACATGATGGAAGACATCCGCCGCCAGGCAGAAAGGTTTGGATGTGAAATGCGCTCTGCCATTGCAGTTAAGACTGACCTTAGCCAAAGGCCCTATCATGTGTGGTTTGATGATGAAAGTGAGGTAACTGCCGACAGCATCATCATTGCCACTGGAGCCACAGCAAAATATCTGGGACTGCAAGATGAGAAGGACTTCAATGGTCGAGGTGTCAGTGCTTGTGCCACATGTGATGGATTCTTCTACCGCAAGAAAACTGTTGCAGTTGTGGGTGGTGGTGATACTGCCTGTGAGGAAGCAAGCTACTTGGCACAATTGGCTGCAAAGGTCTATCTGATAGTAAGAAAGCCCTTCCTTCGTGCCACTCAGATTATGCAAGACCGCGTGCTGAACAATCCCAAGATTGAGGTATTGTTTGAGCATAACACAGAGGGGCTCTTTGGTGGAGAGCACCTGGAAGGTGCCCATCTGGTGTATCGCAAGGGAGAGCAGGACGAGAAGCACTATGACATTCAGATTGATGGTTTCTTCCTTGCCATTGGTCATAAGCCCAACAGCGACATCTTCAAGCCTTGGGTAAAGACTGATGAAACGGGCTACATCCTTGTTGAGGGAGATAGTCCAAGGACTGGTGTTCCTGGTGTGTTTGCTGCTGGTGATGTGGCAGACCCACACTATCGTCAGGCCGTGATTGCTGCTGGCAGTGGAGCCAAGGCAGCCATTGAATGTGAAAGATATTTGGCTACATTATGACAAAGTACCAGTTATACAGGCTCATAGAATCTACTGAGGAACTGAAGGACAAGCGTCATCCCATGTTCGAGAAGAACAAGTTCATGAAGTTCCTTGCGTGGTTCATGATAGCTTATTATGCAGCCCTGCTGCTCATGATGGGTGTGTCACTTGGCTTTGGCCTGAAGGGTGACTACTCTGCAGCCTATCATCGTTTGGATGGAGGCTTCTTCTATCTGCTCATCATCGACTTTTGGATGCGATTCATGATGCAGGAAACTCCAGCACAGAAGGCGCAAGCCTATGCCTTGTTGCCCATCAGGAGGTCTTTCCTCATGAAGAGTTACCTCATTCGCAGCATGCTTTCATGGGGCAACCTGTATTGGGGGTTCTTCCTCATTCCCTTTGGTTTAATTAGTGTGGCTCCCCTTGCTGGTTGGTGGGCATTCTTGGGATGGCTCCTCGGCTATTGGTTACTCTTTGTCTTCAATGGCCTGTGCTATCTTTTTGTGCGTGCCCTTTGCATGAAACACATGCTTTGGTTCCTTGCCCCATTAGCCATACATGCCGCCATTGTGTGCATCTGTGTCATTCCTGACCACAACATCTTGCGTGTACCCTGTGTGATGTTTATGAATGGCTTTGTTCAGTGGCAGTTCCTCCCCTATCTCATTGTACTTGCGCTCATTGGCTTTGCCTTTTGGGCCAACTACAAACTGCAGATGGGCATGGTGTATAATGAAATCGGCAAGAAAGAAGATGTGCAACTGAAGAATGTATCTCAGTTCAAGGCTCTCAATCGCTATGGTGCAATGGGAGAATACCTGAAGATGGAAATCAAGTTGCGCCTAAGAAACAAGCAAGTAAAGACACAGTTCTTTGTCGGATTGGGACTGATAGTGTTCTTCAGCGCCATGCTTTACTTTACAGACGTTTATGACGGTGGTTTCATGAAGAGTTTCATCTGTCTCTATAACTATGTGATACTGGGCGTGATGACCCTGATCACCATCATGTGCTACGAAGGCAACTACATCGATGGACTGATGTCAAGGAGGGATAGCATCTATGACCTGCTGAGAGCAAAGTATTACTTCAACTCTGCCTTACTCCTATTGCCCTTCATCTTCATTCTTCCCTTGATGATTATCGGCAAAATCAGTGTTTGGATGAACTTGGGCTACCTATTCTTCACAGTGGGTGTGCTTTACCCTTGTGTATTCCAACTGGCAGTTTACAACAAAAACACATTGCCCCTCAACGCCAAGCTTACCAAGACCAATTCGGGAACTATGACCCAGAGCATCATCTCTATGGTTATCCTCTTCCTGCCGCTTGCATTTGAGAAACTCTTTGTCCTACTGATGGGCCCCATCTGGGGTTATATGCCTCTGATAGTCTTGGGCATAGCAGGACTGGCCACCCATCGTCTGTGGCTCAGAAACATATACAGCCGCATGATGGTGCGACGCTATGAGAACATGGAAGGCTTCCGAGCTTCACGCAATTCATAATTCATAATGCATAATTCATAACTCTTAATTCTTAATTCCGAATAAATGAACATAATTATCAATAACCTCAAAAAGACCTTCGGCAAGGGAGAAAGCATTAAAGTTGCCGTAGATATAGAACAGTATGAGATTCACTCAGGTGAGATTCTTGGACTCGTAGGCAATAATGGAGCAGGAAAGAGCACACTTTTCCGCCTCATTCTTGACCTCATCAAGGCAGATACAGGCACAGTTCACATGGATGACATAGATGTCAGCCAAACAGAATCATGGAAAGATTGGACTGGTGCCTACATCGATGACAGTTTCCTCATTGATTACCTTACCCCAGACGAATACTTCCATTTCATTGGTCGCATCACTGGGATGAAGGACGATGCATTGGATGAGGAACTGAAGAAGTATGAGCATTTCATGGCTGGCGAGGTAAGCGGCCAGAAGAAACTTATCCGCAACCTCAGTGCTGGCAACAAACAGAAGGTGGGCATTGTGGCTGCCATGCTTCTCCACCCACAGATACTGATAGTGGACGAGCCCTTCAACTTCCTCGACCCCTCATCTCAGTCTGTCATCAAGCACCTGCTTACTCAATACAACCAAGAGACAGGCGCCACCATTTTGGTTAGCTCGCACAACCTTAACCACACGGTTGATATCTGTCCTCGCATTGCCCTTATGGAGAATGGCCACATCATTCGTGACATTGACAACAAGAATGGTGAAGCACAGGCCGAACTGGAGGACTACTTCGAAGTAAAAGACTAAGATTAAGCGCTCAACATAAATGGGAGACCAACATTGGCCGCCCATTTTTTTATGATTTTCTTTGTCTTACCGCCTCGTACATCAGTATAGCTGCAGAAACGCTGACATTGAGGCTGTCCAGTTTGCCTAGCATGGGTATGCGTATATGGTGATTGGCTACTTCGCGCCACTGATTGGTTAACCCCGTACTTTCAGTTCCCATCACCACTGCTGTAGGCTGCGTCATATCCACATCATAGTATAGATTGGAATCCTGGAGTTGAGCAGTCAGTATCTGTATGTTGTTATCCTGCAAATACTTTATACACTCCTCAGACGTGCAAGCAATAGTGGGAACAGTAAATATGGCTCCAATACTTCCCCTTATGATATTCGGATTATAGAGGTCCGTCAAAGGGTCGCACACTATAACTGCAGTTACGCCCGCAGCATCTGCCGAACGGAGAACAGCTCCCAAGTTACCAGGTTTCTCCACACTCTCCAGCACCACAAAGAGTGGATTCTTCGTCAGCGCGAGGTCCTTCAGTGCATGGCTCTTCTGTCGCACAATGGCTATAACGCCCTCCGTGCTGCCCCGGTAGGCAATCTTCTCATACACATAAGGAGACACGAGTATCGTGGAAGCATCACTTAATTTGACAACTTCACAATTTGACAATTTCACAGTTTTCTCTCCCTCCTTAATGGAACCATCATTGCAAACAAAGAAAGTTTCAACCTCATAGCCTGCAGCAAGGCAATGCTCCAGTTCTCTCCTACCCTCCACAACAAACAATCCACTCTTCCTCCGCGCGGCAGACTTCTGCTGCAGCTCCAGCAACCTTACAATCTTCGGGTTCTTAACACTTGTTATGCACTCCATCATGCTTCATTACTTTTTATTCTCGTTCACAAAGATAGTGCAAACCGTGCAAAAAGCCAAACAAAGTTTGAGCTTTTTCGAGGCGAAGCCTATCTTCGGCCATAGGTCAGAGATATTTCGTTATTTTATTCTCTATCCCAAATAAGCGGCACCCTCTTCGGAGGATGCCGCATTACTAATTACTAACTATATGAATGTATATTATTGAGTAATATTACGCACAGGGCGAACGCTCCGGCCGAGGTAGCGGTAGAAGTAGTCCGCGCCGATACCGCCCGAAGTGAAGTACAGGCTGCAGGCGTAGCTCGTATCGCTTGTGCTAAGCGCGCGCGACCAGTAGTAGCCGTGCGCCCCCCCATAGATGAGCGAACTATCGTTGCGGTACCCTGCGGCGGGCAGGAAAATGGAGTTCCCATTCAACTTACTTGTAATCAGCCGGCCATAAAAACCATTCAGCGTCGTCCACGTGGTCGTGGTGTAGCTGCTGTTGATGAGCTCCAGGAACTGAGCCAGGCTGGGCATGCGCCAGTTGCTGCCCCAGGTCACGTAGGCGACATCGGCACTCGTTGGCAACTCCGTGGGATTACCAGAATAGGTGTAGGTGTCCTCGCTGTAGGTGCTCTTCGCCGTGGTTTCGCCCCACGCGAAATAGTCGCCATAGTCTTCGGGATTGTCGGCACCGATGTTGCAGGTCGCCCACAAGGTGCCTGAGGGCAAGCCGAGGTCAACGTACTCATGGGTGTCAGGATTGGCCACAGTCACGGTGCAAGTTGCCGACACGCCACTTCCGTCTTGTGCAGTGGCAGTAATCGTGCAAGTACCAGGTCCGATGGCACATACAAGTCCCGTACTTGTAACCTCGGCGACATTATTATCGCTGCTTGACCACGTCAGGGCAGGAAGGGTAAAGTTGCTAGGATTGGCTGTGGCGGTGAGTTTCTTATACTCATCCAAAGCCAGGTTCAGTGTCGTCTGCGAGAGTACCATCTCCCATACCGTCACCTCGCAAGTGGCCGTCACGCCACTGCCATCCTGAGCCGTACAAGTAATAGTGCAGGTACCAGTACCTACGGCAAATACCCAACCCGCAGAGGATACTGTTGCCACATTCTCATTATTGCTCGTCCACGCTACCGTAGTATTGGCGGCATCCGCAGGGAGCATAGTGGCCGTTAGGCGTTGGGCCTGGTCGGGAGCTATGGACAAGGATGTATGGTTGAGCATGATGCTCGTCACAGATTGAGAAACCGTCACTTGGCAGGTGGCTGTCATACCGCTTCCGTCAGTGGCTGTGGCGGTAATAGTACAGTTGCCGCTGGCAACGGCTGTCACCAAGCCAGTGTTGTTGACGGTTGCCACATTCTCGTTACTACTCGACCAAACGACATTGGAATTAAGGGCATTCGAGGGTGTAACCGTTACCGTAAGTTGTGCCGTGGCTTGGGGAGTCAGTGTAAGTGAACTCTGGGAAAGCGTGAGTCCCGACACCATGAAGGATGAATTGGTGTAGTAGGTAAAGGTGCCTGTACCATAGTCCACAGCCAGCAGGTATTCGGTGGTCACCTTGATAAGGGGGAGCACCCTACTGGGGAGGCCTGTGGCATCGTAGATGAGTAGATGTCCGTGCATAGGCATAAACTCATAAGTGGCGCCATTTGGGAAATCTGTCGTTCCATCGGCGTTCAAATTAAAGTGCGAACCATCGGTGGCATACCAAGTCCCCACGACCATACTATTGTCCACTTCATAGGGATTACCCGATGTGCCGACGTTAAGGGTCTCCATCGGGGCTCTGCCCACTGCCACATTTACCACACTTGTCACATCGGCAATGGTCACCTGTCCATCGTCGTTCATGTCGCCCTTCACGATGGTTTGGGCGTTCATGGCTGTTGTCATGCAGAGCAGCAAAAATAATAGTTTCCTTTTCATGATTGCTTAGTTGCTATTATGTTAATAGTTATTGTCAATGACTATATATTCTATTAATTTCATAGAATGTCATAAAGTCGGGATTGATAAATCTTCTCTTTATGGTTGTAGCCATTATTACATAGGATGTGTCTTAATTTTAACCTTTGAGTTTCTAATTTCTTATGGTAATCTTTTGGATTAATATTTTTTGATATTGGAAGAGGAGGTAATGTAACATTTGTTATGACAGATCTCGCATTTTTTAATGCCATAAGACAAAAATTATCTTTATCAATAGTAAAAGGTTGTTCGCAAATAGCAAATAACCGAACCTCATGCTCGTACCTAAAAGCTTTCCGCTTAAGTAGCATATCACCGATAAACTCTTCAATCTCGGAGTAAGGCTTTCCTTTTCGCATTTTCCATCGATTGAGAATCTGTTTGCTACTAGATTATAGTCAATAGGAGCAATATAAAAGAACGTACCAGGAT
>JAEEGL013851052.1_pt1 | contig 22669 bp, 13 predicted proteins | sample 9134231 | NCBI WGS metagenome assembly JAEEGL01 (sample SAMN16246548, study PRJNA631951) | gut metagenome | biome: gut microbiome; feature: rumen; material: fiber-attached | host: Bos | place: Iran: Karaj | collected 2018-10 | reverse complement strand
TCTATATCTGGTGGTGGAAGTGGGAATCTTTCCTTATCTTTTTCATCCCTATCATTTTCATATTTTTTATGTTTAAAGTTTTCAGGGAATATAACTGAGGCACCAGCAACATCACTAAATAAAACTTGACCAGCCTTTTGTGCAGTTTCAAACGGATTTTCATCATCATTACCCACAGAAAATACTGTATCAATAACATATGCTACTTTGTTTGGATCTTTTTCATTAATACGAATTGCACGACCAGCAGATTGTTCTTCCCTTACCGCAGAAGCAGTTGGATAATTAATACTGATACTTACTCCGGTATCATCAAAACCCTCAGTTAAGGTATTAACTTGACATGCAACAAGAAATTTATTATTTTCAAAATCTTCCACTGTTTCATCAAACGTACCAAATCTGGAAGACATTCCCATATGTTGGAATACCGGTTTTGCAATAATTTGTCCTGCAAGCTCATTAATTTTTTCGGCTTGTGCTATTGCTGTTTTAACATTAGGACAATTTATCATTGCCTTTTTACCAAAGACACGGAATGAATTACCTTCTTCATACTTTTCTTCACTATACAAATACACTTTTGCAATTTCTTTGGATAATGTATCCATACTTATAGAACTAGCAATTTTTTCATAATCAAAATTTCCATCATTTTTCTTTTTAACTTTGGATAGATCAAATTCAATACTTGATCTTAAAAGAATATTTTTTACAGGAACCAACATATTGTTTTGCACAGCATCAATAGTGGTCATTGAATAGATTTCTTTTGAAAATAAATTAACTAATTTCTTATCATTTGAATAATTTGGCGTTGCGGTAAATGCAATTGTTGGTGCATATTTTTGTAAATCTTCAAATAATTTACTTGTAATTTCTCCTAAAGCATGATGAGCTTCATCGGCAATAACTAAATCTATATCTTCCTTATTAATATTGTTTAATAAGGCACTAAGAGATTGGTATGTTGAAATAATTACCCTTGAAGATGTGTCCTTTTCTTTACCATAAAAATAACTTGTATCTACTCCAATAAATTTATCAAACTTTTCATCTGTTTGTTCAAGTAAGTTAATTCTTGGCACTAAAACCAATATTTTCTTTTTACTATCAGGAGTTTCATTTAAGAAAGATTTTGTTAAATGAGCAAACATAACAGTTTTACCAAATCCGGTTGGAAGTTTGAAATAACCTCTTGCAATATCTTCATCTGAAAATTCCGGTTTTAATAATGCCTCAAAAACTTCAGGTTGTTTTTCACGAAGTTTACGTGGAGCATCATCAGGCAAATTTTGTTCTTCTTCTAAAAATTTACTTATACCAATTCTTAATGCTTTAACATTATCTAAAATCTTATTATTCATAAAAACTCCTAAATATACAAATATTAAATCATTATGTCTAATTATATCATAAAAAAGGAATAATTGGAAGAATTTTAATATCAAAACCTGTGGGACAATAGATAAATTCCGATTTTGCTCTCCCTCAGAAGTTGCAAAACTTTTCTATTTGACCCACACTTTTTTATTTAAGTAAATTCAAAATGTTAGCCTGGCCCACAGGTATGTCCCACAATTTAGAAAATCCTGGAAATCGGTTACTTCGATCACATCAAGAAAATGGCTGAATTCTGCGGAAAAACCTCTCGGCCAATAGAGGTTTAATATCATAGATGATTCGAACGTGTGACCCACAGGTTTTAAAATATAGAAAGTCTGTAAATTCTGATATTTAGCGGTTTTATAGATAAAATACTAAATAGAATTTTCAAAACTGGCCAAGAGGTTTTGGGTTAAAATAGATAGAGAATAGAGTAAAAAATGGGTCAAAAAACGACTTCATCACCAAAAAATTTTAACTAAAACTACAAATGTAGAAATCGAGAAAGGCTAGAATCTGCCTTGTGTTGCGGGCGAAAAAGAAAAACCGGCATTGGCCGGCTTTTTGATTTTGGTGACCCCGAGACGATTCGAACGTCTGACCCACAGCTTAGAAGGCTGTTGCTCTATCCAGCTGAGCTACGAGGCCACAAACACAAAGGATTTTAGCACTTTTTTTTATTTTGTAAAGAGTTTTTTAAAAGACTTTGCATAAATACTTGCAAAAATAAAACATTTTGGTATAATACATTCATCTTTGCGAGCGTGGCGAAATTGGTAGACGCGCAGTGTTGAGGTCGCTGTGGGAGATTCCCTTGGAAGTTCAAGTCTTCTCGCTCGCACCAAAAATCAAGTCCCTCCTTAACTTAAGGGATTTTTATTTCTGCAACAAGTTCAAACTTCGTTTGAAGTTCAAGTGTCCTCGGGCAAAGCCCTCGTTCGTCTTCGACTCCTTCTCGCTCGCACCAAAAATCAAGTCCCTCCTTAACTTGAGGGATTTTTTCTCTTCCGAATTTATTCAAATAAAAATCTTCATTTTTTACTAGAAATGGTTTAAATTTTGTGATACAATATGCGAAGAGATAAAAAATGAATAATTCGAGCAATAAAACATATGTGGATATTTTAAAGGATAGTTATAACAATCCTAATGTTTCTATTTCTCGTGAACAAAGATGTAATCTTTCGACAATACTGCTTAAAACAGATAGAGTTTCTTCAGATAATATCTTAAGAATTGCAGGCATGCTTAACCGCAAACCGGATGATAGCTATTTCATAGTCTATGGCCTTTTGATGCAATACCAAGATAACTCTATGGAAAATATAGAAAGCAAAACAAATAAAAAATTATCATTAGATGACAAGTCCGATGCGTTAGAGGAATCTTGTCAAATTATCTCAAAAAATATTCAAAACAAAGAATTTATTGATCAAATTTACAAGGATATTCGACTTGGAAACAATATCGCAAAAATTTATTACCCAAGTCAGCTTAAGAAAGATTTAATTCAACTTCAAAATTTTTCCTTAATGATAAACAAACTTAAAACTGCTGAAAAATTTTAAAAAATAAAGCCCCACAATGGAGGCTTTTTTTTACATACATTAAAACTATCTTTGTTTAACAACTAAATTATCAATTTTATAAACATGTTTAGCTTTTTCTTTTTTATAACTTCTCATTTCAACTTTTGATCCGACATCCATTTTATCAATCATCGAACTATCCTTTTTATTATTCAAGTAAAGTAATGATTCAATAGTATAAGGATTTCCATCAAAATCAACAGAATAAACAGTATCATTTCTCATCATTATTTTATTTACAACGACACCCTTTTTTATAGGTTGTTTATTTTTGTAAATACCAACAATAGAAAGATTAAGCGCTCCAAAAAACAAAATATATGAAAAAAGAACCTTTGTTAATATTTCACGATGAGCCCTTCTTACACTAGAAATTTTAACAAAATCATCACCCAAAATAGTTGCATATTCTTTGCTTGTTATATTATCAAAAGTGTCACTAAATTCTTCCCAATATTCTTCATCTTTTTTCTGTTTTTTTAAACTTTTTAAATCATTTTTTGAAGATGAAGTATCTTTGTTATTTTTTAATTCTTCAGCTAATACTCTAAACTTTTCAACGGCACTATCCAGTGTATTATTTAAAGAATTTTTTACATCATCATTATCGTTTTCCACAGTATATAAAATATGCATTTTTTACCCTTTCATTAAAATTACGAGATAAATTCTTAATAATTTTTTTCTGTTTTGTCAAGACTTCTTATAATAAAAAAAGAAAGGGGCCTATTTTAAGCCTCTTTTCTAAATTTTCTGTTCCACCATTCTTTGAAACTTTTTCTTGTTTTAACACCAACAAAAATCATACATGGTGTCACAACTAAGGTAAGAATTGTTGCAAATCCGAGCCCAAAAATCATTGATTTTGAAAAAGCAGACCACATATCCATAGATGGTGCACCGAAAGTAATATTCGCATTAATAAAATCAATATTAAGCTTCATTGCCATAGGAACAAGTCCTAGAATTGTTGTAACAGTTGTAAGATAAACAGGTCTTAATCTTTGAAGTCCGGTTCTTATAATTGCATCAAATGGATCACTTACTTTTTCTTTTATTTCATCATATGCATCAATAAGCACAATATTGTTATTAACAACAACACCAGCCAAAGAAACAATTGCAAGTCCAGTCATAACAATAGAGAACGGATCACGAGTAATAGTCAATCCCAAAACCACACCTATTGTAGAAAGCAAAATAGAAAACAATATCATAAATGTAGAATAGAAACTGTTAAACTGTAATAAAAGGACAAATCCCATCATAAATACAGCCGCAATAAATGCAAGTCCAATAAACGAAGAACTTTCTTTACTATCCTCATCTTCACCACGGAATTTAACTTTCACACCTTTTGGTAAAGGATTTTCATTTATATAACTTTTAAGTTTTGCAACCTTTTCGGCAGCAAAATGACCAACCTCTACATCAGTGGAAACTCTTAAAACACGACGACCATCAATTCTTTGGACAAGATTAACTTTATGCGATGGAACAATATCAACAAATGTAGATATAGGAACAGATTTTCCAGACGCAGTCACAACATAAAGATTTCCAATCATATCCAACGCCCTAAACTTTTTTGGAAAACGAACAACTATATCAAGTTCGTCATCACTATCCCCAGGACGATATGATGATACAATAGCACCTCTTGTCATCATCTGAACAATGCCACCAATAGAAGAAATACTTACGCCAAACTTTGCAGCCTGAGCTTTATTAATTCTCATTTCCCATTGAATACCAGGAAGTGGTAAAGTATTTTCTGTATTTGCAAAACCTCCTATTTTTTGCATAGCTTTTTCTATATATGCATAACCATCCTCTAACATTTTTTGATTATCAGAATTTGCAGAAATTTCTATTTCAATAGGCTTACCAGACTTTGGTCCCTTATCTTCCTTGGTAACCTCTAAAATTACACCAGAAACATCCGAAAGTTTATCTTCCATATCTTTTATAATTTTAACAGCCCTTGGTCTTTCCTGCCAATTCTTAAGTTCAACTTGAACATATCCGATAACATCCTCAGCAGAACGATAAGATTTTGCACCAGTTCTTGAATATATGTCCTTAAAATACTCCATCCTGGAAAGTCTTTTTTCGACTTGTCTTATAAACTCAGTTTTTTCATCAATAGAAAGATTTCCACGCGCATGAACATTAACTTTTAAAAAGTCAGGTTCTGAATCAGGGAAGAATTCAACACCAACACCAAACTTTCCATAAATAAAGAATGAAAGGAATAATACAGCAATTATACCAATAATCACCTTCCATGGACGAAGTAATGCCCAATGCAAAATGTTATAATAAACTTTCATATAGCCAGTTAACTTTTCATAATGACCTGTTTCTGTTGCAATCAAAGCCTCTTTACTTTGTTCACTAACAGAGCCAGCCTTTCCAAACATAGCTCCTAAAACAGGAATAAAAATCAATGCCACAACAAGAGATGCTGAAAGAACACAAATCACTGTCAAAGGCAAATACTTAATAAATTCTCCTATAATTCCAGGCCATAAAAGAAGTGGTGCAAATGCAATTAATGTTGTAACAGTAGATGCAATAATAGATAAAGCCATTCTTCCAGAGGCTTCAGCATATGCATCAACTCTATTTGCACCTTCTTGCATTTTTTTATCAGCATATTCAGTCACAACGATCGCACCATCAACAAGCATACCAACAGCCAATATAAGTCCGAAAAGAACAACCATATTGATTGTTACACCCATAAATCCCAAAAGAAGTATTCCTATGAAGAAGGAAACAGGTATTGAAAAACCAACCAAAAGTCCGGTTCTTATACCCAACATCAAAACTACACAAACTATAACCAAAAGCATTGATGAAATAACATTATTTTGAAGATCAACAAGATTATCCTGACTTCTATCAGCAGAGTTATATGTAAGTTTAACACTAACATTGTTTGGTAATATATCCTTTGCCTGACTTAAAACTTTTCTTATTGCATTAACTGTATTAATTGTATTTGCACCGGCACGTTTTTTCACTTCAATAGAAAGAGATTGTTCGTTATTCATACGAACATACTGTGTAGCATCAGCAAAAGTTCTTCTTACTTCAGCAACATCAGAAAGTTTTATAACAGCATCATTTGAAACCTTAATAGGAAGGTTAAGAACATCTTCTACATTTTCAATCAATCCAGGAACCTTTACAGGAAAAGAACCACGTGATGTTTCAATATTTCCAGCAGGAATAAGCATATTAGAACCGGAAAAAAATGTTCCAATATCCATAATTGATAATTTATAAGCATTAAGTTTTGCTGGATCAATAAGTATTTCTACACGCTCATCACGTTTACCACCTATTTCAGCCTCCAACACACCTGGTATAGATTCAAAAACATCCTGAAGATCTTCTGCAATACTCATCAATGTTTTTTCCGGGGCAGAACCATAAATATTTACAATAGCAATAGCAAATTCCGAAGTGTTAATTTCTTTAATAATAGGCTCTTCAATACCACTTGGCATATTTGCCTTTGCATTATCAACAGCATCCTTTGTTTCGCGAAGTCCCTTCTCAATATCATACCCAGCAATAAAATCCAACTTAACACGACAATAACCTTCATAACATTTACTATCAATTTGTTTTAAACCAGAAAGAGTTTTAAATTCTTTTTCCAAAGGTTTTGCGATAAGTCTTTCGCCATCTTCTGGTGAAATTCCAGAATAATTAACAGTAGTAAAAATCATAGGAACAGTAACATCAGGGAATGACTCTTTTGACATCCTTAAATAAGTCATAAGTCCAGATACAGTAAGCAACAACAATGTGAAGACAAATATTCTTGATCTATTCACAGCAGCTTTCATAAATGACATAACAAATTCTCCTATATGTTTTTACTTGCAAAAATTTTTAGTTTACAAAATTAGGTATAACTTTTTCACCAGATTTTACAAATTCACCACCAGCAACAATAACATTTACACTTGCAGGTAATCCAGAAACCCAAAGTCCACCATTTTCTTCTTTAATAATCTCTATTGGATAAAAACCAACAACATTTTCATCATCTATTACCTTTACACCAACACTACCATCATCTCCAAATGTAAGGCATGATGAAACATTAAGTTTAACAGCAGGCAATGTATCCAAAGGAAGATTTATTTCTGCAGTCAAACCTTCAACAATTTTATTATTTTTATTTTGCGCTTCAAGTTCAATCGCAAAAGTTCTTGTCGCAATATCAGCAATTGATGCAACATAAGTAAGAAGTCCATCAACAGTTAATTTATTTGAAAGATGCACTTTTGCAACAACACCTTTTTTAACACGACTAATATATTTTTCAGGAAGTTGTGCCATAATTTTTATTGGATTTAAATTAAGAAATACTCCAACAGTAGACTCTTTCGCAACATAAGAACCTTTTTCTACATTAAGTTCATTTATAACACCATCAAATGGCGCACGAAGAGAAGCATGTCCAATATCCAAAGAAATTTGTTGTAAATTTGCAGCAGCATTTCTGTAATTTGCTTCATTTGCGACAAATTCAACCTTTGAAATAAGTCCCTGTTGTAAAAGACTTTTTGCAGTATTAAATTCAATTTCAGCCTTATCCTTTGCAGCCTGTGCCGCAGCAAGTTTTGCAATTCTATCTTCCATCTTTATGGTAAGAATTACATCACCTTTTTTTACATATTCACCTTTTTTTCTAAAAATACTCTCAACAATACCAGCAGTTCTTACTTTTAAATTAACTTTTTCACTTGCCTCTGTATGACCAAAAATCAAGACATCAGAAACAACACTTTTTTCTGCAAGTCTTTCAACATCAACCTTAACAAGATCAATAGTTTTAACATCTTCAACCTTTTTTGTATTAAATATCATTCCAAGCAAAAACCAAGCCACAATAACAAACAAAATTATCCATACAAACTGAGAAGAACTTTTTTGTTGTCCAAATTTTGAATTGATATATTTATATTTCAATTGTTTAATCATTTTTTCCTCTTTTTCATAAAAAAAATTATTGCTAATACAGAAAATAAAGTATATGCTCTTATTTATAATTTGTAAATAGAAAAACTACAAATAAATCAAATTTATTTTAATGTGTCGACATTTAACTAAAAAGGAAAAATTATGACAAAAAAGTATGATTTTAAAGCTATTGAAAGTAAGTGGCAAAAAATATGGGAAGATAAAAAACTTTTTCATGTAGAAATTGATAATTCAAAACCAAAATATTATTCACTTTTCGAGTTTCCATATCCATCAGGCGCTGGACTTCATGTTGGACATCCTCGTTCCTATACTGCTATGGATATAATTTCAAGAAAACGTCGTATGCAAGGTTATAATGTTCTTTTACCTATTGGTTTTGATGCGTTTGGTCTTCCAACTGAAAGATATGCTATTAAAAATCATATTCATCCTGCTATTGCGACAAAACAAAATATTGAAAATTTTACAAAGCAATTAAAGATGTTAGGATATTCTTTGGATTGGGACAGAGTTATAAACACAACTGATCCAGAATATTACAAATGGACACAATGGATGTTTATTCAATTTGTAAAAGCTGGACTTGCATATAAGGGAGAAGAAACAATTTGGTGGTGTCCTGAATGTAAAATTGGTATTTCAAACGAAGAACTTGAAAACGGACATTGTGAACGTTGCGGAAGCGAAGTTATAAAGAAAAAGAAATCTGCCTGGATTTTAAAAATGCAATCTTACTCAGACAAACTTCTTGATGGTTTAAAAGAAGTTGATTTTCCAGAAAGTGTCAAAAAAATGCAATCAGAATGGATTGGAAAATCTGTTGGTGCTGAAATTGATTTTGCTATTACAAATACAAACGAAAAATTAAAAGTTTTTACAACACGTCCAGATACAATTTTTGGAACAACATATATGGTTATTGCACCTGAACATCCAATACTTGAGACACTTTCATCACAAATAAAAAATATGGATGAAGTAAAGAAATATCAAATTGCATCTGCCCAAAAATCTGATATGGATAGAAGTATGGCAAAGGATAAAACTGGTGTTAAACTTGATGGTATCTTTGCAATAAATCCATTTACTAAAAAGGAAATACCTATCTTTATTTCCGATTATGTGTTAATGGGATATGGTACCGGTGCAATTATGGCCGTTCCTGCACATGATGAACGTGACTATGATTTTGCAAAGGAATTTAATCTTCCTATCATTGAAGTTTTAAAAGGTGGAAATATTGAAAAAGAAGCCTATATCGAAGATGGTGAACATATAAATTCTGATTTCTTAAATGGTATGAATAAGCAAGATGCAATAAATACCATAATAAAGAAAATGGAAGAAATGAATATTGGTAAAGCATCTGTAAAATATCGTATGAAAGATTGGGTTTTTACACGTCAAAGATATTGGGGTGAACCAATTCCAATGGTATATTGTGAAAAATGTGGTTGGGTTCCATTGGATGAAAAGGATCTTCCATTAACTCTTCCAGAAGTTGATGATTATATGCCAACTGATGAAGGATTATCACCACTTGCAAAGGCAACCGATTGGTTAAAAACAACTTGCCCACATTGTGGTGGACCTGCAACTCGTGAAACAGATACTATGCCAACATGGGCTGGATCATCATGGTATTACTTAAGATATATGGATCCACATAATGATAAGGCTTTTGCATCTAAAGAAGCATTAAAATATTGGGGTCAAGTTGATTGGTACGAAGGTGGTGCTGAACATGTAACCCGTCACTTACTCTACTCTCGTTTCTGGCATAAAGCACTATACGATATGGGATTACTTCCATATGACGAACCATATGCAAAACGTTCTCTTCATGGAATGATTTTGGCTGAAAATGGTGAAAAGATGAGTAAGTCAAAAGGTAATGTTATCAACCCTAACGATGTAATTGATCAATACGGTGCTGATACACTTCGTATGTATGAAATGTTCATCGGACCATTTGATCAAGCTGCTATGTGGTCAACAAATTCACTTATTGGAATTTCAAGATTCCTTGGTCGTGTTTTTGAATTGACTGACAAGGTTGCCAATATTTCAATGACTGAAAAGGATACAGTCACAATGCATCAAGCAATAAAGGATGTATCTGAACGTATTGAAGAAATGAAGTTCAACACTGCCGTTTCTGCATTGATGATTTGTTCAAACTATATGAATGAAATGGAACAAATTCCAACTGAAATGATGGAAACATTTATAAAATTGCTTTCACCATTTGCGCCACATATTGCTGATGAAATGTGGGAAAATATCGGAAAGAAAACAACTCTTGCATTTGAACCATGGCCTCAGTTTGATAAAACAAAACTTGTTGCATCAAATGTAAACATTGTGATTTCAATAAACGGCAAAAAACGTGCCGAAGCAGAAATCCCAGTGGATCTTCCAAATGCCGAAGTTGAAAAGTTTGTTCTTTCACTTGATGGAATAAAGAAATACTTTGGTGGTAAAGAACCAAAAAAAATAATCATCGTTCCAAACAAACTTGTGAACATAGTGATTTAATATTAGATAACAGTTTGAATAAAAAAAATCCCCGTCAAATTGGCGGGGAAATTTTTAATATTATTTTGAACAATTATCTTTCACTTCATGTACCGAACTATAATCCTGAATAGCGCACATATAATAAGCTAACTCAACTCTATATAAAACTTTTTTCAAATATTTAAATTTTCCAGTTTTAATATAGTTATCATAATTAGAACCATCTAACCATGTAAGTTGTGTTCCTATCCAATCTCCAATATTTCTTGTTTCCAACTTACTTATCTTTTTTACATTATCAACATTAGCATTTTTTTCTCTTTTCATAACTTCTATAATATTTAAATTTTCAACTTTATCAACACTATAAGAACAATTCTCAATCATATTTCTCAACTTATTAACTACATCCCTTAATTCAGAACAATCATTATTTGTAATTGTTATTGCAGTTGAAGTAGTTTTCTTCTTATTATTATTTTGACTATTTTTACATGCACACTTTCTAAATTCAATCATCTCTGCATCAAGCTCTTGCATATACTTAACACCAGGCGTTGTATATCCAGTTTGATCCTTAGTAGCCAACCATTCTTCATATTGAATATATTTTGATCTATTTCCACACATTCCTGTATAACTATTATCAATAAAATCTATATAACTTAAAACAGTATCTTGTTTATACGCATTTGCTTTTGGTAAAGAACATGCATCAATTTCTTCTGAAGTTTCTTTATAGGATAATGTTATTGGATCATTTGGACAACACCTATTACCCACATCACATAAATGATAACCTGGCTGACATTCATTTAAACAACAATCTTTACCTAAATCGCAAATGTGATATCCAGTTTGACATTCTTTTGGATAGCATTTTGATGAGCCAGAAGTGTTTGTATTGTTCTTCCATGATTTTACGGATGTGGTGCTTGCCTTACTTTTACACTCATCCTCAACCACAGGATCATCATCTTCATCATCATCTTCGCCACATTTTTTCAAACATGTTTTTTTGATAAGGGCGGACATTTCTTCCTTATACCCATTTCCAAATCTTTTATAATTTGTTCCAAAAATAGTATTCAAATCCATACCGTTATCATTACTTAATTTCATATTATACCATTTATCATAGACGCCAACCTTTGGACCAGTGCAGAAAAATTCTTCACTTTCAGTATTTCTTGAATAATATCTTACTTTACAGTTAGGGAAGAATACTTCACAAACACCTTCGACACCCTTTGATTTTGGATACCACTTTGTATATTCTGCTGTATCCTTTGAACATTCGTTTACAGATGAAACAGGTGTTTCTTCGACTATCTGAACATTCGGTTCAATTCGTTTAATAACAGTATTTGATTTTTCAACAACAGGTGCAGATGCTACCTCCTCTTTCTTTGTAGGACTAAATGTAATAAATACAGGAACATCATCAACCTTCTTTACACAAGAACTTGAATCCCTTCCAAGAGTATAACCCTCACCACAAACAAGTTTACAATCGGGATTTCCTCCCTTCTTATATGACCAATAAAGTCCACCAGCAGGAAGTGGTGAATTTACACAATCAGTTTCTCTAAACCACTGATTAACAATTCTGTTTGCTGTCTGTTTTCCAATTTCTTCTGCCTCAGCCTTCAATTCAGCCATAGCTAAATTATCACGACTATCCAAAGCATATTGATTTACCTTTGTAATTTTGTAATCTTCATTACCACATGCAAGTTCAGCAATTTCGGTATATCCTGCAAGTGTAGCATCAACAACTTGCCTCCAATTTTCTCGTTTTCCAGTGTTTTGATTAGTCAATCTTAAATCTTCCAAAGCGCCAAGATTTGATTCCCCATAATCACCTGCTTGATAAAAACGATTAAGCATATAACTGTCACCACTTGCTTTAAATCCACAAAGTTCATCAAGTCTATTATAAAGATCCAATGATGATGAACCATCAGATGAAATCATAAAAGCATAACATTCCTTTGCAGCTGCCAAAGCCTTAGTTGCCTTTTCACATTCTTTTGAATTTTTCTTTAATCCCTTTTCTATACTATCTTTATTTGCAAGTAATTCTACAACACGATCATATGAGTAAGATTTACAGCCATTTTGCAAATCAAGCTTTTTAATAATTGCCCTTGTTGCCAAACAATCTTCAACATTGATAAGTATAGTTGATGCAGGTTCAGCACCACATTTTGAATATACACCATCAGTCAAAGTTTTTTTATCAAAACAATATCTGTTAAAACAATAATCAATATCGACATTACACTGACTTTGTGTCGGTGTGCGATAAGTTGTCACAGATGAACTTACAGAAGTAGTTGAAGTTGTTTTTTTTGAACTTTTTCTTTTAGTAGCAGAAAAAACAGTTTCAGAAACCAATAAAAAAACTAAAAGCAATTGTAAAAATTTTTTCAATTTATCTCTCCTATAGAATACACATAAATAATATAACATAAAAAAAACTTTCTCAATAAAAAAAATAGACATATTAAATTTAATTGCTATAATTTAACCCAAAGGAGAAATTCAAAATGAAAAAATTACTTGTTTTAGGCTTAATTATATCCACTTGTGCATGTATAAGAAAGGATTATCGTGGCGGTGTTCCAATACGTCCACACCAACAAGAACAAATAAAAACCGCCTCAACCAAAAGAGATATTGTTGAAATTCTGGGTTCTCCTGCTGCAACAAACTTTGTCGGTCCAGAAAAATGGTATTATTACACCTCCACAGGTGAAATTTGGGCCTTTATGGATCCAAAATTTTCAAAATACGAAATTTTAACAATAAGTTTTGATTCCTCTGACAACATAAAAGAAATAAAACTTTCACAATTAGAAAACTCAGATTTCAACCAAAACGAAGATGAAAAAACCCAACTTCCATCAGACATAAAACTTGGCTTTTTTGCTGAACTTTTCGGAAATATTGGTCGTTTTAATTCTGTAGGATCAAATAATTAATAAAAAAGGCTATTATTCCTAAAAAAACAAATAAAAACACTTGCCAATAACGTAAAAAAGTGATAAACTTAAAGGGAATATATGGAGGATATTATGAAGAGTAGAGGAAATTTTCTTTCTATTTTGGTTTTAATTTTAGCAGGAAGTATCGCAGTTCCAACCGATTACGTTTTTGCAAAAAAAAGTGTTAAAACAAAGAAAAAAACAGATAAAAAAAAGAAGAAAAAAGAAACAAAATCTAATACATCATCTGCAGAAGAAATAGTTTCATCAGATATATCTACAGAAAGAAGGGGTGGCACAACATCAACTTCCTCCTCTGCCCGTACTGGAAGTAGCGAGACAACTGTTGACCCTGCAACTGAAACTGCGACATTAACCGAAAACCTAAAGTCATGTTTAGCTTCTTCATGCAGTGGCACTGTTCCATATGAAAAATGTTTTAAATCTTCAAATATAGATACTGCACTTTTAACAAATCCTTCTTGCTCGTCTTATTTACAAAGTGCATCGTCTGAGGCTATTAAGGTTGATGCAAAGAATGCCACAAAAAATTACATAAAAACCAAATTCACAGAGGCATGCGAAAGTGTTGAAGGAACTGTGTCTGGGGAAAAATGTAAAATCAAGGTTTGGTATTATGCAAAGGCTCCTAGTGGTGCATCTATATCAAGATCAAAGGATGTTATAGTAGGAAACACTTTCACCTGTACATACAGTGATTTTGGTCTTTCACAACAAGATTTGGAATATAAGGGTGAAAAAACTGCTGAACAAAAGGTTGCCGAACTACAGGCTACTATGCAGATGGTCACCGGTTTAATCAACGTTGGAACACAAGCTGTACAAGCAATAAGCTCGGCCAAAAATCTTAAACGTGCCAACGCATATGAAGAGGATGCATGGTATAAATTTAATGGAAAGACGTTGGAAAGAGATGGTAATCCAATATGCACATATGATTATGGCACTGATGGTTCTGGTATGAAAAAGAAAGATTGGGATGTTGAAAAGCAATCAAAAGGTGACTCAGTATGTTCGACAGACACCAATGGCGCAAGATATTGCACAAAAACTACTGATTATGCTCAATGTCCTGGAAAAGGAGTTGTTCCCCCCCACTACCCTGAATGCGATAAATCAAAAGTTGAAGAACAAAGTAAAGGTGGAAGTGTTACATGTTATGTTTATATAGAAAAATCTAATGAATATAAAAGGGCTGAAAAATTAAAAGAGCTTGTATCATGGATGAATTTGGAAGAACTTAAATCAAAAGCATTAAAGGAACAAAGAAGAAATGCAATTATGCAAACATATGCAGCTCCGGAATTGGCAAATTCTATTTCTGCTGGTGCATCTACTGTTAATGATATGAGTTGCCCAGAAAGAAAAACTGTTCAAAAGAGTGATTCTGTTACTACTGTTGCTCAAGCAAAAACTGCTGCTTCTAATCTTAAATCTCCTGAATGTAGAGAATACAATAACGAATTCCGTTGTGCTAATTCAGAATATAAAAGCGAAAATAATTGTGCAGATTCAGATGACAAAAATTGTAAAAAGTGGAAAATTATTGGTTGTGAGTGGAATAATAATAACTGGGTAATGAAATTTGATTCTCCTATAGATAAGGTCAATTATATAAATAGCAGAGCAGATTCTTATGCACATGATGTTGATAGTGTTTTGGCGGCAATGGATGGTTTATCAATAAACGATTCAACAAATGCATACAACAACACTGTGACTGCATATAATGATGCGAATAACAAACTTAATACAAAGAAGAAAGAGCTTGAAGCATTAGAAGAACAAAAATCTGCTGCTTTAACAAATACTATTTCTGCCGGAACACAAACAGTGCTTACTGGTTTTACAACTAGCTTAACAAATAAGTATACTGCCGATGGTAACAAAGAGTTAATGTCTGGCGCGTGTTATAAGAGTAAGACTGACCCAAAAACAAGTCTTGGCTCGGCAAGTTTGTTGGCAAAAGAAGGTGCGACAATAAAACTTAAATATGAATAAAAAATTTCCCCGCCAATAACGGGGATTTTTTATATCTTTTTTAAAATCTCTTCAATAACTCGACCATACTTGGAATAATGTGTTTCCGTAGGATTGCAAAGAAAATCATCACGGGTCAAAACACGTGGCTCCAAAACATACTTTCCCATCTCATTTTTTACATAACAATTTGCGTTAATACTATCAATCTCCATCTTAAATAATGAAAGGACATTATGTATATCAACCTCGACAATACCATCCAATTCCTCATCCTGTGGATGATAGTCGGTAAGTGGAAAATCACAAAACGCCATATACACATTGCAAAAAACACGATCATGAAATTCCGTTCCATTTTTCTTCATGAAATCGATTTTGAAAATATGTTCGAAAAGCTTTTCCGGATTACTTACTGTAATACCAAGTTCCTCCCCTACCTCACGCACAAAGGCATCATGCAAATTTTCGCCAGCCTTTACATGACCACTTGCCGTAGTATAAAGTTTATTAGGATTATCAAGCAAATTTACAGAACGTTTTTGGAATAAAATATTTTTTCTATCTTTTACTATCCAACAATGTATTGTTTTATGCCAAAGACCATTCTGATGAACTATATTTCTGTCTTCTATACCTATATGATTTCCGTTTTCGTCATAAATATCCAACAGTTCAGCCATTTCATTCTCCTAAAATTTCTTCCAAATGCACTTTCTTACTAAATGCATCAGCAAGACTTTTCTTTCTATCCTCAATTATTTGAGCAGGAGCCTTGCCTTCCATTTTTTCAATTTGTGCGGAAAGACTTGCAATACGTTTTTCAATTTCTTGAAGTTCAATTTTTGCCTTATTTATAGCCTCATCCTTATTTGCTGATGGAATATTAACATACAAATTAGTAGTTGATGAAACTACTCTCTTCAATATACTTTTATTTTCTTCATCAAATATACAAAGTGTAGGATTATTTTTTACATTAGTTAATTTTTCAATAGCAAAAATTAAATTTCCCTTTTGTTGCCATTCTTCATATGTCCAACTAGCATCTATGCGAACTATTAATTCTGTTTTAAATCCAATCTTGTTTTCAGCACGAACATTTCGAATTGCAGAAATAATACTTAACATCCAATCAATATCAGATGTGTTTGATGTATCAACATCAATTTTTTCAGCATAAGTTTCGTGGATGAAATCACATGCCTTACCAAACCCAAGTTCATCATAAAGTTCAGCAGAAACAAATGGAATTACAGGTTGCAACATCTTCAAAATATTTTTAATTACAAGGTTTGCAGTTGCAAGAATTACATCCTTATTTACCCCATCCATTTCTGATTTTGAAAGTTCAATAAAGTTATCACAAAAATCATCCCAAACAAAATGATAAAGTGTTTGTGCATACTCATCATAACGATAATTTTCAATCGCAGATTTTGCAGTATCTATCGCCTTATTCATCTTATCCAAAATCCAATTTGTTGATGCAATAGATTTTGTGGTATCAAATTTTGGAGCATCCTTTACACGCTTTTGTTCCCAGAAATTTACAGCATTTCTTAACTTTGTAATAAACTTACGACCATTTTCAACAAGGCTTCGACCAAAATTCATATCACGACCCTGACCTGATAATGTGCAAATAGTCCAACGAACTGCATCAATTCCAAATTCATCAATAAGCTCAAGCGGATTAATAACATTACCCTTTGTCTTACTCATTTTCTGACCATGTTCATCACGAACAAGACCGTGTAAAACAACTGTGTCAAATGGAGCCTTTCCAGTAAAATGAATACTAAACATAATCATTCTTGCGACCCAGAAGAAGATAATATCAAATCCAGTAATCAATGTTGATGTTGGGAAATAGTGTTTGTAATCTTCAGCTTCTGTGTTTGGCCAACCAAGTGTTGACATAGGCCAAAGTCCAGATGAAAACCATGTATCAAGACTATCTTCATCTTGAGTTAAATGAACACCATCTCCTGCCATTTTTTGTGCTTCCTCTAATGACTTTGCAACATAAACCTTACCATCATCAGTATAGTATGCCGGAATTTGATGTCCCCACCATAACTGACGAGAAATACACCATGGTTGAATATTTTCAAGCCACGAGAAGAAAGTATTTTCCCACATTTTTGGAACAAATTTAATCTTTCCATCTTTAACAAATTCAATCGCCTCTTTTGCCATTTCGGAAACATTACAATACCATTGTTCAGTCAACCATGGCTCAATAATTGCACCACCACGTTCTGCATGTGGAACCTGATGTGTATATGGTTCTATTTTGATAAGATTACCAAGTTCTTGCAACTTTTTAACAATAACATCACGAGCATCAAACCTGTCCATACCATCCAAAGAACGAACAAAGTCATTTGCATCAGGAATATTTTTCACATCAATTTTCGCAGTTTCAGTAAAAATATTCATTACTGGAAGATTATGGCGTTTACCAACTTCAAAATCATTAAAGTCGTGGGCAGGTGTAATCTTTACAGCACCAGTTCCCTTTGTCATATCAGCATAATCATCACCAACAATTTCAATCTTTCGACCAATGATTGGAAGAATTGCCTTTTTACCAATAAGGTGCTTAAAACGATCATCATTTGGATTTACGGCAATACCAGTATCTCCAAGCATAGTTTCAGGACGAGTTGTCGCAACAATAATTGATTCATCACTTCCATCTATATCATAGCGAATATGCCACATAGAACCAGTAGTTTCCTTCATCAAAACTTCTAAATCAGAAACAGATGTAAGCATTACAGGATCCCAATTTACAAGACGTTTTGATTTATAAATAAGTCCTTCGTTATAAAGTCGAACAAAAGCCTCCTTTACCGCCTCACTTAAACCATCATCCATTGTAAAACGTTCCCTTGACCAATCGGATGAATAACCCAAACGGCGAAGTTGTTTTGTAATATTACCGGCACATTCTTCCTTCCATTTCCAAACATAATCAAGGAATTTTGCACGACCAATTTCACGACGATAAATACCCTTTTGTGCAAGTTGCTTTTCAACAATCATCTGTGTAGCAATAGCCGCATGGTCAGTCCCCGGAAGAAGAAGACAATCAAACCCCATCATCCTTTTATAACGAATGATAATATCCTGCATAGTCATAGTAAACGCATGACCAAGGTGAAGTTGTCCAGTCACATTAGGAGGAGGTATCATAATTGTAAAAGTATTTTTACCACTTTCAGGATTTGGTTTGAAATATCCGTTGTCTTCTTGAAATTTATATAAATCATCAGGATTGATAGTCATTTTTTTAAACCTTCTTTATTCTTAAACAATATTTTCACATAATAGAGTATTATATAGGGAAAGTAAAGTGTTTTTTCCCCTGTTTTTTATAAAAAAAATCCGCCAGCAGAAGGGTTAGCCGACGGATTACGGACAAAATAGAAGAAATATTACCTAAAGTAAACTGACATACATGCATCAGCAGAATTATCCGGACAACTTTCATTTGAAACAGCTTCAGAAGAACCATTTGCTCCAAAATAAGCCTGTGATGAAGTAGATTTACCATCGGCAGTCAACACATCAGTCCATGCCATAACCATAAATTGTAAACAATCAGCAGCTGGCACATTACATACTGTAACAGAAAAGGCAGGATCTGCACCTGGTGCACCCATAGATTTAACAACATAGTCACCACCGTATGGAGCAGCTAACTTAAAGCCCATCTTTTTAAGAACTTCCGTACCAATATTATAACCAGCAGCTGAACCTTCACCATCTGTTTGGTTATAAGAAGTTCTTCCAGCAAAAATACTACGTGTTTCTTGTGCAAGTTTTGTAATTTCTTCAACAACTTTGTTTCTGTTAATCTTTCCAATAGCCTGTGAATATCCGGCAATACCCATAACAGTAATAATACCCATAATTGCCAAAACACCAAGCATTTCAACGATGGAACGACCTGAATCATTTTTTCTTAATAACATAATTATTTTCTCCCTTTATTTTTTTTTAATTCTTGTTATATTAGATAACTGATAATAGTGTATCATAAAAAAACAACCTGTGCAACACCAAAATGAAAAAAAATTTAATTGGCATAGATTTTATTCGCAATTTTCACAAAAACACCCCAAATTCTCCTGGTGTTTACAGAATGTTTGATGAAAAAAATAATGTCCTTTATGTTGGAAAAGCCAAAAATCTGCACAAAAGAATAAAAAACTATACTGATTTTAACGGTCTTTCCGACCGAATCTGTAAAATGATTCGAGAAACCAGGTCAATGGAAATAATTCAAACCCACACGGAAAACGAAGCCTTGCTTTTGGAACAGGACCTTATCAAACAACTTCATCCAAAATACAACATACTTCTTCGGGATGATAAAACCTACCCTTACCTTATTATTACAAAGGAAGACATTCCAAAACTTGGGAAATTCAGGGGAAATAAGAATTCCAGTGCACATTTCTTTGGTCCATTTCCATCAAGTTTGGCTGTAAACGAAAGTATAAAGATGATTCAATCCGTATTCGGGCTTAGGACCTGTAAGGATACTATGTTCCGAAACCGCCAAACGCCATGCCTTCTTTACCAAATAAAAAGATGTAGTGGTGTTTGTTGTGGTAAAATTACACCAGCGGAATACCGAAAAAATGTTGATTCTGCTATAAAATTCCTTAATGGAGAAAACCATGAAATAATAGATTCTCTTTCCCAAAAAATGCGAAAGGCAAGTGACGAACGCGATTATGAAAAGGCTATATCATACCGCGATAAAATTGCATATCTTAACCAAATACTTAAACGAAACACACTTTCCGCAATAAGTGGCAAAACCGACATTATTGCACTTATATCAAAAGGCGAAAATTATGAAATAGAGGTACTTTTCTCTCGAAACTCTATAACTTGTGGGCAATACTCATATTTTCCAGATCATATTCAGGGAATGACCAAATCGGAAATTTTGACCTCGTTTATCGAACAATTTTACACAGAAAATGAAATTCCTGATTCCATAATCACCAATATCAATATTGAAAATATGGATGATTTGACCAAAACCCTTACCTCTATTAAAAAAAGCAAAGTTCAAATAGAAGTGCCAAAAATTGGCGATAAGAAAAAGATTCTTGATACCGTTATACAAAATGCGAACCTTCACCTTGAACGCAAATTTTTGGAAGAACGCGACAACAAACATTATATGGAAGAATTGGCACAACTTTTCGAACTAAAGGCTCCACCAAAACGCATTGATGTATTCGATAATTCTCATATTTTTGGAACTGACAAGATTGGCGCAATGATTGTTGCCGGACCAACCGGATTTCAAAAAGACAATTATCGCAAATATAATATTCGCTCAGATATTGCCGGTGATGACTATAAAATGATGGACGAAGTTCTAACCCGCCGTTATACACGGGCAAAGGCGGAACATACACTTCCGGACCTTATTATTGTTGATGGGGGACGCGGACAACTTGATATTGCATATAATGTAATACGCAACCTTGAACTTGAAGTGCCAATTGTCGGTATTGCAAAGGGAGAAAACCGAAATGCCGGCGAAGAAACCCTTTATCAAAAGGGTCATAAACCTATCAATCTTGCAAAAAATGACCCTATTCTATTCTACCTTCAACGAATTCGTGACGAAGCGCACAGATTCGCCATAACAACCCACAGAAAAAAACGTGAAAAATCACATTTTCGATCTGCTTTGGATGATATAGAAGGCATAGGTGATGTAAAAAAACGCAACCTGCTTAATTACTTTGGCAGTGTTCAAAATATTGTAAATGCCGATATTTCCGAACTTTTAAAGGTCGACGGCATAAACAAAAGCCTTGCTGAAAAAATTTATAAAACTTTTCATTAAAAACAATTGAATAAAAAAAATATATTGCTAATATATAATTCCGTTAAGAAATAAAGGATAATAAGAAAATGAAAAAGATTCAGAAAAAAAATCTTCTTTGGGCATTGCCAAACATACTTACATATATCAGGATTTTAATAATCCCCGCAATTTTTTATATACTTTACAGTAAAAACGAGATTTATTCAAACTATGTTGCCTGTTCTTTGTTTGCACTTGCAAGTATAACTGATTATTTTGACGGATATCTTTCCAGAAAAATGAAACTTACATCCGAAATTGGAAGATTTTTGGATCCAATTGCTGACAAACTTCTTGTCGCAACAATTTTAATAGTTTTAGTTCAAACAAAATTCACTGGCATATTGGAAACAATCCTTGCATCCGTAATAATATGTCGTGAAATTTTTGTATCCGGTCTTCGTGAGTATCTTGGCAATTTTCATATAAAAATGCCAGTATCTCGACTTGCAAAATGGAAAACCACATCCCAACTTTTTGCTATTGGATTTTTAATTTTTGGAAATCCACATACAAATAAATTTTATAACAGTATTTGGGATTATGTAACATTCAATATATATGTTGCTGGTATCTGCTTGCTTTTAATCGCATGCATCCTTACCATATGGACAGGAAAGCAATATATGAGCATTGCATTCAAATATATGCAAGATAAAAACTAATTATTCAAAAGATTTTTTCTTGAGTTATATTTTTTAATCAATTCGTTAAATATTTGGATATAACCACCAATTACTTTTTTATGCATATAATTTTTTGCAACTTCAAATGCATCATCAGTAATTTTTTGTTTTTCTTCATCAGACAAAGCCATAACTTCCTTTAACTTTTTTTTGATTAAATAGTTATCATTTTTTGAAACAAAAAATCCAGTTATACCATCAACAACGAACTCTTCCGATTGTGAATTTTTAATAGTCACAACCAACTTTCTTTGCATCATAGCCTCCAAAATATATTTTGAAAGTTCCGGATCATCAAAAGGTAAAAAAGCAAACTCAGCCATACTTGCAGATATAAAACTTTTTTCTATTTCAGGAATAAATCTTGACCTTGCCTTAATATTAACCCTTGATGCATAACTTTTAACATATTCATCATCAGGGCCATCCCCTACAATAAAAAAGTATGTATCTGATATAATACCTATTGAATCAAAAGCTCTTTCAAAACCAATATTTTTTAAAAAAGTCCCAGCGATATAAACAATTTTTGCCTTTTCCGGAATAAAATATGTTTTTTTATCCACAGGCACATTA